>WNFL01017652.1_pt1 | contig 15395 bp, 23 predicted proteins | sample 5400361 | NCBI WGS metagenome assembly WNFL01 (sample SAMN13153351, study PRJNA577476) | soil metagenome | isolation source: 40 cm soil on Douglas fir-dominated hillslope | place: USA:California | collected 2013-09-17
TCCGTCGTCGCACCAAGTAGGGATGCTCCGTTTCATACCCGAATGCCTCCCGAATCCTCCCGAATGCCTTCCAAAGACTAGTCACCTCCCCGTCCCAGTTCGCTTCCCGTTTAGTATCCCATTTTTATTTTTGTTCTCAATGGATGCACTCTCAATGCCACGCCTTTGTGTCTCCGTCATGCGCTTTGGATGTCTAGGGCTCCACTCTTGTTCACATCCAAGTGGCAAACAGCGCGACCCACACTTGACCTTCAACTACGATGGCCTGTCCGCACCTGAATCATCTCTCCTCGCTCAAACAACCGCGACTTTCTCAACAAGTCCACCGTGAGGAATGTACACAATGTTTTGATAACCAAGTGCGTGATCGCGCGGACACCGCACCACGCCATCGTCTTGACGCCGGACGTGTTTCATGCAGGATCTCGAGAACGGGGTGGACGTCTGCCTTACGTGCTTCAATGGTGGATGTTTAGGATCGGATCGGCACCATGCCAGAACGCATTTTGAGAAGCAACGCCACCCTTTTACACTCAATGTCAGGCGCATACTTAAGCCTACGACGAAACGCGTGTGTACCTCACCTTCTAGTTGTGAGTCTTACTAATGCTTTGCGTTGGTCTGTTGCGTTGGTCTGCAGAAGGAGGACGAGGCGCCACCCGCGAAGAGGCTTGCGATCGTGGAGGAGCGTGAAGAGGACAAATACGAACATCGAACGGAGTTACGATGTTGGTTGTGTGATGGTTCCAACGGAAAGATTATCGACGGCGCGATAGACCAGCCGGAAGTGAGGCGATTGGGCCCTCTCATCAGGCCAAGTACTAAACCTTTATTCAGATCAAGACGCTAAGAGATGGCATAATGACCTCTCTCTCTTCTGCAAGGCAATCTGAAGTCAAAGCATGGGAAGAAGAGACCGTCGCGTGCGAGCATACGCTCACTCTCCATCAACCGGAAGCACACCCCATCGCCGCTGAGGGCCTGGCTCGCTGCCAGTCGTGCGAGCTCAAGGATAACCTCTGGTTGTGCCTTACATGTGGCGCGCTCGGGTGTGGACGAGAACAATTCGGCGGGCTGGCGGGAAATGGGCACGCCCTCAAACACTCTGAATCCTCCAATCATCCGGTCGCAGTCAAGCTTGGAACCATCACACCTGAAGGACAGGCAGATGTCTACTGCTATAGTTGCGATGATTCGACACTCGATTTAGATCTCGCGGCTCATCTCGCCAACTTCGGGATCAACGTTGCGACTCAAGAGAAAACCCAGAAGACGATGACCGAACTGGTGAGTGAGGCTACACTGCTCATGCATGGGTAGGTCATATATCCTTCCTCTCGTTATAGCAAATCGACCAGAACTTCAACTATGAGTTCAGTTTAACGGATGAAAGTGGAAAGGCGTTGCAACCTGTCTTCGGACCCGGTCTCACGGGGCTGCAGAATTTAGGAAACAGGTTTGTTATTACCCTGTGAGCCCGGTACCCTCTAATGAGACTATATAGCTGCTACATGGCTTCTACTCTGCAAGCTCTCTTTTCACTCAAACCATTCCAAACAGCGCTTAAGCCAGATCATACGGCTCAATGCACTGAACCTCTCCCTGCATCATGTCTACAGTGTCAGCTCCTAAAGATATCGGATGGTCTACTCTCAGGGCGCTATTCCGTCCCACGACCGCACCTCCCTCCTTTTGCTGCTATATCTCCAGCTCCAGATGAGCCCCTCTTCCAAGACGGTCTCCGGCCTGCGATGTTCAAAGCGCTTATCGGCAAGGGCCACGCGGAATTTGCCACGGTGCGGCAACAGGACGCCGAGGAGTTCCTTGGACACTTGTTTAAAACGATCCGCACCGATGGACGCAAGCGTGGATGGGATGAACATAAAGGCCCAACAGAGCCTTTCCGATTTGGGGTCGAACAAAGGCTCCAATGCGGAGACTGCAAGAAGGTCCGGTATGATGTCAACAGCCAGGATACTCTGGGTATTTGGATCCCCGCCAAGGAGGTGGCAAAGATGGAGACAAGCGAGGGTGAAGAGAAGGGGAAGAAGGATTGGGAGCCCGTGGATTTGGACGAGTGCTTACAATTGTTCACAAGGACAGAAGCACTGGAGTATCAATGTCCCGTATGTAGCAGGAAAGTGATCGCTCAGAAGTACGTCTTCATTCAACCTTTACCAAGCTCGGCACTGATCCCTGGATAGGAGCCACCGATTCACTACCTTCCCCGATATTCTGGTTATTCACGCCAGGAAGTTCCAGATCGTTAATTGGGTTCCGACTAAGCTTGGTACGCGAGTCCTCGATGATGTCCGGGATCGCTCTCATGCTTACCATAGACGTACCCGTGCTCGTCCCTGATAACTTGACCTTGGACCAATATCTTGGGAAGGGTTTACAACCCAACGAGGAAGCCATACCGGAAGAATCTGCCACTTCCGCTCCAACAGAACCGACCTTTGATTCAGAGGCCCTGATCCAACTCACAATGATGGGATTTCCAGAAATTCGTTGCAAGAAAGCGTTGTTGGCGGTTCCGGGGAACGTGGAAGGTGCTATGAACTGGCTGTTCCAGCATATGGAAGACCCTGGCATCGATGCACCTTTGCAGTTTTCTAGTAAGGGATCCGAACTTGAACCAAATCCAGGGCTTGTAGCTATGCTTCAGGATATGGGATTCAATCCTGCTCAGGCAAAGAAAGCCCTCCGAGAAACAGTGAGAACCACCTTCAATTCATTGCTCGGAGTTTCACTGAAAGCCAAACCCCAGAACGGTGATGCTGATCGGGCCGTCGAATGGTTATTCAATCACCCTGACGATACTGGAGAAGATGATCTACCTTCGTCTAGTAATAACGCAACACCTCCACAAGCCAACTATGGAGGATCCTCCAACTTACCGGCGCGGTACCGGCTTAAAGCCTTCATCTCCCACAAGGGTTTTAGCGTCCATTCTGGGCACTATGTAGCCCATATCCGATGCGATGGAAAGGACGGCGATGAATGGGTGCTCTTTAATGACGAGAAAGTGGTCAAGGCAGATACGGAGAGCGTCGATCACCTCAGAAAACTGGCATATTTATATGTCTTCGAGCGGGTTTGAGCGGGTTTGAGCGGGTTTGAGTATCAGTATTCGTGCACAAATAAAATACGAAGTCCGATCTCAAATAAAAATGTGGAATATGGAATACTTATAGTTTAGGAGGTGAAAGAGAACACGACACAACGCAAAGGACAATGAATCAAGGCCTGCCAGTCCGAGTCCTAGTTTCTCAAGGCATGTATTATGGTCTTGGGGGTGTCTGCGTATCCCCGCCCGATGAGGGTGGCGGTGGAGAAGCGTGTCGAACGCCTGTGCGACTGTGCCAATCCACATCGTTCAGGCGTGTAAGCGTCGTTGTCTCGTCTGCGTCCTCTTCCTCTTCCTCCTCTCGTAATCTCTCCAATGGTAGTCCTTCCTCCCCAGAATACGAACTGACTGATCGGTGTCGCTGATCGGGGTTGTGAATATTGCTAAAGCTGCCTCTGTGTGTGTGACTGGGGGTGTATGGGCCGGCTGACATCGGCCACCCGTCTGCAGACATTCGGCCCGATATGCTCAATCGAGGGTGCAGGAGGCCGGTCTCTAGTGCGGTATGATGGGGATTCTCGGGAGACAATGGAGGTGGTTCTGGGATACGAGAGAGATTGAGGAGATGAACTCCGAGGAATGTGACAATGAATCCAAGGAGGAGCGAGACGGTGTACATTCCGTCGGTGGTATTGAACCCTTGGAAGAGAATAAGGGAGGCTACGATGACAGCAGAAGAGAAGCCGACGTAGTACATCGGGTTGACACTAGACAACTTCGTCAGGGAGAATGTCTGGAACCAGTGAATGTGCCTACACATTTGTGGAGAAAATAGCCAAGGCCTTGTTGAAGTAATTCATTTGCACAATAATGCATACGGCGACCACAATTCCAAAGACGTAGGTACTTGGATGTGTGAGCTGGTTGTTTCCAGCGAAGGTGAGCTTGAGGGCAATGCCGAAGCCATTAATAGCCATGACGGAAACAGACCCGACTAGGGAGCATATCGAGATGTACACGATGGGTGTCGTTTTTCCATAGCGAGGAGAAATGTAGTAGATCGTGACAAGCGAGAACACAAGGACGGTTAAGCAATACAGGAGAAAACCTGTGGGCGGTAGTTAACGAGGAAGGTTCACTTTCGGAAAGGGCAACGATTCGTGTTTGCACAAGTGTTTGCATACCCGGTTGTATCGCGTATTGTAATATTTCATCGACGGTTTTCACATCTTTGGATTCAGGTGCGTGCAGAATGATGATGAGAGAGCCAATAAGACATAGAGTGCATCCTATTCGACCCAGATGCCCAAGCTCTTCCTTGAGAAATATAGAAGCGAGAATGGCACTGCGGTGAGCCACGTTCAGAACTCGACCTGGGACGGGGCAGGTACACGTACCCGATAATGACGCTCAGCGCGCCCAAAGGGGTGACAAGGATTGGTGGAGCGAATGCGTATGCTGCAAAATTTGCGACTAGAGATGTGGTTTTCAGCCATTGTGTTCGAGCAGGGAATTTCGATGGGAGCTCACTCTCGCCTATGACCACTACGTGAACAAGAGTCAGCGAGGGTCACGTCAAAGCAATTATTAAGATGTACTTGTCGCCATCCCAAGCCACCAGACAGGATTTTGTAGGTATGCATGACTGTCAGCCGCGTCGGTCGCAAATACCGCATTGTTGCGCGACGTCTGGTTAAGTCCCTGCATGGAAGAAGCATTAAGCATGTAGTGCGTATATTGGTGATTAGATGGGAATAATCTACCTTTTTTGTGATGATAAAACTGGAGCCGATTGCGAATGAGCTGGAGATTGCGAGGGCGAGGCCAACGTATTTATCGTCGACCATCTCAATGGAACGCTGGCGATATCCAGGCTGAATGCCTCGTCGACAGATCAAGCGCGTCGGCGACTTTCTCTTCGCCGTTGGCCGTTGAGGTTCAAGTGTTGGCTTTGTCGCCACTTGTTTTCCCGCTCGCCATGCTGTGCCCGCACTTCCTCAACAACGGCATATGTCCTGATCAATCAGGGTGTCCACATGAACATCCCAACTTTTTTTGCGATACATGTGGCCGCTCATTTACATCGCAAGCTCAATACAGCGCTCACTTCCAGTCTCATCAACACAGAATAGCTGAAAGGGCGGCGTTTCGCACTTACGAAACTGCACCGCGAATGTGTCTCATCTGCAATGTCCAGCTCGGTGGGCCCTCCAACATCCGCCAACACGAGGAAGGCCGCGCACATAGGGTCAGGCTCCAAGATTTGGCGCAACAGGGCATACAAAACGCGCCCGAACAAATGTACCCTGTGAACGAGAACGCCGTGTTCCATTGCGATATTTGTGACACCATGGAGTGGAACGGGCGCGAGGCTCACATCCGCACTGTCCGCCACAGAAACAAAGAGGCGTATCTTAGCGTCCGAGCCGCGCTAGATGAAGCGGAGAAGGATAAATATGGCATTTGTGTATCCCATGGAGACAAGGATGGCGTTGACTTTGGTATCGTTGATACCGATATCCGCTACAAGACCACGCTCACAATCACATCCACGATCCCAAATACCAAGTACCTCCTTTTGTCCGTCAACCTCTCAAGCTCATACTCTGGTAATATTCGCAGTCGGGACTCCCCGTACGTGACTAATTTTTCGTCGCAACGCCACCAGCTAACCTCCAACTTTCAGGTTCAGCATCGCCTACCGTGGCTCTGAGATTTTACATGGGAATGCAAAGGAAATTTCCCTTTATTTCCATTCCTCTGATAGAGGGCGTTTCCAAGACCGTCTTGAACTCAGCTTCTATGATTCGGCCAATACTAAGCGCTTTGCGATAACTCGAATCCTTCTGTGCATTGCAGGGAATAGAGAGGACTACGAGACCATCAAGCCTTCCGCCCCGTATAAGCCCAAGCACAAGAGAGCAAGGGAGGATGTTGCATCAATTGAAGAGGGCCCCAAACCGCCCGCGATTGCAGCCATCAAATGGGAGGTGGAGCTAAAACTATATAACGTACCTAAGGAATTGGAACGGGTTCTCAAGATGAACGACCGGAAAGCCAGAACGAAATCTATTCGGGACTACATGCCTCGTGAATTTACTTGCGAGACTTACGCCCGGCAATTCCACACTTTGCTACATATAGAGGAACACAAGGCCGCGTACGTGACACGTAAGGAGGAAGAGTATGCCCACTCACCACTTTGTAGGATGGATCTGCAACGATACGATGAAGAAGCAGTTACATTGGAGCCAGCTCCAAGGGAGAACCTCTACTAGTGCGCTGAAATGAGTTCTCTCTGAGTCACCACACTTACGAGCGTATAGCCTAACTGTCCCCGGGCTCGCCGAGCGACGCCCCTCCGTCATCGTCGGCGATATGGTCCTCGTCAAGAATTACGGGTCAACTAGCAAGCACTGGTTTTCCGGTTACGTTCATAACGTCAAACTGCTTTCCGTTGGATTGAAGTTTTCACCGCGTTTCGATTCATACCGCGGTCAAAAGTATGATATACGCTTCTGTCTCGGTCGCCTCCCTTTGCGTCGAATGCACCAAGCACTCGACTCTCCGTTCTCACCTCCACGTCTTCTCTTCCCTTTCGAAGCGCACATCATTGGAAAGCGCAAGCCTTCTGAGAGCGATATCCGAATACTCAACCCTATCAACCGCCTACTTAAAGAGAATGAAATGCAGAAACTTGCAGTCACAGCTATCCGTAATTTGGAACCTGGAAGCCCACCATTCATTGTGTTCGGGCCGTAAGCTATGCTGTCTTTCTCAGAGTGCAGATTGCTGATTTCCTGAAGACCGGGGACAGGGAAAACGGTTACCATAATAGAAGCGATTCGTCAGATCTTGCTCAAAGACCCTGAAGCTCGCATTCTAGCCTGTGCCCCAAGTAATTCCGCCACAGATCTGATCGCGGAACGCCTGGGGGTTCTGGGGCCCTTGCAGCTCTTCCGAATGAATGCACCAAGTCGAGCACAATCGACCCTCCCAAAGGATTTGCATCAATTCAGCCGCAAGAATGACTATGGAACATTCCTTATTCCAACTAAAGCCGAACTGATGAAGTTCCGCGTTGTCGTTTCAACATGCATATCTGCCTGTGTCCCATATAACATCGGGGTCCCTCGGGGTCATTTTACACATATTTTTGTCGATGAAGCCGGTCAAGCTGCGGAGCCAGAGGCTATGATCCCAATCAAGACCATGTCGGACTCGCGGACAAATATCATCCTAAGTGGCGATCCCAAGCAGCTGGGGCCCATCGTGAGGTCGGATCTCGCGCTTACATTGAAGCTCGGCGTCAGCTATCTGGACCGACTCTGCGAGACGCATACGTACGACGAGTCTCGAATGAACGGTATCACGTATGTGATCATATCTTCTCCCTCCCATGTCATATTGAATTGCATACAGGGTTGTCAAGTTGCTCAAGAACTTCCGTTCGCACAGACATATCCTGTCTTACCCCAACGAGAAGTTCTACAAAGGAGAACTCCAAACGTGTGCCGACCCAGTCATGATACAGTCGTGTATACGATGGAGCGAACTCCCAACGCGTGGTGTCCCATTAATCTTTCACGCAATGCAAGGAAAGGATGAGCGAGAGGCAAGCTCGCCATCATTTTTCAACGTGTCAGAGGCGAGCGAGGTTAAAGCCTACATTAAAATGTTGAGAGAGGAGTCAAGTCTCGCGTTGAGTATGTCAATGCCTCGATAATCGGATCGCGTCCGTTGAATATTCTCGACAGAGGATCAAGACATCGGCGTCATCACGCCTTATCATGCCCAAGTAGGGAAGATCAGAACTTTACTCCGCAAGTTTGGGGCCGAAGGCGTCAAGGTTGGGAGCGTGGAGGAGTTCCAAGGACAGGTACGCCCTTTAAAAGAGAGCTGACAAGCAAGCAAGCCTGAATTCGTTTTAGGAACGAAGGGTAATAATCATTTCAACGGTTCGCTCCTCCATGGACTACGTGCTGAGCGATATTCGTCATTCTCTCGGGTTCGTTGCCAATCCCCGTCGTTTCAATGGTACGCCAACTGGATCGCACAAAACGTGATTCCGTCTAACAACGAAGTATGCCACAGTGGCCATCACTCGCGCAAAAGCGCTCCTCATTGTCATCGGGGATCCTCGAGTCTTGTCGCTGGACCCACTCTGGCGCGGATTCCTCAATTACATGTACAACCTGCGCGCATGGAGAGGAAAGCCAATCCCTGATTGGGATACTACTCTTGCAGTTGAGGATACTTCGTATGACGTCCAAATAAGACGCCAAGCACAGGTAGAGGATGCTGGCTTGATTGCTCGAATCGCGGATGCGGTCGAGGGTGAGCACCGGGTGGATGATTTGGAGAATGAGGGACACCAAGAGGATGCGGTCGTTGTCGAGCGTCCGTGGCGTGAAGCGGAATGATTTTTTGTGTGATTTTGCTTCATAAGACACCGTTGCCAGACTTTAATCCGGATTTCATCCTTTCAATGTAGCTATGCTCATGTCCTATACTCGTGTAGCGATATCTAGACGAACGCTTAACGAACACTTTTTCTCTATTGTTCGGACTTTGACGCGAGAGCAATATTTTATCGTTCGCCGTCGGCCATGGCATGGCCGATAATGAGCAATGGGATGTTGAAGAGACCCAGTCTTCCGTCCTGCAGCAGGTGTGTGTCGACGACGTGCTTTGTCTTAAATTTGTTTGTCTCCGCCCCTTATCCTCCTCCTCGCCCTCGCACCATATGTTGTGCCCCAATTTTCTCAACAGTGGCACATGCTTTGATCAAGCACAATGCCCTCATCAGCACCCTAATTTCTTTTGTGACACCTGCGGCCTCGCCTTCAACACGCAGGCACAGTACAGCGCCCATTTCACGACCAAGCGGCACCAAAGAGCCACCAAGGCAGTTTCTCGAACTGTGTCAACCGCACCTCGCCTATGCAAGGTATGCTCGGTCCAACTTGCACATCCGAATCACATCCCCCAGCATGAGGGAGGCCGCACACACCGTGTCAGGCTCCAGGATTTGACCACGAGGGGTGTTCATTACACTCGCGATGAGATGTATCCAGTCGATGAAGATGTAGTTTTTCATTGTGACATCTGTGATAGCATGGAGTGGCACGGACGGGAACAGCATCTGAAGACCGTCCGCCACAAAACCAAAGCGGCCTATCTGAGCGTACGAGCCGCTCTGAACGAAGCAGAAAAAGATAAATATGGGATCTCAGTATCCTGTGGTGGCCAAGAAGGCGTCGACTTTGGAATAGTCGATACAGGGGTCCGTTGTGATTTGCGTCTCGCTGTCACTTCTACAATTCCCAATAATAAATTCACCCTTATCTCTGTCAAAACATCAAGCTCTCAATCTATCAACTCTCGAACTCGGGGTTCACCGTACGTTGTGCTGTCGTCTCACAAAATTTTGTGTTGGATTTAATCAGCCCTTTACAGATTTACCCCCACATATCGGGGATCTGAAATTATGTATGCTAACGAGAAGGAGATATTTCTCGCCTTCCGCTCCTCCGACCGTGGGCGCTTTCAAGACCGAATCGAACTCACCTTCTACGACCCTGTGCACACCAAACGCTTTGCGATTACCCGAAGAATTTCAGCCATTGTTGGGGACAAAGAGGACTATGAAGCGATCAAACCGACTGCGCCATACATTCCCAAGCACAAAAAAGTGCGAGAGAAAGTGGGGTCAATCAACGAAGGGCCTAAGCCACTTGCGGTTGCAGGGATTGAATGGGCAGTGAAGCTAGGTTCATATGATATCGACAAGAATTTGGAACGATATCTCAACATGGATGACTGGAAGGAGAGAATGAAATGCATCCGAAGTATGCTGCCACGAGAGGTTACCTGCGAGACATACCCTCGTCAATTCCATACACTTCTTCATATTGAAGAGCATAAAGCCTCGTGAGTGATACCTTCTCTACTGCCCACCACACTAAATCCATCTCCTCCCAGAATGGATTTACAACGATACGACGAGGAGGCCATTCCTTTGGTCCCGTCCCCAAAGGAGAACTTCTATTAGTATGTGGCATACCACACACCCGGGAACACGCTACTAAAAGCCCCTAGTCTCACTGTTCCTGGGTTGGCGGAAAAACGACCATCGGTCATTGTTGGAGACAAGATTCTTGTAAAGAACCACGGTTCTCAAAGCACATCTTGGTTCAGTGGATATGTCCATAAGGTGGAACAACTCCGAGTTGGGTTGAGATTCTCTAAATCTTTCAGTTCGCTCCCGGGTCAAAAGTACGATGTCCGGTTCTGCCTCGGGCGAATCCCACTACGCCGTATGCATCAGGCCCTCGATTCGCCCTTTTCCCCTCCCCGGCTTCTGTACCCTTTCGACGCCCATGTAATCAGGAAACGGCCTCCAACCGCGCAAGAAGTTAGTGCGCTCAATGTTATCGACCGCAGGATTAGAGGTAACGCCATGCAAAAACTGGCTGTTACCACCATCCGTGCCCTTGAACCCGGGAGTCCACCTTTTGTTGTTTTCGGACCGTACGTTACTTTTAACTTTCGTCTCAAGAGGATATCTCATATCCTTGTAGCCCGGGAACCGGAAAGACTGTCACTATCATTGAGGCAATCCGCCAAATACTCCTGAAGAATCCGCAAGCTCGAATCCTCGCTTGCGCGCCAAGTAACTCTGCGAGCGACATTATCGCCGATCGCCTCACGGCGTTAGGGGCATCTCAACTCTTCCGCATGAATGCGCCGAGTAGAATGCAGTCTACTCTCCCAAAGACTCTCGAGTCGTTTAGTCGGAAGAACGACCACGATACCTTCTATGTTCCACCAAAGAAGGAACTCATGAAGTTCCGCGTCATTGTATCGACATGTGTATCTGCTTCTATCCCGTACGGGATTGGCGTCCCTCGTGGACACTTTACGCACATCTTCGTCGATGAAGCGGGGCAGGCCGCCGAACCAGAGTCTATGATACCCATCAAGACCATGGCTGATAACCGGACCAATGTTATCTTGAGCGGCGATCCCAAGCAGCTAGGCCCCATTGTGAGGTCCGACCTCGCCCTCAGCTTGAAGCTTGGTGTAAGCTATTTGGATCGCCTTTGTGAAATGAATATGTACGACGAATCACAAATGAGTGGCATCACGTATGTGAATGGTGTCCCACCTTTGGACCACTTTTGACCTTTTGCAGCGTGGTCAAGCTTGTCAAAAACTTCCGTTCCCATGACACCATCCTTTCATACCCCAACGATCAGTTTTACAAGAATGAACTTCAATCATGCGCTGACCCGATCATTACAAATTCTTGCCTGCGATGGGATGGGCTCAGCGCTCCCGGCGTCCCAATCATTTTCCATGCAATGCAAGGAAAGGACGAAAGGGAGGCAAGTTCGCCCTCTTTTTTCAATGTACAGGAGGCAACAGAGGTCAAGGCGTACATTCAGGCGTTAAAGCAAGAGAGGAGTCTTGGGTTGAGTAAGCGGCAACATTAAGCCTTTATATTCCATGAATGACTGGAATCTCCGTAGATGATGAGCATATCGGTGTTATCACACCGTACAACTCCCAAGCGCGAAAAATCAGGACACTCCTCAGAAATCCGAAAGTTGGAGCCAATGGGGTGAAGGTTGGGAGCGTGGAAGAGTTCCAAGGACAGGTGTGTTTGTAGAAGAATCGACAATCCAAGTATAACTGAACGGGCTCTCAGGAACGGAGGGTAATTATCCTCTCCACAGTGCGGTCATCCATGGAATTCGTGATAAGCGACATCCGACATTCGCTTGGGTTCGTGGCTAACCGCCGTCGTTTCAATGGTGAGGGAGCTTGAAACATTTAGCGTGGACCATACCTAACATCTGGGCGTCTACAGTGGCCGTCACTCGTGCACAAGCGCTTCTTATTGTCATTGGAGACCCGAGAGTTTTATCTCTGGACCCTCTTTGGCGCGGATTCCTTAACTTCGCGTACAACCGCGGCGCCTGGAAGGGTAAACCACTCCCTGATTGGGACACCACGGAAAAGGTTGAAAACACATCATATGATGTCCAAAGGAAACGCCAGGCGCAGGACGATCACGACGGGTTGATTGCTCGAATCGCGGACGCAGTTGAAGGTGAACTGCGGGTAGAGGATCTGGAGAACGACGCCAACCAAGAAGACGCGGTCGTTGTCGAGCGCCCCTGGCGGGAAGCGGAGTGATCTCTCGGTGATTTTGCTTTTATAGATTTTGATCCTGGCTCAATTTTTTTGGATCACCTATGCTTATGTAGGCATGTGTAGACTAGCTCTTTCCGTCTTGGACTGAACTTCCTTTTGACGCCTCCAACGTTACCTTGAGCTCTTGGACTAACAGCCTGTGAGAGTTGATAGACGCACAGTGATTCGTTCCTATCTAACTGGCGCCTCTGCTGTCCTAGTTGTCTAGTACGTTGTCTGTGATTCGAGGGCGTCTAAGGTTGTTTGCTCCGCCTACTCCGCCCGCCCTTGCGACGGCGTCTTCCCGCGGCCGCAGTGCCTTGTACCTGTGACGGTCCATGTCGAGGTGTGCCTGCCGGGCCTGGGCGCCAATCGAGCCTTTCATAAGCTGCTCCTCCAGCTGACCTCAATCCTGACTTGCTCCCCCGCCTGAACGCAACCCTCTTTTCGAAATGAGCTCCTACAGCCATCCTCTCTACATCGTCTATGGCATCGTCCCATTTGGCCATGTCGAGTGGCGGGAGCAATACCCACTTGTCAAGGCTTCATGCCACTACAACGTCGAAGACGTCTATTCTGTTGCTGAACTCGTCCAAGAATATTACTCGAATGCTCCCGTCGACCGTCAGGTCGAGTATGTTTTCCCCCTTCCTCCCGATGCCGCAGTATGCGCTTTCAAGGCCGTCATAGACGACAAGAAGGTTATCAAAGGTATCGTGAAGGAGAAGGAGGAGGCAAAGAAGGAGTACAAGGAAGCTATTGCTGCCGGGAAAACCGCTGGTCTACTTGAGAAGGAGGCTGCGGATGGTGAGTGACCTCGCGAAACCCTCAATAGTCCCAACGACTCTAATCCAATGTGACAGTCTTCCGCGTCTCGCTTGGAAATCTGAAGCCAAAATCAAAGGTCGCAGTGCACATTTCCTATGTCTCGGTTATCGGACACGACGCTTCCACTCCCGAGCAGCTACGCCTCACCATGCCCACTATCATTGCACCTCGCTATGGTACTCCTCCCGCCAGCCTTCCGATTTGGGGCCCTAATCGTGGCAATACTATGGAGCTGTCCGTCTCGGTCCATATGACCCAGCCCATTACTGCAGTTAGCTCGCCTACACACCCTGTCGCCATGACTCTTGGATCCCCAGCCAAGGAGCTTACGGGCGACTTCCAACCATCCAAGGCATACGTCTATTTACATGAATCCTCTACTTTCTTGGAGAAAGACGTCGTTATCCTCATATCCTCCCAAAAACTCGACCATCCTCGTTGCTCTGTCGAACGTTACCTCTCAAGCGAGGGAGCAGAGGAGACGACAGATGCGTACGCCTTGACTTTGGTTCCCCAATTCAATCTTCCTCCGCTCCCAGGTCAGGAGTATGTTTTCCTCGTCGACCGCAGCGGTTCTATGTCTGGCTCGCGCATCACCCAGGTAAAGGCAGCCCTGCAGATTATGCTCAAGTCTCTTCCATCCAAAAATACCTCTTTCGTAAGTCACCAATGGTTAGCTATTGGATGGTGGTACCTAACGCTCATCGTCACAGAATATCGTGTCCTTCGGGTCGCGCCACGACTCTCTTTGGAATGCGTCGCGAACGTACAGTGCTGAGACCGTCGCGGAGGCGAGCAAACATGTCGATGCAATGGAAGCCAATTATGGAGGCACTGAAATCCGCAGTGCTCTTGACTATGCGTTCAAGAAGAAGACGAAGGAGCAAATCGACGGCAAGCCAATTCCCGTTGCCGTGTTCGTTCTCACCGATGGTGAAGCTTGGGACCTCGACAATGTTATCGCCACAGTCTCTCAGGCAGCGGCACAGGCCCAAAAGGAGCACAGTCTTCTCCGTACATTCGTGCTTGGCGTAGGTAATGATGTTTCGACTTCAATGTGCGATGGGATTGCACGCGCTGGCAAGGGTGTTGCCGTCTACGTCACCGTGAGTGTTTCAAGTTAGAACGACTACCAAAACGTTGCTAATCCATGGCTTCAGAACAACGAGAAACCCGATGCCAAGCTGATGAGTTTGCTTCGTGCTGCCCGCGGTGGAGTTATTGAAGATCTCAATGTCGACTGGGGAGTCCAGGACCCACCCTCAAAGAAGGAGGGATATTCTTTAGATGATGACTTCGAGATAATTTCCGATGAGACTGCCTCTATCAAGACGGCCGTCGAACCACCAGCACCAGCACCAATCAGCCTCTTTGACACCTCTACCCCATCAACATCGGAGGACTTGGGTCCTAAGAAAATGATTGTCAACCTTGCGCCCCCACCGCGCATTCAACAAGCACCGAAATCGGATAAGCTCCCAATTCCACTCTACCCCGGTTTCCGTTGCAGCATCTTCTCCATCATCAAAGTTTCTGGCCAGACGTCGTTCTCCTCCTGTGTCCGAATCAATGGCAAAGTCATGGGCTCCCCTGTCACCCTCGAGATTCCAGTCACCCCGATTGCTCTGGAAGGTGGGGCAGCTGCTCATCTCACAGATGTTAAAGTGAAGCTGCTCCACAGCCTTGCGGCAAGGGCGTTGATTCAAGACTGGGACGACAAGGAGAAAACGGAAAAGAATCGTGCGGAGATCGAGAGGTTAGGGAAACGGTATTCGCTTGCCTCATCTGCAACATCTTTCTTAGCCATTGATGATGAAACCAAGAGTGAGATGGAGAAAGAAGAGGTCCATTATCAAGAGCACGAGCATCAAGAACGCGAGCACGAAAGGGCACCAGGCACAAGGCGCTTATCAAAACGAAGCATTGGGTCTGCTAGCCCTTCCAGCGCACATGGAGCAATCCACATAGCGTCTGCTTCTGCTTCATTCCGACCCTCTGGCGGCGCGGCTGGATACCAGGGTGGAGTTCGCACGAGGCAAGCCTCACGTGCGTTGCCGCAACCGGCACCAACGGCAATGCCGCGTCTTATGGGCTCTGCTACACCATATTCGTCGCGTTCAGCAGCCCCTCCCCCACCCCCGCCCCCCACCCGAGGACTAGGTGCTTCGCTTCTTGCATCTTTTGATGGTGGCGAACAGGATGCAAGTTACTCTTTTCGTCGTTCACATACCATTGCCACCCGAGCTGATAGCTCTTCTACCCAGATGTCCATCGAAGAGTATGGGTCTGCTAGCCT
>WNFL01082320.1_pt1 | contig 15395 bp, 9 predicted proteins | sample 5400361 | NCBI WGS metagenome assembly WNFL01 (sample SAMN13153351, study PRJNA577476) | soil metagenome | isolation source: 40 cm soil on Douglas fir-dominated hillslope | place: USA:California | collected 2013-09-17
TTCCAGCGTGAGTGCCACGCCGAGCCGGCCGGCGATCGCGAGCAGGTGCAGCACGGCGTTGGTCGAGCCGCCGATGGCGCCCAGGACGCGGATGGCATTCCTGAAGGCCGCCGGAGTCAGGAGCTTGGACAAACGCAGATCGTCCCGGGCCATCTGCACGATGAGCCGGCCGCTCTCATGCGCGATGCGCCGACGCCCTGCGTCCACCGCCGGCGCGGTGGCGTTGTAAGGCAGGGCGATGCCCATGGCCTCCACCAGGCAGGCCATCGTCGAAGCGCTCCCCATCGTCATGCAGGTCCCGGGCGTGCGCGACATGCCGGACTCGGCGGCCATGAAATCATCGAGGGTCATCTTGCCGCCCCGCACCGCCTCGCTGAACTTCCATACGTCCGTACCGGAGCCGATGTCGCAGCCGCGGAACTTGCCATTCAGCATCGGACCGGCGGACACCACGAGCGTCGGCAGGTCCACGCTGGCCGCGCCCATGAGCTGCCCGGGCGTAGTCTTGTCGCACCCTCCGAGCAGCACCACCGCGTCGATGGGGTTGCCGCGGATCGATTCCTCCACCTCCATGGCGAGGAGGTTCCGAAACAGCATCGCCGTGGGCCGTATCTGCGTCTCACCGAGCGACATGGCCGGAAATTCCAGGGGCAGTCCACCGCTCTCCCAGACCCCACGTTTGACGTGCTCGGCCACATCACGCAGCCCTGCATTGCAGGGCGTCAGCTCGGACCAGGTGTTGCAGATGCCGATGTGCGATGAATGAAGCCGTCCTTGTCCTTCGGCCCATAGCTCCGGCTACTGCGCAGCAGTTTCTTCTCTCGCGTCATGGTGCAGGTCTGTCCTTTGTCCGCAGCGCCCGGCCGGCGGCAATGAGCTGTGTAAATTTTATATGATCAATATAACACGCACGGGCGGGCGCGGGGAAAGCACCCTTCCCCGGGGAACGGTCCTGGCCGGCCCAGCCCATCGCTCGTCTCTTGACCCCCGGATTTTCGCAATATTATAATATAAATTAGACGGAATCGAAGGGCCTGGAGGGGTGGTCACTCAAGGTCGCGGCCCGGCGGCCCGGCGGCCCCTGTGAGCAGTTTCCAGGTGAGCATTCCATGGTGCGTATCGACGATCTGAGGGGCAAGTCCGTGCTGGTCACCGGAGCGAGCTCCGGCATTGGTGCGGCCGTCTGCCGGGCTTTCGGCGAGCAGGGCGCGCGCGTGGGTCTGCACTGGCACTCCAACGAGGCGGCGGCGCAGTCCGTGGCCCGCGACATCGAGGCCGGCGGCGCCGCGGCGGTGCTGCTGCGCGCTGATCTGACCGAAGCCGGGAGGGCACGCCAGCTCGTGGACGACGGCGTGCGCGCGCTGGGGGGACTCGACGTGCTCATCAACTGCGCCGGGTCCCTCGTCAGCCGGCGGCCCATTCTCGAGGCCGACGAGGCGTGGATCAGCGCCGTGTTCGACCTCAACGCCCGGGCGGTCATCGCGACCTGCCAGGCCGCCGCCCGCCACCTCATGGAACGAGGTGGCGGCGCTATCATCAACGTCGGCTCGATCGCCGGACTGGACGGCGGTGGACCGGGCACCGGGATCTACGGCGCGGCAAAGGCCTTCGTCCACAGTCTGACCCGGCACCTGGCGCGCGAGTTCGCCGCCTCGAATATCCGCGTCAATACGGTGGCACCCGGCGTGATCGCGACCGCGTTTCATGCAGCGACGCCGCCGGAGCGCCTGGAGGCGATGCGCAAGTCGGTGTACCTCGGGCGCCTGGGCACACCCGGCGATTGTGTCGGCGCGTTCCTGTTCCTGGCCTCGGCGCAGTTGAGCGGCTACATCACGGGGCAGATCATTCACATCAACGGCGGACAGGTGATGCCATGACAGGGATGAACAAGCCTCTGCACGGAGTGCTGTTGTGCGGACTGGCCGCGCTGGCGCTGGCGGCAGGGCCGGTCCATGGCGCGATGCGCATCGACCTTGATCGTGACTGGCAATTTCGCGCAGACCCGGACGAATTTGGTGAATGGATGGGCTGGATGTCCACCCTGCCGTCCGGAACGGACCCCGTCACCGTTCCGCACACCTGGAATGTCGGACGATTGCATGACTTCATGGGTGTCGGCTGGTACTTCCGCAGCTTCGAGCTTCGAGACGCCGGCCCACGACCCGCTGACCCAGGTGCAGCTGCATTTCGGGGCCACCTTCTACAAGGCGCGCGTCTGGCTCAACGGTGTCGAGGTGGGCACGCACGAGGGGGGCTTCACGGCCTATGCCTTCGACATCACCGCGCAGCTGCACGAGCGGAACTACCTCGCGGTGCGCATCGATAATCGGCCCGGGATTGCAACGATTCCCGGTTACGGCGCCCGGGGCACCCCGCTGTCCTGGTATGACTGGTGGACGTATGGCGGCATGGTCCGCGATGTCTGGCTCAGCCAGAGCGGGCCGGCCTGGGTCAGGCGCCAGAGCATCCGCGCGGAACTACACCCGGCGGGCTGGATCGTGCACGACCAGGTGTTCCTCCACAGCGCGCTGCCGGCCGGCACGCCGGTCCAGGTGCGCGCGAGGGCGTACGGGCCGGATGATCAGCTCACCGCCAGCAGTACCCAGCCGCTCACACTCGGCGGCAGCGATGAGGACCTGACCCTGTCCCTGGATCTGGCGAAACCACGGCTCTGGGGCATCGATCATCCCGACATGTACCGCATGGTCGTGGATATCATCGGCCGTGACGGCCACACTCTCGATACCCACACCGACACCTTCGGAGTGCGCACGGTCGAGATCCGGGACCGGCATCTGCTGATCAACGGCGAGCGGGTGCGCCTGACCGGGCTTGCCCGGCACGAGGATTCTCCGGCCGAGGGGCTCGCGGAAACCCCGGAAACGATGCGCCGCGACTATGACGACCTGAAGGCGCTGAACACGACGCTCTCCAGGCCGGTGCACTACCCCCAGAATTCCTTCATCCTCGACTACGCCGACCGGCACGGGATCATGCTGGTTCCGGAAATTCCCGTGTGGCAGTTCAGCGAGGCGCAGTTCGCTGATCCGAAGGTGCTGGCGCTGGCCGAGCAGCAGATGCGGGAGATGATCGAGGAGGCCGGCAATCACCCCAGCATCTTTGCCTGGAGTGTCGGCAACGAGAGCGCCTGGGGCACCCGCGCCGGCATCGAGTATTTTCGCGCGATGCGCGCGATGATCCGGCAGCTCGACCCGCAGCGTTTCGTCAGCTTCGCAGACGACAATCTGCCCAAGCTCGAGCGCGCGGAGCAGTCGGCGGCCAATGACGCCGATTTCCTGCTGATGAACCAGTACTTCGGCACCTGGCACGGGCCGGCCGCGGCACTCGACACCGCGCTCGACAAGGTCAACGCACTGTTTCCGTCCAAGATGGTGATCATCTCCGAGTTTGGTTTTCCCGGCATGTTTGCGAAACAGCTGGCGGATGCCGATCCCAGCCGCATCCGCACCATCGAGCAACAGCTGCCCATGCTGGCCGCACGCGACTGGATCGCCGGGGCCATCATGTGGTGTTACCAGGATTACAAGTCGCGCCGCAATCTGTCTCCCGGACTGGTCGAAGGTTTTGTCGAGCACGGCGTGGTGGATGAGATGCGGCGGCCCAAGCCTTCCTATGCGGCGTGGAAGCGGCTCACGGCCCAGGCCCGCATAGAAGCCCGGTGGACCGGCGCTCCCGTCTCCGGCTTTGCCGTCACCGCCACGCCGAATTCCGAGCGCCAGTTGCCCTCCTATCCCCTGCACGGCTATCAGCTGGTGTGGGCTCTGAAGGACGAAGCCGGCGTTGCACTGGCGGGCGGGTCCCGGCAGCTCGGTGAATTCACGGCGCCGGAAGCGCTCCAGGGTCGCTTGCCGCCGGGCTCCGCCGGGCGCTCGTTGCACCTGGAGGTCCGCGTGCTACGGCCGGCCGGAACGGTCGCGGCCGAGCGTACACTGGCGTGGCCGGCCACCCCAGGCGCGGCCGCACCGTGAGGACGTCCATGAAGCCGACGGCATATCGGATCACCCGCAGCGGAATTGGCGCGGCGCTCCTGTGGCTGCTGCTCTGCCCGGCCGGTCTGGCCGCCGATCCGCAAATCCTTCCGCTTTGGCCGGGCGACGCGCCAGGCTCGGGAGGCCGGAGCGGTGAAAAGGAGACGGTCCGCGTCACGGAGCGTGGCGACCATGTCGTCTCGAACGTGCACGCGCCCTCGCTCACCTGGTACGCACCCCGCCGCGAGCAGGCGACCGGGGCCGCCATCGTCGTCATTCCGGGCGGAGGGCATGCCGAGCTGTGGATGGACCACGAGGGCTACCGCGTAGCCGAATATCTCGCCGGCCACGGGATCGCGGCCTTCATCCTCAAGTACCGGCTCGCCCACCAGCCCGGCTCGAGCTACAGCGTCGAGGGCGATGAGCTGGCCGACGCGCGCCGCGCCCTCCGCCTGGTGCGAAGCAGGGCCGCCGAATGGCAGATCGATCCCCAGCGCATCGGGGTGCTGGGATTTTCCGCCGGCGGTGAGCTGGCGTTCCTGGCCAGCACGCGCTACGAGGACGCCCAGCCCGCGGCCGCGGATCCGATCGCACGGGTGAGCTCGCGCCCCGACTTCCAGGCGCTGTTGTATCCGGGCATCCCGGCAGAACTTCGGGTGACGGCCGCGACGCCGCCGGCATTCCTGCTCTGCGGCGCGGACGATCAGACCGCCATTTCCTCCGGGTTGGCCGAGCTGTATCTGGCCATGCGCCGCGCGGGCGCAAAAGCCGAACTACACATCTACGCCGGTGTCGGTCACGGATTCGGCCTGCGCGCCGAGAATGCAGGCCCGTCGGCCGCGTGGCCACAGCGAGTGCTGGATTGGATGGATCAACAGGGCCTGATGAAGCGGCCGTAGCCATGCTCGCTGGGTCCGGCACGGTAGTCTTTGCCCAACGGCCGACAATCTGGTGACATTCGCGATGCCGGGAGCGGGTCGAATCGCCGCCGTGCACAACGACAAGGAAACGTCTATGCCACTGCGCTGTTTGAAGATTGCCGGCTCTTTCGCCCTGACCGGAGTTCTCCTTGCGATCGGCGCGACCGCACTCGCCCAGAACGGCCAGCCGGGAGGGTACTCGCAGGACAACAGCCGCCTCAATGGGTCCATTTCCCACGAGGATCTGGAAAAGCTCAACGCCAATCAGAAGGACGAGACGCCGGCCCAGGCCAAGGTGCGCTCAGACAGTGCCGCATTGCTGGTCGCACTGCAGATCAATTGCACGGTCAGCAACGTGGCGCTCGTCGTCTCCGGCACGCTCAAGCCAAAAACGGGCGGCAAGGACCTGCCGGCGAATGTGTACGAGGTCGCCTGCAAGGAGGGCATGGGCTATCTGCTGATGAGCCAGGGCGCCGATCCGCCCATCGGGGTTTCCTGCCTGCACGCCGAGGATGCGCGCGAGGCCGACGTGGCCAAGGGTGCGAAACCGGGCTATTTCTGCACGCTGCCGGAGAACAAGGATGTGTACGCCTGGGTGGCGGGGCTGATCCAGTCGGGCAAGGGCGCGACCTGCGCGGTGAAGCAGCTGCAGTGGTTTGGCCTGAGCAAGGCCTCCCGCACCGAGTATTCCGAGGTCGCCTGCAAGGAGGGTGACGGCTATCTGGTCCAGACACCGCAAGCCGGTTCGCCCAATCCGATCACGGTCATGAGCTGCGCCGAAGCGGCCAAGCGCGGCATCAAGTGCAACCTGACGGACGCCGGCCCCGTGGAGACGCCCGTGACGCTGGATACCTTCCGGGCGGCGCTCGCCCAGAATGGCGTGTCGTGCAAGATCGACCAGATCCAGATCATGGGGCAGGAGACGACGCGCAAGCGCTATGTCATCGAGTACCGCTGTGCGGAGCACACCGAGAGCACGGTCGCGCTCATACCAGCAGCGGGAAACACTAATCCGTACGAGACCCTTGATTGTGCCAAGGCGGTGCAGATGGGCGTCATCTGTTCACTTTCGAAATAGCGCGCGCCTGGCGGTACACCAGCGCGAACCTAAACCCCCTGAACGCGCTGGCCTCCGCAGGTGGATTGCTGGCGCGGGCGGCCGAGCGCTCCTCCCCTGCAGCACTGCCAAAGCTTCCACCGCGATTGACGCGCGCCAGGCCGGATCGCGGACCGGCCGGATCGACCACCTCGCCACCTGGGTAGGGTCCGTACCAGTCGCGGCACCACTCCCAAAGATTCCCTGCCATGTCATACAGGCCCCAGGCGTTCGGCCGTTTGCCCGCGACCGCGTGCGGCCCGGCCCGCTGTCCATTGATGAGCCAGCCCCTGCCCACATAGCCGCTTGCGCTGTTGGCGTCGTACCAGGCGATGTCGTCGAGGACCGCGGGGTGCAGATCGTTCTCCGGCAGTGCTCCCCCATAGCTGGCGGTCGCCGTTCCGGCCCGGGCTGCGTACTCCCACTGCGCTTCGGTGGGCAGCGCGTATTCGTAGTGCGGCGGCAGGCGCCCTGCGGCACGCTCCCGCGCGTTGAGTGTCCTGCAAAAAGTCACGGCATCCTGCCAGCTGACGTAGTACATCGGCAGCGCATCGGCTTCGCCCGTCAGGTATTCGGCCGGATCGGCATCCGCGGCAAAGTGCATGTAGGCACGCAGGGTCAGCTTCGTACCGGCAAAGTCGTATCGCCTGTCATCGCGCAGCGCTCTTTCGAGCTGAGCGCGCACGCCGCGCCCGATCAGGGCCTTCCACTCACCGATCGTGACCATCGTGGTCGCGAGCCAATAGCCGCGGCTCAAGCGGACCCTCCTCTCGGGCGCCTCGTCACGGCCATGAAAGGGTTCGGAGGCCGCGCTGCCCATGAGGAAGGTGCCCGGAGGAATCCATGCCATCTTCACGGAGACCGTGGCCGCGAGCGGGAGCACCCAGCTCGTGCCGGGCGTGGGTGCCCGCTCGATGCCGGCCGCGCCGATCGCCGCCCCAGGCAGCAGGCCGCTGGCCAGCACGGCAGCGCACAGCCCGAGCGCGGCCATCGCCTATCCGCCGCGGGCGAAAGACAGCGTGATCGATTCCACCGCTGCACCCCGGGCATCCTCGTCCGCAGTCGCGCCGACGTTGCGCGTCACCGTGAGCTGCAATCGCTCCACGTCGTCCAGGTGAATGTGATCGCCGGGTCCGCCGCGCCCCTGAGCCGCCTCGCGCCAGTAGTTCCACAGTCCTGGATAGGGACTGGGAATGTGGATGCTGCGGGCGAGGTGCAGGCGATCCAGCGGCACGGTGACGGTCGCCCAGTCAACGCCGGCGGTCACTGGAGTCATCCAGGCCGTCCCATCCTTCTCGACCAGCGTGAGCTGCACCGTCTTGCGTGATCCGCCATCCGTCTTCAGCGTGACGTGCAGGGCCTCTGCGTGCGCGAAGTCCGCCTTGCGGACCGCCATGGCATCGCCGATGTAGAGCGCGGCCGCGTAACGCTCCGGCGTGTCCTTACCCAGATCGGGCAGGTCGAGGGTCAGCGCGGACTCGTCGTCACTCTCTCCAGGGGTCAGGCTGAAGAAGGAATTGCGGTACTGCTCTCCCGGACGAACGAAGGACAGATGAGCGTAGTCCAGCCTGGGATTGAACAGGCGCATCGGCGTGCCGGGAGGCGTAATGCTGAATGACCAGATCGTGTCCAGGCGGAACGGCCATTGGAAGGGCTGTCCGGGCACGCCGCCCGGAAAGCTCCTGACCCGCTCTCCGCTCTGTGTGCTCACCGCGTACTCATACAGCCCGGGAGCGAGCGCATCCGCGGGCAGCACCGCGGCATAGTCATTGCCGCGCGTGCGCTGCATGGCAATCGGCCTGGCGGAAAATCCCGCGCCGGCGGCCCGTACCCACAGCCGGACCGCATCCGGCAGCGCGTCGTTGGCGACGCGCACGCGAATCTCTACGGGCGCGCCCGCCATGAACTCGCGCTGGCTGAGTGTCTGGACCAGATCGGGATAGGAGAGGCGCGCATTGACGTGATATTCCCTCAATCCCACGCGCCCTACCCGCGCGGGCAGGTTCCCGCTCGCATCCTCTTGCCGGTGTGTGAGCAGCCAGACCCCGGGCTCCACTGCAACGACGCCGCTGCTCGCGGCGCGCGCGGCGCCGGCGGCAGCGCCATCGACGTTCAGCGGCGTGGCAATGAACGATTCGCCGAGATCCGGCAGCCGCAGCTTCAGGGGCCAGGAGCGGTACAGGAGGCGCGAAACCACTTTGCCCGGCTGAGGCTGCTCAAAGGGATCGCGCACCAGGACCTCATCCGGATAGAGCTCGAGCCGCCACACGCCCGCGCGCAGTTTGTCGAGGAAGTACGCTCCCGTGCCCTCGTAGTCGACGGTGCCGGAGGAGCCGAAGCCCACGATGCGCTGCAGGGACGCCGGGTCGCGCGCCGTATCGGCCGTGTCGCCTGCATTCATGAAGGCGTCGGTGGCGTTCAGCTCGCTCATGTCGCCTTCGTAGCTGACCCGGAAATCCCCGAAGCTCAGGTTGTCCGGATAGCGGCCGTAGGATTTCATGCGCGGGAGCCGGCGCATCGCCTCGGCGGCAATCACCGCGCTCACGGCTTTCCTCGGCGTGTGCACGAGGTTCAGATAATGCGTCTGCCAGCCGAGGTTGTACGGTGCGGTCTGCAACATGTCGTAGGCGAACATGGTGGCCAGCTGGGCGCCCACCGCGCGGAAGGTGCGGGCCATCGCCGGATACAGGTAGCCCGAGACCAGGTCCGCCTGGTCGAACTCGTACACGAGACGCGGCCGGCCGGCCAGCTCCGGGCGCAGCATGTCAGGATACCCATCCACGGCGGGGAGGAAATTCCCCTTGAGCGTGCGGCCCGCGACCAGGCTGGTCGGATACCAGCCAAAACTGACGCCATCGACGCGCGAATCCCGGATCGCCGGTGCAATCGCAAAATCCTGCGAGACATTGAAGAAGGTCAGCTTGTGCGTCCCGGTCCTGCGCACGGCGCTGACCAGGGTATTGATGTACCGGATGGACCCGGGCTTGTCCTCCGGGTGATGCACGGGCTCATTGATCATCTCGACGAACAGCACTGCCGGCTCGTCCTTGATCGCCACACCCGTGTAGGGATTGATGTGCCCGAGCAGCTGGCGGATGTATTTGGCCTGTGCCGCGATGGACGCGGCGTTGGTGCCCATCTCTGGCCGTTCGAAGTAGCGTGAGAAGCCCACGTCCTGCGTCGGCTGGTCCAGCTGGTCCGCGAAGGCCGGGTTGTAGGTGTGAATCGGTGTCAGCAGGATATAGATGCCGCGCACGCGCGCTTTCGAAATCAGGTAGTCGAGCAGGTCCACGTGCTCGTTGACGATCAGATTCCCCGCACGGTCCGCGTTTTCCCAATCGCCCCAGGAGCACAGGCGCAGCGCCGTCCAGCCCATGCGGGCAAACTGCGCCATGTCCTCATCGATCATGGCCTTGCGATCGGCCCCGACGAGCCCGGCCATGCGGTAGTCCGAGCCGGACATGATGCAATAGTTGGCGCCGTAGAGCGCCACCTCCTCCCGGTTGTCGCGCCAGCGGATGACCCCGGTCCTGTCCAGATAGACCGCGCGGATCGCCGCGCCCTCGTCCGTCGCGCTCGGGGCGGCCAGCAGCCCTTCGGACCACAGAAACCCTGCCAGCACGACGGGCAATGCGAATTGGATGCGCATGACCACCCTCCTGCTCCTGATTTAGCCCCGCCCCGCAAAGGGCATGTGCGAGGCCATCACCGTGATCGCGGGCACATTGACCTCGAGCGGAAGCCGGGCGATATACAGGACCGCGTCGGCCACGTGGCGCGTCTCGATGGTGGGCTCCGCCTTGAGCGTGCCATCCGGCTGGAGCGCGCCGCCCGACATATGCGCGGTCATGGCCGTCGCCGCGTTGCCGATGTCGATCTGGCCGCAGGCGATATTGTGCGCCCGGCCGTCCAGCGCCAGTGACTTCGTCAGCCCGCTGATGGCGTGCTTGGCCACCGTATAGGGCGCGGAGCGGGGGCGCGGGGTCTGCGCGGAGAGCGAACCTGAATTGATGATCCGGCCGCCGGGTGGGCGCTGCTGCTTCATGAGCCGCACCGCCGCCCGCGCGCACAGAAACGCGCCGGTGACGTGGACCGCGATCATCTCATTCCACTCCCGCAGGCTGAGATCTTCCAGCGCCGTGGGCGGCGCGCCGATGCCGGCGTTGTTGAAGAGCAGATCCAGCCGCCCGAATTTTTCCGCCGTGAGGCGAAACAGCGCGGCCACGGACGCTTCATCGGACACATCGGTGGGCACGGCCAGTGCAATCGCCGCCGGGGTGGCCAGGGCGATGGTCTCGACCAGGGCCTCCCCGCGCCTCCCGGCCAGCGCGACCGCGTAGCCCTCGCTGAGCAGCGCCAGCGCGACGGCGCGGCCGATGCCGCTGCCGGCTCCGGTCACCATGGCGACGCGATTCATTCAGGCGTCCCGCAAAAGAAACGGCGGGGCGCTTTCATGCCGCCCTGCCGTGCCGTCGCTACCTGTGCCCTCAGAACTTGACCGCAAAGTCCAGCAGGTAGGAGATGCCAAACACGTCGTAGCCGCTGTCGTTGGCGAGATTCTGCGGGTTGTTGTCGGTCGTGAACCGGCCACGCTCGTTGGTCAGGTTGTGTCCCTGCAGGCGGATGCTGTATCGGCGCGCCCAATCATACGAGACGCTGGCATCCAGGATGCTCTCGGCGGCGAGATCCTTGAGCGTGGTGCCCACCCAGGTGGGGGCCACGGTGAAGTCGCTGTGGTGCTTCCAGGCCAGGCGCGATTCAAAGCCGCCCTTGTTGTAGAACAGGTCCAGTTCTGAAGTGCCCTTCGCCAGTCCGACCATCGGGTAGGGGTTGGACACCGGCGCGACTTCGTGAATATTGGAACTCACGTAGGCGTAGTTGGCATAGACACCGAAGTCCTTCAACGCTCCGGGCATGAAGTAGAAGCGCGACTGGAACGTGAATTCCAGACCGGTGAGGTCACCGCCCTTCGTATTGTTCTCCGAGGTGATGGTCGCGAGCACGCCCACGCCATTGATGGTGATGATCTGCGTCGACGAGCTGGCACCAATCATGTTCTGCAGGTGCTTGTAGTACGCGGCCACCGCCAGGAGCGATTCGTCGTGGAAGTACCATTCGTAGGACAGGTCGGCCTGGGTCGCCTTGTAGGGCTTAAGCACTGGATTTCCGCCACCGCCGGTCCGCGGAGTACCAGTGGCGCTGATTGAAAAGCCCGTCACCAGCGCATCCAGCGGCGGACGGGAGATGGCCTCGCCCAGCCCCAGGCGCAGCAGCTTCTGGTCCGAAAGATGCAGGACCATGTTCAGGCTGGGCAGAAAATCGGTGTAGTTGTTGTCGACTGAAACGGGGTTCCAGGTCGAGCCGCCGTCTTGCGAGAAAAATCCGTCGCTGGTGGTGCTCATATGGGCCACGCGCACACCGAATCCGCCGGTGAGCGACTTGCCACCCATTTCGCTCTTGAAGTCCAGCTTCGCGTAGGCCTCGTAGGTGCGCTCCTTCACGTTGGTGTGCACGCCAGGCTGATCGGTGAGCCCGGCAGGCATGGAATCGTTCGGATACACCAGCGCACGGAGCGTATCGAAGTTGGCGTACACCATGGGCGGTGCCGTGAACCCCGGCACCGTGAAGGACTCGAGTCCCGCATTCGACAGGTCGACGAGCGAGTTCCCGGTGCAAGGCGAGCCGACGCCCGGGCAGAGGTTGTACTGGAATCTCGTGTGAGATTTCTTGCGATCGGAGAGCCGTGCGCCAAACTTGAAATCCGTCAGGGCATCGCCATTGAGCGTGCGTGTGAAGTCCGCGGTCAGGGCACCGAGCTTGTCCTTGGTCTCTTCCGGACCGTCGCTCGTGCCGTTGCGGGCGTTGGGCCCGCCGATGGTCTGCAGCGCGGGATCCGCCGGATTGACGCCCAGGATGGCCGCGTAGGGCACGCGGCCGTCGCGCACGTCAAACACCAGGGTCGCCGGATTCGGATACAGCGTGTCGAAATACACCGCCTCCCAGCGGTTCTTGCGCCAGGCCTCCGAGTACGACAGGTCCACGGAATTGCTCCACGCATCGTTCTGCCAGGCGGCGTTGAGCCCGGCGACGCCCAGCGTGTGGCGCTCCTTGTAGCGTGCCACCTCGCTCTGGTAGTTCGGGAAATCGTTGACCATCGTAGCCGCGACCACCGTGCCGTTGACGATAGTGAAGGAGCTGCCCGGACTGGTGTACTGGGCCAGATTACCGTTCGCCCAGTTGCCGGTGATGTTGTTGCCATACCAGGCCTGGAACTGGTTCTCTGTGATTTCATACTGCGACCAGAGCGCGTCGGCCTTGATGGTGACGCCGCTGTCCGTGCGCCACTCGGCCGTGCCCGCCAGGGCGTCACGATCCTGTGTGATTTCCTTGACCTCGGTGTTCAGGCCCCAGGTGGTGCTGTCGGGCACGCCGTCACCGTTGAGATCTCCTGGACTGTTACCCGGGACGGGGGTATTCCAGCCCCAGGTGCGAAAATCCGGAAAGCCGTTCTTTTCCTTCTGCACGCTCGCGGCGACGGAAATGGCGAAACTGTCGCTGATGTGATTGACGTAGCCGGCGCTGGCGCGATAGCCGAGCGGATCGTAATGAGGCAGGTCCTTGCCGATCCGGTTGTACGTCGGACCGGCACGCAGGGTCAGCATGGGTCCGTGATAGTCGAGCGGCGCCATGGTGCGAATGTCGATCGTGGCGGCGATGCCGCCCGGCACGAGCGTGGCGTCCTGCGTCTTGTAGACTTGTGCGCCGGAGAGGATTTCAGAAGGATAGATTTCCCAGCGCAGATCCTGTGAGGGCTCCGAAGAGGCCACCTCGCGACCGTTCACGAGACCGAGCACCAGGCGGGGGCCCAGACCGCGCACGGCGGCCTGACTGGCGTTGCCGCGATCGCGGGTCGTGTTGACGCCGGGAAGGCGATTGAGCTCCTCGGCGATCGTCACGTCCGGCAACTGGCCGATGTCGGCCGTGGAAATGTTGTCGCTGACCAGATCGGTATTCTTCTTCATGATGACCGAATCGCGCATCGCCTGGCGCACGCCGGTCACGATGATTTCCTCAAGGCTGTCCGGGGCCGAAGCGATTGCATCCGCCGCGTATCCTGGTCCCGACACGGAGCCGACCAGCAACAAGGCGCCCGGCGCGCACAGCAATTTCCGATGTTTGGCTTTCACTGAGTATCCACTCCCCTGAATTTTTAGTGGGCTCGAGATGCAGTCGGCTCGATCCGGTTTCGAATGGCTTATTATAGGATAAATAGGATTTACTCTGTCAACAGCCTCACTGGAGGTGTATGTCGCATTTGAGCAACAAGCCCGGCCCGCGACGTTTCGTGATCATCGGCGGCGGCCTCGCCGGCTGGATGACCGCCGCCGTCCTGGCCAGGGCGCTCAAGCGCGAATACGGGGAAATCCAGCTGATCGAAACGGCGGGCGCGAGCGGCGAATCCCGTGCCGTGGGTACGCGGCCGTCGTTCAGGAAACTCTGCGGCCTGCTCGGGATCGATGAGCGGGACTGGATGCCGGCCACGCACGCCACCTTCAAGCTCGGGGCCGAGTTCAGGGATTGGGGGCGCGCGGGCGATGGGTACTTTCACGGCTTCGGACCCTGCGGTGCGCGGCTGGAGGGCGTGGCGTTCCACCAGCATTGGCTGCGTTTACAGCGCCTGGGAAATATTCCACCCTTCGAGGACTTTGCCCCGGTCGCTGCCCTGGTTCGCGCCGGCCGATTCGCGCCGCCTGCACCTGACCGGCGTTCGCCCTTCCACTGGTACGACTACGCCTACCATCTCGACCGCCCTCAGATGACGGCGTACCTGCGCCGCTACGCGCTGCGGCGAGGCGTCCAGCCCGTCGCCGGAAGCGTTGTTGCTTTGGAGCGCCACGCTGACAGCGCGTTGATCAGCGCGCTGCGTCTCGCGGATGGTGCGCTCATCGCTGCAGACCTGGTCATTGATTGCAGCGCCGGGCGGAATGGCCCGCTGTGGCGCGCCCTTGAAGTCCGATTCGAGGACTGGCGCCGCTGGATGCCCGGCGATCGCGCGCTGTCGATCCCGGCCGCGGCGCCGACACAGTGGCCGCCCTATTCCTGTTTTGCCGCGGCCGAGCACGGCTGGCGCTGGCAGATTCCGCTGCAGGACAGCGTCGATTGGGGCTACGCCTACTGCTCCGATCTGTCCACGGAGACCCAGCTCGAAGCGGCACTGCGTGCGATGAGTCCGGACGCCAGGCTGGAGCACGTCGCTCCACTGCGCTTCGATGCCGGCAGGCCGGACAGATTCTGGATCGGCAATGCGCTACTCCTGGGCGCGTGCAGGCCCGGGCCCCTGGAAGCCACCGAACTGCAGCTGCTGCAGTCCGGCGTTACGCGTTTCCTGGGCCTCTTTCCGGGATTCACGTCCGGATTCGATCGCGCCAGCGCGCAGGAATACAACCGGCTGACGATCGCCGAGCATGATGGGGTCCGGGATTTCCTGGCCCTGCATTTCATCGCCACGACACGCGATGACTCGCCCTTCTGGCGGCATTGCCGAGGCCTGGAAGCACCCGTCACGCTCCGCGACCGGCTCGAGCTGTTCCGGCACAGCGGACGATTGGGGCTGGCCGAAGACGACGCCTTTGGCGAGGAGGGCTGGCTCGCCGTGCTTCTCGGTCAGCACGTGGTTCCCGCCGGCATCGATCCGCTGGCCGCCGCGACCGACCTCGAGCACACCCGCGGCGCTTTGCAGATGCTGACCAGCCGCCTCCACGCCGGACTTGCCGGCGCGCCCGCGCATCGGGATTTTCTGGCCCGTCACGGCCTGCTCGCGTGAACACGGCGCAGCCCATACGGCGCATTGCAATCCTGGGCGGCGGCACGGCCGGGTGGATGGCGGCTGCCCTGCTGGCCTGCAAACTGCGCGGACTTGCCGAATCCATCCAGATCATCGAGTCGCCCGAGATCGGCACGGTGGGCGTCGGCGAGGCCACGATTCCGCCCATCGGCCTTTTCAATGGCGCGCTCGGCGTGGACGAGGGGGAATTCATGCGCGAGACGCGCGCGACCTTCAAGCTCGGGATCCAGTTTCAGGACTGGGGCCGCGTGGGCCAGCGGTATTTTCATCCCTTCGGCGTTTTTGGCACTTCCCCCGGGATGGATACGCTCCACCACTTCTGGCTCAAGGCACGCCAGCACGGCGAGACACGGGCCTTCGAACAGTGGTCTTTAAACGCGATGGCCGCGCAGCTCAACCGCTTCATGCGGCCGGAGAAATCGGATGGCGGCCTGGCGTCGCTCTACTCCTACGCCTTTCATTTTGACGCCGGCCTGTACGCGCAGTACCTGCGCCGCTACGCCGAGCAGCGCGGCGTGCGGCGAGTGGAGCGCAAGGTCGAGCAG
>WNFL01106511.1_pt2 | contig 15387 bp, 20 predicted proteins | sample 5400361 | NCBI WGS metagenome assembly WNFL01 (sample SAMN13153351, study PRJNA577476) | soil metagenome | isolation source: 40 cm soil on Douglas fir-dominated hillslope | place: USA:California | collected 2013-09-17
GCCGCCAGGGTCTCCGCCCGCTTGCGAAACGGCGCGAGCAGCCGCTCCCCCACGCCGATCAGGCCCGCCGGCGAGAAGAGGATGAACCCCATGAAGAGCAGGCCGAACCAGAACATCCAGCTCGCGGTGTAGCTGGACAGGAATTCGCGGAAGAGGATGTAGAAGGCGGCGCCGAGCGGCGGCCCGAGGAAATTCCCCGACCCGCCGATGATCGACATCGCGAGGATCTCTCCCGAGAAAGTCGGGTGGACGGGATCGGCGGCAGCGAAGAGCTTGAGGAAGGTGAAGAGTGCGCCGCCCACGGCGGTGATCGCCGCCGAGAGCGTGAACGCCGCGAGCTTGTAGCGGCGCACGGGATAGCCGGCGAAGGCCGCGCGCTGCTCGTTCTCGCGTATCGCCATCAGCACGGCGCCGAAAGGCGAGCGCACGATGCGCCAGGTGAGCCACGCCACGAGCAATGCGACGCCCGCGCAGAAATAGTAATAGGTGAGTTGGTTGTCGAGGTCGAGGCCGAGCACGGCCACGCGCCGCACGCCGCGCAGCCCCGATTCTCCGCCGGTGACATCGGTCCAGCGAAACGCGATGGTGAAGCCGAGCGCGGTAAAGGCGAGCGTCAGCAGCGAGAAATACACGCCGCGCCGCCTGAGCACGAGGAAGCCCACCACGGCGCCGAGGAGCGTCGTCACCGCGATCGCGAACAGCAGCGGCAAGACGATGCTCTGCTCGAACCAGTGGATCTGCGCGAGCGCCGCGGCGTACGCGGCGACGCCGAAGAAGAGGCCGTGCCCGAACGAGAGCAGGCCCGTGTAGCCCAGCAGCAGGTTGAAACCCAGTCCGACCATCGCGAAGAGCGCGATCTCGGTCGCGATGCCATAGGTGAGGCCCATGGCCGTGCAGAGATAGGGCAGCACCGCGAGCGCGATGGCGCTGATGACCAGCGGTCTCACTCGAATTTCTCGAATTTCTCGCCCATCAAACCGCGCGGACGAAAGAGCAGGATCAACGCCATGAGGACATACATCGACGCTTCGGCGGCCGGCGGATAGAACACCACCGTGACGCCGCGCACGACGCCGACGAGGAGTCCCGCGACCACCACGCCCCAGAAGCTGCCGAGGCCGCCGATCACCACGACGACGAAGGTGGCGGTCAGGATCTCGGTGCCCATCGCCGGCTGCACGCCCGCGAGCGGCGCGGACATCACGCCCGCGAGTCCCGCGAGTCCCACGCCGAGCGCGAACACCGCGGCCTGCGCGGGCCTCAAGCTCACGCCCATCGCGCGCACCATCTCCGGATCGCGCGTGCCGGCGCGCACCACCATGCCGAAAGCGGTGCGCGTGAGCAGCAGCCAGCAGGCGGTGATCGTCGCGATCGAGACGGCGAGCACCGTGAGCCGATAGTAGGAGTAGATGAAATCGCCGATCAGGAGCTGGCCGCGCAGGCCCGGGGGAATCGGGAACGGAAGCCCGGAGGCGCCCCAGATCATGCGCAGCGTTTGCTCGGCGGTCATCGCGAGGCCGAACGTGAAGAGCAGGCCCAGCATCGGGTCGGCGCGATAGAGGCGGCGCAGGAAGAGCTGCTCGAGCGCGACCCCGACCAGCGCCACGCCGATGGGAGCGAGCACCATCGCGCCGCCGAACCCCAGCCGGCGCTGCACCTCGTAGGCGAAGTACGCGCCGAGCGCGTAGAACGCGCCGTGCGCGAGGTTCACCACGCCGCCCAGGCTGAAGATCAGCGACAGCCCGAGCGACAGGACGATGTAGTAGGACCCGACGAGCAGGCCGTTGAGGATCTGCTCGAGGATGATGGAGGTCATCGTGGATCCCGGATCATTGCTGCGATCGCAGCGTCCGGGATGACGTTAGGCCATCGTGCAGCCGTTCTCCTCTTTCGTCGGCTGGATCAGCTCGAGCGACTCGCCCGCCGCGGGAACCGGGCGGACGATCTCGAAGATGTCCCACTTGTCCTTCATCGCGGCCTTGTCCTTCACCTTGACCACGTACATCTCCTGGAGCAGCTGGTGGTCCCAGTTGCGGAAAGTCCCCGCACGCGCCTTGAGGATGTCGAAGCTCGCGCCCTTCTCCAGGTATTCGATGAACTTCGGCGGATCGGTCGACTTCGTCTCCGCGATCGTCTGCGCCATGATCTTCACGCCGACGTAGTCGCCCCACGCCTGGTTGTCGGGCGGGAAGCCGTTCTTGTCGAGGAAGCGCTTGGTGAAGGCCTGTGCGGACGGCACGTTGAGCCCATGGAACCAGAGGCTCTGCCAGTGCCCCGAGATCGATTCGATGCCCGCGGCCCAGAAAGGAATCGTGTCCATCACGCCACCGGCGAGCGGGTACGGCAGGTTGTATTCCTTGTACTGCTTGAGGAACGTGGTCTGGTCCACGCCGGCGAGGTTGATGTACACCAGGTCGGGCTTCGCCTGGCGGATCTTCAGGATGTACGCGCTGTAGTCGGCGGTATTGGTCGGGACCATGTCGTTGTTGATGAGCTCCCCGCCGTTCTCCTTGAGGAAGCGCGAGGACACACGGAAGAGGTCATGGCCGAACGCGTAGTCGGCGGTGAGCATGTACCACTTGGCGCCCTTGATCTTGTTCTCGGCCTTCTGCCACGTGCCGATGGTCTTCGTGTACATCGTGTTGCAGCCTTCGATGTGGAACATGTAGCGGTTGCAGTTCTTGCCGCGCAGCGCATCGGAGTTGGCGCCCGTGTTGAAGAACGGCAGCTTGTAGCGCAGCGCCTGCTCGGCGATCGCGAGCGCCGAGGCGGAATTGATCTCGCCGATGAGCGCCAGCACCTTCTCCCGCTCGGCGAGCTTCTGCGCCTTGGAGACCGCGGTTTGCGGATTCACGCTGTCCTCGGCGATGAGCTCCACCTTGCGTCCGAGGAGCCCCCCCGCGGCGTTGATCTCGTCGACCGCCATGCTCGCCGCCTTGAATCCGTAGTCGCCGAGCTGGCCGAGGAATCCCGTGCGCGGCGTGAGGTGTCCGAGCTTGATCGTGTCGGCCTGCGCGCGAACGATGGCGGGAAATCCGAGCGTGGCCGCGGCGCCCAGCGCGGCACCCTTCTTCAGCGCCTCGCGCCGTCCGGGAACTTGCGGCGCCTGCTTGTCGTTTTTCATGGTCTCTCCTCCTCTGGGAATATCTTTCGGGAATGTTACGCCGTAATATGTTCCCGCGATTCCAACCCATCGACGAGGCGCACATGCCATTCGAGTCGCTCCAGAGACATGTCCTGCAGGGATCGAACATCGAAACCGTGCTGCGCGACTCGGCCGCGGAGCTCTGCGAAGCGTTCGGAGCCGATCGAATCACGATCTACCGAGTGATCGACAAAGGCGCGACGCTGTCGGCCATCGTGCAGACCGGCCTCGAATCGTACGACGCGGTGAAGGTCAGCCTCGAGGGCAGGCGTTCGGTCGCCGGGCAGGTCGGCGCGCTCAAGAAGACCGTCAACATCGCCAATGCGTATGACGACAAGGAGCTCGCGCCGCTGGAGCTGCAGAGGAAGATGTTCGTCGCCGTCGACGAACGCACGGGCTATCGCACCACACAGGTCCTCGCGGCGCCGATCCTGTCCAACGGCGGAAAGCTCCTCGGCGTCGTCGAGCTTTTCAATCGCCTCGACAACGACCGCTTCCCCGAGTCTTGCGAGGACGACATCGCGGACCTTTGCGCCACCCTCGCACCGGCGTTCCTGCTCCTCGCAAAACAGCACTCGCCCGCGTGATAATGAATTGTGCATTCGCATCGCCACCTGCCCATATCGCCAGAGTGGATTCCGCTTGAGCTAGCCATCGAGCACGCGCCGTTCTGGCGCTTTGTCTTCCTCTCGATGCTGCTCCACACATTGGCCATCCTCATGTTCGGCGCCCCGAGCGGCGGCAGCCGCGAAGGCCGCGCGCTGTGGGGCACGTTGCAGGCCGTGCTCGCACCGCCACCGCTAGCGCGGATCGAAGCGCCGATACCGGCGAGCCCCGAGGCAGCAAGCCCCGTCATCCCGGACGCTCCGAAAGGAGCAACGATCCGGGATCCAATTCCCCAATCCCCTGAGCCCCCGTTCAGCTTCCCGCCGCTCCTCGACCGCCTTCCCGCTCCCGACATCAAGCTCGAAGCCCTGCCGCCGCTCCGGGTCCCGCCGCCGACGGAGGTGCAGGCACCACCCGCTGCGCCGATTCCAGCGCCGTTGCTGCAGCCGTTGCCGTCGGTTCCCGAGAGCACCCCTTTGCCGAGCTTCGAGCGCGTTCCGGAGATTCGTGCCCCCGCCGAGGCGCCGCCGATTCCCGCGCCGCTGCTGCAGCCCTTGCCGCAAATGCCGGAGCGCGCTGTCCTGCCGCCCCTCGAACGCGCCGTGCTGCCACCGATCGAGCGCACACCTCCGACTCCGGCGACTCCCACGATCGAGCGTGCTCCCGTCGCACCGGACGTTCAGCCCAAACCCGTCGCCCCGGAACCACGACGACCCACGACGCCCGAAGCAACACGCCCCGTTGTTCCCGACGCCGCAAGACCTGTAGTCCCGGAGGCCCCCGCAGGACCCACGATCCGGGATCCCACGGATCGCGCGCCGCCATCTCCCGAATCGCCCTTCAAGCGCCGCGACGAGCCCGCGGGCACTCTTGACCCGACGCGGCCGGCGCTCGATCCCGACGCGCTGCGCAAGCGCGCCGGCGAGCTCGCGCGCGAAGGCACGGGCCAGCGAGCCCTCCTTCCCTTCCCGATGCCGGCGATCGCCGCACCGAAGTCGAAGCTCGAGAGCGCGATCGAAAACGCGCGCAAGCCCGATTGCCGCGATGCCTACAAGGCCCTTGGACTCGCCGCGGTCGTCCCGCTCATCGCGAACGAGTTCGGCGAAGGCAGCTGCCGCTGGTAGCTACTCGCCCTTTATCCCCAGCTTCTTGATTAGCGCCGCCCATCGCGGCAGGTCCGCCCTCACGATCGCGGCGAACTCCTCGCGCGCCATCGGCTGGACCTCGAGACCCTGCTTACCGAGCTTGTCGCGGATCTCGGGATCGGAGATCACGCGGTTGACCGCGTCGTGGATCTTCTGCAGCACCGCGGCGGGTGTGCCGGCGGGCGCGAACACGCCGTACCAGGGTGAATACTCGAAGCCCGCGACGCCCGCTTCCTCGAGCGTCGGCAGGTCCGGAAGCGCCGGCGTGCGTTTCTTTCCCGACGTGGCGATCGCGCGCAGCTTTCCCGCCGCCACATAGGGCATCACCGCAGGGATGGTGAGCAGCATCGCCTGGATCTGTCCGCCGAGGAGGTCGGTGATGGCCGGCCCCGAACCCTTGTAGGGAATGTGGACGAGGTCGATGCGCGCGGCGGATTGCAGCAGCTCCATCGGCAGATGTCCCGCGCTGCCCACTCCGCCCGACCCGTAGTTGATCGTTCCGGGCCTGGCCCTCGCGGCGGCGATGAACTCCTGCACGGTCCTGATCGGGGTCGCGTTGTTGACCACGAGCACGTTCGGTGTCGCGCCGATATACGCGACCGGAACCACGTCCTTCAGGGTGTCGAACGGAAGCCTGTCGTAGAGGCTCGCGTTGAAGACGAGCCCCATGTGATGGAAAAGGAGCGTGTGGCCGTCCGGCGCCGAGCGCACGAGGGCGGTTGTCGCGATGCTGCCGCCCACCCCGCCGCGGTTGTCGACGATGAAGCTTTGTCCGAGCTCCGGCCCGAGCTTGTGCACGACGGTGCGCGCGACGATGTCCACGGTGCCGCCGGCGGCGAAGGGGACGAGGATGGTGACGGGCTTCGTGGGCCATTCCTGCGCCGCTGTTTGCAATGAGAGGAGAAAAAGGACCCAGCCCAAGCTAACTCTCAAATGCGTACCTCCTCACCTTTTCCTCATCCAGCTCGACGCCAAGCCCCGGCCCATCGGGCAGCGCGATCTCCCCGCGCGAGAGGTCGAGCTTCGAGGTCACGATGTCGTCCGCCGTCTTCAAGGGTCCCACGCACTCGAGCCCCTCCAGGACGCCGCGGCTCGTCGCGGCGAGCATGATTTCCGCGACCGTGTTCACGCCGAGCCCGAAGCCATGGCCGATGACCACGCCCAAGCCCGCGGCCGAGGCGGTCTCGAGCATGCGGCGGCATTTGAGGAATCCGCCCTGCTTCATGACCTTCAGCTTGACGATGTCGGCGCAGCCGGCGCGAATCACGGCGATCAGGCTTCCGTGATCGGTGATCGACTCGTCGGCCATCACCGGTGTGCCGATCGAGCCCCGCACTCGCGCCATGCCGGCGAGGTCATCGGCGGCGACCGGCTGCTCGAATAATTGCAGGTTGAAGGGCTCGAGGAGCTTGCCGAGCGCGATCGCGTCCTCCACGCCGTAGCCGGCATTCGCATCGACGCGCAGGTTCATCGACGGGCACGCTTCGCGCACCGCTTTCACGCGATCGCGGTCCGCCGCCACGCCGCCCCCGACCTTGATCTTCGCGGAACGGAACCCGCGGTCGAACCACTTGCGCGTCTCCTCGGCCGCAACCTCCGGCAGCTCGATGCCGATCCACGCATTGAAGCGCACGCGCTCGATGAGCGCGCCGCCGAGATACTGGTGGACGGGAATGCCGAGGCGGCGCGCAGTGAGGTCGACGCATGCCATCTCGATCGCGGCCTTGGCATCGAGGAAGCCGGCGAGCGCGCTGTCCATCGCTTCGGCGACGCGGTGCGGGTTGCCTGCGTCCTGCCCGCGCACGACGCCCGCGAGCTTCCCCTTGAGCGCTTCGAGATTCTGCTCGATCGTTTCGGTCGAGTAACCGGGCGATGGATCGATGTTCCCGAGCCCCACGGAACCGTCGGCCGCGGTGAGCCGCACCAGCGCACTCTTCTGCGCCGTCTTCGTCAAATACGCGTTCCTGAACCCAGGCCCGACGAGTGGAATCGCGACGCCGAAGATCTCGACGCGATCGATCACACTCGTCAAGCGGAGTACCCAACGATCGCCGGTCCCTTGATCTGCGTGCGATGCATGATGCGGCGCGCGGACGGATCGAACGCATCGCGACGATGCAGCGTGCAGCGGTTGTCCCAGAGGATAAGGTCGTCGCGCTTCCACACCTGGCGGAAGGTGAGCTCGGGTTTCGTCGCATGCGCCCACAGCCGGTCGAGCAGCGCCTCGCTCGCGGCGAGGTCGAGGCCGACGATGTAGCTATTGCGCCGGCGGCCGAGGAAGAGCGCGGGGCGATGGGTTTCCGGATGCACGATGACGAGCGGATGGCGCGCGCCCGGCGCCTCGCGCGGATCGGTGACCGGCTTCATTCCCTTGCGCATGCCGCCGGCGCTGTTGTAGGTCGCGTCGTGCAGGGCCGTGCGTCCTTCGATCGCGCGCCTGAGGTCTTCGGGCAGCGTCTCGAGCGCCAGGTACTGGTTCGAGAAGAACGTGTCGCCGCCGCTCCCCGGAACTTCGAGTGCGTGCAGCACCGCCGCGCGCGGCGGCTTCTCCACATAGGTCATGTCGCAATGCCATATCGCTTCGCCGTCGCCCAGCCCGCCGATCGGCTTTCCGCCTTCCTTCACGTTCGAGATCACGTTGATCTCCGGGAAGTCGGTGAGGAAGGGCCGGCCATAGGGATTGGGGCCGGGCGGGTCGAGCTCGCCGAAGAGGTGGGTGAAGGCGAGCAATTCCGGATCGGTGAGGCGCTGGCCGCGGATGCGCAGCACCAGGTGGCGATGCCAGGCCGCCTTGATGTCGGCGATGGTTTGCTCGTGGATGGGCCGGTGCAGGTCGACGCCGCTCACTTCCGCTCCGAGGGCAGGCGCGAGGGGCATCACGCTGATCGAAGGCTTCATCAACGAAAGGTTACCACTCCGGTTATATTGGGAGCATGAAGGCTTCGATTCTCGCGATCGCCCTGCTGTCGGCCGCGCTCCTGCCGGCCTGCGCCGCCCGGCCCAGCGCCTCCGAGCTCGAATGGCAGCGCGGCCAATGCAACCAGATCAACGACCGCGAAGCGCGCGAGAAGTGCCTGAAGCGCGTGGACGACTGATACTGACCGCCCGGCAGTAGCCCTATTTCGCCTTTGCCTTCGGCGCCGCGGCCGCTGACTTCGTCGGAGCTTCCGTATAGCCGCCGAGCGAAGCCTTGGCGGGACAGACCTTGAACGCGGGGCATTTCGGGCAACCGACGGCGATGGCGATGGGGCAGATCTTCATGGCGCTCTCCCTGTTATGGATGCATGGTACCCCGGGTTAACATAGCCCATGGCAAACCCTTCGGATACCAAAAGCCTCGCCGTCTTCTGCGACTTCGAGAACGTCGCGCTCGGCGTGCGCGAGGCGAAGTACGCCCAGTTCGACATCAGCAAGGTCCTCGAGCGGCTCCTTCTCAAGGGCAGCATCGTCGTGAAGAAGGCCTATTGCGACTGGGACCGCTACAAGGAATTCAAGGCGCCCATGCACCAGGCCTCGTTCGAGTTGATCGAGATCCCGCACGTGCGCATGTCGGGCAAGAACTCGGCCGACATCCGCATGGTCGTCGATGCGCTCGACCTCTGCTACACGAAGGCGCACGTCGACACCTTCGTGATCGTGAGCGGAGACTCGGATTTCTCGCCGCTCGTGAGCAAGCTGCGCGAGAACGACAAGACCGTGATCGGCCTGGGCGTGAAGAAGTCCACGTCCGATCTGCTCGTCGCGGCGTGCGACGAGTTCATCTATTACGACGATCTCGTGCGCGAGGTGAAGGCGAGGAAGCCCGCGCCGCGCCGCAAGTCCTCCGCCAAGGATGCCGCCGGCACGCCCGTGGCGAGCGCGCCGTCGAATGCCGAGGACAAGCAGGAAGACAAGCAGCAGGAGGCGCTGGACCTGGTCCTCGAGACTATCGAGGCGCTAATCGAGGAGCGCGGCGAGGATGAAACCATCTGGCCCTCGATGGTGAAGCAGGCGCTGAAGCGCCGGAAACCGGGCTTCAACGAGAGCTACTACGGCTTTCGCTCGTTCACCAAGCTCCTCGAAGAGGCGCGCTCACGCCGGCTCCTCGACCTGGTACGCGACGAGAAGTCGGGCCAGTACACCGTGCGCATGGCACACGACTAAGGCGCTACGCCGTCTCGTCAGCGCAATCGATGTCCGGCCGTTTAATCGCAATGACCGGCGGTCGCTCATATTGGCTTTTCCGCGAGACTGTTCCATTGGAACAGGAAACTGATCCATTGGAACAGTCTCGCGGAAATTGGGAGTCGGGCGTGCCATCATCCACGCCGCATTCGCAGGAGCAGCGCGAGGCGCAATTGGCGAAGGCGCTCGAGGAAATCGAACACAATAGGACCAGCCAGAAGTTCGTTCCGGCCCCAGTCGATGTGGCTCACGTCCGCAAGCGCCTGGGCATGACGCAGACGCAATTCTCCCGACGCTTCGGGTTCTCCGTCGCGACGCTGCGCCATTGGGAACATGGCCGACGTAGACCGGGTGGCGCCGCCCTCGTCCTTTTGAACATCATCGAGCGAAACCCGCAAGCCGCGTTGAATGCCTTGAAGCCGCGGCCCGCCGGGGCCTGGTAGGGGGCGGTGACATCCGTAGCAGCGCACCGGGGCGAGGCGCGGTATAATGGTTGTGCAGGATAGTCAGGTAGTGAAGTTTCAGTACTCCCCTCCCACTCCGCCCCCAAAGGCGGTGTCCGAAGTGGCAGTCAATTCCCTTCCTTGATCGTCGTGTACCGTTTCCGGATCGGGTTAGTCCGGATCAATCGATAAAGGAAATTGAAAAATGGCTAAAGGCACCGTCAAGTGGTTCAACGACTCGAAAGGCTTCGGCTTCATTACCCCGGATGATGGCGGCAAGGATCTCTTTGCCCACCACTCCGAAATCCAGATGGACGGCTACAAGTCCCTCAAGGAAGGCCAGAAGGTCGAGTTCGACGTGACCCAAGGACAAAAAGGTCCGGCTGCTGCGAAGATTCGCGCCGTCTGATGCTGCGACTAGCGCGACCCGCTTCGCGCTCATCGAAGGCCCGGGCAACCGGGCCTTTTTACTTTTAGGGGTATGAAAATGGCTACAGGCACCGTCAGGTTCTACAACGACTCCAAGGGCTTCGGCCTCATCACGCCCGACCTCGGCGGTCCGGCGCTGTTCGCGCTTCAATCGGCGATCCGCACGCCCGGCGTGAAGAAGCTCCGCGCCACCCAGCGCGTGGAGTTCGAGATCGAGAACCGCCCCGAAGGTCCGGCGGCGGCGAACATCCGCACGCTCGCGTAAGAGAATGCGGGTCCCGAAGCGTCTCCAGCCGCTGGTCGAGGAAGGCGTGATCGACGGGGTCGTGCGCCAGCTGATGAGCGGCAAGGAGGCGATGGTGTTCGTGGTGCGCGCGGGCGGCGAGCCGCGCTGCGCCAAGGTGTACAAGGAAGCCGACCAGCGCAGCTTCCGCCAGGCGGTCGACTACACCGAGAACCGCAAGACCAAGAACTCGCGCCAGGCGCGCGCGATGGCCAAGGGCACCCGATACGGGCGCCAGTCGCAGGAGCGTGCGTGGCAGAGCGCCGAGGTCGACGCGCTCCATCGCCTCGCCACCGCGGGCGTGCGCGTGCCGAAGCCTTACAACTTCCATGAGGGTGTCCTCATCATGGAGCTCGTCACCGACGCCGAGGGCCATGCGGCGCCCCGGCTCAACGACGTGGACTTCTCGGCGGACGAAGCGCGCGATTTCCACCAACGCCTCATGGGTGAAGTCGTCCGCATGTTGTGCGCGGGCGTCATCCACGGCGACTTGAGCGAGTTCAACATCCTCGCCGGTGCCGACGGCCCGGTGATCATCGACCTGCCGCAAGCGGTGGACGCGGCCGGCAACAACCATGCGCCGGCGATGCTCGAGCGCGACGTCGCCAACCTGCGCAACTTCTTCGGCCGCTTCGCGCCGGAGATCCTCGCCACGAACTACGGCGACGAGATCTGGGACGCGTATCAATCGGGGACTCTCACCCCGGCGACGACCCTCACGGGCTCCTTCGTCCGCGAGGAGAAGGAAGTGGACCTCGAGGGCGTGGTGCGCGAGATCGGCGATGCGGAGCGCGAGGAAGCGGCGCGGTTGCTGCGCATGGCCGTCTAGAGCGCAGTAAAATCGTCGGCATATGGCCCACGATCACGACCCTCATGACGACGAGCACGGCTCGCATCTATCCGAGATGGAGCTGCGCGTGCGCGCCCTCGAGTCGCTCCTCGTGGACAAGGGCTACGTCGATCCGGCCGCGGTCGATGCGCTGATCGAGAACTACGAGAAGAAGGTCGGTCCGCGCAATGGCGCCCGCGTCGTCGCCAAGGCCTGGGCGGACCCGCAATTCAGGAAGTGGCTGCTCGAAGATGCGTCCGCAGCGATCGCATCGCTGGGCTACGTCGGCCGCCAGGGCGAATGCATGGTGGCCCTCGAGAACACGCCGCGAGTGCACAACGTGGTGGTGTGCACTCTGTGCTCCTGCTACCCCTGGCCGGTGCTTGGCCTTCCGCCCGTCTGGTACAAATCCGCTCCCTACCGCGCCCGCGCCGTCATCGATCCGCGCGGCGTCCTTCGCGACTTCGGCGTGACGCTCGCCGACGACGTGGAGGTGCGCGTCTGGGATTCGACCGCGGAGATCCGCTACATGGTGCTGCCGGAACGCCCCGAGGGCACCGAGGGCTGGAGCGAGGACGAGCTCGCGGCGATCGTTACCCGCGATTCGATGATCGGCGCGGGATACGTCGCGAAATGAATACCGTCCACGACATGGGCGGCGAGCAGAACTTCGGACCGGTGGTCGCGGAGCCGAACGAGCCGCCTTTCCACCACGCATGGGAGCGCCGCGTCTTCGGCATGACGCTCGCCATGGGCGGCGCGCGCCTCTGGAATCTCGACCAGTCGCGCTTCGCGCGCGAGAGCCTTCCCCCGGCGAAATACCTGTCGAGCAGCTACTACGAAATATGGCTCGAGGGCGTCACCCGGCTCATGCTCGAGCGCGGCCTCGTGACGGCGGAGGAAATCGCCGACGGCAAACCGCGCGCTCCGGCGGCGAAGCTCTCCGTGCTCGCGGCCGACCAGGTCGCCGCCGCCCTTATGCGCCGGCGCGCGACAGAGCGCGAGCCTTCGACTTCGGCGCGCTTCAAGGCCGGCGACGCGATACGAACGAAGAACCTGCATCCGCGCTCGCACACACGCTTGCCGCGCTATTGCCGCGACAAGCCCGGCACGATCGCGCGCGTCTACGGCGTTCACGTATTTCCCGACGCGAACGCGCTCGGCCACGGCGAGCAGCCGCAGTGGCTCTACTCCGTTCGCTTCGAAGCGCACGACCTCTGGGGCCCCGACACGACCGCCGGCGCGGTCTACGTCGATTGCTTCGAACCCTACCTGGTCATCCTCGACGCTGCGGGTACGCGGCAATGATCGGGGATCCAGTGCCGAAGGATCCGATCTTCAAGGAACCCTGGGAAGCCCAGGCCTTCGCGATGACGCTCGCCCTGCACGAGCGCGGCATGTTCAGCTGGAAGGAGTGGGCCGACACGCTGACCGAGGTGATCGCGGAGGTGCGCGAACGCGGCGAGCCCGATACCGGCGAGGAATACTATCGTCATTGGCTGGCCGCCCTTGAGCGCATCGTGCAGCGCAAGGGGCTCGTGACCGATGCTACGCTCGCCGAGCGCCGGCACGAGTGGCAAGAAGCGGCGCATCGCACGCCGCATGGAAAACCCATCGAGCTGAAGAGGTCCTGATGTCTTCCGTCCCGAACGCCGCAAATGTCGCCGTCCCTTCGAGGACTCTCGCGCCCGTGTGCGCCGCGATCCTCGGCGTCGTGCTCATCTATCTCGCCGGCTTCGCGCACGCCGATGCGGTGCACGACGGAGCGCACGACGCGCGCCACTCCGCCGCCCTTCCCTGCCACTGAGCTCGCTCCAGCTTTTCAAGCGGATCGCACACGCCGCGGCACTGGCGGGGATCGCCTCGGGCCTCCTCCTCACCGCCATCCAGCAGCTCGAGATCGCGCCCTTCATTCGCCAGGCAGAAGCGTTCGAGCAAGGAGCGAAGGAGGCAGCCCCCTCGATCCTCTCCACCCTCGCGGCCAATATCGTCCTCGCGACCGGCTTCGCGCTGCTGCTCGCCGCGGCGATGGCGCTTCGCGGCGCGAGGGGTTGGCGAAGGGGAACGCTCTGGGGCGCTGCCGGCTATCTCGTGTTTTTCGTGGCGCCGGCCGTGGGGTTGCCGCCGGAACTGCCGGGCACGGAGGCTGCGCCGTTACACGATCGACAGGTCTGGTGGACGGGAACCGTGATTTTGTCGGCGACCGGACTCGGACTCGCCGTGTTCGCGAAAAACATTGCCGTGCGCGTGCTGGGGTTGGCGCTGATGGCCACGCCGCACATTGTCGGAGCTCCCGTGGCTGCCATTCACGGCGGCACCGCGCCGCAAGAGCTTGCGCGCGAGTTCGTTCGCGCCGCCTATGTTGCCAATGCGGCCTTCTGGCTGGCGCTCGGCGCCCTCGTGGGACGCGTCCTCAAGCTGGCACCTTCGAGCCTGCCGCCGCACTTCGCCACGGCCAATCCAGGTCGAAACGCCGACCGTTGAGGAAGTCGCTGACCCAGGTCTTCTGCACCCAGTAGTGGTAGGTGGCGAAACAGACGACAGTGGTCACGCTCGCCACCACGAGGAATTTCACGATCGCCGGCAAGTCGTACGGCACCAGCCACCATGCGACGGCGGCGACCACCGGCAGGTGCAACAGGAAAACCCAGTACGACGACTGGCTCGTGTACAGGATCCACGGCGACTCGCGGTCGAAATACCGCAGCGCGCAGCCGATGAAGAAGTAGATCAGCGCCCAGGTGCAGAAGCCGTGCAACAGGACCGCAATCAGGTGAATGCCGACGCTGCGCGCCGGATCCACGTACTCCAGGTTGCTCGCGTAGATCGATAGCGGAAAGAGGACGAGCGCCAGCGCCGCACACCACGGGACATATCGCGTGAGGCCTTGCAGGAAACCGCGATGGAAATGGAAGACGTACCCGAAGACGAAGAAGGATCCGTAATAGAGAAGCGACGGCGCGTGCGGCTTGAGGAAGAGGAATTCACCGAACACCTGCCCGCCGGGATAAGGCCACAGCGTCGCGGAGGTGTAGAGCGCGAAGCCAATCAACGCAAGCGGCGATGCCAAAAGACGTCCCAGTTTCGCCTGGAAGGGACGCTGGACGAGCCATCGGCACAGCGGAATCAGCAGGTAGAAATAGCAGAGGTAGTAGAGAAACCAGAGGTGCGCGAGGAAGACGCCGGTCGGTATTCCCTGCGCCCTGATCTCGCGCTCGAATTTCGCCAGGTCGTCGCGGTTCGGAAGGATGTCGTGCGTGCCGTACTTCACGCTCAGCGTGAAGTCGAGCATGAAGAGGGCGGCAAGCGGCATGACGGTGAGCATGCCCGCGGCGAGCGGCGCGAGCACCCGCGCCATGCGGTTCTTGTACGTTCCCCACAAGCCGCGCTTCTCCACCAGGAGCGACGCGAAGAAGCCGGCGAGCACGAAGAACGTCGGCATCCGGAAGCTGTGGATGAAATCGAACAACAAGTCCATCGCGTAGGAGTTGTTCGGGTCGGTGGTGAACGGCGCGTGCGGCGGAGGCGACGCGAGGTATAGCGTCGCGGCGTGCAGGACGATGCCGAGCATCATCATGCCGCCGCGCAGCGCGTCGAGCCCGTAATAACGGCGGTCGTCCATCCCCTCCCCTTGCGCGGATTGTGCCCGAGGGTAGCATCATGGCGCCATGAAGCGTTCCACCCTCGACCAGCTGGCGCGGGACTACGGTCTCTCCGAGTCCGCTATCGCCGTCGCACTCGACCTGAGCGGCAGCCGGCCCGATGCCGCGGCTTGGCGCGCGTTCGCGATCCGCTTGCTCAACGCCGCCGGAATCGCCGCCGCAGGCGCGGGCGCGATCTTCTTCGTCGCGGCCAACTGGCAGCACTTCGGCGTGATCGGGCGCTTCGCGCTGCTGCAAATCGCGTTCATGGCCTGCGTCGGTCTCGCGTGGTGGCGGCCGCCTCCGCACCCCATCGGGCCGGCTGCGCTGGTTCTCGCGACACTGCTCACCGGCGGGTTGCTCGCGCTCTTCGGACAGTCGTACCAGACCGGCGCCGACGTCTACGAGCTTTTCCTGGCCTGGGCCGCGCTCACGCTGCCCTTCGCGTTCGCGGGTTGCTCGGGCGCGGTGTGGGCGACGTCGTGGAGCGTCTTGAACGTGGGACTGGCGCTCTACTGCGGATGGCTCGGTCCGAACCATTTCATGTGGGGCTGGCTCGACCGTTGGGGCGTCGGCAAGGCGATGGTGCTGCTCGTGCCGTGCGCCGTGAATCTCGGCGGGGCGGCGCTATTTTTCCACCTCGGACGAACCGGATACGCCGACCACGCGCCGCGCTGGCTGGTGCGCATGCTCGCTGCATTG
>WNFL01086050.1_pt3 | contig 15385 bp, 13 predicted proteins | sample 5400361 | NCBI WGS metagenome assembly WNFL01 (sample SAMN13153351, study PRJNA577476) | soil metagenome | isolation source: 40 cm soil on Douglas fir-dominated hillslope | place: USA:California | collected 2013-09-17
GGCCGCGCCGAGCTCGAAGCGCAGCTCGAGGAGACCCTGCACAGCGGCTTCGCGCGCACCTTCGAAGAGCTCGAGGTCGGCCTCAACGCGGTCGCGGCCCCGGTGCGCAGTGCGGGCGGAGAGGTTGTCGCCGCCCTGGATGTGAGCGGGCCGGCCCACCGCTTCGCGGCGTCAGGCCGTTCAACCCTGATCAGCCGCACCCGCGAAGCGGCCGACGAGCTCTCACACCGGCTGGGCTACCGCCGGGTGGCGGGCGACCGGAGTTCTGGCGGCTCCAAACGCGGTTCTGACGCCTAACCTGATCCCGACCTTGGCCAACCTGTCAGCGGTGCAAAAGGGAGCGGCCTGCCTGGCCGCGCTGGTCCTCATGAGCTGCAGCTCGTCGACGGCCGCTTCCGTCGCCACTCCCACGACCTCGGTGTGGGCCACCACGGACGCGCTGGGCGGCCAGCTCGGCATGGACGCGCTCGTGGCGGCGGCCAAGGCCGAGGGACAGCTGAACGTCATCGGCCTTCCCGGTGACTGGGCCAACTATGGCGACATCATCAGCGCGTTCAAGGCCAAGTACGGCATCAAGGTCAACTCCCTCAACCCGAACGCGATCAGCCAGGACGAGATCGACACCGTCAATCAGAGCGGCAAATCGAAGAACGCGCCCGACGTGCTGGACCTCAACATGACCTCCGCGACCGCGAACGCGCAGCTCTTTGCTCCCTACAAGGTTTTGGCGTGGGGCAGCATTCCCGACACCCAGAAGAGCGGCGACGGCGCCTGGTACCAGGACTACGGGGGCTTCATGTCGATCGGCTATGACTCGACGAAGCTGCCCGCGATCACCAAGTTCGACGACCTGCTGCAGGCCAAGCTCAAAGGCAAGGTCACCCTGGTGGGCGATCCCCGGATCGACGACGCCGCGCTTGGGGCCATCGTGATGGTCGCGATCAACGAGGGCGGCGGGATCGAGAACGTCGGCCCTGGCGTCGACTTCTTCCACCGGCTGCGCAAGGCGGGCAATTTCCTAGCCACGGTTGCGACGCAGGCCACGATCGCGGCCGGACAGACGCCGCTGGTGCTCGACTGGGAGTTCCTCTCGCGCGCCCATGTCACGGACGTACCCGGCTGGACGGTGGTGGTACCAGGCGACAACGTGCTGGCCACGTACTACGCGCAGGCCATCAACAAGAACGCTCCCCATCCGGCGGCCGCCCGTCTGTGGGAGGAGTACCTGTACTCCGTGGATGGCCAGAACCAGTGGCTGCGCGCCGGGATGCGGCCGGTCGAGATGCAGACCCTTCAGCAGGCCGGCACGCTCGACGCCACCGCCGCGGCCAACCTGCCGGTGGTGACGGGGACCACCCTGCTGCTGACGCCGGCCCACGTGGCATCGGCGCGCACGTACCTCAGCGCGAACTGGGCCAAGGCCATCGCCTAGGACGCCGTTGGTGATCCGAACCAGGTAGTCAGCGCCTCGCTCAGTCCGTTATCTGAGCCGTCTCCCACCCAGGCCACGTACCCATCGGGTCGGACCAGCACTGCTGCAGGAGCCGCTACACGACCCAGGACCGGAAGCTCCCAATCGCCGGCGTACCTGGCGTCGATCGACTGAACTCGTGCGGCCCATGGCGTGATGTCGAGGCTGCCGGGCTCACCGAGGTTGAGCAGCACCGGACGGGCATGGTGCAGCAGGGTGAACATCCGCAGCGGGCCGCCGGCTGTGACGAGGTCGAGATCGGGCATGCGGCGCCCGAGCAGTGGATGTCCCTCACCGAGGTCGTAGTGAATGCCGAGGCCGGACATCATCCCTGCGAACCACTTGCGAGGTTCGTCCATGCTGAGCACCTCGGCCATGGTGTCGCGCAGCACCTGGTGGCGGTCGCCCGGGCTGGTCAGTGCGACCTGGGCCATCGTGTTCTTCAGCACCCGCGCGCCGACCGGATGCCGTTCGCCGTGGTAGGTGTCGAGCAGGCTCTGAGGTGATGTCTTCTTGACCACCTGGGCCAGCTTCCAACCCAGGTTCATCGCATCCTGAACACCGGTGTTGAGACCCTGACCACCGAGCGGGGGATGCACGTGCGCGGCGTCGCCCGCCAGAAGGATGCGCCCCTTGCGATACGACACGGCCTGCCTGGTGTTGTCGGTAAAACGGGAAGTCCAGCTCAGGCTGTGCACGCCGTAGTCCGTCCCGTCGGAGGCGATGAGCGCCTCCCTGACGTCCTGAAGTGTGGGCTCGCCGGTGTGCTCGACCTCGCGTTCGGTCAGCGTGAGCCGTATCCGATCTCCGCCCTCGCTCGGGCCGATGCCACCGCCCGGACGCAGGCCGAACTTCGGCTTCTCGACCATCTCGACCTCCGCCATGAGCCAGCTCGTCGACGCCTCCCACCCGACGAACTCGATACCTGCCGCCTTGCGGATCACACTGCGGCCCCCGTCGCACCCGACCAGATATTCCGCACGGAGCGACGTGCCGTCGGACAGCGCGACGTCGACGCCGGCGTCGTCCTGGGTGAACCCGGTCACCTCACGTTCGCGCATGGTCGGCACCCCGAGCTCCTCAACCCAGGTGGCGAGCAGGCGCTCGGTCTGAATCTGCGGGAGGGCGAGCCCGTAGTTGTGGCGTGACGGGAAATCACTGATGTCCAGCGGGATTCGACCGAAGCCCTGGATCTGCATCGCCTTGCCCGCGGCCAGGAACCAATCGGCGATGCCGCGCTGATCGAGCACCTCGATGGTGCGTGCGTGCAGGCCTCCGGCGAGCGCTCGATCGGGATCCGGGGCGGCGCGCCGCTCGACGATGGCGACGTCGACGCCCGCCAGCGCCAGCTCGCCCGCCAACATGAGCCCCGTTGGGCCGCCTCCGACCACCACCACGGCGTGTTCGGCCATCCGCCACCCCCAATCTCGTAGGTCCTGGTTCGGCCGCCAACTCTGCACCACGACCGGGGTCTTGCCGCAAGCCCCCGGGTGCGTTGTATGTTGAGAGTGGAGAGGGACGTGCCGGGCTGAATTGGCCCCTCCTAACCTCCCCACTGCGTGTGGAGGGACCTTTGACCCATCCACTGCGTGGGAGGGACCGCGCGGGCTACCAACTCTGGAGCCGCCCCTCCTCACCTCCCCACTGCGTGGGGAGGGACCCTGGCCAGCTGGATCGGCCCCTCCTTACCTTCCCACTGCGTGGGGAGGGACTGCGCGGGCTCTCCCCGTCCCTTAACCGGCGCCTAACAAATCTGCAGCCGGCATCCTCCCCACGCCCGCCCGTTTCGAACTAATCTGACACGTCGATTGGCGTGCCGGCAGCCGGTTCACCCCCTGCCCCTGGCATGGCCTCCATCCGTCACTTTCGGGAGAGGACAGGGTATGAACTGGCATCGGTTCCATCGTGTGGCGCTGGCCGCGATCGCCTTGATCGTGGTTGCAGCCTGTGGCTCGACGAGCAGCGCCGGCTCGACCGACTGGTCGAAGCAGACGACCGCATCGGCGGGCGGCGGCATGGACGCGCTGGTTGCAGCGGCCAAGGCCGAAGGCAAGCTGACCGTCATCGCTCTGCCCCCGGACTGGGCGAACTACGGCGAGGTCATCAGCGCGTTCGAGTCCAAGTACGGCATCAAGATCACCTCGCTCAACCCCAACGGCAGCAGCCAGGATGAGGTGAACGCGTTCGACGGCACGAGCCGGGCGCCGGACGTCGTGGACGTCGGCCTCTCAGTGGCACTCGCTAACGCCGGCAAGTTCTCGCCCTACCAGGTACAGCAGTGGAACGACATCCCGGCCGGCGCGAAGGAAGCGTCGGGCGCCTGGTTCAACGACTACGGCGGCTACATGGGAATCGGCTACGACTCGAGCAAGGTGCCGGCGATCACCTCGCTGTCGGACCTGCTCGGCTCGGCATTCCACAGCAAGGTCGCGCTCTCTGGTGACCCGACCAAGTCGAACCAGGGCCTGAACGGCGTGATCATGGCCTCGGTCGCCAACGGCGGTTCGCTCGACGACGTCAGCAAGGGCGTCGACTTCTTCAAGCAGCTAAAGCAGAAGGGCAACTACGTGCCGGTCGTCGGCACCGCCTCGACTGTGAAGTCGGGACAGACGCCCGTCCTCTTCGAGTGGGACTACCTGTCCGCGTCGCACGGCAAGGACGTGTCGACCTGGAAGATCTTCGTCCCCTCCAACGCGATCATCGGTGGCTACTACAGCCAGGCCATCAACAAGCAGGCTCCGCACCCGGCCGCCGCACGGTTGTGGGAAGAGTTCCTGTACTCCGACCAGGGCCAGAACCTCTGGCTGAAGGGCGGAGCCCGGCCAGTCCGGCAGGCGGTCATGACCGCGGCCGGCACGATCGACGCGACCGCGGCCGCCAAGCTTCCGGCTGTCAATGGCACGCCGCAGGTTCCCAGCGGCGACCAGACATCGAAGGCCAGCACTTTCGTCCATGACCGCAGCCGGTAACCCGGCATTCGACACCGCCGCCCGCCTCCCCATCTCGGGGGGGCGGCGGCTCCCTCTTACGTGGCTCGGCGTCGTGCCGTTCTTCGTCTACGTCGGCATCTTCCTGTTGCTGCCGACCGCGATCATCGTCTTCGGCTCGCTCGTCGCCCCCGACGGCAGCATCTCGCTCTCGAACTTCGGCGGCATCAACAAGGACTACATGTACAAGTCGTTCTTGCAGAGCTTCGAGATCTCGGCGGTGAGCGCACTGGTCGGGGCGATCGTCGGCGCTCTGCTCGCATACGCAGTGGCGACCGGCAACCCGCAGGGTGTTCTGCGCCGGGCCGTGATGTCCGCATCCGGTGTCATCGCCCAGTTCGGCGGCGTGACGCTCGCGTTTGCATTTGTGGTCACTATCGGCAGCGAGGGCATCGTCTACAAGTTGCTGCTGGACCGCGGCATCAACATCTATCCGAACACCATCTGGCTCTTCGAGCCATCTGGATTTACTCTCATCTATCTCTACTTTCAAATCCCGCTGATGGTCCTGGTCTTCATTCCGACGCTGGACGGGATCCGGCCCCAGTGGCGGGAGGCGACGGACAGCCTCGGCGGCAACACCTGGCATTACTGGCGCTACGTCGCAGGCCCGCTTCTGTTTCCGTCGTTCCTCGGCTGCACCCTGCTGCTATTCGCCAACGCCTTCTCGGCGTACGCGACCGTCGCGGCGCTCGTCACGCAGGGCGGCATCATCGCGCCGCTGCAGGTGCAGGCGCTGCTAACGAGCGAGACGGGCTCTAGCCAGCCCGGCCTGGCGAAGGCGCTGGCACTGGCGATGATCGCCGTGGTCCTGGCCGTGATGAGCCTGTACGCATTGCTCCAGCGCCGCACCGCGCACTGGCTGGGATGACGCGCTCGCGCCGGCTCAAGCTCCAGGCCTTCCGCATCGCCGTCTTCATCGTGTGCGGGCTCTTCTTCCTCGTGCCGATCTTCGCGATGATCGAATTCTCTACCCGCGGCAACGCCGTCAACTCGCCCCGCAACCTCGACGCCTGGGTGCGCATCCCCAGCACCCCTGAGCTCGCGGACGCGATCACCGTCTCGCTCGAGCTCGCTTTGATCACCTCGCTGATGATGCTGTTGCTCGTGCTGCCCACAATGGTCTGGGTGCGGCTGCGGCTGCCGCGCCTGAACCGCGTGATCGAGTTCATCTGCCTGATGCCGCTGACGGTGCCCGCGATCGCGCTCGTCGTCGGCATCAAGCCGATCTATATCTGGATCAGCCTGAACGTCACCGACTCGATCCTCGCGCTGTCGTTCGCCTACCTGATCCTCGTCCTCCCCTACGCGTACCGCGCGCTCGATGCCGGCCTCGGCGCCCTCGATCTGAAGACATTGACCGAGGCTGCCCGCAGCCTGGGCGCCGGATGGGGCCAGGTCATGCTGCGGGTGGTCGTGCCGAACATGCGCAGCGCGATCCTGAACGCCGCCCTACTGTCGGTTGCGCTCGTGCTGGGCGAGTACACATTCGCCAACCTGATGAACTACGAGAACCTGCAGGTCGCGATCCAGTTTGTCTCCCTGGTCGACGCGAACACCTCGATTGCGGTCGCCGTCTCCGCGCTGCTTTTCGCCTTCGTGATCCTCATCGTGCTTTCGTTTGTCGGCCGCGGGCGGATCCCCGTCGGCCAGTTGGGAGGAGGACTGAGGTGAGCACAACCACCTCGACCCGTAGCGGCACTGGAATCGAGGTTCGCATCGAGGAGCTGCGTCGCGTCTTCGCGGGTGTGGTCGCCCTCGACGAGCTGACGCTGACGTTGGCGTCCGGTGAGCTCGTCGCCCTGTTGGGTCCGTCAGGATGCGGCAAGACCACTGCGCTGCGCCTGGTCGCCGGACTTGACGAGGCCACCAGCGGCCGCGTCGTATTCGGCGGCAGCGACGTCACTCACCTCGGCGCCAATAAGCGCGACGTCGGCATGGTGTTCCAGGCCTACTCCCTGTTTCCGCACATGACCGCGATGCAGAACGTTGCGTTCGGACTACAGCTCCGTCACGCAACCGCGGACGAGCGCAACCAGCGCGCGGGCGAGATGCTCGAGCTCGTCGGCCTCTCGCAGTACGCGGATCGCTATGCGCATCAGCTCTCAGGTGGCCAGCAGCAGCGCGTCGCGCTCGCGCGAGCGCTCGCCATCCGCCCCAAGGTGCTGCTGCTCGACGAGCCGCTCTCCGCGCTCGACGCCAAGGTGCGCTCGCGCCTCCGCGACGAGATCCGGCGCGTCCAGATGGAGGTCGGCATCACGACCCTTTTCGTGACGCACGACCAGGAGGAGGCGCTCGCCATCGCGGACCGCGTCGGAGTGATGAACAAGGGCCGCCTCGAGCAGCTCGGGCCGCCGACCACGATCTACTCGAGGCCGGCGACGCCGTTCGTCGCCGAGTTTGTAGGGCTCACCAACAAGCTGGAAGGGACGGTGAAGGACGGCGAGGTGGACGTGCGAGGAGTGCGTATCCCCCTGGTCAAGCCCGACACGCCGAACGGGCCCGCGACTGCGCTCATCCGCCCGGAGGCCGTGAGCCTGACCGGCGATGGGGCTTCCGCAGGGCCGCTGTCGGGAACCGTGATCGCCGTCGCCTTCCTGGGTGCGACCAGTCGCGTGACGGTCGACCTCGGTGACGCGATCGTCCTCGCACAGATGCCCACCGCGGATGCGTCGGCTCACACCGCAGGCACCCGCGTGACGCTCCGCCTCCGGCCGGATCCGGTGCTGATCGCGCGGGACTCGACCGCCGCCGCCGCCGAGGCCTGAACCCCCGCGCGTGAGCCGTCGCCTTTCCCTGGTCCTCGTGTGCTTGGTCCTCTGCGCTTGTGGGCCACAGGCTGGGAGCGGCAGCACCGTGACCGACTGGTCGCGGCAGTCGTCCGCCTCGGAGGGCGGCGGCATGGATGCGCTGATCAAGGCGGCGCGCAAGGAGGGCGTGATCAACCTGCCCGCCGGTCCGAGCTCGTGGCCGGGTTACGAGGCCCTGGTCAAAGGTTTCGAGGCGAAGTTCGGCCTTCAGGCGCACTACGTGACCTCCGGCGACGACGCCGAGCAGCTGGCGGCGGCCTCGGATCGTTCGCGACAGTCCGGTGGCGTCCCCGACGTGTTCAACCTGTCAGTCGACACAGCGGCGGCGAAGACCGCGATGTTCGCGGCCTACCTGGTCTTCTACTGGCTCGAGATCCCCTCTTCGCTCAAAGACCGGAAGGCCTACTGGTATGACTCGTGCGGCGGGCTCATGGCGATCGGTTATGACTCGACCAGCGTGCCGGCGGTCACTGCCGTGAACGACCCCGCGTCGCGACCGCGGGGCCCTCGACGCGGTGATGATGGCCTCGCTCGCGGCGGGGGGATCGGCCGACAATGCCGGACCAGGTGTCGACCTGCTCGAGCAGCTGCGCGCGCGGGGCAACCTACGCGCCGCCGGCGCCACCGGATTGGGCAGCGTGATCATCGACTGGGACTTCGTGCAACGGGAGCTGACCACCGGAATCGCCGGCTGGAAATATTTCGTCCCCACGGGCGCTGCGGTCGGGGGCTATGACACGCAGGCGATCAATCGCGCGGCGGCCCACCCTGCCGCGGCGCGTCTGTGGGAGGAATACCTCTTCTCCGACATGGGCCAGAACCTGTGCCTGCTGCGTGGAGCCCGTCCGGCACGCCTGGACGCGATGAAGGCCGACGGGGTCATCAACGTCGCGGCATCCTACGCGCTGGGCCCGGCACCGGCGCACGTGACTCTGCTGACGGCAGGCCAGGTGGCCGCGGCGCGCGACTACATCACCACGCATTGGAGGGCGTAGCGTGCTGACCGTCCACCGCCGGCTCGGGCCGGGCAAGGTCGTGCGTAGCGGGTCAGCCGCCGGCTATCGGGCGATCGCAGAGGCGGAGGGCGAGCCGCACGTGACGCGGACGGAGCTCACCGGAGTCATCGGCTCCGAGGTGCGGGCGCGACGCGGCGCGCTCCTGACCGTGGCCCAGCTCACCGACCTGCATTTCACGGACGTCGAGTCGCCGGCCCGCTTCGAGTTCCTCAATCGTTTCGCCGGTGACCCGCGCTTCCGCGAGCTCCTGGTCATGCAGCGACCCCAGGAGGCGCTCAATGCTCAGGCCATCGACGCCATGGTGCGCGCGGTCAACGCGATCGAGGCCGGGCCGGTCGCGGGCGCGCCGGTCGACCTGGTGGCGATGACCGGCGACGCCATCGACAACGCGCAGCAGAACGAGCTGTCCACTTTCGAAGCGATCTTCGCCGGCGGCATGGTCAGCACGGGGTCGGGCGCCCCGGAGCTGGAGAGCGTGCAGGCGCCTTCCTGGCCGGACGACATCTTCTGGAAACCCGACGGGAGCGCCTACAACCGCGACCAGTTCCGCATCCGTTATGGCTTTCCGAACCATCCGGGCGTGCTCGATCGGGCGCAGCGCCCCTTCTTGGCGGCGGGTCTGCGCACGCCGTGGATCGGATGCCGGGGCAACCACGAGCTGCTGTGCCAGGGCGTCGGCGTCGTCACCCCCGAGCTCGCGCTATCACTGGTCGGCGCCAAGAAACCGATCGGCGTGCCGGAGGGCATCGATCCCGACAAGGCGCTCGAGCTGTTCACCGCCCACCCCGAGGCGTTCATGACGGGCGCGTCGGTGGCGGTCACGCCGGATGCGGCCCGGCGAGCGGCACACCTGGCCGAACCCCGGTTTCGCGTGCACGACACGGCGGCGGTGAGGTTGATCGTCCTCGACACCTCGTGTCCGGCCGGCGGGGCCGATGGCCGTATCGACGGCCCGCAGCTGGCATGGCTGGAGCTGCGCCTGGCCGAAGCCCACGCCGCCTACACGGACGGCTCCGGCCAGACCGTGAGGACCTCGAATCCGAACCGGCTCGTGGTCATCCTGTCGCACCACCCGCTGTCCACGCTGCGCAACGAGCGCGCGCCCGGGGGGTCGGGAGGCGCGCAGCTGCTTGCGCTGCTCGGGCGCTTCCCCAACGTCGTGCTGTGGCTCAACGGGCACGTCCACCTCAACCGGGTGCGGCCCCACGCCAACCGAGAGGGAGTCTCGGTGGGCTTCTGGGAGGTGACCACGAGTTCGATCGTGGACTGGCCCTGCCAGGGGCGGCTGGTCGAGCTGTTCGATGCCGGGGGTGGCCGGCTGGCGATCGCCTGCACGATGATCGACCACGACGGGCCGGTCGACCCGGGGGACGCGATGACTCCGGCCGAGATGGCCGGGCTGCACCGCGAGCTGGCTTTCAACGATCCCCTTTCCGGTGCCGCGGCCCGCGCCGGCACGGCCTCCGACCGGAACGTGATCCTGGCCCTGCCCGCCCCGTTCCCGCTCTAGCAGCGCCCCCTTTGTGTTGCGTGTGACGCGACAGCAGCGTATAGTGCGACATCGGTGGTGACGGTCGCGCGCTCTGCCCGCCTCCGCCTCGACGCGAGCTCGCGCGAGGCCCTGACCCGGTTCCTCCGCCACCCCCGCTACGAGGTGCTGCCCACCGACGAGGCTGAGCAACTGGTCACGGGGCACGTGCCGCAGGAGGTCACGATCACCATCACCTCGTCGCCCAAGCGAGGCATCGACGCGACCCTTGCGCTGGCCGAGCGCCTGCGGGCGCAGGGCTACTCGGTGGTGCCCCACCTGGCGGCGCGGCTCGTGCGCGACGCGGTGCACCTGAAGGAGATCACCGCGCGTATCGACGCCCTGGGCGGCAGCGTTTTCGTCGTGGCCGGCGACTCACGGGAGGCGGCGGGAGCATACCCCGACTCGGTGTCGCTGCTGACCGCCATCGGCGAGGTGGCTCCACACCTCAAGGACATCGGCGTCACGGGTTATCCCGAAAGCCACAGCTTCATCGACGACGACCTGACGATCCAGGCCATGTGGGACAAGCGCCGCGTCGCGACCTACATCGTCAGCAACCTCTGCTTCGACGTCCGCCTGGTCAAGAAGTGGGTCGGGCGCGTGCGCAAGCGCGGGGTGCAGCTGCCGATACACATCGGCATCGCCGGCGTCACGGATCCGGCCAAGTTGCTCCGCGTCTCGACCCGCATCGGCATCACCGACTCCGCGCGGTTCCTGCGCGGACACTCCAACTGGCTCATGAAGATGATCCAGCCGGGCGGCTACGAGCCAGGCCGGTTCGCGGCGAGTCTCATGCCCGAGCTGGCCCTGCCCGAGCGCAACGTCGCCGGATTCCACGTCTTCACGTTCAACGAGGTCGAACCGACGGAGAGGTGGCGCCAGGACATGCTGGCGCGCATGCATTAAAGGAGTAGGGGTGTGGCAGTGACGAAGTTTCCGACCGATCTCGAGATCGCACGCCGGGCGAAGCTGAAGCCGATGCCCGACATCGCGGCAAGGATGGGCATCGATCCGCACCTGCTGGAGCCTTACGGGTATGACGTCGCGAAGGTCAAGCTCGAAGCGCTCGATGAGCTGAAGGACCGGCCCAAGGCGAAGTACGTCGTCGTCTCGGCGATCACGCCGACACCACTCGGTGAGGGCAAGACCACTACGACCGTGGGACTCGGTGACGCCCTCGGCAAGATCGGCAAGCGCGCCACGGTCGCCATCCGCCAGCCCTCCATGGGTCCGACGTTCGGCATCAAGGGCGGCGCGGCGGGCGGCGGCTACAGCCAGGTCGTGCCCATGGAGCGGCTGAACCTACACCTCACGGGCGACTTCCACGCCGTGACGGCGGCGCACAACCTGCTCGCGGCCATGATCGACAACCACATCCACCACAACCTGCGCGAGTTTCCGATCGACCTCCACAGCATCACGTGGCGCCGCGTGCTCGACGTCAGCGACCGGGTCCTCCGCTCGATCGTCGTCGGCCTCGGCGCGACCGAGGACGGCGTCACGCGTCAGACCGGGTTCGACATCACCGCAGCCTCGGAGATCATGGCCGTGCTCGCGCTGTCGACATCGCTGCAGGACATGCGGCAACGCCTGGGCCGGATCGTGATCGGCCTGGCGCGCGACGGCAAGCCCATCACCGCCGACCACCTGCACGCCGGCGGCGCGATGACGGTGATCATGCGGGACGCGATCAAGCCCAACCTGCTGCAGACACTCGAGAACACGCCGGTCATGGTCCACGCGGGACCCTTCGGCAACATCGCCAATGGCGCCTCGTCGGTGCTCGCGGACATGATCGCCATCCACTGCGGCGAATTCCTCGTCACCGAGGCCGGGTTCGGAGCGGACATGGGCGCGGAGCGCTTCTTCAACATCAAGTGCCGCACGTCGGGGCTGGCCCCTGACGCGGCGGTGGTCGTCACGACCGTCCGTGCCCTGAAGGCGCACTCCGGAAAGTACCGCGTCGTCGCCGGCCGGCCCCTCCCTCCAGACCTCCTGAAGGAGAACCCGGACGATGTGATGGCCGGGGCGGCAAACCTCCGCAAGCAGGTCGAGAACATCCAGCTGCACGGTGTGACGCCGGTCGTCGCCATCAACTCGTTCCCGGGCGACCATGCGTCGGAGCACCGCGCGATCCGCGAGCTGGCCGAGCGCCTGGGCGTCCGGTCGGCAGTGATCAACAACTTCTCAGAAGGCGGGGAGGGCGCGCGCGAGCTGGCCGAGATGGTCGCTGAGGCGGCCGACGAGCCGAGCACCTTCAAGCTGCTCTACCCGGACAGCGCGACGCTGCGCGAGAAGATCGAGACCGTCGCGCTGCGCGTTTACGGCGCGGCCGGCGTGGAGTACACCGCGGCGGCGGCCAGGCAGCTGGACGCATTCGAGGCGAGCGGCTTCGGCCGGCTGCCGGTCTGCATCGCCAAGACTCAGTACTCGATCTCGTCGGACCCGAAGCTCATGGGCGCGCCGACCGGCTGGACGCTGCCGGTCCGAGAGGTGCGCGCGTCAGTCGGTGCGGGCTTCATCTATCCGATCTGCGGCGACATCCGGACGATGCCCGGGCTGCCCACGACGCCAAACGCGGCCGCCATGGACATCGACGAGAACGGAGAGATCGTCGGCCTGAGCTAGGCGACTACGGCGGCGAGTAGACGACGAGGAAGGTGCCGCACGTCGTGCGTGTGCCGTTCAGGCGCGCAAGGATCTCGGCCGGCAGCGGCGTCTGCGTGTAGACGGTCGAGCCCGGCGTGGCCGCCGGCAGCGACGGGCCGTTGACCACGGTCGGCTCGCCGACGGTCTGAAACAGGACGAGGTAGTCACCCTCGAGGTTCAGCTCGTCTCGATCGGGAAGGGGTTGTCGAGCGACAGTGCCGGGTACATGCCGGCGTTCTCGGACAGGATCGCGACGCGATGGGCGGGGTAGCGCCGCACGCAATCGGCCATCTGCTGCAGATAGGCGGCGGTCTGCGGATTGGTGCGGATGCCGCCAAACGCGGGCGAAACCGACGAGAGTTCGGCAGTCAGCTGCGAGGCCGGGCGATCGCGGTAGACGTCCTGCACCCGCGCCCCGTCGAACACGTAGGCGGTCACCGCCAGCAGGGCGATCGCACCGATGGCCGGCGCGGCGCGCAACGTCATGCCGGATGGCCATCGCGCTCCCGCCCACGCTCCGTGCACGACATACAGGCCCAGGCTGCCGCACACGAGGTTGGGATAGGCGAAGCCGTAGCTCAGCGCCGACATCCACGCGCAACCGATGAGCGCCAGACCAACTGCCTCGGGTGTCCTGGATGACGCCGCGCGCACCAGCCAGCAGGCGCACGCAATCCAGAACACGACATAGCCCCAGTCGCTGCCGCTCGCGCCGAGGCGGGCGGCGACGGGAACCGCGACGACCAGGGCTGTGAGAACCACACGACCGCTGAGGATGAGGGTGGCTCGCGGCCGGCTGCTCTTGCGCGCGGCCTCGAGCCAGTAGGTCAGAAGGCCGGTGGCCGCCACCAGCGGGGCGAGCTCGGCGAGGTCATGGTGGGGCGACCACGCTGACAGCAGCGCTCGCCCGTAGGTGAAGTCCGTGCCCAGGATCTGCGCCTGCAGATCACCCAAGCCGCCGAGCGCAGAGATCACCGTGATGAAGATCACCGATGGCGTCGCCGCCAGAAGTCCGGTGATGATGAGCCACCGCACCCGCGCGGGCCACCGCACACCGCGCAGGCGCTCCCACATCAGGGGCCACGCGAATGCGGCCGCGGGTACGAAGCTCTGCTTCGTGAGCGCCGCCAGGCCGACCACCAGGAAGCCTGCAGCGATCAGTCGAGTCGAATCGCGCTCGGTGCCGATGCGCACCAGCACGAATCCAGCCGCGATGAGCAGAAGTCCGTCGACCGTGTACCACGCCATGATCGGAAAGACGTTGAGATTCACCAGCATCGAGCCTGCCGCACCCGCGGCCATGGCCAGGCTCCAGCGTTTTGGAGACAGGGCGTAGATCAGCCAGCCGAAAAGGATCCCGTACGCCGCGTACTCGCAGAGCGAGATCACACGCGACACCTCGAACAGCGGACCGGGCACGACGAAGTCGACGAGGTGCAGCAGCGCCGACCCCAGCGGTCGCGGCGATATGAAATCGCGGTGGGGCACCTCGCCCTGCAGGATCCGGTAGCTGTAAGCGAGAACGAGGCCCTCGTCGGTCGGATAGAAGCCAAGGCGTCCGACCAACAGGTAAACGGCCGCGACGAGGGCCGGCGGCCACGCCAGCGCGAGGGCGAGGCGCCTCACGCCGAGAGTCAGCCCGCCGCTTCGCGCAGCCAGATCTGGAAGCGGTCGGTGTCCATGACCGCCAGCGCGCGCTCCCAGCGCGCGGTGTAGTAACCCGTGAAGTCGTAGTCGATGGTCGAGATCCTGGCCTGGATCGCACCCCAGAGCGTCCAGCCGATGTCCGACATGACCGCGAACAGGTTCATCCGCGCCAGCTGCCGCGGGTCCGCATGTCCGAAGTACGCCTCGCAGAGGATCTCGCGGAGGTCGTCGTTGAAGATCGCCTCCTGAGCCGTGTTGCCCAGGTCGAAGCACGGGTCGTTGTTGCCGCTCAGCTCGTAGTCGACGATCCGCAGAGCAGACCCGTCGTCGATGAAGTTCTCGCACAGCAGGTCGTTGTGGCAGGACACCGCCGGCAGCGCATGGACGCTCACCGCGCGTTCGATCTCGGACACCGTCGCAAGCTTGTCGCGGTATCCGTGCGGGATCGTCACGCCGTGCTCCTCGACTATGCGCAGGTAGTTCTCGATGAGCCGGAACATGTTGAAGTCCTGCTTGAAGCGCCGAGCCGAGTGCAGGCGCTTGAACGACTCGGCCATCCGGCGCGCCATGTGCACCGACTGCAATGTCTCCGCCGACATAGTCGCTCCCGGAAGGAACTCGAGGACCATCACGTCGAGCCCGGGCACGTGCTCGAGAACGCGCGGGCCGACGCCTGTCTCGGCTGCGGCCTTCGTGTTGTAGACCTCGTTGTCGCGGTCGATCGAAAGCAGCTCGGTGGATTGCCCGGGCACGCGCATGACGTAGCGCTCGCCCTCGAGGTCGACGAGGTAGTTCTCGTTGGTCAGGCCGCCCGAGAGCGGCGAGACCTCCACGTGACGGCCCTTCCAGAGCTGCACGCGGGCGACCGCGTCGTCAACTCGAGGCGACTGCACTCTTCGACACCACCGCATCCGAAACCACGGTCGCGGGCACCATCTTGCCGAACATATCGACCTCGACCTGCGCGCCGGGTTTCAGCTCGACCGGCAGGTACGAGTAGCCGAGGTTGGCGCGGGCGGTGAAGCCGTACGCGCAGCTGCGCACCCGGCCCGCGACCTGCCCCTCGTGATGCACCGCCTCGCCGCCGTACAGGGTCAGGTAGTCCTGGCCGCCCACCACGAGCGTCCGCAGGCGCCGCGTGATCTCCGGTTTGATCGCCGGCCACTTGTCCCGCTTGACGCAGAAGCCAAGGCCGGCCTCGAACGGGTTGTCGAGCAGGGTGAGGTCGGTCCCGTAGTACCGGTATCCCTTCTCCATGCGCAGCGAGTCGAGCG
>WNFL01391817.1_pt3 | contig 15383 bp, 16 predicted proteins | sample 5400361 | NCBI WGS metagenome assembly WNFL01 (sample SAMN13153351, study PRJNA577476) | soil metagenome | isolation source: 40 cm soil on Douglas fir-dominated hillslope | place: USA:California | collected 2013-09-17
AGCCACAATGATCATCACAGTCCCCCGCCGCTGCCGTCGCGGGATTGCTCCGGTTTAGAGCATGACTCTAGCAAGTATGACCGCGAACATGACCATGGCCACGAACATGAGAGCAGTCACCAAAATGGTCATGACGGCCATGGTCACGGGCACGGACCCGAACATGACCGTGTAGGCTCCCCTCGTTTATTGAGCATGCAGTACCTAACATGGCAATTCCGGTAGGACAAGCACGGTGGTTCGCATGACCACGGCCACTCGCATGTCGATCATGTGAGTTCCATGTACTGTCATTCCTCAACCAGTCTCACTTGCACCCCAGGACGATTCGCATGGCCATAACCACTCCCATTCACCATCGAAGCTGCGAAAAGTACCGGAACCCCTTAACCTCAATCCCCAACATTACTTGGACGCTCCCGATGCTCCCTCCTTCCGCTTTTTATCTCATCATAATGAACCAAGTGACAACTTTGCAAAACTTTCGTCGCTGGCACCTCCCGACCACTTTTCACCCCTTACTCCTTCGTACTCCTTCACCCATGACGCGCATATAGCTCAGCATCACCCAGAAATTCCCAACCACCGCGGCGAGGGTCATTCACACAATATGCGCGGCGTCTTCTTACACGTCCTCGCCGACACTCTTGGGTCAGTCGGCGTAATATTCAGCACGCTGCTCATCCGATACTTTGGTTGGACTGGGTTTGATCCCATAGCAAGTCTGTTCATTGCCGTGCTCATTGCCGCTTCTGTCTGGCCATTAGTCCAAGAGACCGGGAGATTGCTGGGGCTCGACCTGGGAGACGAGGGAGAGAGGCAAGTGCGATCCGCGTTGAAGGAGGTAGGCGGCGTGCAGGGTGTGGCTGGATATTCATCTCCGCGCTTCTGGATGCGTGACACAGGGGTCATTGTTGGGAGCTTGAGGGTCCATCTTGAACCCTGGTTCGTTCAGGCGCTAATAACAGGCAGTAGGAAGGGACGGCCGTCTAGTCTCGACGGCGTGCGAGAGAGTGTGGAGCATGTCCTTAAGGCCAAGATACACGGGCTCGAGGAGGTCGTGATACAATTAGACGGTTGAGGCCATACGATGAGCGGTAACATTTTTATTTTACTGCGGTCAACCGCGTGACGCGTTTCCTAAACTCATCCTACCCATACACTGCAATGTAGATATGCTTCAACATCGTATGTGCATTGAAAAAAATTCAGGGAGTGCCAGACATGTGATGCTAAATTGATATTGGATTTCTTGGAAGGGTGTTAGTTTAATTAGTTTGGTGGGTCGTCCAGCCCCCTCGACCGACCGCTAGACACCCACGGTTCGATAAAACGTCAGTACAGCGGAAACCCGAACGTATACTACGCCACCATAAGCATATAATCCTGGGGGTTGCTGGTTTAGTGGGCTGGATATGTTGATCTGTCAAGCTATAAGCTAACGTGGGTGGAAGCTATATAATCCACGCACTAATGCTAGACTATCGGTGAACCATCTATGACCCAAAATGAATTACCTTTTATATCTCATTCACCGTCTATCTGGAGGTTGCAATGTAGCTAGTATTACGTTATTTTATACTGTGTCGTGCAACGTGACTAGCCTAAAGGATCGAGAGACACAGTACACGACAGCAAACTGAGTCTGTCTCGTCCCAAAATGCGATGGCCTATATACCAGACAACATCCTCACAATGTAGGCAGACCTCACGCACGACGAGGTGAGAGTACAGTGAGGGAGCTCTCACCGGGTCGTGCGCCATGTATTCAAATACACAGGCACTCCTGTCTACATCACCTGGCTCACAGGAGAAAACGAACAAGGTAAAATAACAGACGTATACGTAAAGTGTGATGAGTCACATATTGCTCAACACAAAAGTGAAAGACGGAATAGCGAGGATCCCCGAACAGCGAGGATCGCGAGGAATCCCCAAAATGGTGAGCGGTATGTAAAGAAGGGAGGAATGGAATCAGGAGCCCGTGTGACGAAGAACAGCTACATTTCGGAGCGGTAATATCCAAACACGAAGCCTTACCACCCTATTGGCACAGTGGGGAGAGCGTGACCTCTTCCAAATAGCCTTGACGCAGAGGTTGCGAGTTCTCTCCTCGGTGCTAACGTAACAACTTAACTTTGCCTCATGAAGGAGCGAGCGTTTCAAGAGGAGCGGTGGCTATTCCAAGGGCGCCCCAGGTGACTATTGACAGAGAAGATACGTACATACTGCACCCCCTCAGGATATATCAGATTGCCATGATCGTCACGGCCTGACCTCGCTGTCGCCCACAATCCACGGCTTGCGTCTCAGACTGCATACATCCCAGCTCAAGTCCCGATATATGGCAAAGGTAGCAGGAACGATAGAGTTCTTTGGTCTTCATGATCGGTCGTGCTGGCCAATGGTTACCTTGGCGGCTTGGAGGACTTGTCAGTTTGACAAACTTTCCCTGGATGGAAGCTTGCAAACACGCCACAATGTTACGGTGAAGCCCTTGGAGAAACACCAGTTCCTGAATGATTGAAACGCATTCATGGAGCAGTCCGGCACAATTCCGAATTCGAAGAGCGGAGAGAAATGACTCCCAGTTTGATGGGTACTCGGACAAGGTCACGGACGTTAAGGATGGACAAATATGGGCATTTTCCGCCAAAAGCTGTAGAAGCTCATTGGTGGAGGAGGCGGTTGAGATCTTATGAGCACCGCCCAATGTTATGTTTTGGAGAGAAGTGAATCTGGTGAGGATTGTTGATCCAATAAATCCACCAAATGCGTCCTTCAGCCGAGTCACTGCAGACACCATCAAAGCGTCCAAATTTCGGAGCAAATGGTCTGAACCTTCTTTTCCGGTTTCAAATGAATACAGCAATGGCAATGGCTCTGAGATATGAAGCTCCATCCATCCACAAACGGCGAGCGAGAGACAAGACGGTAGCCGAAATGTCAGAATTCGATCGTCACTGTCCACTTGCAAGGAGATATGCAGCTTTTCGGCGCTTGTGATGTCACGGCAATCGAAAATCGTTCTTTTGCAGTGACCTCGGTGCTTTGAAACCATAATATAGAGTTTTTGGAGGTTGGGGGCTCTGATTTGCTCAAGGACGACAAAATGATCATATCCGTACTTTGTTTGAACCTCAAGAAGTTCAAGTAGTGGAAATGTCACAATGGTTGATGGAGAATCTGAGGGCAAAAGACGCAAAAATAATCTTCGCAGGTAAGGGGCATAGGTATCCTGGGGCCGTGAGGTGATGAGGCCCGTCAGGGGTGGCATTCGTTGGATGAAGAGACTCTCAAATCTTTCCCAAATTGGGCCAGGGTTTTTTCGCCCCTGCCCGTGCCCGGTCCGGATCACATGGAGTGAGACATGGTGAAGTTTCGTAGGGATTTGTGGCTGTATATCAACAGACTCATGAAGCCAACTTCGATTACGGGTGGAAGGGAAGTTCCTTCTACTTGGAACCATGTTTAGAGTGCACTCTATTGACTCAAGATGAGGAAAGCAAGTAAGGTCATTGAGCATCACGGCAAATGCTTGAAGGGAATGCACATCGATTTGGAAGTGTGCATTAAGATAGAAGTTCTTCAAAGAAGGACAAGAGACTAGTCGGGAAAGCCTCCAGTCACCCTTGGACCACCAACGAATACCAAAGGTGAGGGTTTGGAGCTTTGGCAAAGCAATCGGCATCAGAGGACGAGAAATCATTCCCTCTGTAGGTGGGAAAATGTTAACCAAAAGTTCAGAGAGTAGTTGGAAAGACGAAAGGGATGACATCATAGAGTAGGGGCAAAATCCATGAAGCCGCAATGTGTGAACGGAAGGGGGATAAAGGAAACACTTTGAAGGTTTGGGTTTATGTGATTCATTGTAAACATCGAGTTTGATGAAGGGACAAAGCACATCTGGTGTGTCACGTATGGTGGCAATCATGTCATCCAGCCTGATCAAGGGTTGGTTGTGCGGATGAACCAAGATGCCAATTCTGTGGCTCTCTTGCATGAGTAGGCTCAATTGGATACCACTGATAGGGTTCCAACCTCGAAGGACAATATAGAGGGTTGTTGTGCGAGAGAGATGAAGGTATAACTGTAAGTGATCCGGTGAATCAGGGTCACCTGTGTCAATTAAAATTTGTGACCAGAGATGGGCATTCTTGAGAACGAAGTTACTCCACCTCTGGCTCACACTCGCAAGAGTCAGAGCAACATCAGCAACGGAACGGGGGATATCAAGGGAGTCATCCATTCCGTACTTGACATCAAACCATTGAACTGTTTCCATGAAAATTTGGTGGACCAACTCGGGAGGAAGGACTAGTGCTGGGTCAAACCGGGGTTGCTGGTGTCGGCGAAAGGCCCAAGCCTCATTAATAATCCGATTGTGTTCATTTATGGCACTTGTGGGTGTGTATGTATTGGTGAATTGTTGCTCACTCTGCTGGGCGAGGTGTTAGCGAACAAAACTGAATACTAGGCTATACTCATACATCGAGTGCCAAGGACGATACGAGTTCCATGCTTGAAAAGGAAGGGTTGACTTCCAGGGTAGACTTGAATCGCTCTGTATGCACCAACTGCAGGTCCATTATACGAGCTAGATGCTAATCAATGGCTTTGGGGAGCAATAAACTGTGATATAGCCTATAATACAAAACATACTTGAGTACTAGACACCATAGGAGCGGGAAAGTGATTGAGATCGAAGGGCGTCCTGGAGGCGTCAGCCCACCAAGCGGCTATTTCACATACGTCTGTGTATGTGCTGGCTTTAAATGCCATATAGCGATTATATACTGCATATGGGTACAGATCCCCGAACACGTGTCCACGAGGCAACGATAGTTTAATGCTGACTCATTTTTAAGCGCGATCCGAGAATATCCAGAACCTACCTGAGAGTGAGGTTGAGGCCACTCGTGATGGTAGATATGTACCAAAGCACTTTGGTAGTGTTTGAAGGGTCCAAGGCACGGTGGATGGTTGGCAGGCTCAGTGACGTCATCGGCAGGAGGCTGAAACCCGAGGGAAACCGAGCAATATACAGACTGGTCATAACTGGAACGGTATACCAAACTTGCATGAAGCAGACGGAACGAGGGGGGAAGATGGGTGTCCAAAAGGATGTATTGCGGGGCAATGAAATTAACAAATTTTATGAATAAATAAGATGTCACATTGAAATCGAGAGAAGTAGTCCCAAGCTAAAGGTGGAGACCCATGTCCTTGCGCCCAGTCTATGTGAGTTCGTGCGAGGTGTGGGATAGGTTTTGCATGCAAGAAAGGAGGTGATTAAGCACAATTGCCCAATTGGGAGCATGCATGGACGTCGTACGTACCGATTACCAGTTTAGTTTACGATGGATATGTCGCATCCGCATCTTGGGCGATGCACAATTAAGTGCACGATGACAACATACTGCATATTGCATATTGTTACGTCCTGCACATACTCTTATACATACCTTTATGCCCAACAGACCCAGCCAGGCTCTCCCAGCGAGTCAGGAGGACGCGAAGGTACCGCTGTCGCCGTCGAGTACTATGCGCCTCGTGCTATCGGGATAGCCCGTAGGCATCGAAGGCAAAGGCGAAGTCGTCGATGTTGTTGCCGCCTCTTTGAGTGGCAGGTGGTAATGGAACCTGCCCTCAACTATTTTTTAATTTAATTTAATTTAAATTTTTTGGTGGGAGAGAGGGGAAATGCGTCATGCACCATAACGCCTAAATGGCGCCGTGTGTGGGACTCCAAGCAGGGCTGGCCAGTGGGTCTATAGCCCTTTGGACCGTATGCCCTGTGTCCTACCCACTAAAACCCCCCTCTGCCAGTGGTCCTGGCCATACCCGTTATGTGAAATTGACGGTGCGACCCGCCATTGGGTCGAACTCAGTCAAGTGGTCATCCGCCGATAGTTGCCGGAGCTCCAGCATCCTCTTGCTAAGTCTTATATAAGGTCCTTTCATAGCTGTGTTGTCTCGTTCGGGCCAATGTCCCGTGTCCTCTTTTAAGGACAGCCCGGGGTCGGGGTCCTATTGGTGAGGTTTGTTGCTTAGGTGTTTCTAATTCCGATTGTTCCCTGAAATTTCGCTTATCGTTGTCAGGGAGACTCTGATGAGCTTGTATCACTTATTTGATTATGCGTCGCAAGTTTCAGCGGGCGCCAGTTTGACGACAGGGCTGGAGGGGGCTCAATCCTTCGGGGCCTTACGTCTTTTATTGAAGTCTTTCCGTTGCAGTAGGGTGAGGTGCCTGGGCTGCCGTTCTCTTACTTGCCTGGGGAGGAGATCTTTCGTGTTTTCTGAAGCTTCATGGTCCTGAGATGGGTCGGGGATGAGAGACGGTGTAGGCATATCGTTGTCAGGGGGCTTCTGATGAGCCCGGCTTGGTTATGCGTCGCGGGTTTCAGATGGGCGCTAGGTTGTCGACGGGTTGGAGGGGAGTCTTCAGCTCCCGCCTGCGGAACTTACATGCTTACTGAAATCCTTCCGTTGCCATGGGTGCGGTGCGTTAGCTGCTCATCTTTCTGTCCTGGGCGGGAGATGTGTCGAGTTTTTTGGAGGCACATGGGTCTGGGACGGGCCGAGTAATGGTGTAAACGTGTCTATACACGAGTTGGGTTTCTCGGTATGGAGCTGCTTGGGGGTCTTGCCGGGGTAGGAGCCCCGGTTCTCGTGGGCTAGTCTCTACCTCCTCAGGACTGGGGGTTTCTCCAAAGGGCGATCACCTTATGGTCTCACGCCCACCTACGCGTCCATCCTAGGATGGCCGAAGTAGTGACCCAAATCCAGAGGGGGGGGGTGTCTTGGGCCCGGAGTGGTCGGGTCCAAGATCCCCCGCCCTCAACTATTTTCACACCTGGATTCCACCGAGATCGGTTGATGACGAGACGCGACAGTTCTATCATGTTCTAGAAATCCCGCACAAACCAAGTGTCTTGTTGCACAAGCTCGGCGTTGATCCCAACCCAAGCATTGGCAGACTCTTTCAGGGTTCGGGACATCAGTAAGCCCTATCAGTCTTGACCAATGGTGATGTTAATGGCCCTTCAGAATCCTCTGCAATACCTCAGGGTCTGGAAAGACGCGACCTCTCTTTGATGGGCTTAGCCAACCCTGGGGGTTCTATTTTGTCATAGCACAGGACCCTGATCGCGTTGGTGCACCCGACTTCGAAACAGCCATAGATGTGATATTGAAAACCCCTAGCTGGATCGGCAATATCTTCAAGGATCCTGATGCCAGCGAAGTTGGAGCTGCGAATGAAAGCAATCAAACCATCGCTTTCCACAGGGTCTCAAAAGTCCTTTTGGCTCGCTGGGTCGTGTTCGACGCGTCCATTACTCCTATGTGTTGGGCGAAGCGCAGAGCATTGGCAGACTCTTTCAGGGTTCGGGACATCAGTAAGCCCTATCGGTCTCGACCAATGGTGATGTTAATGGCCCTTCAGAATCATCTGCAATACCTCAGGGTCTGGAAAGACGCGACTACTCTTTGATGGGCTTTGCCAACACTGGGGATTCTGTTTTGCCCTAGCCCAGCGCCCTGATCGCGTTGGTGCACCCGACTTCGAAACAACCATAGATAGTGCTTCTGGTGGTTCAAGCAAAGTGTTACTCCTCGGGTAACATCGACACTGTCAGCGCAGAAGTCTCAGCTGATGCAATCGAATCCCTCATTCCTGAGAGATTTTAAATCACTAGTACGTAACCAGTTGATACCCTCCTACTTTTCATTGAGTTTGAATGCTTGTAGACGAAACCGGAGGGTATGCTTGAGGCTGTCAACAAGAATGTCCCGTTTACCAAGGGTAAATACAATCTTCTGCGAGTCGTTGCCGCGTTTCCATTGGAGACCAACTTCAACTCGCGGAGGACACGAGTGCAACGCGCGCGTTATGCAAAGACACATCCTTTGGCGAAGTTACCGATGAGCTTCCTAATTTTGGCACTTGCTACTTGCCATCTTGGCAAGTCGATTGTGGACCAATTAGCAGGGAGCCTTGAGAGGGCTCGCGCAGTGCTTGAAGAGGACGAAGCTGAGGATCAGAGACCCAAAGCTAAAATAATGGGCGGGCCAGAGAATCGCGTATCCAACCTTTAATGAAGAAAATTTGGCTGCCGTCGAACTTCTGAACGACCATCCTGCACCACGCGAGCTTCAACTTGTTCGAATAATGCTGGACTACCGTCCAATTGGTCCCTCAGGTACTGTCATTAACATGAGGGTTCCCTTCGGACATGCTAAAAATCGCCTAAACAGAAGTCGTGTTGAAATAGTCAAAGTCATAGCCCCATTGACCATCGTCCTTCAACTTCATAAACATACGAACCTTAGAATCCAGAGTCCTCCAACCATCTCCCGTGCGTAGAACAGACGCCTCGATCTCCTGCAAACTAATTCCATCGAGAGTGTCGACGTCAACGTCTACCTCGACGACGGAGGTACACCAGTCCACGAGAGCATGTACGCTCGCATTGATATCCCATCTCTCCTGTACCACTTCAATGGTCAATCGATCAACATGCGTTAGGATTGAAGTTCCAACTACTGAGAATAAATCCGCCGATGTGTACTCGTTCCAGTCTTGGACCAGTGGGGTCTTGGTGTGAATCACAAGATGGACCTCCCGAACAGAGGGAAGTATGCGGGCGAGGAGCAGAGCCAAGCCTCGTTGTTCCCAGTCGATCTCGAGTTTAATTTTGCTCACATGAGGGAGAGTCGGACGAATTATCGGTACGGCCTCCAGCAAGTCTGGGAAGTCATGGCACTTGAGCAGGGAGATCGATGTGAGCGATGGAAGGTCAAGCTTTCCCGCCCTCTGTTGCACCGCGATGAACTCTGCCACATTGTCACGGAGAATGATATAGTCCATTGAGAGGTGGCGAAGTGTTGATGGTAAGGTCGTTTTTTCAATTGAGGGCATCGAGCGACCTGATAATTGTAGGGTCGTTAACGCGGGGAGAGCGCGAAGTAGTTTTCCAAACTCAAGATGAGACTCATGCAAGGTATCTCCGGAGTCATACACTAGTGTATCGACGGCTGATAAGCGCGGTAGGACCCCCTGAGACACGAACGCAGCTTCACAACACCTCAGTTCGAGGCGTTGGAGGGAATATTTGACTTCGGTGGCAACGGAGTGTACCGTATACCAGTCACCAACCTGATGTAAAGATAATCTCCGAATGGAGGTTTTGTTCGCCTTGTGAGTGAGCCGTCTTTGAAGTTCACTGAAAGCAAATTTGCCGCTCTTGCTTTCGGAAATTTTGACCCCGTGTAGTTCCAGATTGACGATTGATGTCCCATGAACGAGCAGAAGCAGCCGGGCGACTGACAGCTGCATATAGAAAAGGACAAGAGTGCGAAGCAGCGGCATCTCTCCGAGCGAATCGAGAACGAGAGAAATTGCGGGGGTAGGATTCGGAACAGAGAAATCGATGGAAGATGGTTGGAAGAGTTTTTGGGTCGGATCCCCCATTAACAAGGTGGTGACATTGTTTCGAAGTAGCGGCCTTCGGGTAAATGCCACAGCTTTCTGGAGCGAAGCGGATTCGTTATCAATTGATCTAAGCCGGAGGGAATTGAAGAAATATGGCGCGAATAGGCGACGAAGGTAACTGCAAGTGGACGACAAGGCGGCGATGCTGGCGGGCGGTAGCAAAATAGGGATGTACTCCCAAAGAGGGTCGGGTAGAACCTATGCTCATTTAATATTCGTCTCTTAAGTTTCATGATCACCTACCATTCCATTTCCCCGCTCGAGTTTGGAAACAGCGGACAAATCCTTTGAGCGCCTTTGATATGTCTTGACAGAGGCGTATATTGACATGATAGAGGGGCTATATTACCACGCAAGGGTAGACACGAAGAGGAGAAGAGGAGAAGCACTCGCGGGGCTCCTTTAAACCGCCATCTTGAAACGGCTGGCCCTGGCTAGCCCAGTCTGAACGACAAGGCAAGCGCTAGATTTGAATGTCGGGCGTGACGGCCTCAGCACTTGTATTGTACATGTCCATGTCCATGTCCATGCCATGCACATGCCATGCACAGCCTTGGCCTGGCCTTGCAAAATTCGAAATTCGGAGCATGCATTCTCGCCTTCGTCTCACCCGGGTCGCAGCGGGTCGCAGCGGGCCTTCGCTCTCGCTGACTGCTGACTGCACTTGGGGCCAGCCCTCGGTCGGAACAGGATCTGGATGGAATCACGGGTCGTCTAGTCTTCCTCAATTCCTCAATTCCATAACATTGATTTATAGGGGGGGGGGGTTTGCTCCCCATCGACGCACAGTTGGACCGTCTGACTCTGAAAGACGGATGGTGCTCAACCACGTCCTAGGAAATGCGCGAAATGCGCGAGCGCTCCTCGTGAGAGATCTTGTTTTGGGTGTTAGCATTGGAACGATCGCAGCGAGGATGTGGTGGTGAGCCAAAGATTGATAATAAAAATAAAGAGAAAATCGCAGAACGGCGAGTAACAAAACTCACAGGTTCCAAAATTATCCAGAGCGATGTAGGTAGTCCTGGAGACTAGGTAGCAAATGAGTCAAGACTTACCAAGGGCCACCTTAGCGGCTCGTACATCGAGATCGAGAGTACGCATTCATGATGCTGCATGAATTAGATCAGTAAATGGTCTATACTATAAACATAACAGGGTGTACATGTATACCACAGCAGCACGATACAGACTGTACTCCGAAAGTTAAATACCCATGTGACGTTGGTCCAAACCATGGGTAGATGACAACCATGGTCCAGAAGTAAAAACGGACCGAGCCAAGAAGACACCAGCGGTACGGGAAGAGGAAAAATACAGAACGACAAGAGCACAAGGAGCGTGGGTGAAAGAGAAACAGCCTTGTTAGGAATTCGAGTAAAAACTTTTGAGAAAATCAGTCCTAAAGCAAGTAGACGCGAGCAAGCAAGGCATAATGGATCAACATGCAACACGACAAAACGGTGGCGTTCCACCTTCCCTCACAGTTCAATCTCTCGCAACCCAATCCGCGCTGCGGCCAACTAGCTCCACACTGTTATCCACAGTCCAAAACACTTTCTCCGTAGCAGTCCGCCCACTCCAACTCTTCTGATCGCGTAGAATCATCGCCTGCTGCGCGCCAAAATTCCGCTGGTCGTGCGCGAACATCTCAACATTTTCATCTAGTGCGTCCATGAGCGCCTGAATATCCTGCAGAACGGCCTGGAGGGTGCGAACAGCCGAGAGCGTAAGTAACTCCTTGCGGTTGCGCACCGTCGAGCCATGTACTGAAGGTGGGGGAAGAGATTGGGTGATACTCTGTAAGACGGTGTGTAGGATACGCTTCGTTTCAGCCATGACCCTCTGCGCCTGACCGAAGTTCTTCCTCGATACCAAAACAAGAGCGCGGGTAATCATATCGCTCGCGAGGAGCTCCATTCGCCGGCGGACAATGACAGGGTCACTTGGAGGTTGCTGTTGAGGAGGCGACTGAGTGCCGTGTCGGGCAGAGTGTTGCATCGGGAGGAGGGTGACGGTGAGAAGAACCGGGTGAGCCAGGCGGGAGACCTGCGTCGAGGAAGCAGGGTCATAGAAACTGCCATCAACCTCGAATACGGGCACTTCATCAATCATTCGTTCCATCATTCCATCCATGAGGTTCGCTCCGTCACCCAGGGAGAGCGCATCAAGGCCCATGCTCGCTACAAACTGGTCGGTGGCGTTGAGCTCGCGATTGTGCCGAGCACCATCGCCGAGAGCCTCGTTTCCCATCCTTGTAAGGTCGTGATGGTTATCGAGCTCGAGCTCAATGAGCATCTCCTTGCGCTCGCCATAGCGCAGCTCGCCGACTTCGACGTGGACATCCTTCCCATCCGAGGACACGATGGCGTTGGGCCCGCCGGAGCACTTGCGAATGCGGAATCGGTGTGAGTCGACAATCTTCATGTGCAGCTTCATGTTGACCAGGCCAATGGACATGAGGCCACCGATGCAGCCGGCGAGGCAATCACGTAAATCGTACCAGTCCTTCACAAAGGTGTACGTGCCCGAGGTATGGTTGGAGATGAGCCAGAGCGAAGCGGGGTCATGCGAGCGGCCATAGCCAAACGAGTGGATGGGGACGCTGAGGAGGAGCAAAACGTTAGTACGAAGAGGATGATATGGTACAAATACAACCAGTCACTCACTTGGCAGCCTCCGCGCGGGCAAGGACCAGGTCCATCTGCGCCCTCCTCGTAGAATCACTCGCATCGGAAACAAGGATCATGCCCGAGACGCTATTCTTCGCTTTGCGCTGCAAAACGACATCAAGTCCATGGTTGACCGCTGTAACGACGTCCGTCTTCTCCTCAGGTCCCGCTGCGTTCCTCACCAAAAATTCGTCCATTCCATCGGGAAGTGGCTGCCCAGGTGCAGAAATACGATCGATGAAACCCTGCAAACGCGCCCGCGAGTTGGCCTTGCCGAGGGACAAGAAAGGCGTCTTTCGTACCCGCCCGCCAACACCAACCTCGAATGTAACAAGCGATAGCCGATCCTTGGCTCCGAGCTGTGCAAGGACGAAATCAAGCGTCGTCTTGATCACACGCACTTTAAGCGCAGCGGTTGCGGGGACCGCGCTGGGTGGGGGCACGGAGATGACAAGGATAAGGTCGAGCGGCGAGTGTACGAGCGGAGTGAGGTTGTTTGACCTGCCAGTGGCGACATGGGGTGTGACTGCCCTGTTCTCGGACCTATAATTCCCCATCTGTTCCTCGCTCGGTATCTTCGCCAGTCTGCTACCGCCCTGATACCCGCTTGCTCCGTACACGTTGGAGGGGTGTATACCCGGACTGGTCGAACTGCTCGCGGGGCTCCGTGTCCCGGCACCGATCATCGAATCTGGTCCCACGGAGCTCGAATCCGAGTTAGATGTTGTGCCCGTACTCCCACTCAACATCCTCTGCGCCTTGGCACTAATGCCCTTCGGCATGGGCTGCCCCACTCCACCAAACTCATCTAGGTCGGTCGTTCCACCGCGCCCCTGACTGGCTTGGAACGCTTGGACAAGTGTAGAAATGTTGCTCTTCCAGCTCTCCAACGTGCTCCGATCGCGAAAAATAAGAATAAAACTTTCGAGTCGCTCGTCCTCCATATCAATCGTGAGGCTAAGCTCGCCCGCGGAACTTGTATCATGCACGCGCCGAATGTGGCGGATGTATATCCTTCCTTTCAACCTGAGGACGCCCTTATTATTTGCGCTTCCACTACCAGTGATACCACCGGAAATAGACGCTCCATCGCCAGAGAGGAGCCGTCCAAGGCTCTTCTTCTTTTCCTCGAGGACGCAAATGATGGCCTCTTTAAACAAATAGACGTAAAATTCGCGGACGAGGACATCCCGACGGACGGAAAGGATGTCAAACATCTGCAGGGGACCCAAGCCAGACATTGGGTGGCCCTTCCAGTCGCTGATGCGCTGCATCAGGTCCTCGGTAATGCTCTGGAAAGGACTTTCTCCACCGTTGGGGCTGGATCCACCCGAATTGTACTGTTGCTGTCCGCGCACGTCATACGTAGGCGCAGGCGTGGGCGGGAGGGGGTTGGACATCGGCGTCGTCTGCGCGGCATAATAGCTAGGCGCAGAGCCCTCGATGTTAGATTCATTGCGGATTCGTCGCGCAGAGGGATCGGTATGGTCGGTTGGGCTTGCGAGCTCGGTAATAACCCCACCAGGCGAGCGATAGCCAGTGCCTGGCTCGGGGTCCTGCCGTCGAGAGGGCAATTCGACGAAGACAATGCACGTCAAGGGTTGGACGGGTGCCGATGTGCGGTTGATGTTTGGGAATTCGGAGCGGACGGAGATAGAGGGCGCAACGATGTACTGGCCCTGTGAGCTGGAACCTTCGTATCGGTGGCTTCGAAGAGAAGAGGTACTGTCGAGGGGGTCATCATCGGAGGGGTCATAGGCCTGTTGAGCGGCATTGGATTTGCCGGGATAGAAGCGGTCTGCATTGCGGTCGCCAGTGCCAGTGAGAGCAGCAAGCTCTGTGGAGAAGGTGAGTATGGGAAGGAGCGATTGGGATTAGGATTGGATGTGGGTCGGAGGTGGACGGGATCTGGATAGGCGATGCGATGCATGCGTATGATGGGCTCAAATTCCAATGGCCGAAAAGGCCGGCTCAGCCCAGAGGGAGGCGGTGTAGGGAGATACGCCTCCCAAACCTCCCTGGGAGTGCGCTACGAGATAGAGATAGTATGGGGCTAGCGGAGGAGCGGTACCCTTAGGAATGAGCGCGACTTGGGGCATAGCGACGGGGGACAACTGGCAAAACTGGCGGAGACGTACTGTTGGATTTACCACCATCGCCATCAGGGACCTTCATTGGGCGTCTGCATACACCGCATACGCCAAGGTTGGACTTGCGAGGGAGACCAGCACGACCAGGACCGGGAGGAGGGCCATAGACGGCGCTGAAGCAGGCCTGGAATATCGAGTGAGCTCAAAGGAATTGTGACGAGTTATAGGGGTTAGTTAGGTGGCATACCTCGTGCAAGGCATGACCGCACTCTGGGACGATGTGCGGTTTCTCACCGGGCAAGCGGAAGGAGAAGGAGAGCGGTTCCAGGCATACGGGACACTCGCCCTCGTCGTCCATGTCGTGAACAGAGTTGTGGTGGTGGGGAGTGGAGACCATCGAGTACGGTTGGATTGTCGACGATGAAGCGGACGACGACGACAAGGCGGGAGACGGAGACGCCGAGTAGAGCGAGCGGGGGGATTGGAGTGAATGGGAGTGTGGGAATGGGTGTGCAGAATGGTCGATTTGGGCTGCTGGCGAGCGAGCGAAACCAGACGGGTCGCTGTGGTGGTTGGGAGCAGACTCTCGGCCCCCGCGGAAAATACGCGAGGACCAGGACGAGAAGGAGGTCATCTAGCCAGGAGCCCGTGTACTTCCTCTCCGCCCTCGTTCAAAATCAATCCGACGGTTGTCTACGTCGAGTCTTGTGTAGCCTAGTGTCCAAGTCGATCCAGATGGCTACCCCAAGCGTGCTTTCGCCGAGCGAGGCGACGAGGACGAGGACTGGGAAGGAGACGGACAATGGCGAGATCCAATCAGGCCAAACCCCCACGCTGTCCAAAATTGATCCAAATTGGTCGGTCACTTATCCATCCTATGTTCATCCTATGTTCATCCTATGTTCATCCTATTATCCTATTATCCTATCATCATATCATCACAACATATATCTATATTCTGATAATTAAACGCCTCGAATACACCTCGAATACAACTCCAATGCACCTCGAATGAACCTCGAATATGCCTTACCTTCTATTCGGACTCGTGTACTCCAGGAGCTAAGGAATTCAGGAAGCCAGAAGCCCAACAAGAGCCTTGGTTCGTGCAAAGCAACTGGGGCCAGG
>WNFL01312570.1_pt1 | contig 15380 bp, 7 predicted proteins | sample 5400361 | NCBI WGS metagenome assembly WNFL01 (sample SAMN13153351, study PRJNA577476) | soil metagenome | isolation source: 40 cm soil on Douglas fir-dominated hillslope | place: USA:California | collected 2013-09-17
CTGAGAAGGCTGGTCGTCACCGGTACCGCCCGGCTGGCATCCAGCACGTGGACCACCGGTTCGCTGTAATGCGGCGCAATCTTGACAGCGGTGTGCGCCCGGCTCGTCGTTGCTCCGCCGATGAGCAGTGGCAATTTGAAGCCCTGACGCTCCATCTCGCGGGCCACGTGAACCATCTCGTCAAGAGACGGAGTGATCAAGCCACTGAGGCCGATCATGTCCGCCTTTTCCGCCTTGGCGCGTTCGAGGATCTTTTCGCAGGGGACCATCACCCCCATGTCGACCACTTCATAGTTATTGCACGCGAGCACGACGCCAACGATATTCTTTCCAATATCGTGAACGTCGCCCTTGACCGTCGCAAGTACGATTTTTCCCTGAGCTTTTACCACCTCGCCAGCGGCAGCCATCGCAACTTTCTCGGCCTCCATGAACGGCGTTAGGTGCGCCACCGCCTTCTTCATCACGCGGGCAGACTTGACTACTTGCGGCAGGAACATCTTCCCTGCTCCGAACAAATCACCGACGACACTCATTCCGTCCATCAGCGGGCCTTCGATAACTAATAGAGGGCGGCCAAGTTTGACGCGCGCTTCCTCGGCGTCGAGTTCAATATAGGTGTCGATCCCCTTGACCAGCGCGTGGGAAAGGCGCTCCTCGACCGTGCCGCTGCGCCACTCCTCCGACTTCTTTTCACTTACTGCATGGCTGAGGCCCTTCAGTTTCTCGCCGTAATCCACCAGCCGCTCGGTCGCATCGGGACGGCGATTTAGAAGAACATCCTCAACCAACACTTTAAGTTCGGGCTCTATCTCTTCATAGACCTCAAGCATCCCGGCATTCACGATGCCCATGTCCATGCCCGCCGTAATAGCGTGATAAAGAAATGCGGAGTGCATGGCCTCGCGCACCTTGTTGTTGCCTCGAAAGCTGAACGAGATGTTGGAGACGCCACCGCTGACCTTGGCGTGCGGCAGGTTGGCTTTGATCCAGCGCGTGGCGTTGATGAAGTCAACCGCGTAGTTGTTGTGCTCCTCCATGCCGGTGGCGACGGTGAGGATATTTGGGTCGAAGATGATGTCTTCTGGCGGAAAACCGACTTCGTCGACGAGTATTCTGTAAGCCCGCTCGCAGACGCGGATCTTGTCCTCGTAGGTGGCTGCCTGGCCCCGCTCGTCGAACGCCATCACCACCACCGCCGCGCCATATTTGAGGACGGTGGCGGCGTGCTTGCGAAACTTTTCTTCGCCCTCTTTCAGCGAAATCGAATTGACGATGCCCTTGCCCTGCAGGCACTTCAGCCCCGCCTCGATGACCTCCCATTTCGAGGAGTCCACCATAAACGGCACCTTTGCAACTTCGGGCTCACTCCCCAGCAATTGCAGAAAGCGGGTCATTGCGGTGACGCCGTCGATCATGCCTTCGTCCATGCATATGTCGAGGACATTCGCTCCGTTCTCGACCTGCTGCCGAGCGACGCTTACCGCTTCCTCATATTTGCCCGCCTTGATCAGTTTGGCGAACTTCGGCGAACCGGCCACATTGGTCCGCTCACCGATCATGATGTAGACACCGGGCTGCTGGGTGAATGGCTGTGAACCCGAGAGACGAAGCGGCTTTGTGCGCGTCGTCTCGGGCACAGTTGTGCTCGAGGGAATGCTCACTCTTTGCTCTCGCTTTGGAGGGCGTAGGACTCGGCGCGAGGCTGAGTCCCATACTTTCGAGGAGGCTGGCCTTCGAGGGCTTTGGCGATCGCCGCGATGTGCTCGGGCGTGTTCCCACAGCAACCGCCGGCAATGTTAATCAACCCTCCCCGCGCGAAGTCGCGCAGATAGCGGGCCATATCTTGCGGTCCCAGATCGAAACCGGTTTCCGACAGCGGATTCGGCAAACCGGCGTTTGGGTAGCAGGAGATAGCCGCGTCCGCCTTCTCGGAGAGTTCCTCCAGGAACGGGTACATCAGATCGGGACCGAGCGAGCAATTGAGACCCACGGAGAGAGGCTTCACGTGCCGCACCGCGTTCCAGAATGCCTCCGTCGTCTGCGCCGATATCATAGTCTCGCCGCCGCGCCCCACCGCCGCCGAGATCATCACCGGCAGGTCTTTGCCATCCTCGTCGAACACCTCACGGATGGCGACTAGGGCTGCCTTCGCGTTCAGGGAGTCGAAGATCGTCTCGACCAGCAGCAGATCTACGCCGCCGGCAATGAGTGCGCGCACCTGCTGCGTATAGGCGGCTTTGACCTGATCGAAGGTGATCACCCGAAAGCTTGGGTCATCGGCATCGGGCGAGTTCGACAGTGACACCGTCAGCGGCCCGATCGCCCCAGCCACGAACCGTTGACGGGAGGTTGCGGTGCCCAGACGATCGGCCCATTCGCGGCACTGCCGCGCCGATTGCTCATTGATATCCCAGGCCAGCCTGCCGAGAAACGGGTCTTCGACGATCTTTTGGTAGAACGCTGGATCCTTCCGGCCGCCCCGTTCCCGCGGATCTTCGACAAAGAATTCGCTCTGGGTAATGCTGGTTGCCCCGAAGGTATTGGTCTCGATGATGTCCGCCCCTGCCTCGAGAAATCGCCGATGAATATCGCCGATCATTTCTGGCTTGGTCAGCGAGAAGAGGTCGCCGTTGTTCAGCAGGCTCTTCGTCGAGTCCCTAAATCGCTCCCCGCGAATGTCCGCTTCCGTCATTCCATAAGTGCGGATGGTCGTGCCCATCGCTCCATCGATGATGGCAATTCGACTCTCGAGGATCTTTTCCAGGGGATGTTGGCGGGCTCTCGTCATGTCTTTTTGATGACCTTAGGCAGCCTTCGATTCGGACCTTAACTTTTGCCTTAACTTTGCGACGTTGCTGCAAAATATGCTTCTTTAATTATAGCGATTGGCAGTATGTCCAAGCTCTGACTTGTGTAATTACTAAGTAATCGTGATAACGTTGAAAATCCGTTGGGGCCAGAAGATGCTCGACTCAGAAGACTCGGTTCTCAGGGCATGACAGCAATATCTACGGAGAATGACTAGCGACCAACATCCGTATACAACAACGCCGGCCCCGCTGGGGACCGGCGTTTGGTAAGAAATCTTGAAGCTTGCTAACTTCCCATCACGCCCGCATCCGTTTCTGATTGCGCAAACACCTGATTGGCTCCCATATGCGCCGGGGCCGGCGCCAGCATCTGTTCTTTGCGATAGATCAGATTGCTGGCATTGAAAGTCGCCAGCTCGAATCCATGCCCGTGCGTAATTGCATCAGTCGGACAAGCCTCCACACAGTATCCACAAAATATACATCGATTATAGTCGATGTTGTAGACGCGGGCGTAGCGTTCAGCGCCTGAGACCCTGGTTTCGGCGGTGTTTTCCGCGGCTTCGATGTAGATGCAGTTCGCGGGGCAGGCGGCGGCGCAGAGGAAACAGGCTACACACTTTTCCAGTCCATTTTCGTCGCGCTGCAGGACATGCATGCCGCGAAAGCGTTCCTGAAACTTTGCGCCTTTCAGCGGGCCGGGACCGTCGGGATAGTTCTCCACGATGGTTGGCTGAAACATTTCCTTCAGGGTGATGGTCATCCCCTGGGCTATGGCGCTGATGTTTTTGATCACGGACATGCTTGATTAGTATAGCGGAAGAGGCGGCTTTCGGCGGTCAGCTGTCAGCTCTCAGCTGTCAGCTATCAGTTCTCGGCTCCAAAGACGCGGGCTACCAAGGTTGGGGGGTCTTTCGTGGACGTGGAAATCTCCTTGTAATCGTTGAGACTCTACTTGAGCGCTGCGTCGCGCCAGCGCCAGAGTTGCGTTTCAAATGGCCAGCCGTGATTTGCGCTTTTCTCTTATTGTTTTCTTCGTTATTTTCGGTGGGGCTTCCGATTCTCTTTTCAGCTGGTTTTCAGGCAGGGCCTTTGGTCAGGAATCTGACAATAAGACAACTCACTCTGCTGTTCGCGAGAACAACGGAGATCGTCCGTATCTGCGGGATCGATTGGAGTGGAACTGGAATCAGCGGGGGCGGAGTGTGCCTGGGTGGGAATCGGCGGCGGGGCTGCGGTTTCGGGCTTACCAACAGAAGATGACGATGCGGGCGGAGCGCGCGACGCACCCACTCAAGCAGAGCCTGAATGGGGCACCCGCTTTTCTAGCGGGTTCTACTGTGTGGACGCCTCTGGGGCCGGCTCCGCTGGCTTCTGATGCTACGGGAGATGGAGGGCAGGATTACAACTGGGTTTCGGGACGAGCTACTTCGCTAGTGATCGATCCTGCGGACACGACGGGAAACACGGTGCTGCTGGGCGGCGCTTATGGCGGGCTTTGGAAATCCACTAACGCGGGCAGTCAGAATTCCAATCCTGCTTTGGTTACCTGGCAGGCTTTGATTGACGATCAGCCGACGCTGGCGGTGGGGGCGATTGCTTTGCAGCCGGGAAACAGCAGCGTCATTCTGGTCGGAACCGGTGAGACAAATAGTTCGGGCGATTCTTATTACGGGTTGGGCATTCTGCGTTCGGCAGATGGAGGTGCCACGTGGACGCAGATCCAGAGCGTGGGAACGGGGCAATCTTTTTTAGGAATTGGGTTCAGCAAAATCGCGTTCAGCACGGCGAATCCGAATCTGGTTGTCGCGGCGACGGCTGGCGACAACGGCTTATACGTTGGCCGGGAGGAGGACGGGAATTCGACGGCGCGCGGACTTTACTACTCGCAGGACGGCGGAATGACTTGGAACCGCGTAATCCTGTCGGACGGTGCGGCGGCCCCTGCTTCGGCTACAGCAGTAATTTACAACCAGAGCCAGGGAGCTTTCTACGCTTCTATCCGGCGTCATGGACTGTACTCGTCGACCGATGGCCAGCATTTCACGCGGTTGAACACGCAACCTGGCGCGGGTCTTGCATCCGGGCTCTGCCCGGCGGTTTCGAACGCACTGAGTTGCCTGATTTATCGCGGCGAGTTCGCGGTGGTGCCGGGACGCAACGAAATGTTTGTGTGGGTTGTCGATGTGCAGCCGGACAACAATGGAAATCCGGCGGCCATCGACGAAGGCATCTGGCGATCGACTAACGGCGGAACTAGCTGGACAGCGATTCCGGACAACGGGATCACGAACTGCGGTGACAGCGCGTTTGGGCCAAACAGCGGCTGCGGAGTGGAGCAGGGTTGGTACAACCTGCAGATAGCGGCGATCCCCAACGCAGCGGGGACGGACGTCTACACAGGCGCAATCAATCTTTACAAGTGCACGATTGCGTCGGTGGGCGCAAACTGCACGCAAGGCGACTGGATCAACCTAACTCATGTGTATGGGTGCAATCCGGGACCGCTGGGAGCGCCAGCGCATGTGCATCCGGACCAGCACGGACTGGCCTTCTTGATTGCGAGTGGCAAAGCGGTGGGCTACTTCGCACATGACGGTGGAATCAGCCGCACGCTTGATGGTTATGCGGGGCTGAACACGGGAAGTTGCACAGGGACGAATCAGTTTGACAGCCTTAGCGAGAGTCTGGGGTCGATGACGGAATTCGTATCGTTCTCGGTGCACCCCTCCAACGCGGATATTTTGTTGGGGGGAACGCAGGACAACGGCGCCCCTAAAACCAGCAGCGCGACCGGCAACAGCACGTGGCAGAACGCGCTCGGCGGAGATGGCGGATTCAATGCGATCAATCCGACGAATCCCAACGAGTGGTTTGCGGCGAATCCGTATCTCACGATTCTGAAGTGTGAGTTGGGAGCGGCTTGTAACGACGCCGGATTTTTCGAGGTCGTCAGCCCGGCCAATCTCGGCGGAGATCAGGGAGCTTTCTACACTCCGTACATTCTGGACCCGCAGAATGCGAGTGAAATGCTGGTGGGAACCTGCCGGGTGTGGCGGATCAGCACGAGTGGAACCGCTCCGCTGCAGCTCAGCAATGACTTCGACACGTTGGGAACGGGCGTATGCACGGGTGGAGAGATCAACCTGGTGAACGCGCTGGCAGCGGGTGGTTCAAAGGACACGAACAACAATTCGACGGTGGTGTATGCGGTGACCAACGGATATGGGCCGCTAAGCGGAAAGCCGGGCGGCGAAGTTTGGGTCACATCCAACGCCGGCGTCAGTCTGATGACGAATGTGACACAGAATGTAAATCCGAACGGGTATGCGATTTCGTCGGTCGCGATGGACAAGTCCGATGCGACGGGCAAGACGGCGTATGTCGGGATCATGGGATTCAGCACACCGTCGTTCCCAACGTCGCATGTGTGGAAGACGGTAAATGCCGGCATGAGTTGGACGGACTGGACGTCTACAGGACCCACGGGCCTGCCGGACACTCCGGTGGATGCGTTGCTGGTAGATTCGCAAGCGGGACTGGTTTACGCGGGAACCGACGTTGGCGTTTTTGGCAGTTCGACGACAGCTGCGAGTTGGATTGAAGTCGGTCCGGCGCCTGGGCCGGGTGTCTCGGGATTTCTGCCGGAGGCTCCGGTAACGGCGCTGCGACTTTTCAATCCTGATGCGGGCACGAAGACGCTGGTGGCATCGACGTATGGGCGAGGCATTTGGAACTACGCACTGGTTGCGTCGCCAAATTACACGAATGTAATTTCGAATTCGCCGCAGACGGTGTTTCCGACACAAACGGCCACATTTGACGGCGCGCTGACGGCGAAGAGCGGGTATGCCAGCCCGGTGAACTTGAATTGCACGGGCGCGGCGCCGGCGACCTGCACGCTGCAGCCGACGCATATAACGCCGACAGCAACGTACACGCTAACGGCGGGCGGGAGTGTCGGCGATTACAGTTTCAACGCACACGCGGTGGGGACGGACGGAAACGCGATTACGCACGACGCGACGGTTACGCTGCATGTGGTGGACTTCAATTTGACGGCGCCTAGTCCGAATTCGTTGAGTGTGGCGCAGGGCGGAACGTCGGGGACGAGCACGTTCCAGGTGACGGCGTCGGGAAGCTTTGCAGGGACGGTGACACTGAGTTGCTCGGCAGGGCTTCCGGGGGGGGCGGCCTGCATGTTCTCGCCATCGAATGCGGCGAGTCCGACGTCTTCCTCGCCCGTGACGGTCACGTTGACGGTGGAGGCTGGGTCGGGGACTCCGGCAGGGGGTCCAACTACAGTGACGATTTCGGCGATGACGGCTGGAGCGCCTTCGGCCAAGACGCAGACGTTCGAGTTGACGGTGACGGCGGCAGCGCCCGACTTCACGTGGACAGATACGGGGAATGCGTCTGTGGCAGTGCTGGCCGGACAGAGTGCCAGCTATACGTTTTCGGCGAGTCCGGTGGGGGGCGGGTCGTTTAGCTCGGCCATCAGTTTTGGGTGTGCGAACCTGCCGGCGTTGATTAGTTGCGGGTTTAGCCCGGCGTCGATTGTGGCGGGAGCGGGGACTACGGCCGTTACTTTGACGATGGCCACTGCGGGGCCGAATTCGGGAACACAGTCGGGGCCGCGGCACACGGTTTGGACGGGCGAGGGCGCCCGTCGACACACACACTCGAGCGAAGGCAGCCGTCTCCACGTTCTGCCGTTCTTTACGATCGGTTGGGCGGTGATGTTGGGAATTGTGTGGGTCGGGCGAAAGAGACGTGGCAAGCCGCGTCCCTACGGATGGGTCGCTGGAATTTGCCTGGGGCTTGGATTGATGGCGCTGATTTCTTGCGGAGGGGTCGCGGGCGGTGGTGGCGGGCCGCCGCCACCGGTGACGGTCACGGTGAGTCCGGGGTCGGCGAATTTGTTTGCGGATGAGGTGGGTAACTCCTGGCCAGCGGGAGTTACTCAGAGACAATTCGTCGCGACAGTTAATAACTCGACTAACCAGAGCGTAACGTGGGCGGTCACGGGCGGGAGCGTGAATGGTGCCGTGGACGCGACGGGGCTGTATACGACTCCGGCGGTGGTGCCGAACCCGGCGACGGGAACCGTGACGGCCACGGCGGCGGCCGATGCCACAAAGTCGGGATCGGCTACGGTGAGTGTGGAGACACCGACGGGGGTGGGGACTTCGCAGATTACGGTGACAGCTACGGCGGCGGGTGGGGCGGCGCATGGAGATGTGGTGACGCTGATCGTGCAGTAGGGTGCGACTCACCGCCGAGACGGCGAGAAAAAGCTTTTCGTTGCAGTAGGGCGCGAACGTCATGTTTGCGCCTTTTTCCCCGCATTACACTTTTTCGTGGTTCTTACCTCAGGGTAAACAGACGCGGCGCTGAGGTAGGATCATCTTCGGTGAGGCTGCCGTGCTGCGCACGGCTTGGACGGCGAGGGCACCCGTCCCCACACTCAGAGTTCAAGGGCCGCGGACAGACAAGAGTGTCCGCGCCACACCAGCTAATTATGACTTATGACATTGCGGTGATTGGCGGAGGGATTGTTGGGCTTTCGTTTGCCATGCAAGCGACGGAGAAGTTCCCACGGTTGCGCGTGGTGGTTCTGGAGAAAGAGGCGGGAGTGGCTCGGCATCAGACAGGACACAATAGCGGGGTGATCCACAGCGGCGTTTACTATAAGGCGGGATCGCTGAAGGCTCGGCTGTGTGTGGCGGGGGCGCGGGAAATGGTGGAGTTCTGCTCGCGGCATGGGATTCCGCATAAGGTGTGCGGGAAATTGATCGTGGCTACTGACTCGGGCGAAGCAGCGCGACTGGATGAGTTACTGGCGCGGGGCGTGGCAAATGGACTGGATGGTTTGCGGTTGCTTGGGCGCGAGGCGATGTTGGAAATCGAGCCGCATGTGGGCGGCGAGCGAGCGCTGTATGTGCCCTCGACGGGGATTACGGATTTTGCGGCGGTGGCGGCGAAGTATGCGGAGATCGCGGCCGGACGCGGGGCGGAGATAAAGACAGGCGCAGGGGTGGTGGGATTCGATCGGTCCTCTGGAGCAAAGTCGGCCGGTGCAGGGGACGCGGTGGTGATCCGAACGCGCGCTGGAGATTTTACGGCACGGTATGTGGTGAATTGCGCGGGTCTGCATAGCGATCGGGTGGCACGGATGGCGGGGCATGATCCGGGGATGATGATCGTTCCGTTTCGCGGGGAGTATTACGATCTGGCAGCGGCGCGCGGGGAGTTGGTGCGGGGGCTGATTTATCCGGTGCCGGATCCGCGGTATCCGTTTCTGGGGGTGCACTTCACGCGGCGGATTCACGGGAATGTGGATGCAGGGCCGAATGCGGTGCTGGCGTTCCGGCGCGAGGGGTACCGGTGGAGGGATTTCGATTTGGGCGAAGCGCTAGAAGTGGTGCGGGATAAGGGTTTTCGGGCGATGGCGCGGCGGGAGTGGAGAAACGGGCTCACGGAGTTTTCTTGCCAGCGGTTGGTGCCGGATGTGCGGATGGAAGATATGACGCCGGGAGGGTCAGGAGTGCGGGCGCAGGGTGTGGGAGCGGATGGCGCGCTGGTGGATGATTTCCGGTTCGTGGAGCGCGAGCGGTTCTTGCATGTGCTGAATGTGCCTTCTCCCGCCGCGACGGCATCGTTGCCGATTGGGCGGGAGATCTTGAAGATGGTGCCGCAGGAGATTGTGGGACATTAATACATTGAGACATTGAAGGATTGAGGCATTGACGCATTCAAACCTTGGGATCGCAACCAGAGGGCGGACTGCACGCAGTCGTGTAATCTAGTGGCTTCTATTACTGCTGGTCGAGGGGAGTTCGCATGGCACGGAGTTTGACTGGGAAGAAGAAAGTTGCGGTTTTGGGCGCGGGGAAGATCGGATCGATTCTGCTGCAGTCTTTTTTGCGGGACGGATTGCTTTCGCCGGGGCAGACCTGGGCAACGGTCGCGCATCCAGAGCGGGCGCGGATGCTGAAGGAGAAGTTGAAGGTGCACGCGGGGACCGACAACTCGGAGGCGGCGAAGGACGCGGACATTGTTTTTCTTTGCGTGAAGCCGCAAGTGGTGGCGGACGTTGCGCGGGAGATTCGGGCGCACGTCCATGCGAAGCAGTTGGTAATTTCGGTGGCGGCATCGGTTCCGACGGAGATGATTGAGCGAGCGCTGGAGAAAGAAGTGCCGGTGGTGCGCGCGATGCCGAATACTCCTTGCGTGCTGGGCGCGGGAATGACGGCGCTGTGCAAGGGGAAGTTCGCGACCAAGCAGCATCTGGAAATGGCGACGAAGTTTTTCGATGCGGTGGGGCGTACGGTGATCGTAGACGAAAAACATATGGACGCGGTCACGGGATTGTCGGCGAGCGGGCCGGCATATATCTACATTATTTTGGAATCGCTGGCCGAGGCGGGAGTGAAGGTCGGGCTGCCGCGCGATGTGGCGACGCTGCTGGCGGCTCAAACGACCATGGGCGCGGCGCGGGTGGTGCTGGAGACAGGGGACCATCCGGCACTGTTGAAGGATGCTGTGACTACTCCGGCGGGATGTACGATTGACGGCATCATGGAACTGGAAGAAGGCAAGCTGCGCGTGACTTTGATCAAGGCGGTAGTGAAGGCGGTGCAGCGGGCTAAGGAATTGGCGTTCTCATAAGGCGGGTGAGAGCCGCCCACTCATTCGCAAAAGACGTGTCCAGTCCCAAAAGACGCGAATGAGTGGGGCACCTCGCCGGAATTTTACTTCATAGTTTTCGCTGGAGCGGCGGCCTGAGCCTTCAGCTCGACTACGATCAAATCCATCCCCTTGTCGCCGGTGTTCTCCGGCAGGTGGATCGCCGCCGCGCTATATTGCCGCATCGCCTGCCTTGGCGGCAAAATTCTCTTTTTTTCCGTCCGGAAAGCCGAACTGCCCGTTGCCGTCGGTGAGGAACACCGCAACCGTAGCGGGATGGCTGTGCATGACCGACTTCTCGTGCGGACCGTAGTGCACTTTCAAAATCCTTACCTGGTCGTTTTCGCTCAGCACGGTGTAATGGTTGGGATCCACTTTGACCGCGTCTTGCGCCCGGACGATAGGAACGAGACAAAGACACAGCAGGACACCATACAGCGGCAGTGACACTCGCATTTTGTTCTCCTTGTGCTTGTGGATTGGTTGAAAAGGCACCTAACGCTACTCTGCGGGGTTACCGATGTCAAACAGGCGTGCACCGGCTAGCCATGCGTGAATCGGCGTGATTTTGGCGAATCGCGCCCTGCGGAAAATAATGCCGGCACATCGGCTAGGCGAACTTAGTTAGGTAGGCTGAAGCTCAGGGTTACGTCCGTCTGGAACTGGGCGGGGTGCTCGTGTTGGCGGTAGGGTTGGTAGCGCCATTTGCGGACGGCGGCGGCGGCGGCGGCGGCCAGGAGCGGGTCCCCGCTCAGGGTGCGGATGTTGGAGACGGAACCGTCTTCGGCTACCTGGACTTCCAGGACTACGTCACCGGCGCGGTGCGAGGACAGAGCTTCGCGGGGATATTGCGGCTCGGTGCGGCTGACGAGGCGGTTCTCGGCTTGCGCGGGAGCTATCCAGACGCTCTGGGATCGTGCCGTCTTGGGTGAGGTGGTCTTAGTTGGCGCGTTCTTCGTTGCCGTGGTCTTTGTTGCGGCGAGCTTGGTTGTTGAAGATGCTTCTACGATGGCATCGCCGTCTCGTCGGATTGGAGTGGGTTGAGAGGAATCGCGCTTGGCTTGGTCGAGCTTCACCGGGTCGGGCTTCGCGGGAGCGGGCCTCATGCGGAAGACGACTTTGCCTTTCTCGTAGACGACTAGTTCGTCTTCGGCTCGGGCTCCGGCGAGAGTTGGAGAAGTCTGCGTGGATTTTTTCGCGGAGACTCTTCCTGACGATGATGGATTTGCGCGATGGGCTGCAGTGGTGCCTGCCGAGGTTTCCTCGGCTGAACAGCCAGGGGCGGCTGTCCCCACGCAAGACTTCGATCGCACCTGGGAAGCGCTTCTCTCACCCGGGATCGTTTGAGAGGTCTGGGCATGGGACGAGGTGTGACGCAACCATCCGATGCGCGAGCCGAACAGGAAGCTGACGGCAATGGTGACGAGAATAGCTAGAGATCCGAGGACGAGGGTCCAGGCTTCGTAAGGAGAGCGGCGAGCGGACTGAGGAGTTGTTGATGCGAAAGCGTGCGGTGCGGAATCGGGCGCGATGAGCTCGGGGGCAACGAGCGTGGCGGCGGGCTTGCGCCGACCTAGTTCGATGGCGCCTTGGCGGATGCGAGCGCACTCCTCGGCGAAACCCTCCAGCAGTTTCTGGTCGGAGTTAGAGAAGGCAGCAGGGGAGCTCGAAAAGACTTCGAGGACTCCGGTGAACTGCGCATTGTTCCTGTCGAAGATGGGAACGACGAGGATGGAGCGGATACCGAGACGGCGGGAGACGGCGGGATCGACGCGAGGATCGAACTCGGTATCAACGGAAAGCTGAGGTTGACGGGTTTGAAGACAGGCACCGGAGAGACCGTCGCGGGTGTTGAGAGGGACGCCGAGATCTGGGGCAAGGCGTCCGGTGGCGGCGCGGCAAACCATTTCATCGCCGCGGGTGAGGGCGAGGGCGGCGGCGCTGGCACGAGTGGCTTCGGCGGCGCGGACTACGAGTTCGTTGAGGACTAGATCGAGAGCGAGGTCGAGTGGGAAACCGGCGAGGAGGTTCTCCTCAAGGAGACGGGCCAGGTCAGGATGCGACTCGTCAGGGCGGAACTCGGACCTGGACATAGGATGCGGGAACATATGTTGTTCCGGCAGCCTGCGATGAAGCGGCGTAAAACAGGCTCAGAGGGGAGTTTCCCGCGAAATGCGGGGGAAGTCAATCGATTCGCGAGAATTGGTCGGTGGGGTTTGTGCAGTGGTGGCGTTACTTGTCTGGCTGCAGAGGGCGGCAAAGGAAACCACAGGACACCACAGGACACAGGGGGCACGGCGGGGGTTAGACCGGCGCCTGCGGTTGATAGAGGAACGAGCGCACGGTACGCGGGCGGGGCGGCCACGCCACACGCACCGTCCGCGCCCACACGCAAGGCTATTGAGCAGTCTCAGTGAAGACGGCTGGGTTGGCTACTCCGGCGGTGGTCGCATTGATGGTAACGATCCCGGGAGTCGGGGGAAGAGTATAGAACTGGGTCGCCGTTCCCGTGTTGTCGGTAACTCTGGGGTTGGAGTAGGTGTAAGTGCCACCGGCACCGCCGTCGTTAAAGTCAACATTGACACCTGGAACAGGGTTGCCATACTGGTCGGTGACTAGCGTGGTGAGAGCTTGGGGCAATTGTGTTCCGGCGGGGGCGACCTGATTGTTACCGCCGGTGATTGCGATGTTGGCGGCGGGTCCGGCAACGGAATACTCGATGATATTCAGGTTGTTCAAACCGGTCGAGCTGGCGGTGACGGTCACGGTAGAGACGGTGGTCGGTAACCGCAGAGTCGTGCCGGCCACACCGATAGAGTTGGTGACCACGGAAGAGGGGTTGGGCACGGCACCCTTGTTGGCGGTGAAAGTAACGGTGATACCGGGGATGCCGTTCGTGTAGACGTCCTGTACCTGGGCGTTGATCGGACGGGCAAGGTTGGAACCCGCGGCGCCGGTCTGACGTGCCCCGCCGTAGGCAATGATCTTTACGGGGGCGGCGGGCTTAGCCGTAGCGGTGGCGGTAGTGGGACCGAAGCCGTTCCCGGAGATCGTCACGGTGTAGGTACCAGCCTTTTTCGGAAGGGTGTAGGTCGTGGAGGCGTTGCCGTTGGAGTCGGTGATGGCAGGGTTGGTACTGAATGAGCCGCACGCAGTGGTGCCGGGTTTGCAGCCATCGCTAAAATTCACGGCGGCACCGACGTCGGGTTGTCCGGTGTATGGGTTGGCGGCATGTACCCGGAGGGGCGTGGCAAGCGTGGTGGCGACGGTAGCGGTCTGAGCGTTGCCTCCGGTGAGGGAGACGACGTGAAACAGGCCGTAGGCTTCGAGACTATTTCGGGTGCCGACATAGACTCTGCCATTGGCCACGGTCTGCGTCACAAAATGGCCGACGGCCGGCAACGTATCGCGCCCATTCAGTGCCTGACCCGTCGTATAGAGCAGTTTGAGAGAAACGGCGTCAAACGCCGAGAGTTGACCATTGATGACCCACATAACTCCGTTGCTGTTGCCATTGGCGGAGATGGACGGCGAGTGACTCCCGGGATATTTTCCACTGGTTTTGACCGGAGTGCCGAGCAAGCCTCCGGACAACGGGAAAGCCATGAGCGGAGAGGCATTGGGGGCGAAGTACACAGTGTTATTCCAGTACGCGGGAGAGGCGAGCAGAACGTCGCTGACGACACCCGGTTCAAGGGCGAATTCTTGAATGACCTGACTATCATTCGTGGAAAACATTCCCATGTTGTCGCGATTTAGAACATAGACGACACCCTGCTTGCCACCGGCGATCAGTTCATGGGGATAGGGGCCGTCCTGATCGGGAAGGACGAGGGCACCGGTGGAACTCAAGTCAAAATCGTGGGAGTTGAGGTAAGCCACATTCCACGGTGTGAAATAGTCCGTGATCGTGAGATTGGGAGAAAGCTTCACCACGCTGTTGCAGTATGTCTGGCCACCGTTTGGGACATCAAAGCCGTTGGCGCCGGATTCCCCGGTTTCGACGAAGATGTTACCGGCTGCGTCGGCGGCGAGACCGTTGCCGGCCTGCCAAATGGAAGTCAATCCGTAATCGGGTGAGGTGTTAAAGACCGCGAGCTGCGACAGACTGGTAGCGTCGTAGGAAAGGACCCAGCCGCTGTTGGCGTCGTTGCAAAAGTTCGAGCCGAAGCCCAGATAAAGGACACCGTTCAGCAACAGGAGGCCGGGACGGTTTTTCTGGTGGAGGCTATTGAATACGGTGATGTGTCCCTTATTGCTGGTGCTGGTGGCGGTGATCAGGACGGGGCTGCCCGGTTGCTCGCTGCCGGTCGTGATGTCGAGGGCATGAAGATGGTGACGGACCTTGTTGTTGAGAAGAGTCTTCGCCACCAGGTACATGGTATTCGTGGCGAGATCGATAACTGGAGTCGAGGTAATGCCTTCCTGGGTAAAACCGGGACCGCTGCCGCAGGGGAGATATACTCCACTGGCCGTCGTGCCCCCGACGTTGAGCATACTGGCCTGCCAGAGCTGGACGCCGGTGTCGGCGTCAATCGCGTAGACCGAATCCATTTCGGTGACGACATAAACGACTTCGTGAGTGCCCTGGCCAGGGATGTTCACGTTGGGCACATAGAGGGGCTGAGCCATCACGACGTAGTCGACGGGAAAGCTGAAGAGACGGCCGAAGCTGTTCTTATTGACGTTGGAAGGGGTGAGCAATGTTTCGTGAGTGTTAGCGCCGCCACGGCCGATATCAGTTCGGTTGGTCGTAAAGGGCTGCTGTGCAAATGAAGGCGACAGAAAGGCGATGCAGAAGACCAGCACGGTCAGGCAAAGATTACGAGCAGGCGGAACGGAAGACCAGACTTTCCCAACATATCGCAACTCGAGTGA
>WNFL01364908.1_pt3 | contig 15376 bp, 13 predicted proteins | sample 5400361 | NCBI WGS metagenome assembly WNFL01 (sample SAMN13153351, study PRJNA577476) | soil metagenome | isolation source: 40 cm soil on Douglas fir-dominated hillslope | place: USA:California | collected 2013-09-17
TTCCAGGCGCCGGTGTACCGGTACGTGAACGAGACGCAGCTCGCGCCCCGGCGCGGCTGGCTGGTGGGGATCAACCGGTCGTTCTAGTCGGCTTGAACGCGTTCAATGCGTGACCACGACACCCTGAAACGCGGTCTCCGCGGGGCGCTGCGCGTCCCTGAAATAACAGGCCGCGAACCGGGGCAGCGGTTCCGTCGTCCGCCGCTCTCCGGGCTGCAGGACCACGGCCACGGCCGCGCAGCCGGCCAGGTCGCTCCGGACCGCGTCCACGGCGATGGTGCGGGCCGCCGTGTCCTCGTTCACGAAGGTCACCTGCAGCCCGTTGAAGAGGTGCAGGGTGGACGGCTTGACCGCGGCCGCGGTGACGCGCACGGGGACGTCCGCCCCGATGTCGTCGCTCGAGTTCGTGGGCGCGGACTCGGTGCGCGTGACGTGGGAGCCGCCGCAAGCAGTGAGGGCGATGGTGGCCGCGCCGAGAAGGCCGCACCGGCGGATCCAGCGGCGATGCGTGGACATGGCCTGGATCGAGTATACGCGCGCGACTTCTACCGAGCCGGCCGCGTCACGAGCGCGCGGCCGCCCCGCGCATAGAGCGCGATCCCGATCGCCTGCACCACGTGGAACAGGTCGTTGTGGTTGAAGACCCGCCCCTGGCCGACCCGGGTGAGCTGGACCACGGCCCCGATCGCGGAGGCGGCGACTCCCGCCACGACCCACCCCGCACCGGGCCGGCGCTGGGCGCGCAGCGCGGCGGTCAGGGCGAGGAGACCGACGAGCGTGAACGCGTAGTCGTACAGCACGTGGCGAAACTGCGCGACCGCGATCAAAGCCGACGCGACGGCGAGCAGCCGGACGAGAAGCACCACGACGGCGGGGCGAAGGAGGCGCCGGGGCACGGCGGCGAGGACCGCTCCGTAAAGGACGCAGAAGTTCGCGATCCCGACCGTCACGTAGGTGAGACGCCAGACGAGGCCGTGCGTCTGCTTGTCGATCACGGGCGCATAGCCGTGCGACGTCCCTCCGAGGACGGCGGCCACGCCCGTGGCGAGGAAAGCCACCGCCCACCAGCGGCCGGGGACGCCGGCCGCGCTCTTCCAGAGCCACATGGCCGCGCCGAAGCCGGTGGCGGCGAGCAGGTAGTCCGTCACCATGGTGAGGACTTCGCCCGTCGGGATCATGCGGCGCTCAGGGCTCGAGGACGAGACGGGGCTCGGACGGGGCCGCGGAGGCCGGCGCCCCGACCACGCGGCGCGCGGTATCGAGGAACGCGGTGCGGCCGCCGCCCTCGTGGCGCACGTCCGCGAGCGCGCCCTCGAGCGCGGCCAGCACCGGGCCCAGGTCGCGATCGTCGGGCGCGACCGGCCGGCCCTCCTCGTCCTTGGCCTCGAAGAGCCCGCGCAGCTCCAGCAGGAGGCCCTGGGCACGCAGGTCCTCCGCCTGGTGGTCGTACAGGATCCCCCGCTGGCGCGTCTCCACCGTCTTGCGCAGGGCGCTCACGGCGGCGGAGAGGAGCGCGTCGTCCAGGTCGCTACGGCGCGCGCGGAGCGCGCCCAGTCCGACCAGGGCCAGGAAGAAGAGGTCGGCCTGCTCGCGGGAGAGGCGCTGGAGGTGCGGCCCGAGGCGGCGCGCGTCGCGCCGCCGCTCGGTCTCGCGGCCGTCCCAACCCGCGGCGTGGGCGCCATCGTCCAGCCACACGCAGTCCGCGGGACAGTCGATCAAGGTCCGCCGCTTGGATCCGCAGCAGGCGGAGCAGATGGATGCCCCCTTGGCCGGACAGGCGCGGCGCCCCTTGCGCTGGGCGCAGAGCGGGCAGGCGGCGCTCATTCCGGCCACCTCACGCCAGCCGGACCATGTTCTTGAGCTCGCCCAGCATCTCGTCCGCGGAGCCGAAGCGCAGCTCGACGCGCGGATGGAGCGCGCGGATCAGGAGCTTGTCCAGCGCCTCCGGCACGCCGTTGCTGTACGTGCTCGGCAGGGGCATGGCCGCCCCTTGCGCCTGCTTCTTGGGGTGGACGCCGGTCAGGAGGTGGTAGAGCACGGCGGCCGTGGCATACAGATCGCCCGCGACGTCGAGCTGTGTCTCGGGGGCCCGATAGTCGACGTCCGTCGGCACGAGGTGGGCCAGCCGGCCCAGCCCCATGTCCGCGACCTTGAGCACGCCGCTCGCGACCATGATGTTCGACGGCTGGATGGACCCGTGGACGAGGCCCTTGCCGTGGATGAACGAGAGGTACTGCGCGACCACGCGGCCGAGACCGTGCGCCTGCTGCACGGTCATCTTGTGGCCCGACTTGAGGGCGTCGCCGAGGTGGCGCCCCTGGACGAACTCGGTCACGACGCAACGATCGCCCTCGCGCTCCACGAAGCCGAGGATCTTCACTCCATTCGGGTGTGACAGCGCGGCTGCGGCCTTGAGGTCCGCGGCCAGCGCGCTGAGCACGCCGTTGCCGGCGAGGACGGCGCCAGGGAGGACCCTCATGGCCACGTTGCGGCCGTCGAGCAGGTCCTCCGCGCGGAAGATCGCGCCCAGCCGTCCGCGTCCCACTTCTTCGTGCGGGACGAATCGGGGCTTGGCCGACTTGCCCGCGGCGGGGATGGTGGTCGAGACCGCGGGTGGGCCCGAGGAAGCGGGAGGGGCCGGCGCGGGGCCCGGCGGGCGCGGCACGCCGATCGACGTCCGCGTCATCGGCGGCGGCGCGGGCGGCGCGGGCGGAGGCGGCGGCAGCGGGCGGGGGCGGAGGCGGCGGGGTCACCGGGCGGGGGACGAAGCCGATCGGCTTCCCCGCTTCCAGCGCGGCCATCCGCTCGTCGACGTCCTTGAAGCCGAGGTGCTCGGCCTGGATCTTCTTGTACACGGCGAGCGCTTCCGCGGGCTGATCGCCCTCCTGGGCGACGGCCAGCCAGTAGTAGAGGTCGAGGTTCGAGACGGACACGGCCTCGCCTGCGATCGCCCTCTGCAGCCGCTCCCTCGCCAGGGGAGCGCGCCCCGACTCCAGGAACAGGCGGGCGAGGATCTCGGTGGCGGCGCGGAAGTTGTCGTCGCTCGCACCCACGCGCTGGAGGAGTGAGATCGCCCGATCGCGATCGCCCACGCCCGCCGCCGCCTCGCCGGCCTTGAAGGTGAGGCCCTCGCCGGCGCGCTCGTAGCACTGGGCGGCGAGGTCCTTGTGGCCGGCGCGGATGTAGACCCCTCCCGCCGCCGCCCAGCTCTCGGCCGCTTCGTAGGCCCCCGCGGCGTCGGGCAGCATGCCGACCTGCTCGAACAGCTCCGCGGAGCGCTGGTAGTCCTGTCCCTCGAGGAAGTGCCGTGCCGCCTCGGCGACGCGCTCTTCCCTGAGCGCGACCTCTCCGCGCAGGTTCGCGGCCTTCACCCGATCGCCGCCCTTCTCGTACGCGTCGGCCGCGCGGCCGTTGTCCTCCGCGCGCAGGTACAGCTCGGCCGCCTTGGCGTGCTGGCCCTGGCGCATGCACACGTCCGCCGCTTCCTTGAAATAGTTGCCGCGGATGTAGATCTGCAGCGCCTTGGGCAGCTGCCCCGCCTTCTCGTACAGGCGGCCCGCCTGCAGCGCGCTCTTCTGGTCGGCGGAGGGCGCGGTGGAGGAGTACTGCGTGCTGAACGAGACGTTCTCCATGAAGTGCTTCTCGTAGCACTCCGCCGCCTTGCCCCACTCCTCCTTCACCTGGTAGGCCTCCGCCGCGCGCAGCGGGTACCCGCCCTTGACGTAGAGCTCGGCCGCCTTGTCCGACTGCCCGGCCACGCCGAACAGCCGCGCCGCTTCGAGCGAGTTGCCCTTCTCGAGGAAGAGCTGCGCGGCCTTGGCCGGCTTGTTGGCGGCGATGTACACGTTTGCGGCCTTCTTGTAGTCCCCGGATTGGAGGTAGTAGTCCGCCGCCTTCTCGAGCCGGCCGATCTTCTCGAGGGTGGCGGCGGCCGCGTAGTACTCCTGGCCCTCGACGTACGCATCCGCCGCTTCGGGCAGGCGCCCGACGTCCTCGAGCAGCTTGCCCGCGGCCAGGGCATGGCCCTGCTTGCGATAGGCCGCGACCTGGCGGTTGAGCTTCCCTTCCCGGTAGCTCGGACCGAGCACCTTTCCGAGGACGTCGTCCATGTTCCCGGCGCCGCCCGGTGTGCGCACGCGCAGGCGAGGGGCGATCTGCTGATAGGCGACGAAGAGAACGATGACGACGAGGATCTGAGGAAGGTAGGGAATGGAAAAGAGGTAATCCATTATCGACCCGGCCTCGAAAGCGTCGGGTAGGGGGATTATAGACCGCAGGAGTGAGGTATCCTCCTCCGCCCCACATGGCCACTCCTGCCCGTTCGGACGCGCCGGATCGCGGCGGCCTCGTCCGGGGACTGGGCCTCCTCGAGGCCACCACGCTCATCGTGGGCAGCGTGATCGGCTCGGGGATCTTCGTGGCCCCCTCGATCATGGCCGGCTTCGTCCAGACCCCCGGGCTGCTGATCGGCCTCTGGGTCGTGGGCGGCATCCTCACCCTCTTCGGCGCGCTCGCCTATGGGGAGATGGCGGCGGCCCTGCCGCGCGCCGGCGGCCAGTACGTGTTCTTGAAGGAAGCCTTCAGCCCGCTCTGGGGCTTCCTCTACGGGTGGACGTTCCTGCTCGCGATCAACACCGGCTTCATCGCGGCGGTGGCGGTCGCCTTCGCGAAGTACCTCGGCGTGTTCCTCCCCGCGATCGGCGAGGGAACGGTCCTCTTCTCCGTGGGGCGGTACCCGTTCACGACCGCGCAGGCGGTCGGGCTGGTCGTGATCGCCGCGCTCACCTGGATCAACATCACCGGCCTGCGCACGGGCGCCATGGTGCAGAACGTCTTCACCATCGCCAAGGTGGCAGCGGTCGCGGTGCTTGTGATCATCGCCATCGTGAGCGGCAAGGGCTCGGCCGAGCACTTCCGGCCGCTGGTGGGAGTCGCCCTGGGGCCGGAGGGCCTGAAGATCGGGCTCTTCGCCGCCCTGGGCGTGGCCATGAGCAAGGCCCTCTTCGCCTACGACGCCTGGAACTCCGTGACCTTCGCCGCGGAGGAGATGCACGAGCCGGAGAAGAACCTGCCCAGGGCGCTGGTGCTGGGCACGCTCGGCATCATGGCCGTGTACTGCGCGGCGGTGGCCGTCTACGTGTACATGGTGCCGATCCAGGAGATGTACGCGGTGAAGGACAACCGCATCGCGGCCGAAGCCGCGCAGCGGATGATGGGGCCGGCGGGCGCCGCCTTCATCGCCATCGCGATCATGATCTCGACGTTCGGCTGCGTGAACGGCCTCATCCTGGCCGGGGCGCGCGTGCTCTACGCGATGAGCCGTGACGACCTGTTCTTCCGCCGGGCCGGCGACGTCCATCCGACGTACCGCACGCCGGCCCCGGCCCTCCTCATGCAAGGCGTGGTGGCGGCGGTGCTCACCCTCACCGGCACCTACAACGACCTCCTGACCCTGACCGCGTTCTCGTCGCTGCTCTTCAACACGCTCACCGTCGTCGGCCTGTTCGTGCTGCGCCGCCGCCGGCCGGACCTTCCGCGTCCGTACAAGGCCTGGGGATACCCGGTCCTTCCGACGCTCTACATCCTCGTTTCCGTCTTCTTCCTCTACAACATCCTGGTCGGCGACCCTCGGAACTCGGGAATGGGTCTGGTCCTCACCGCCCTGGGCCTTCCCGCCTACGCCTACTGGAGCCGGCAGCGGTCGTAACTTACGACAAGTCGTTGACTTAACCCCCCAAGCTGACTATCCTGCCCGTGACCCCTGCCCGCCGGGGGTTTGGTGTCCTTCGGACCGGTGATGACGACCCGCCGCCCGGACAAGACGGCTGCGCCGCCCAAGGACCAGGACGAGTCCGCCGCGCCGAACCTTCTCACCTCGGAGGATCTCTTCGGCGACATGGTGGACGGGCCTCCCGCGCCCAGCGCCCGGCCGGTGGCGGCGCCCCCGGCAAGCCGGAAGGGGCCGATCAAGGTGCAGGTGAGCGAGCCCGGCGCCCCACGGAAGGACTCGCCTCTGTCGTCGCCTGCCGCTCCGGGCGAGAAGCTGCCCGAGGACGTCGCCGCGCTGCTCGACGCGTTCTCGGAGCCGGCGGAGGCGGCGCTGCGAGAAGAGATGTATTCCGAGGCGCCGGGCATCGAAGAGCTCATCGACGAGGGGTCGGCGGCCCTGGGGTCGGAAGAGGCGCCCGCGGCCGCTGCGGTCCCGGCCGCGCCACCCGCGGACGAGAGCGACGGCCTTCTCGACAAGATGCTCGGCACCGCGCCCGCCCCGCCGGTCCGTGGCGCGGCCCCCAAGCCGGAGGAACCGCCGCCCGCCGCCGTCGCCCCCCCCGCCGGCGCACCGCCCGTGACGCCCGCGGATGAGGACGAAGACCTCCTGCTCAACGTGCTTCCGCCCCCGGATGCGAGGCCCAAGGACGACCCGCTCCGTGCGCCGCGGGCCGCGGCCGACGAGTCGCAATCGCTGCGCGATCTCCTCAACCTCAAGCCGCCGCCTCCGGACGACGTCGTCGAAGCGGTCAAGCCGGCCAGCCGCACGGCCACCAAGTTCACCGCCGCCGCGCCGCGCAAGCCGGCGCCGGCCGCGGGCCCGGGCCTCGATCTGGCCGCGCTGGCCGAAGATGCCTTTGCCAGCGCCGACTCGCCCGCGCCCGTCCCCGGCCGCCTGATCGAAGACGTCCCCGAGCCCAACGCCGCCGCCTCCGCCGAAGCGCCGGTGATCGACGGGCCCACGACGACCGCCCCCATCGAGGCCGCCTCCGGGACCCGCGGCTACGGGCCCTACCAGCTCCTCGAGCGCGTCGCCGTCGGCGGCATGGCGGAGGTCTTCCGGGCCAAGCGCACGGGCGTCGAGGGGTTCGAGAAGGTGGTCGCGGTCAAGCGCATCCTGTCCCACCTCTCCGACAACAAGGAGTTCGTCGACATGTTCATCGACGAGGCCAAGATCGTGGCCGGCCTCGCCCATCCCAACGTCGCGCAGATCTTCGACCTCGGCAAGCACGAGAAGAACTACTGGATCGCGATGGAGTACGTGCACGGGCGGGACCTGCGCACGATCATGAGGCGGGCCCGGGAGCACGGCCTGCGCATCCCCCTGGACATCTCGACCTACGTGGTGAGCAAGGTCTGCGCCGCCCTCGAGTACGCGCACCGCAAGATCAGCCCCCAGAACATCCTCATCTCGTTCGAAGGCGACGTGAAGCTGACGGACTTCGGCATCGCCAAGGCGGCGAGCAAGGCCTCGACCACGGACAAGGGCGCGCTGCGCGGCAAGCTCCTGTACATGAGCCCCGAGCAGGCCTGGGGCAAGCCGATGGACAAGCGCTCCGACGTCTTCTCGCTCGGTATCGTGTTCTACGAGATGCTGACCGAGCAGAAGCCGTTCCTGGGGACGTCGGAGATGAGCATCCTGGAGACGGTGCGCGAGTGCCGCGTGCCGCCCCCGACCACCATCAACGACAAGATCCCGGAGAAGCTCGAGCGCGTGGTGATGAAGGCCCTCGAGCGCGACCCCGAGGTGCGCTACCAGGACGCGGGCGAGATGCTGCGCGACCTGGAGCGCGTCCTGCACGAATGGCAGCCCGCCACCGCCAGCGGGCTGGTGCGCTTCCTGGAGATCCTCTTCGACGAGCACGAGCGCGGAGAGCGGACGCCGCCCGACGGCGAGGGCGCGCACGGGGCCGGCCCGGCGGAGATCGAAGAGCTGCAGGAGTCGCCCGCGGAGCCGCCGCCGGCGGAGGCGCCTCCCCCGGCGCCGGCCAAGGACCCGATGTCCATCCAGAAGCTGCTCAAGCGGTTCGGCATCAAGTAGAGGAGGACGTCTTCATATGGCGTTGTCGAAGGAGCAGGAGCAGTTCTATCAGACCACGCTGGACATGACCCGCAAGCAGATCACCGAACTGAACACCCAGATCGAGGAGGAGCTGGCGAAGGTCAAGGAGCGCCTGGCCGAGCTGCAGAACGCGAAGAACGCGGCCAAGCAGATCTACGACGGCGCCTGCAAGATGCTGGGCGTCGAGAACGATCTCGAGAAGGAGGACGTGGCCGCGGAGTAGCGCGCGCCTCCCTCCATGGCCTGGTTCCGCAAAGAGCACGAGCCGCTGCCTGCGCAGGAGCAGGAGAGCCGCGTCCCCGAGGGGCTCTACGTCAAGTGCAACGGGTGCAAGGAGACCATCTATCGCAAGGAGGTCGTGACCAACCAGGCGGTGTGCCCGCGGTGCTCCTTCCACTTCCGCATCTCCGCCCGCGAGCGCCTGTCCCTCCTCTGCGACACGGTCTGGGAGGAATTCGACCAGAACCTCGCCAGCAGCGATCCGCTGCATTTCAAGGACACCAAGCTGTACGCGGACCGCCTCCAGGACAGCAAGGCCAAGACGGATTGCTACGACGCGCTGGTGAGCGCGGTCGGGACCATGGGCGGGCTCTCCGCCGTGATGGCGGTGATGGAGTACGGGTTCATCGGGGGCTCGATGGGCGTGGTGGTGGGCGAGAAGGTGACGCGTGCGATCGAGCGCGCCCTCCGTGAGCGCCTGCCCCTCCTGGTCGTGTCCTGCTCGGGCGGGGCCCGCATGATGGAGGGCACGCTGTCGCTCATGCAGATGGCGAAGATCTCGGCCGCGCTGGCTCGTCTGGATTCCGCGCGGCTGCCGTTCATCTCGCTGATGACCGATCCCACGACGGGCGGCGTCACCGCGTCGTTCGCGATGCTGGGGGACCTGAACGTGTCCGAGCCCGGCGCGCTCATCGGCTTCGCCGGGCCCCGCGTGATCGAGCAGACCATCCGGCAGAAGCTGCCGGAGGGATTCCAGCGCGCGGAGTTCCTGCTCGAGCACGGCATGCTCGACATGGTGGTGGACCGCCGGAACCTGAAGGCGACGCTGGTGAAGTCGTTCAAGTTCCTGCTGAACTAGCGCCGCGCATGTCCGACTTTCGCGGCTTCGCCGAGCGCGCGCTCCTCCTGTCCCTCGCCATCGGGACCGTGGCCGCCATCCTCTTCGTCGGCCTCAACGACCTGCAGCCGGTGGAGACGCCGAAGACCTTCGCCCTCGCCTTCCTGGAGTGGAGCCTCCTGTTCTACGGCGGCATCCTCTCCCTGCTGCTGCTGGCGGTGTGGGCGGGGGCGCGCGGCGCCACCCGTGTCGCGCCCCGCGTCGGCCTCCTCGGGCACGTCCCCGATGCCGCGCTGGCCCTGGGGGCGGCCGCGTTCCTCGTCGCCTGCGCTCTCCAGAACCGCAAGGCGTTGGCCGGGGTGTTCGACCTCGGCGGGCCCGCGCGCTTTCGCTGGCTGACGCCGTTCGCGCTCGGTCTCGCTGCGGCCGCGATCGTGCTCTGCGCCCTGCCCGCACGCCGGGCGCGGATCGCGCGGCGCGTGGTGGCCGCGCTGGCCATCGCGTCGGCGCTGATCGCGTTCCTGCCCGAGCGCGCGACCGGCGCGACCCACGTGCCGCCGCCGCGGCCGGTCGGGTCACACGACGCGGCCGCGCGTCTCCTGGTCTTCGGCATCGACGGCGCGGATTGGAAGCTGATCGACAGGCTCATCGCCCGCGGCGACCTGCCCTCCATCGCCGCCCTGCGCCGCCGCGGGGCGTGGGGCGACCTCGAGACCCTCTTCCCCACCCGCTCGCCCGCGGTCTGGACCACCATCGCCACCGGCCAGCCGCCGGATCGGCACGGCGTGGACAGCTTCACCAGCCCCCGCGTGGCCGGCATCCAGGGCGTCTTCCGGCACCGCCAGCGGCCGCGCGGCATCGGTTTCGGCTGGCTCAATGCGATCCTCGAGGAGAAGGGCTTCATCGTCGACGGCCCGATCACGAGCAGCACGCGGCGCGTGCCCGCCCTGTGGAACCTGGCCAGCGAAGGCGGCTCGCCGATCGCGGTGGTCGACTGGTGGGCGACGTGGCCGGCGGAGCCCGTGCTCGGGGTCCTGGTCAGCGACCGCGTGAACTTCTGGCGACAGGCCGAGCGCGGCCACCCCCCGGAAGATTCCGATCTCACCTATCCGCCCGCCCTCCAGGAAGAGATCCGCAAGCTGATCCTGCCGCCGGAAAAGGTGACGATCGACGAGGCGCGCCCGTTCCTGGACGTCACGCCCGCGGAGTTCGCGTCGATGATGGCGGGCCCGTTCCGGGGCAAGACCGTGGAGTCGGAGTTCAAATACCTCTACTCGATGTACGAGACGGACCGCCGCGTGGCCCTGCACGTCATCGAGGGGACGCGGAAGCAGTACGGCGCGCCCGCCGACCTCATGGTGCTGCTGCGCACGGTGGACATCGCCTGCCACAGCGCGATGCAGTACTCGGAGCTGGTGGACGACCACCTGGGCGCGCCGCCCGCGGACGTCGAGCGCTTCGGGCGGGTGGTGAGCGAATCGTATCGGGCGGTGGACCGCGCGCTCGGCGAGGTCATGGCCGCTTTCGGCGACGCGAACGTGGTCGTCGTCTCCGATCACGGGTTCGCGCTGGAGACGACGGGCGTGGGCGCGGAAGAGACCCGCCTGTACCACCACATGCTGAAGCCGCCGGGAGTCTTCCTGGCCGCCGGACCCGCGTTCCGGCCCGGCCACTACGAGGGCATCTCCGTCTACGACATCCTGCCCATGCTCGTCGTCCTCAAGCGGCTGCCCCTGGCCGAGAACCTGCCCGGCCACGTCCACGAGGAGGTCTTCGACCCCGCCTTCCTGTCGTCCGCGCCCATCCAGCGCGTGGCCGCGTACAACCGGCGAGGGTCGCCTCGCGGGGCGGGAGCGGGCTCGGCCGCGGACGAGGAAGCGCTGGAACGGCTGCGCGCGCTGGGCTACATCAAGTAGCCGAGCGCGCGCGGGCCCCGTCGCCGCTCAGTACGCGATCCCCTCTTTCTTCGCCTGCTCCTTGAGCGCGCCCACCACCGCCTCGTCGAAGGAATCCCTGGGGGCGCCCGCGGCCAGCTGCTCCTCGCGCTGCTTGCTCAGCTCTCGGATCCGCGACTGCAAGGTCTCGCGTCGCACCTTCTGCTGCTGCAGGAAGGCCAGGGCCTGCGCCTCCGTCTTGCCCTGCAGGACGGGCGGCGCGGAGGGCAGCGCCTTGCGCTGCTCGGCGACGGGCAGGTCCACGAGGTCGTGCTCCGCGATGCGATCGCGCGCCGCGAAGTAGCCGGCGGCTTCCGTCGCCATCGGCGCGGCCATGGCCTTTCGCGCCGCGAGCTTCGTCTCCGTGTCGTGCCGCTCGGCCACGCTCCCGCCGGCCACGACGGTGGAGGCCATCTCCGCGTTCAGCCGCGCGAGCTCCGCGTCCGCCGACGTCACCCGCACCGGCATCCCGCCCTGGCCGTCGATCTGCGCGTACTGGCCCGCACCCGCGGCCGCGATCTCGCGCCAGACCTGCGCGGTCTGCGCGTCCTGGCCGCACTGGATCGACTCCACCACGATGCCGCGCTGGCGCGCCTCGCCCACGTGGCGCCGGTAGTCGAAGCCGTCCTGGTAGTCGAGATGGGGCGGCGCGTCCCCGACGAGCACGATCATCTTCAGCGAGCGCCCGGACGACCAGGTCAGTCGGTGCACGGCGTCGTGCATCGCCGCGGAGACGTGCTCGGGCCCGTCGCCGCCGCCCTCCGCCCGGAAGGCGGAGAGATGGCCGAACACCTCGTCCATGTCGCCGGTGAAGTCGTAGGTGCGCGTCACGTATTCGTCGCCGAGGTCGCGATAGGCGACGAGGGCGATGCGCAGGTCGGGGCGCGGCCGGCCCTCGCCGATGCGGCGCGCGATCGACCAGATGCGGCGCTTGGCGCCGTCGATGAGGCCGCCCATGCTGCCCGTCGTGTCCAGCACGAATGCGACCTCCACCCGCGGGCCGGTCTGGGACGCCGGCGGCTTCGCGGTGACGGCGGGCGACGACGCGGCAAGCGCAAGAGCCAGAAGGACAACGCTCATGACGGCACCTCCGCGGACGATACAGACGGCGCCGCCCCTCTATTCCGCGGCGCGCCCCGCAATTCGCGCGTGGTAGAGTCGCAACGCCTTGCCGCGCATCGATCTCAACGCGGACGTGGGCGAGGGCTTCGGGTCCTGGGCCATGGGCTCCGACGCCGAGCTTCTCGCCCTGGTGACGTCCGCGAACGTGGCCTGCGGTTTCCACGCGGGAGACCCGGCGGTCATGGACCGCACCGTCGGCCTGGCCGTGCGCGCGGGGATCGCCCTCGGCGCCCATCCCGGCCACGCCGACCTGCGGGGATTCGGCCGCCGGCCCATCCAGGCCGCCCCGGAGGACATCGAGCGCGACGTGCTCTACCAGGTCGGCGCCCTGCAGGCCTTCGCCCGCGCCCACGGCACGCGTGTCGTGCACGTCAAGCCGCATGGCGCGCTCTACAACCAGGCCGCGGAGGACGAGACGGTGGCGCGCGCGATCGTGCGCGGCGTGGCGCGGGCCGGCCGCGAGCTGATCCTGGTCGGCCTGGCCTCGACGGAGCCGATGCGGCGGGCCGCGCAAGCGGAGGGGCTCCGCTTCGCCGCGGAAGCGTTCGCGGATCGCCGTTACACCGCCGCCGGCACCCTGCAGTCGCGCCGCGAGCCTGGATCCGTCTTGACCGATCCCGCCCAGGCCGCCGCCCAGGCCGTGAAGATCGCGACGGAGGGACGAGTGATCGCGACGGACGGCCGCGAGATCACGCTGCAGGCGGACACCTTGTGCCTCCACGGTGACAACCCGGCGGCGGTGGCCAACGCGGCCGCCGTCCGCCGCGCGCTGGAGGCCGCGGGCGTGGCCGTCCAGGCCCTGGCGGGGTGAGCGCAGAGCGGGCGCGGGTCCTCCCCGTGGGGGATGCCGCCCTCACCGTCGAGCTGGGCCGCACCCTCGATCCCGCGCTGAACGTCCGCGTGCGCGCCCTCGACGAGGCCCTGCGCGCGCGGCCGTTCCCCGGCCTCCTGGAGTCCGTCCCCGCCTACGCGTCGCTCCTCGTCGTCTACGATCCCGCGCGCATCTCGTTCGCCGACGCGCGCGCCGCGCTGGACGGCATGCTCGACCTCCCCGCGGCCCCGCCCCGGCCGGGCTCACGCCATGTCGTGCCCGTCCGCTATGGCGGCGGCGACGGGCCCGACCTGCCCGAGGTCGCGCGCACGTGCGGCCTGTCCGAGCGCGACGTGATCAAACGCCACGCCGCCGCCGAATACACCGCGCTCTTCGTGGGCTTCCTCCCCGGCTTCGCCTACCTGGGCACGGTCGCGCCCGAGCTGCAGACGGCACGGCGCGCGGCGCCGCGGCCGCGCGTGCCCGCGGGCAGCGTGGCCCTGGCCGGACGGCTCACCGGCGTCTACCCGTTCGCTTCGCCGGGCGGCTGGAACCTCATCGGCCGCACCGAGCGCGTGCTGTTCGATCCTTTCGCGGACGCGCCGGCGCTGATCCAGGCGGGCGACCGCGTGCGCTTCCTGGCCTCGGACCTGGCCGTCGATGCGGACGTGCCGCGCACCCAGCCCTTTCCGGCGAGCGTGCCCCGGATCGAGGTGATCGACGGCGGGCTGCTCACGATGGTCCAGGACGGCGGCCGCCGTGGCCATCGGCGCCTGGGCGTGCCCTGGTGCGGCTTCCTGGATCCGGAGGCGGCGCGCGCGGCCAACCGCGCCGTCGGCAACGCGGAGTACGCCGCGCTCCTCGAGGGCACGGGCATGGGGCCGACCCTGCGATTCCTGACCACCACGCGGTTCGCCCTGGCCGGCGCCGATCTCGGCGCGATCCTCGAGCGCGCGGACCTGGGCCCGTGGCCGGTGCCGCTCGGACGCGCGGTCGTCGCGCGTACCGGCAACGTCCTCACGATGCGCGAGCGCCGGGCCGCACTGCGGGCGTATGTCGCCTTCGCGGGCGGCATCACCGTCCCCGACGTCCTGGGATCGCGCGCGACGGACCTCGTGGCCGGCTTCGGCGGGTACGACGGGCGCGCGCTCGCGGCCGGCGACCACCTGTCCCTCGGTCGCGCGACGGCCGGAGCCGAGGTCCCCGACCTCTCCCTCGCCTCGCCATCCTCGCCTCCCGTGGTGGTGCGCGTCGTGGCCGGGCCCCAGGACGACATGTTCACGGACGAGGCGCGCGCACGGCTCGAGAGCGAGACCTACGAGGTGGATCCCCTGTCCGATCGCATCGGCTGCCGCCTCTCCGGTCCCCCCCTCGCGCATCGCGCGGCGGGCGAGATCCTGACCGACGGCATGGTGCCCGGGTGCATCCAGGTGCCGCCGAGCGGACAGCCGATCGTGATGCTGGGCGACGGTCCCACCACGGGCGGCTATCCGAAGATCGCGACGGTGGTGAGCGCCGACGTGGGCCGCCTGGGTCAGCTCACCGCCGGCGATCGGATCCGCTTTCGCGTCGTGACCGTCGAGGACGCGCAACGCCGGCCGGCGAGGCCGGAGTAGCGGCGTGATCCTGCGCCGGCGCGACGCGCGCGCTTTGGACGACTGGGCCGCGCTCCTGCGCGACCGCGGCTCTCTCCCGGCGGGGGCGCCGCTTCCGGTGCGCCCGATGGCTTCTCCCGAGAGTCCGAGGCGTCTTCCCGATGACGTCGGCGCGTACGCGCAAGGCGATGCGGTCGTGGCCCTGTCCGCCCGCCGCGCCGGCCTCGAGTCCGTTCCCGGCTCCCTGGCCGAGCTCGCCGATCTGGAGTCGCTGGATCTCACCGGCAACCGGCTGACGTCGCTGCCTTCCTCGATCGGCGCGGTCACCCGGCTGCGCCGCCTCCATCTCGACGGCAACCAGGTCGCATCGCTCCCCGAAGAGGTCGTCGCGCTGGCCCGCCTCGAGGAGCTGCATCTCGACGGCAACCCGCTCGCGCGCCTGCCGGACGGGCTCGGGCGCCTCCAGGCGTTGCGGACGCTCAGCGTGTACGGCAGCGCGCTGTCGTCGGTGCCGTCCGAGGTCGGCGGGCTGAGCCGGCTCGAGTACCTGAGCCTCGGACGCGCTCCACTCACGTCCGTCCCCGAGGCGGCCTGGGGCCTGAAGGAGCTGCGCGCGTTGATCGTCGCGGAGACGCGCGTCGCATCGGTGCCCGAGCGGATCGGCGATCTCGCGCATCTCGAGACGCTCGACCTCGGCCACAACGAGCTGGCCGCCCTGCCGGAGGCGGTGGGCAGTCTCTCCAAGCTCCGCTCGTTCCTCTATCTGAGCCACAACCGCCTGGCCGACCTGCCCGCGCCGGTGACGCGGCTGCGCCACCTGCGCTACCTCAACGTCACGAACAATCGCTTGACCGCGCTGCCCGATTCCGTCGGGGACATGCAGGGCCTCGTCGAGCTGCGCCTCTACGGCAATCAGCTCCGCACGGTGCCGGACGCGATCGGGGAGCTGGCCGCCCTCCAGGAGCTGCACCTCAGCGACAACGGGCTGGCCGTCCTGCCCGCGGCCATCGGCCGGCTGCGGAGCCT
>WNFL01359289.1_pt1 | contig 15372 bp, 9 predicted proteins | sample 5400361 | NCBI WGS metagenome assembly WNFL01 (sample SAMN13153351, study PRJNA577476) | soil metagenome | isolation source: 40 cm soil on Douglas fir-dominated hillslope | place: USA:California | collected 2013-09-17
CTTTTAGCATCTTCACCACTTCCTGATCGGACAATGGCTTGCCCGTATCTTCAGCTTTGAAGATTTCGGCGATCATGTCTTTCACGCTGGTGTTAGACATGCCATCACCGCTGGCAGTCTGAATCCCGGCGGTGAAGAAATACTTCATCTCGAAAATACCCTGCGGCGTTTGCATGTATTTGCCGGAAACCGCTCGGCTCACCGTGGTTTCATGGACCCCGACGACTTCGGCAATCTGCACCATGGTGAGCGGTTTCAGATGCGCCACGCCTTTTTCCATGAATTCGCGTTGCCGGCTGACGATTTCACGCGCGATGTTAAGAATGGTCTGCTGCCGCTGATGGAGACTCTTGATTAAGAATTTCCCGGCCCGAATCTTTTCGCGAATATAATTACGGACCTCGGCTGAATTCTCGCCCTGGGCCATCAGATCCTTGTAGGTATTGCTGATGCGCAGGTGCGGAATGTGCTCGTTATTGGTGGTAACGACGAATTCGTCGCCAGCCTTGTGAACGAACACTTCGGGTAATATGTATGTATCGTTATTCGGTAGGAAGGCGCGGCCTGGCCGCGGTTCGAGCCGGGCGATTCGTTCCAACGCCTCCTGTACATCATCGACGTCATGACTCGTTCCGCGGGCGATTTCGGGAATGCGGCGTTTGCCTAGCGCATCCATGAAATCCGCGACAATCCTATGTTCGAGCGTGGAAGTCTGGCCTGAGCGTTCGAGCTGCAGCAACAGGCATTCACGCAAGTCCCTCGCCCCTACTCCTGGCGGGTCAAACGTCTGGATAACCTTCAATACTTCCAAAATCTTTTCAGCTGGCAGGCTGGTAGAAGCGGCCAACTCTTCGATGCTGGCCTTCAGATAGCCATAATCGTCGATATTGCCGATTAACATCTCCGCTGTCGGCCAATCCGCCTCCGGCATCGCCGATTCGCGGACTTGCTCGAGCAGCATCTCCTGCAGCGACGTCGCCGCCACCAGAGAATCGAACATAAACTGCCGCTTTTCCTCTTCTTCGGCCGAGGCGCGGGACGGCAGATTTGTCTGGGCAAAATGGTCATGCCACTCCTGGTCTAACTGCACAAGCCGGTCGAATTCTGCCTGAAAATCGTCGGTTGGCTCATTCGAGGTCTTGTCCGTAGCGGAATCGAAGGCCAAATCGGCAGGTGGTTCAGCCAAATCCACCGGTTCCGCCGGGGTATCAGTGTCCCGAATTTCCTTGTCCGACAGCTCGGTTTCCTGGGTTTCGGCCTCTTCCAATACCGGGTTTTGCTGAAGCTCCTGCTCGACCAGCGCCTTCAATTCGAGCGTTGGAGCTTGCAGCAGCGCCAGCGATTGCTGTAGCTGCGGCGCCAGCACCAGCGACTGTGTCAACCGTTGCGATAATTGAAGGCCTTGTGCCATGCGCCCATCTTAGACGCACTCGCTCCCAACACAAGGAAAAGTTGGCACGAATTCCGCTTCGCCCCTGAATTTTTCAGGAGATTTTGCGCAAATTCGAACGGGAAATCGTCAATTTGCATCCAGGCAATCCCGAACGGCCAGCGCGAGCTTCTGCGGATGATACGGCTTTTGCAGATAATTCAAGCCGCCCCGCAAGACAAAATCCTTTCCGACAACATCGGCGCTGTAGCCGCTGGTAAAAATTACTTTCAGTTCCGGGCGATCATTCCAAAGTTTTTCTGCCAATTCGCGGCCATTCATCCGGTCCGGCATCACCAGGTCCGTCAATAATAAGTCCACTTCTGCCTTGCTTTCGCGCCACACCTGCAACGCGTTAACTCCCGATTCGGCCTGGAGAATTCGGTAACCGTGGCCCGCCAACAGATTGCAAACCAGTTCCCGCACCGGCGCCTCGTCTTCTACAATCAGGATGGTTTCATTCCCACCCCGCACGGTGCGCTCGGCCGGTTGTTCAAGCGAGGTTTCGCTCGGCTCGTTACTGCAAGGCAAAAACACTTTGAAAGTGGTCCCCTTGCCTACCTTGCTTTCCACTTCGATCCAGCCCTGGTGCTGCTTGACGATGCCGTAAACTGTCGCCAGCCCCAGTCCAGTGCCTTTGCCTATTTCCTTGGTCGTGAAAAATGGCTCGAAAATCCGCCGCAAAATTTCGGGCGGAATGCCACAACCAGTGTCGCTCGTCGTGACCGAAACGAATCGGCCACTGCGCGATTCCGGATGATGGGCGAGATGCCCGGAATTGATGTCCTCCACGCTGATTTTAACCGCCAACTGACCGCCTTTAGGCATCGCATCCCGCGAATTCACGGCGAGATTTAGCAGCACCTGTTCCATCATGCTCGAGTCCGCCTGGATAAGAGCCGGATGGGAATGATAGTTCAAATGCAGCGCAATATCTTCGCCGAGGATTCGGCCAAGCATCTTAGTCATGTTCCCGACAATCTCGTTCATGTCGAGCCGGCGAGGTTGCATGACTTGCCGGCGGCTGAACGTCAATAGTTGCCGGGTCAACCCGGCTGCCCGATCGGCTGCCTGCGCAATCTGTTGGGCGGACCTTGCCGCGGTTGGCACGAGATTGCCGCCCGCGCTCAATAAGGATGCGTGGCCATGAATCACCGTGAGAATATTGTTGAAGTCGTGCGCCACTCCACCGGCGAGCTGGCCAATGGCTTCCATTTTTTGTGATTGCCGCAACTGATCTTCCAGCCGCTTTTGCGAAGTTACGTCGCGGAACAAACTTAGCAGCAACGGCGGCTGGCCGCGCAGTTCGACGAAGGAATTGGTATCTTCCAAAACCACGGTATTGCCGCCGCGCAGCGTCAACCGGCGTTCGATCTGTTTTTCAATTACCCGGTTCTTGAATCGTTGGCGGTAGTTGTCCACCACGCTCGCCGGCTTGTCAGAATCCGAATAAATTGCGGTCAACAATTGGCCTTCGAGTTCTTCCCGAGCCATGCCCACCAGCTTGCAGAAGGCCTGATTGACCGCCACGATCAGTCCGTGTTCATCGGTCAAACGCATGCCATCGACGGAATTCTCCCAAACGGAATGGAAGAGCATTTCTGAGCTGCGCGCCGCCGCTTCGGCGGATTTGCGTTCGGTGATATCGCGCACGTGCAACAACACGGCCGGTTTGCCGGCATAATCAACGCAACTGGCTTTGACTTCGACCGGTACCGAGCGGCCGTCGCGAGTCAGGCTGACGCCCTCGATTTCCATAAGCCGCCCCTCCACAAGCGCTTGAAAATCTCGTCTCGCGCGCGCGGCCAGGTGCTGCGGCACCAGCTCGACAACAGTTTTGCCAATCAACTCGTCACGCGTCATCCCATGCAGACGGCATGCCGCCGGATTCACATCCAGCACCAGACTGTTGTAATCCTCGACGAAAATTGCGTCCGGCGATCCCTCGAACAGGTCACGAAAGCGCTGTTCGCTCTCACGCAATGCCTGTTCAGCACGAATGCGCTCGAGCGCGCCACCGCAGTGGTCCGCCAAAGTCTGCAGCGTGCTCAGATCGCGTGGCCCATAGGCCTTGGGCGTGTAACTCTGAACCGAAAGCGTCCCAATCACGCGTTTGTGATTGCGGATGGGCACCAGCAACAATGACGCGGACGGGCGCGACTTGTCACCGATGGGAATGCTGTCTCCAGAAAACCGGATCGGTTCCTCACGCAGGACAATCTCCGCGCCGTTCTGAATGACGCGTTTGACCATCACACTCGGCGGCCGGGGCGGCGATCCGCAATCAATCGTGAATCGCTCGCCATCGGTGTTGGTTTCAACGTTAAGAATTGGCTGAACCAGATCTGACGCATCGTCGTACAAATCCAGGGTAAATGCGTCCCAAAGAAATAGGTCATCGGCGACCGCTCGAATAATTTGCGCCGCGCTTGCCGGCGACGTGGCCGCGCTGAGGTTCTGCCCGAGCTGGGACAATGAGGCGTCGCGATGCTCCGTCCGTTTGCGTTCGGTGATGTCGGTGGCCATCACCAGTGACGCATCACGCCCTTTGAACGATATGGCGCTCCATTTGATTTCGACGTCGATCAGCGTGCCATCCTTGCGGTGGTGCTTCCACACACCGGCCAGCCCCAGCGCAGCCGTCACGTGCTCGGCGATGAGCTTATGCACGTATTCCAGAAGCGCGGGCACTTCTTCCGCGGGCTGGATGTCTCGCAATGTCATCGCAAGAAATTCTTCCCGAGTATAACCGTAAGCCTGAACGGCCGCATCGTTCACTTCGACGAATGCGAGTGTCTCGTGATCGAAAACCCACATCGGAATCGGATTGCCATCGAAAATAAGCCGGTATTGTTTCTCGCTTTCGCGAACAATTGCTTCCGCCGTCCGCCGATCGGTAACGTCGCGCGAATTGATGACGATGGCCGCGACTTCGGGATCCGCGAGGCGATTTTGTCCGACCGCTTCGAGGTACCGCCAGGACCCATCCCTGTGCCGGTAACGAATCTCTGCGGTAAAGGGCACACCTGAGGTTTGCAGGGCCTCGCCGAAAATCCGCGTCATCTCCGCCATGTCTTCCGGATGAACCAATCCAAAGGCATTTTGTCCGACCAGCTCCTGCGGTTCGTAACCGAGAACCCGGGTAATCGAGGGGCTCACGTATTGCAGCAAGCCTTCGGGGTTAAGGACCGACAGAACATCCAGCGCGTTTTCAGTGAGCGTGCGAAAATATTTTTCGCGACGAATCAGTTCGGTTTCTGCGCGCTTGCGTTTACCCCTTTCCTCGGCTTCCTGCGCGGCGCGAATAATCGCCGGGACCAATCGCTCCGGCCAATGCTTGAGCACATAATCGGTCGCGCCGGACCTCAGACTTTCGATGGCGGCCTGTTCCCCAATCGTCCCGGACACCAAAAGGAACGGAATGTCCGGGCATATGGCTTTGGCCATCTGAAGGGCCTGAATACCATTGAAATTCGGCAGGAGGTAATCGGCGAGAATCAGGTCAATTTTTTCGGTCGCCAGGGCCCGTTGAAAGTCCGTCGAGTCGGCTACGAGTAATACCTCGGCCTGGACCCCCTCCCGGACCAGGAGAGATCGCACGAGATCGGCGTAATCCAAATCGTCTTCCAGATGAAGGATACGTAGTGGCTGATTCATTATGCTTGCATTTGCCTTTCGAAACCCACCAAAAAGCAGCAATCCGAGTGCCATTATGTGTGAGGCGTAAGATAAAATATTTCGAGCGGGCTCTTGGTATTCAGCGCGTTACGCGGAGAGAGCATCCAATTTGCAAATAGCGACCGAATGGGTCGATTGGCACAAAGTGAGTTCGTTTTGCGGCTGCAAGAGCTATGCCGGCAGTACCCTCCTCGCCCTCGATTGGGTTCAAGCCCATCGTGCGGGTCCTCTATTCGCACATGCGCGCCGTGCAGCTCTTGGCACTTTGGCACTGATAGATATTTACGGGTTTGACGGGCGGCGCTTTAATCGTGCGCAGGCTATTCAGAAACCGAGACCGGAAACCGAATTGAAAAATGTCCACACGGGTTGACACGTGGGTGAATGTGCCCGAGGTTCTTCGTTGTCGAATAACGAAAGGACACCTGTGAAGATGCTGTCCGTTTTAGGAGTTGCGCTGGTCGCCTATGCTGCCGCAGCCCAGCCGTCATCTGAGGATACCCTCGAGATCATCACCGCGCGGCGCATAAAGGAATCCTCGCCACTGTTCAATCCCGACAGGCCCAACGAAATCAAAGCTGGCAACCTGACGTACAGCGGCTTGACAGTCGAGGTTGTGAAAATTGCCGAGGACCCAATTCATTTGCTAAACCCGTTTGCGCCAAGTTCCCTTGGCGAGGCTGACTGGAACGTGGCTTGGGACCCGATCACCGGTCACGCGTCGGGCATCCGGCTCTTCTCCATCCAATTCTGAGGTAGCGCAAGCCTGCCACAGGCTGGAAGCCTGGTGACACAGTCCCGCAGTTGCGGGAGAAGCTTGCGTTTCGCGGGCCCGGCAAATTATCAAAATTACTAAGTCTGCATTGACAATCGATGTTGTTCGGCTACCGTTTGCGGCTCGATAATTTGCTCGAATTTAGAAACCCATTATGCCGAATACGAAGTCAGCCGAAAGGCGGATGCGCAACAGCGCCCGCAAACAAATCGCAAACCGCAGCGTCAAGTCGCGCCTGCATACTTTGGAACGCAGTTACTTGAGTCTCCTGGGCGCTGGGAAGAAGGAAGACGCGACCAGCGCGCTTCGCAATATCAGTTCGGCCTTCGACAAGGCAGCAAAGTCCGGGGTGGTCCACCGCGCTACAGCCGATCGCAAGAAATCGCGCCTGGCGGTGCGGCTCGCTCGACTGAAATAACGCATTCAATACGGACTATCTCAGGCTGTGACGCTTTGAGCCAGACCCGCAGTCGCGACACTTTTACGAAAAAGCCGGCTGCGCCACCCCATCTTCGCCAGTCGATATTTCAGTCCAGTGGTGAGGCAGCCGAACCCATATTTAATGCTTCGGCGAAGATTGATCGATGAAGCTTCGGGAAAGTATTTGGTCGGGCAACTTACCTCGCCAATCGTAAATCCGTGCCAAAGTATCTGGGCGAGCATTTGATTATCGAAAACGAAATCGTCCGAATTGTCGGCCAGGTGCAGTTTTTCGAGAATGTCTCGGGAGAACGCCCGATAGCCCGTGTGATATTCTGAAAGTTTCGCGCCCAGAAGCAAATTCTCGGCAAAGGTCAGGAACCGATTCGCCACATATTTCCATACTGGCATTCCGCCCCGCAACGCGTAGCCACCGAGAATTCGGCTGCCCAAAACACACGGATGCAACCCGTTCCCAATTATCGAAACCATCGCCGGGATTAGCTTCGGGGTGTACTGGTAGTCTGGGTGGATCATAATGACAATGTCGGCGCCGGCTTCCAAAGCCAATCGGTAACAAGTCTTTTGGTTGCCGCCGTAACCCTTGTTCACGTCATGAACGTGAACCTGCACGCCCTCGAGGCTGCGCGCGACTTCCACCGTGTCGTCCCGGCTGCGGTCGTCCACCAGAATAATGTGGTCCACCAGATTCTGGTCTTTCACTTCAGCGTAGGTTTGCCGCAAGGTGCGGGCGGCGTTGTACGCTGGCATCACCACCACCACTTTTTTGTCGCGGAACATTTCTGCGAGCATAATGCTTCTGCCTCATCAGGCGCAATGCTCAGTTCATGACGACCACCTGTGTCGGACCGCTGGCGCTTGCCTCGCTGAAATCAGATGGGAGCAAGCCGTCGTGTGCAGCAATCCAGTCACGACGACCCGTGCGGATTCGCCGCGGAAAGATACTGCCAGCGCCATTTCGTGTTCACTAGCCCGTTGAAAATAGCGCTGCCCGCGAGGACGTAAGCGGTCCTTTTGGTAAAACCCTCTTGCAACTAAGTCTCAATTAGTCTAATTTTGATTCTCAGTGAAGAAATCGGCGCAGCAGTACGTCGTCCTGGATGGCAATTGTGCCGGGCCGAAAGTTTGCCCGCTCAGCCAAATCAAGGCGGGCGCGCTGGTTCGCATTCGGCAATTGGCCACTTCTCCCGCCATGAGCGACCGCCTGCGGGAACTGGGCTTTCGCGAAGATCAAAGGATTCGCCTGGTGGCCAAACAATCCAATCTCATCTGCCAGGTATGCAATGCCCGGCTCGGAATCAGCGAGAAATTGGCCGATGATATCCTTGTCGAAGCGGTGGCTGAGCCGGCCGCTGCCGCCTGAGTTATGTCCGCTTCGCAGCCGCTGACTTCCGTCGCGCTGGGGACCACCGTCACCGTCGCGGAAATAAAACTGCCGCCCGAAAGCCGCCCTCGCCTGATGGAAATGGGTCTTCTGGTGGGCACGACGGTGGAATTGGTTCGGTTCGCTCCTCTGGGTGACCCAGTGGAAATCAAAGTGCGTGGCTATAACCTGACTCTGCGCAAACACGAAGCGGAGCAAATATTTGTTCGGGCGAAGGCTTGAACCTTTTTCCATCATGCCTCGCGAATGATCAGTCCCGGATCCACCAGCCCACCGCAAGAGCCCAGTTCATCATCCGTCGCGCCTGGAAAAACTTCCGGCCTTAATCCGAACCCTCCCGGAGCGAAGCGGTCCCCTTACGTGGCGCTTACCGGCAATCCGAACTGCGGCAAAACGACGCTATTCAATTCACTGACCGGACTACGCGCAAAAGTCGGGAATTACGCCGGTGTTACGGTCGAACGCAAGGAAGGTCGCTTGCTCGAGACGCCGCCGGACTTAACCGTTCGCGTGTTGGACCTCCCCGGCACTTACAGCCTCAGCCCGCAATCTCTTGATGAACAGATTTCGCGGGACGTATTGCTCAACCGCCTCCCGGAACTCCCGTCACCTGAACTGATCGTGATCGTGGTCGATGCCTCGAACCTGCAGCGAAATCTATATTATGCGACACAGGTTATCGAGCTCGGGCATCCCACAATCATCGCACTGAACATGATGGACGTGGCCCGCAACAACGGCCACGAGATCAATGTCGGGATGCTCGCCAAAATGTTGGGTGTGCCGGTGCTCCCAGTGGTCGCCAGCACCGGCGAAGGCCTGGCAGCCCTCCGCAAGGCAATTATTTCCGCGCTTCAAACATCCGATCCATTTCCCCGGCCTCGCCCATTCGGCGAACTGGCGGAGGCATTTCAAAGCGAGGCGGCAAAAATTGCGGCCATGCTCGCCGAGACATTTCACGAGCGCCGAGTCCAGGCGCGGGCCGAAGCATTGCTCATCCTGAGCAATGAAAAAGCCCTCGCTTCCAGCCTGGAACATTATCCAGCCAAGATTCAGGAAGCCGTGGCGGCGAGCCGAAAAACGCTCGAGGCAGCAGCAATTGATTGGCGCGGCGCGGCCATCGAGAGCCGTTACACCTCCGTGGCCGCCATTCAGGAAGCGGTCACCACCGAGACATCGCCTCCAGGGGAATCGTTCAGCGACAAACTTGACCGCGTTCTCACGCACAAAATCTGGGGCACGCTGATCTTCATCGCCATCATGACGACGATGTTTCAGAGCATTTTTACCTTCGCGCGAATTCCGATGGACGCCATCCAGAGCGGTGTTGATTGGCTGGGCGGCGCGGTTGGGCGTTTGGTTCCAGCCGGTGATTTGAATAGTTTGCTGGTGGACGGGATTATTGCCGGAGTCGGCGCGGTCATTGTTTTTCTCCCACAGATTCTCCTGCTGTTTCTGTTCATCGGCTTTCTCGAGGACACCGGCTACATGGCTCGCGCCGCGTTCCTGATGGATCGGCTAATGAGCAAAGTGGGACTGCACGGCAAAAGCTTCATTCCGATGCTCAGTTCCTTCGCCTGCGCAATTCCTGGGATCATGGCCACCCGCACAATTGAAAGTCCGAAGGACCGTCTGGTAACGATCCTGGTAGCCCCGTTGATGAGTTGCTCCGCGCGGCTGCCGGTTTACACGCTGCTCATCGCCGCATGCATTCCAAATATCACTGTCCTCGGTTTTCTCAAATTAACCGGCCTCACGATGTTAGCGATGTACTTGCTCGGCATTATCGTCGCTTTGTTGATGGCCTGGCTGTTCAAGAAAACGCTTTTGAAAGGTGAGACGCCGCTGTTGATCATGGAACTGCCGCCTTACAAGCGGCCGTTGCTCCGAGTCGTCGTGCGCCACATGTGGGACCGTTCGCGGCTGTTTCTGCGCCGAGCCGGCACGGTTATTCTGGGCATCAACATCCTGCTTTGGTTCTTTGCAACTTACCCGCGAAATAGCGCAGTCGATAAGGAATATTCCACTCGCCGCGCCGCCATAGTGGCCCCACCTGCTCCCCAGGATTCAAATCAACAGGCCCAACGAGCCGAAAGACTGGCAGCCCTGGACAACGAAGAATCGGGGATGAAATTGCGATACAGTTTCGCGGGTCGCGTCGGGCGGATTATTGAACCGGTGATCGCTCCCCTGGGATTTGATTGGAAGATTGGAATCGGTCTCATTTCGTCCTTCGCTGCCCGCGAAGTGTTCGTCAGCACCATGTCCACGGTCTATAATGTGGGAAAATATGATCGCTCGGAAACAAGCATGAGCAGCCTGGCAAAAACCTTGCAGTCACAGAAGCGGCCCGATGGCACACCGGTTTACTCGGTCCTGACCGGACTCACGTTGATGGTCTTTTACGTTTTTGCCCTGCAATGCGTCAGCACCGTGGCGATTGTCCGGCGCGAAACCAATTCCTGGAAATGGCCGGCATTCCAATGGCTTTACATGGGGGCGCTGGCCTGGGGATTGGCGTTTGTGACATTTCAAATTGGCAGGCTGCTGGGTGGGGGCTGAGATCGGCGGTGTGTTAATGGTTCGATTCCAGCCGGTTAACAGCGCATTGGCATTACGTTTTCCGGGGTATTTGCCCCATTCGTTTCACTTGTCACGGCCGAACTGCACCGGTATATTTGTGGGCAGAAAGCGCCTTTATATTTCAAAGATGACCTTTTCGCCTCCGCGAAAAAAATTCCATGGCTTCTCGCTGCTGGAGTTGCTGGCAGTCATCGCGACTATTTCGATACTCGCCGCGCTGTTGCTGCCCATTCTGGGCAAGGCAAAAATTCGGGCGCAACAAACGCAGTGCGTTTCGAACCTGCATCAACTCGGCTTGGGGTGGGTTATGTACTATAACGACAACGGTGGTCGTCTCGTCGAATCCTATCCGGTCAATAACTCAAACGCCTGGATCCTTGGCGACATGTCAAATCCCTCTGATGCCACGAACCTCGACCTCATACGACTCGGCAAACTTTTTCACTACAACCAATCGGTTGAAATTTATCATTGCCCGGCCGACCACGGCGTCATGATCGGAAACAAACTCATACAGAACGTTCGCAGTTATTCCATGAATGCGTTTATGGGTGAACGAAATAAGGACCTTGGATACATCCCAAACTTTGCATCGCAATTCGTGCAGTTCTACGCCAAAGACTCGGATATCCGCCGGCCTTCGTCACTTTTTGTCCTGCTCGATGAGGATGAACGCAGTATCAATGACGGCTTTTTCGTGCCCGATCCGACTGCCCGCATCTGGCTGGATTTGCCTGCCAACTCCGAACATCGGCATAACTTTAGCTACGCGATCAATTTCGCGGATGGCCATAGCGAATCGTGGCGCTACCGCGACCCACGTTCGAAGCTGGTGGCCCACGCCAAAACCGAGCAACCCGGCAATCGCGATCTCGAACGCCTCGCCGAAGTTTCCGCGACTACGAAGTAACTTCCCGCGTTAGTCGGTGCTGGCCCCCCTGCAAGGTCACTTGCCGCGTCAAGTTTTCCTAACGTGGCATCGCATATTCGTGTGTATAGGTGAAATCGCCATCGAGGGCTAAATTCGATCAAAGCACAACTTATGAATTTCTCCTTTCGGCTGATCCTTTTTGAAACTTATGAATTTCTCCTTTCGGCTGATCCTTTTTGATCCGCAAACCCAAACCTTTCGGAAAACTATGAACGCAAACAAAATGTCCGCCACCATGTATCGCCGTTTACTCGGCAACACCTGCGTAGTCGCATTATTATTTTTGACCGGGGCTGCAGCCCAGGCGCAACCAATTTTCTCGGACGACTTTGAAGGCTATGCCGACCAAACCGCGCTTAACGGCGTTTGGGTAAACAATTCGGCCGGGGTCAGTGCCTCGCTTCCGGTCGGCACTCCGGCTGACGGAGTTATCCTGACCAATTCGAGAAGTTTCATTCCCCCATCCACCGGCTTGAAGTCAGTAGCGACACGTTGGGCGCACGACCGAAGTTACGTGAATTTTTCAACGACCGTTACGGCGGGAAACCCTTCAACGCCCGGACAAGCGGGATTGATGACGGCTACGCGAAACCATACTACCGTCGGTGGATCATCTTCAATCAGCGTCGTCGGCATTGGCTGGTTCAACAACGCAACGGCCATTATCAACGGTGTCGCCGACGTTTTCGACGGCAACTATTTTCAAGGAAAGCATTCCGGGACCGGTGGAAATTTGTTTTTCAACTTGAACCGGCCCGGCACGCCGCGCCGAACGATAGGCTGGCATAAATTCGATGTGGAATTGTTGACCGATGGTTCCCAAAGATATTATGTCGATAACGTCCTCGCGCGCTCCGTGACAAATGCTGCTTTTAACTGGAGCGTTCTGGCGTGTGGTTTCGGAACATCAAGCGCCGTCCCTGCCGGCGCGGGCGAAGAAACAGATTTCGACGGGATTTACGTCACCACCAATAATCCCTCGGTCACAACCCAGCCGACTAATCAGTTGGTTGCCGCGGGATCGACAGCGGCTTTCAATGTCGTAGCGAGTTCGCCTGGCGCATTTCCCATCACGGGTTACCAGTGGTATTTCGCAACAAACCTTTCCACGACCGTAATCTACTCCACAAATTATGCGCCGATCGCTGGCGCGACAAGCGACACCTTAACCATCAACAACATCAATGTCACAAACCAGGGGCAGTACTTGGTCGTCGTGAAAAATGCTGACAGCTCGGTCGGCAGCGCCGTAGCCTCGCTCACCATAACCGTCCCGTCAATCCTTGTGCAACCGCCCACAAATCAGACTGTGCTCCAGGGGGGCAACTTTACTGCAACGGCCACGGCTGGCGGCGCCAATCCTTTAAGTTATCAATGGTTCTTAAACGGAACGACTGCAATTTCTGGGGCGACGACCAATAAACTGACCGTCACCAACATTCAACCGGCCAATGTTGGCGACTATACATTGCGCGTGACCAATACCTTCGGGTCCGTAACCAGCGCCATCGCCACATTAACTCTGGTCACCAATGAGCATCCGACTGCCATGTCGCTGCTTTGGGCTAAACTGCCAGGAAGTTATTCCTGGCTGAACACGGACGGCACTCAACGCGGTTTGGCATATAATGCCGCGAGCAATCACGTCCTAGTAGTGAGCCGCACTGGCAGCTCCTTGGTACACGTGCTGGACGGCAACGACGGATCAGAAATTCGCACGTTGGATCCAGGAACAGGCGTAATTGGCGAATCGGGGGAGACTTTCTCCATCAGTATGGTAGGCGTTGCCGATGATGGGGCGGTGTTTGTTGGCAACCTAACGCTGGACGGAGTAGCCACTCATTACCGGCTGTATCGGTATGAAAACGACGATGCGGCTTCGCTTCCAACCGTCGCCTATGATAATGATCCGGGGGCCGGCGTAACCGACCGCTGGGGCGATACTATTGCTGTTCGAGGTGCCGGGGCTGCCACGCAGGTGCTCATCGCTTCACGCGGAAACGGTGCCGTCGGAAATGGAACGAACTTGTGCATCCTCACGACTGCTGATGGAATTGCTTTCACGGGAAACGTCCTGCACGTAAACACGACAAATACCAGCGAGTTTGGCCTGGGCCTCTCTTTTGGAAAAGGCGACACGCTGTGGGCGAAATCAAACGACGGCACAACTCGGGGACTGTATCATCTGGCCTTCGATATCGCATCGAACAGCGCGACGACAATTACAAACTACACGAACTTCTCGGCGGCGGTAGTGAATGTCGCCATGAATCAGGCTGGAAACTTGCTCGCGGGAATTGCGATTGAAACACCGAATGATGTTCGTCTCTATGACATCTCGACCCTTGCAAACGATCCGCTGCTGCTTGATTGGGAATTTTTCACTCCCAATAACACTGGCCAGCCAACCGGGGCAGCCGCGTTCGGTAACAATCGGCTCTATGCGCTCAATTCCAATAACGGCGTTGTCGCCGCCCAAATTGGCTGGCCTCAAATCGATGGTACCCTGATCGGCACTGACCTCGTTATGAAATGGATTGGCACATACACGCTGCAATCGGCAACGGATGTCATCGGTCCGTATTCGAATGTCAGCGGAGCAACCAGCCCCTACACAAACTCCGTGCTTTCCGGTCAGAAGTTTTTCCGCCTGAAATATCCATAACGGCAACCCTTAATCGAAAAGACCGGGACTTCGGTCCCGGTTTTTTTGTATCGGCCTGGGCTTAAGCACAACCGGCTTGTATGCACCGTGATAACAGCACTCGATCAGGGTCAGCCAATCCAAATACCAAGCCAGTTGCATTCACTCTGATCGAGTTGTTGGTTGTCATCGAAAGGGCCAATTACGGCAATAGTTCGGAGTTTTCTAATCCTTGCTGTGTAATCTAACCTCCACCACTACCGTCTCCATTTTCGGTAAATCAGCCGCCTCTCCTCGGAGCTTTAGCACCAGGGTACAATGTCTGTTGTTGTCATGTTGAATCGGCACGATTGGACAGAGCCGCCAGATAATCGGAGCAAAATTAGACCGTCGCCGGAAAAAGAACCTGTTACGAAGGGGAACTTGAAGAGTGAGGCGCTCCCCAGTCGTTCCGCGAATTATTGAGACTTCACCATAGTATCGGACCAGTGGCGTACCGCAAAAAATCCAGATTTCGTAAGCGATACTGGGTTCAGTATATGCCACTTCACCTCCATTGAGTTGCAACTTTTTTTCCAGTTGTAGAACTATGGAACCACGGAGATAGCGGATCCAATGCAAAATACCCAATGTGAACGGCACTGCTGCCAAAAGCAGAATTACCGGGGGAATAGGAGTTCGTGCATTTCGCGACACATATGGTAACAGGCCAGTTACCACAAGAATACCGGTTGTAGTTACGATTATTAAAAGCGAAAGTTTGTATTTATTGACGGGCGTCATAGCCGCGGTTGCCCTCGTTGCTCCATATGTAAAAATAGTCGCCTCAAACCATCTAAAAGCAATTTTTGCTGTTGGCTCTCCTCGGCGCGGCTAATTTCACCGAAGAATGCCCTCAATCCTTTGTGTCCTCGTGTGAGCCTCGATCTTCTTCTCCGAATTTATCTGATTCGGGGCTGCTCTTTGACATCTTAATCATTCGCCGAAACGCGGAGCGCGGGCGCAATCAAGCGCGCTACGAGTCCCTGCGTAGCGCGCTGGATTGGCCAGTTGTTGCCTACTTCCTCAGATACTTCGCCACGGCTTCCCCTCGCGAATGCACATGCAATTTCCCGTAAACGCCTTTGATGTGCATTCGGACGGTATCGATGCTGAGGGTCATCAGATCCGCGATCTCTTTGTAAGCAGTGCCGGTTGCGAGATGCTCCAGCACTTCCCTCTCTCGTTTCGACAGTTTTTCGATGTCCGTTTCAGCCGTGCCGCGCGTATTGAAATATTGCACCACCTTCCTCGCGATATGCCCGGTCATCGGCGAGTTGCCACGGTGGACGTCAGCAATGGACTCGATGATCTCCGCCTGGGGCGTCCGCTTCAGCAGGTAGCCGCTGGCGCCGGCGAGCAGCGAATCGAAGATCTTCTCGCTGTCCTCATAGACCGTCAGCATCAGCACTTGCGTCGAAGGCAACAGCTTTTTCAGGCGCCGGACGCATTCAATGCCGTTCATTCG
>WNFL01058239.1_pt1 | contig 15369 bp, 15 predicted proteins | sample 5400361 | NCBI WGS metagenome assembly WNFL01 (sample SAMN13153351, study PRJNA577476) | soil metagenome | isolation source: 40 cm soil on Douglas fir-dominated hillslope | place: USA:California | collected 2013-09-17
GTTGGTAACCCGCCCGAATCTCCATTCCTCCATTCGCGCTGTTGGCGCAGCACGGAACAGCGTAATTCCCCAACCCATTGCATATCACAGACCCGCTTCACTCTAGTAAAGGGCCGCACTGTGATCCTGCTAGCGAGGTCCCCACCCCTCACAAATAGTATGCTCGTCGACCAATCATAACGCCGGCGGAATCTTTCCCCTCCAAACCCTGCGTAGTCCTGATGTCCCCCATGTGGCTCGATTGAGCGCCTCTTACTATGATTCGTGCAGTATGCGAGCCCAGTCCCAATTTGTATGAAAGCGAGATGTGTTCTAGCCTGCCGAACCGTACCCCATACCACGTCGAGTGACCAAAACCTTGTGCGCAACTATCCACCAACAGCTACCCTCAATCCTACTTGTCTCCAGACTCATACATCAGCAGTACGTTCAGCCAATGCTGTGGGTATATCAACGGATATTTGCGTTAAAAAGGTAAGGCTTTGAGTCTCCAGTCGTCCAGGCGCCGTGCACGAGTGACATAGTTGTGAGCAACTTATTTGGGCTCGCCAAGCTGAGTACAGTCCATACACTCTTGACAGACTTGAGGGAGTCGCGGATGGGTGAGGTTCAGTCACACGCAACTCGATATTTTGAGTTTTTTAGGGGCTTCATGTAGGGACATGGTCCTGGTATTCGTCAGTACTTGAATGTTTGAGTAGTTGCACGTGTATCATAGTCTCGTCGAAATCGGTATCACTCAAATTGGACACCAAAAACCTATCCCGAGGGCAATGGCCCGTGCTCACCCGTTGTATTCCCCGACTTCTGTCACAAAGCGCCAATGTCAAGCATCAAACCTGAGCGTCTAAACTTTCAGTGGCAGCCCTGCCAACGCCCCTCAGCAATCAGAGAGCAGGCGCTTGTTCTCCACAACGTTTGAGCCGGCTCAGAGGTTGACACTTGAGTGCTTTGTGGCGATGAAGGTTGCTCTAGCTCGTGAGGGCGAGCTCCACGAGGGATTGATGGCTTGTGATCTGCTGCCATTACCACCAGAACTAGCTCCTGGTTGGTATTCTCCGACGGCAGACGGAACTCGTTTCGTTGGGTGGTGGCCAGTCTGACGTTCGCGCAGGATGTACTTAGACTCACGATTAATTCATTGCAGGTTTGTAAAATTTCTATGAAGTAATTATTTTGTTGAGACTTCTGCAACTGGCGTTAGGACCTTCTGTGATCCCAACCATTATGTACTAAGGTTGATGCTCTAGAACTGAACTCGCATTGAAATTTGGAGCCTCTGAGGGTATTTGATATTGTTTCCAGCATGGGAATCCAAACCGAGTCACATCCCCTCGCAATCGTGCTCTATATTCTATACCATGCTCGCTACAGAACGGGCCGTCTCACCCCTTGTAATACATTATGATCCGGACCATCGTTGCACAGAAGTCATTCTTGTCGTATTAAAGTATATGTAAATGGTTGTCATGAGGTCTATACTGCAGTGGCAAACGCCTTGCGATGGTTCTTTGGAAGAGAAAGCGTGCGGAGGAGGCCAACACTCCCAGAGTTATCGAGCTCATCCTCGCCCCTGTTCGTCTCGACGTGAGTAATATAGCGTATATCCTCAGTGGGACCGACCTACTTTTCGTACGGGGTCAAGTCTTCAATTTTAAAGCCAGCAACGTATGCCCTATCTTCCTTGCTGCTCGTCCCAGACTCCCGACTATCGCCTAGAGGAGCCTGGACGGAGATTTTCCCAATTGTTTCGGATATCACGACTAGGGCGAGGAAGAGTGTGTTGATACCAAGGTCAAACAACGCGTCGCTGGTGGGAACGAGCGGGAATGTTATGAAGAAAACGGCGAAGAGGATACGGACGCAGAGGCGTATCCAGCGGCGTAAGAGCACCGAGTGAACTTCATCTAGCGAGTGATGCAGGAAACCAATTCCGGCGAAACATAGCATAGCCACTCCCATGCCTGGTTTGGAAGGTTAACACATCGTTGCAGCACGGCATGCGAACAGGGCATGCGAACAGAGGACTCACCGATGCCAAAGTACCAACGGTGTCCTTGGCCAATGTCTTTCGCTAAGACCATCTTGTTCAATGCGGATGCTACAAGAACAATGGCTCCACTAAGAGGAAGATGAAGCTTTGTCCAGGAGATTGAGGTCCACCAGTGACGCCTACATGCTGAGTCAGAACTCCCAGTACTTCTGTAACCATGATGCAGTTGCCTACCTTAAGGCGTGTATATAGAAGCGTGATGAGTCGGCATCGAAGTAGAGCTGCTGAAGGTTAGTGGCCGACGTCGAGAAAGATGGAGGGAATGGCTCGCACCCAGGCAAGAAGAAAGCCCAGAACCACGCCCAAAGACGCTCGAACGAATGCCCTGGGTGAAAATTAGCGGTTTATTGGGAATATAATAGTTTCTCTTACGCGCTCAGCCCAACCTCATCCTCCGTCTTAGCAACGTAGGCAACAGCTGTACACCTCTCAGAGTACTGAATACGTGTATACGAGAACCAACAGCTTACCGAGCAAGACCTCACCACACACCAGGACGAAGAACGCAGACGTCTTCTCGATGGCGTGACCGATCTCTTGAGCAGGGACAAAGACGTGTTTAGGATCGCGAGCATTGATCCAGCTAATTGCCAGGGCAGCGAGATACTTGCCGACGATCTCGAACACCACGCCGACAGTGAAAACGGCCACGGCGGCACCGACCGTCCGGACCCCAAAGAGAGGGAGGAAGCATAGGCACGGGATGAGGACCGTGATGGCTTGCACGAGGTGGGCTGCGCGAAACTTTGGCAGGCACCAGGCATATCCGAATATGAGTGTGAGCCGGAGAAGTTTAGCCAGGAGGAAGAAGGCGACTGCCCATTCCAGGGTCTTGTACCCTTGGTCGTCCATCACAAACACACTCTTTTGCTCCTCCGACTCCGGTATGCCTTCGACCTCTATTTCGACTCTGAGTGCAGCGGCTTGGGCGGAATATCCAACGAGGAGGATTGAGGTGAGGAGGATGTAGAGTCGCTGTATGAAATCGTCGGTCCCGGAGACGTTGATATATGAGCGCATGTCGGCCCAGATCGACCATGGAGGCCACAAAATGAGCATGAACTGGCAGGGGAGTCAGATCGCCGGGCACTAGCGTCGGAACAGGTGGGAAGGATGACTGACTTGGAGTACGTTGTGGATACTTGGTTCCTCCGCTGCGACTTCGCCTAGTAACTGCGAGGTGTCAGAACATCAATTCAAACAAAATGGTCAACGTACATGGACAATGGCGACGAAGACCAAATCCGCAAACAACTGCAGATGATCAGTTAGGACACTTTTAATACATGGGCGTAGCATATGCACCTCGAATTGGGTAAGTGACCGCCCATGTTCCTCGGTGAACAACCTGTCCTCGTGAATGAATTGGCGAACGGTGGGTGGGTTGATGAGCCCAGCAAGGAGCGCTAAATAGCTTGACCTTAGAACGCATTTGTAATCTGAATTATATACTCACGCTTTCGCTCGACGATGTGTCCTGGCTTTTGAGGGCGAGAGGGCTGATGAGCGAGGAGAAAATGCACAGAGGACATCGGCTCAGATCGCTCTAGGATGTGCTGGTTCTCCCTCTCCTCTTGTAACATGTCCACGCTCGCGAGGCTATCGCGGGATTTGTTCGTGGACGCATGGAAGACTCGGTTTGGGCGGTGCACATCCGGTGGAGTTGTGAACACGTCTCGTTGAGAATTCGTAAAGGTCGTCATGGTAAGTTTTGTATCGAGAGAATATTTTATTTTATTGCGCGTGGTCGTCGTAAAAATTGAATGGGGGAGTCGGTCCCGGTTGAAATGTGAAGGTTGGAGGGAAGCCTGCAAGGAGCGAGGAAAATGAAAAAGTTGATTTTCAAAATTCGTGCCGAGAGAGATTGGAACGTTGAGCTTGGACAGCGAGGGGGGGGGCCGTCCTGCGCGGGTCAAGTGTGTCCACGGCTTATAACGGGGATGGCTATCCCATTGATCCATTTATGGTATGACCCTATCCTTAATCATCCACGTATCGCACGATTGGATAATAGCGCCGCTCCAATAATTGCGAGGCGGTGGGACTTGATGCTTCTAAATTTATTGGGAAGCATCGGCAGACGCGAAGCTCTTTGAGGACAAGTTTTAGGATCACCTCCAGACGTGGACATGACACGTGTGCTGTGTTTATTAGGTGCAATGCGGCGCACTTACCAAGTCGTCGACCGGTCGTCCGAGCGGGTGAAACCGGGTCTGACGGGCTGAATCCTGTTGAGGTGGTCAACTAAGTACCTCTCCTGCCTTCTGCCTTCTGCCTCTGCACCATCTCAGGTCTGACTCCCGTGCGAGAGTAGCCCAATCACGTCCATAAATAGCATTTGCATTCTCTAAGTCTAAGGAGCTCAATGGCTCCGCAACATCACGTCTTCGCCCGTTCTTCGCCTGTCTTCGCAGCCGTACTTCCTCGACCTCTCAAACGTCAACATGATTATGGTTACTTGTTAATTTTGATTTCTTTTTTACCTAAGGGTGTACAGGGTGCATCCAGAATGACCAAAAGAGATGTTGTACATCACGTAATCCACGACACGAAGACGGAAAGGGGACAAAAGCGGATACTAATACAATAATGAGGAAAGCGGAAGGATGGATGATTGCGAAGGAGATGGCTTTGATGAGAATGCGGGTGGTTAATATGCTAACTGAGTTACTGCGTTACTGCGTTACTGCGTTAGATGTTGATGAGGTCGGGTGTGATGAACGGGTAGAAAGAGCCAATTGAGAGTCAAATGAAAATGCAAGATCAGACAGTCAGACACGATTATCATAAATGTCTTTAAGGTGTTCGTAATCGTTCCAAATGAATGTGTAGGAATCGTTAAAGGACGTCTCAAGAGAGATGTACGTCAACGTTCGGGTCGAGACCTCGGCGGATTCTGAAGAACTGTGCTCGATATCGTCTAGATGGTGTTTCGAGCCATCCTCGTGCGCAAGCCGCCAGCCGGGGGTCATTTTGCCAAGGGCCTGGAGCCACTTGGGGGCATGCTGGTACCCGCGGAACAGGACGTCAACGATCGTATCGTATGCAATACGCCCAAGGCAAAATTGCTCGAGTCCGTCCATCCAAGCTCGTCTGACAAGGTGATGGTGGTTCTCCGTGTCGTCCAGCCGAATGATGAGTCTTTCCAAAGTTGGGAAATGTCTCGGAGTGTCATAGACAACCCCGATTGGAGACGTCGGTGATTCAACGGCGTTAGGAGTGAGGAAATGGCAAGGGGTCATCAGAGATTTGCAAGTGTCCCACGCGAAGCCGCCCAACGTCAACTCCTTTAACCGCCTCTCAGCCATCTTTACGAGCTCAACACACGTCATTCCAACTCGCTCATAGACCCTATCGAGCTCGAGGACTTCCAAACAGCTCCATTCGTGCCTCGCCACGAATTCTTCGAAACGCTGCATTACATCCCAGTCACAGGCAGTGCCAGGGGCAGCTAGCGCGTCGTCGATACTGTCTGGTCGAACGTCCTTTAGTGCCAGTTTCCGGACGTGCGGACAGCGGAGGGCCGCAAAGATTTCGCAATCAAGCGGAATAGAGTCCAAAACGAGGTGCTCCAAATTGTCTAATTGCAGGACGGCATTGCTGCCATTCGAATCTCGTTCGCAAATACGAGGACAATATCCAGGCATATAGGTCAACGTTTGGAGTTCCAATTTCTGTAAGGATGGGAATGCGCGAAGCAAGCTTACGAGAGAGCTGCCTGGTGACTGCGGGGCGAGGAATGTTACACCGAGTTTAAGACTCTCCACAGTATTCATAGTCGTATCGAGCGAGTAAATCGGACAGTAAGCGATTGTGAGGTGTTTCAAGGCCGAAAACACGTCTTGCGTCTTCAGAGAACTATCTTGAGCGAAAGCGATCGGGGAGGGACGGAGGAGGGAAAGAGAGGAGAGAATGTAGTCGAGTTGGAGATTTCCAACGAGGGCAAGACGGCGGAGGTTCGATTGGTGAAGGTCCGGGGGACTGAACAGGCGAATTAACGCATGCTCAGACGTGCAATGATGAACGTCGAGAATCAGGTCTTCGATCCTGCTAGCGACTTCAACTACGCTTTTGATGATTGCGTGGACATTTTCGGGCTCGGTTTTTTGGTCTTGTTGTGGGCCTGCGAGTGTGAGGGCGACGGAGAGAGGGCGTGCACTTGAACGTTGGAGATATTTTTCGACTTGTGATGGTGTGGTGAGGCAGCCCGGAGTACCGGTCATGACCTCGAAGGTGTCCCAGGCGTCGGGGGTGGAACGGAGGGTGTGGAAGAGGAAGCTACTGGTCGCTTGCAACGTCGGACGGGTATTGGAGTCATTAGTTACGGATATCGCGCATATGCGGCTGATGACCTCTTGAGGGAGTATCTCCAGACGGAGACCGAGGTTCACGTTGACGCGACCGCCGCGACCGTAAGGGTCCAAGGCGTTGCCGGCGGCAGTGGCAGAGGACGGAGAGTTTGGCTGCGAGGTGGTCGATACGGTAAACTCGCTCACTAAAGGAGGCCGTTAGCACTAGCACACGCATCATCGTATCCAATGCGCTGCAGAACGTACCACGAGGCGCGTCGACGCGCGCTCCTGGAGGAGGCCAACTAGGCGTTGCTGGAGAGTGTAATGAGGAGAGAGTGAGCCTATCGATTCCTTTGGCGACATATCCCCCAGATACCCCAGATAGACTCCCAAGAACGGCCCTCGACGCCAGCTCAGAGCATTCCAGGAGTTGGTCTTCCCTTTCGTCCGTGATGGTCGGCGCCCAAGCACTGAACGAAGCGCCTATCATCTGACCTGCAGCCTTGGAGCGAGAAAAAGCCGTCATACTACACAAGTCGAAGAGGACAACCGACGTTCGACGTGGTGGTTGGTGTTGACGATGCGCTCAAGCCAGAAGACGCCGATGGAGACTCGAAATTGTCGCACTGTCGATGAACCAATTCACCCTCTGTTTTACGGGCACACAGGGTCGGATCGCGCGTGGTCCACCTCGGTTGGATGAGGACAGCGAGGCCAAGGTGAATGGCTTTCCACCACACGAGTTCACCTCGCCTTATATACCCTATTTCCAGTGCTCTTCGGTGATCGCTAGCTGGATTGGGTATGTTTGACCGGCCTTAGCGCTGGATGCCTAGACCAGTTGTGGCATAGTCACGTCTTTGCGAGTGAGCTGAATCTGTCATTTAGTCATTATGGTAACAACCATCACTCACCTTGATTTATACATAACCCCGTCGTGTGAATCATGATGACCCATATTCAGACCATAATTTAGACATTGAGTTACAGGAATCGGAGAGTAAGGCGCGCGTTATGGAGCGCAACATATATTGACCGTAAGTCTGGGGCTGAATTCGAGCGCTGAATATGCTATTAATGACGACCATGAGCACATTTTGCCGCAGAGATCCAAAGTAGCTAAGCTGTGGGATCAGGGACACATTGAATATGCTATTATGACTAATACTTTACCCCTTTATCGCCCTTACAGACGATCCTGTTCCTCCAAGTTGGGCGTACCCCAAGCCGGGCTGGAACGCCACGGAGCACAAGGGGATGCTCTCATCTTCGAGCATTCCGAACCAACGGAACATCATTTGCTCGTTGTGAGGCGTCCTGTAGAGACAGCTGTGGTCTGGGACCAAATTTTCGGGCAAGGTGTGTCCATAACAACCCCAGCTAGTTGAGGTGGCTAGGGGAGGGGGCCAACCGCATCACAAAGAACTCAAAGCACGATTGGTAAGGAATTCAAATTCCTCATTCTCATTGGTGGATTTATGCCCCGAGAGATCCCCCGCGTTCTCGTCGTTCTCGTGGGCATTTGCCCTAAGCAGCCTCATTCGACAGAATATGGTTCATTGCCTGGCTCTTCCACACAGGTACAGGCGAACTAACAGACAACATTAATATTTGGATTGAATTTCAAATGGTGGGCAAGTGCCACACATAGTAACCTATCCTGTGTGATGACTTCGGCTCGTCCACGCTGCATGATTCGGCTTTGAATCAAGGGGGGGTATGCTGCCTGGACGTCGGTGAAAACATGAACGGACATCAGAGGGACGGGTTCATACACTCAATGAACCATTCTCAGGCGTGGAATATGCTCTTCGGAAAACGATTCGTACGCTCATTCTTCGATTCACTGTAAGCTCGGCCGACTTGCACCTGAGGTTGGCTTGGGCTTGTTGAGATTACTATGGAGGATGAGACAAGGACACCTGTGATTCTGTCACGCGTTTTAAACTGAATATCCTCCTCCTATGGGCCTTGTGAGTGTCAGATGCATCTCATGTGGTAGTGGCCAATGGATAGCACAATATTGGTAGAGATCAAGCAGTGGGAGTTTGGAGGGCAAGAAGTACACCAATAAGATTACTATAAAATAAATACTTGTACAGAAGAGTTCCTCTGGTGTCCATAATCAGCCGATCTCAATCCTCCCCTCCCATCCCGACAACAAATGTGCTGCGACCACCGCGAGGAAGTACCATTACTTTCTCAGCCGCATTCAATTGGTAATACTCCGAGCTCGGTAGCGCTAGACTTGCGTTCCGCATCCCTGGCGCAGTCGGCATGGGTAATGGATGGACCGTGACCTGTGGTAGAGTCAACTCGCCATGATGCAATGGAATGAGAGTGAGAGGAACGACGTGTTCCTCTCCATCCTATAAGCGGGCTGTTAGTCAAAGATGCCCAATGAGATGACTTATGAAAACCTTTGCGATGAAGTCTCCCCTCTTCCTGCCACTGACTAACCAGTCCTTCCCACGTTCTTCGACGTCGTACCGCATCCTGAACTCTGGGTTCTCATAGCCGACCGAACCCCAGTGGAACGAATTGTGTATGACCACTTGAGCCAAAACCGGCTGGCCGGCATACATCGATCCATCACAGTTGATAAAGTTGACCTTGACAGCAGAGAGGATCTATAAAACATGAACGTGAGGTGCCGTGAATCGAGCCTAAAAGGCAAGCGTCACGTACATTGAGGAAGGGAAGGTCAACAGGAATCATAAGCTGTCTCCAGTCGTCGACTCGACTAGGAGGTATAGAACCTTCTCCACCACTATTAAGTCTCTGCAATTCAAAGGTGAGCATCGAAATCGCTCCCGGAATCAAGAAATAGTACCAGAGCGACTGCTCGAACTGCGTCCCCTAGTTCACCCTCCTCTTTATCCAGCCCCACGATCTCGAGCTCTCCGGTAGCCACATACAACTCAACCCAATCGGCACTTGTCGAGAGGGCATCGACCAACAATCCGATGGCAGGGTCCTGGAGATGTTCGCGACCGCCGCTTAGTACTTGCTTGACATTGTAGGCGATTTTCGCTTCAATTTCTACATGTAAAGCGGTTAGGACAAACTAACGAGAGATGGGGGCTGATACCTTCGCGGAGAGTGCGGTAAGTAAGTGATAGACGGAGCGTCTCACGTTCTGAAAGCACCGTCAACGAATGTGATACAACGGGAAGAGTAAAACACGAACCAACGCGTTGCTCCTGGGAGTCAACTTGGAACAAGAAGTGCGCAGGACGTTGAGGCGCCACGGTCTACCATTGTCATCAATTTATAGGAGCATGCGTGCGTGATTGGATATACCAACCACAACTGCTCTTCGAGGTGCCGGTCGACAGGGCTTGATCTCAAGTCCAGTCCCGCCCTCCAGTTTCGCCTCGAATATTCGCACTTGCTGGTGCATATGCGTCGAAATGGTAAATTTAGAGAACAATCTAATATGAGTTCATAACTGAGCACTTGACCGAAAAGTCGCAGGACAGCACTCACCGTGTGCCTCGGAAGAAATCTCGCACATTGACCTGTACTGGTAAACCGATCGAAATTTTTCTCGCGATTTGTACAGTTCGCAGTGGTTGTCTTTCCTCTTCTGGGTCATCTCCCCGTCCAGCCTGATATGCAACCTCGATGAGGGCGATCACCACGCTTCCCTGAGAAGGATACGAATGCGGTATTGAGATCGCAATGATCTCGTTCTTTCCGACTCCGTGGATCTCAATACCTTCCTGAGACGCGTGCCATGACTTGACCTCTGTAAATCGTGTCAGGAGCACTGGATAGTAAGTTCAGAGTGTAAAAACAAACTCGATTCGGTTAACACTTCGGCATTCTCTACGTAGAACTTGAGATCAGTGGGTCCTTCCACCCGCAGTTTTGCATAGTCGATCTCGTTCCGTCCAGTATGCACGTTCATAATGAGATGACTCCCCCCATCCAGTTTAACTTTGCAAATATAAGTAGGTAATCTCCTGGTAGATACTCCCACTTACTGATACGAGGAAGAGCGACCCTCACATCCAACGCATGCGGATCCTTTGGCACTTGAACTAGGACACTCTCAGTCTGGCTCTGGATTGGCCGAGTACCAAGGGTAGGCGACGTTGGGCTGAGAATCCTTTCGCCTTCCTTAGAGTAATTCCATGGCAAATGCACGTTCGAGATTCGCAGCTCGGTCCGAGCAAGGAGAAAGGGACCATAAGCGGGGGCCTTATAGCAAGCCTTAGATGGGTTGTCGTTATTGAGGAAAGACCACTTACTGAGCAAAAGAGGGAGACGGTAGTATCTCCGGGTAAAAGGTCAGTTGGACGGCTGCAGTATAACAGTTCGTCATCCTCTGTACCAGATACTTGAACAAGGATAGCGCCTGCTGGAACCGTCTACAAAGGCCTTAACATCAGCACAACCAAGTAATAGCGCACACTCTATACTTACACAAGGTAAGTGATTCCGAACGAGAACTTCCAGGAACGAGCCATCTTGTTGGTCGGAGCACCTCGCGTCCCCGAGTATTCGTATCGAGAAGATAGGATGTTTCTCTATCACAAGCGCTGGAGGACGATAAGGTGCTACTATCCAGATGCCGAGAAAACACTGGCTTACGTTCACTCAAAGATCTGGCGGTCTCAATTATATCTTTTACCAGACCCTCCATATACGCCTTTCGGTCATCAGCGGAGGAACCATCTGCGCCTAGAGGTAGGGCCAAGGCTTGTGGCCCGCCGGATCCACCAACGATCCCCCATGCCTTCAGGAATGTCAGGGCATTGTTAAGCCATTCCTTGTCCTTGAGTTTTCCGAGTTGCCGATGAGAGTCAAGACTGTGTGCAAGCATGAATGCTTCGAGAGGCGGCCATTTGTTTCCCGTGTAGTGCGCTGGTAATGAACTGAATGTTTGATGAGCGGTCGGGAATCGACCACGGTGGCTAGTTCCAGGAGCAATCAGAGTCAAAAATGAGCGGGTTCACATTAGAACCTACAAATCCAGTGCTGCCAAGCTGCCATGCAACTTCAGTGCGAACTTGCGGCGATGACCCTTCGCGTATACGTCGATAGCTCGTTGGGTCATCTCGATGTACAACTTGTCGAAAGCTTGCTGATCACCGAGTGCCCCGACAAGCTCTGTGCGGCTGATTTTCGTGCTGAGTGGCTGACCGTCCGCAAACCTAGGCACCTCGCATAACTCGCGCCAAGAGAGTGAAAATGGAGGCTTGTTCGGGAGGTGTCCGACGTGCATCCCAAGCTTGTCGAGCTATATTGGCACTTTTGTTAATGATCGTATGCCAAGTGAGCAACGGTGACATACCTGATTCCGAGCGAGTTCGAGCAGTTCGCCCTTGCGGGCGTGAAAAGCGGTGAGCTGTTGACCGTCAAGCTGAACTTTCGTAGCCCATGTCTCGCAGTGTGCTGTAACATTCAACGCGGCAGAGTAAATCCACGACTCCAAAAAAAACGTCGTGAAGGAATTCTGCACTGAAAATCAGCATCAACACGGTACCGGAGGGAACGCCCCTCACCTCGCTCTCACGCAAAATTCTTCCAAAGGACCCGATGAAAATCTGGGCCTTGCTCATTACGTCCGTAACACGACCCTGCCGTCCTAGTATTGCGCATTGGCAAGCGAACAGGTATATCCGGAAGTCGAACAAGGAGATAGCATTTGCCAGAATAAGGTCACGATATGGCTTAGTGTCGACATCGAGGATGGGGTTTGAATCATCCCCAGCGACATTTCCTCCCAGCTTGCCAAACCAGGACAGGTTTTTTTCTGGGTAGGTATCAGGGTCAGCGTGCTGGATTCACGAAAACAAGCTAACCTTTGAGGGCTTGAAAGAATGATGCCTCAAGTTCGTCATATTGCAGTTGGGCTTCGTCGACGAGGTTCATCCCTTCGAAAGACGCAGCCAAGCTTTCCTAGAGGGGCCATTAGTTTCAAAACCCGACATTATATATGACTAGGCTACCTTCAATATGAAGAATGTGCAAAAATTCCACCCGGGGAGCGTCCTTTGGCCCTCACTTCTCTTAATCTCCTCCTCACGTGCAGTAACATAAGCGTCAAACGTCGTCAGGATTCCTTCCTTGAGTTTCGCAATCAAGTCTGTCCAATTAGCAGCGTCTTCCTGTCCGACTGGCCATCCAAGTTCCACGCAGCGATCCCTCTTTCCTACATTAAAGTCTGCTTTGACTTTGTCGAGAATGGGCGCGCGGATTTGGAACAATCTCGATCCTCCTGTTCGTGCATCGGGCCGTACAACGAGGATAATCAGCCACTCTTGAGTCGACCGTCGAGGGGATGTGACTGCCGTCAGCCAGTCCCTGATTTGTTTCTTGAAAGTGTTACGGTATTGATCATTATCCTGCAAGGTGTATCGTATTCAGTATGGCACCTGCATCATAGGGTACGGACTTTGAACGACTCACTTCACATGCGAAAATAAACAAGTTCATGAATGGTCGGTCGAGGAGACTGGTAGGAATCTGAGAGGCCCCTTCATCTCTTAATGAGTCCAGATTGATAAGGTCGATATCTAACTCTTGTATTGTACGTATTGATGTTCGGGTGGGCGATCGCCAGTGGAGGTTTCGTAGAGGAAGGTGCGCGTCCAGAGCCGTACGTATTTGGATCCATTGATCCGATGCGAGAAATAGCGTAGGAGCCGAGTAGGATATTTTGGCGCGCGACTGGACCATTCGTCGAGGTGGTGGTGAGGTTCAAGAATGCTTAGACTCGACCGCGCATCCTCGGTTCCATAGGGCTGCCGGCCTAATGTTTAGCGTTTATTCAGACTTCAAATTATCGCCTTGACTTGCCTGTACGACAATCCCAGGCTCCAGCTTCCGATTAAGATACCCTAACAACAATCATGAGACGTAGCGTGCAAGTTGAATGCGATTTACATCAAATGTTTAGCAGAAACCGACCTCGAATTCGTCAAGATAGTCTTTCGGGCTCTCTCTTTCTCTTTCAAGAGGTAGAAAGCCATCCACGTTCACGATCGTCAAAATCTATCGTTATTATCATGGCTCGAAGCCTCACCTCTTACCTTTTCGGTTCTAATCGGCTCGTAGTGGCTTCCTGGAATTGTCCTGATGCGTGGAGGGATCCTTCTCGGTAAGCCGTGGAAGCCCTTACGCATATTCAGCGCTCTGCGAGGTGTACCACGATGTTGGAGTGCGGGTGGAGTTGGGGTAAGTGTGCAGGAGAGTGCGTTGAATTCCCGAGCCAACACTACGCACACCCACGGTATTCGCCTGAGCAGCTTTGGTTGATATTTTGGACTCCCTTCTTGCCTGGGTGCAATCTATTTTCCCCATATCTCTCGAAGATCGCCGGAACCTCCAGCCATCTTCAGTTCGATTCCGCTCTATATCCCTGCCTTGCTGTCGGCAGCCGCAAATGGGCGCAGACGTCCTGGATGCTCTGACCTGAAAATAGGCTAATGGACATCATTTCACTTTCCTTTAGCATAGTCATGGTTCTTGTAGCGATCGCATTTTGCGAAGCGAAAGAAAACGATCGAGGACGTGGCTGATCGGGGGCTAACGAGGGTACTGCAGAGAATAAGGGTGATGAGGTTAACACATCCCCCGTATTGAATGGAGGTATTCAGAGCTTCGAGAGTATGCGGATGGGCGGATGGTTATCACCCTCTCTGATGTCTGATATCCGCGTCAGGAACACTTGGATCAACTGCCCGCGGAGGCTTTGGCTCATTTCCACTGGCGGACAAGTCAGAAATAGCTCCTCCACTCCCCTCACCCTTTCCGTCACTCTGCGGGTTCCTGGGTAGTTCAGAGCTCGCGAACGCGTTAAATTCATCTTTCACTCGGCGAGGCGCGTCTGGACGTCCCCGTTGTCGTTGTTTGTATTCGTCCTTTGACGAAAATCCTCCAAGTCGGCAAGCGGGCAAGCGGGCAGTCGGGCCAGACAGTGGACCATTGAGAAGTCTCACCAATGCAATGTGATGCGATGTGATATACCCGACACTGTACTTTAGTGGCGTGGTCAATCACAGCGTCATCACCGCCCTCGAGTCACTTAATTAAACGACTGGCAAACGATTGAGCGTGTAGTCACTCGTCACTCGCCCACTGAGAATTACCCTCCTTACAGTCAGACGGAGAGAAAGTAACAGAATGCGATAGAAGAATAATGATAGGTGTTGCGATTTGCTGTTTTCGGTAAGCTTCCCATGCCCACATGTCCCCTTGCCATGGTTATCTTCGCCGGATGGCTATAGTGTTAGTGTCCATCATAATTGTTACGGTGTAGTCTCTCATTCTCGAACGTATTTGGCTTCTCGTCCGTGGGTCATATGCAAGGTCTGCAGACCAAGTTTACGTCTTATTGTCCTCCTTGCCGATTTCATATGTGGCTCGCGTATCATTTATTATATGAGTGCCCTCATGGTTGGACGTAAGTAATATACGAGAGGCTTTCATTTTCTTCAATAGGAAAACGCGTAGACTGGCAACAAAGGGTACCTATGCCATATCCCCGCCGCACAGGCCTGATGTCCCATCCAATACACAGCCAGATGCCGATCACCAACATGCAGAGGATTCGGATATTACGCTGGGCTACGTGCTGTCGTCAGGTGGGCGCCAACGGCGCGCGTTGGACGAACGGGTAAAATAGTATTTATTTATCATAGACTGGAACGGTTCGTTGCCAGTCCGCCGCCATCATATAGTTGAATAAAGCCTGCTCTTTGTCGCCGTCCGCATCCGTCGCGGTTCCTGCTGTCCGCATTCATGGCGCCTACATTAATAGAACGGATAAATTGGCCATCGGGGGGATAACGGTCAATCTCACGATGATATAGTCCGAACTTCGCATGATACAAGCGCTCCCTGATCCACAGGGAGGACCGCCAAGCAACAGGAACAGCTTCCACTTCCACTTCTGGTCAATGAGATGACGGAGTACTGAGAAGCTGTGGCGTCGGGGGCTGGAGAAGACGCTTAGCGCCTGACGTTCTTCAACAAGGCCATCACACGCGCATAACATACCCTGAATAACGG
>WNFL01018459.1_pt1 | contig 15368 bp, 16 predicted proteins | sample 5400361 | NCBI WGS metagenome assembly WNFL01 (sample SAMN13153351, study PRJNA577476) | soil metagenome | isolation source: 40 cm soil on Douglas fir-dominated hillslope | place: USA:California | collected 2013-09-17
CCGAATCCTCCAGGCGCTACCGGTCCTCCAGGTGGCTCTATGAAACTCACCAAGACCCACACCGATCCGCTGATCTCCCAAGCCCTCAACACCGATGGAACCCCGAAACGGCCGATGAACGCGTTTATGATCTTTGCGCGCAAGCGCAGGCCAGAAGTCGCCGCAGAAAATCCTGCTCTCCGCACCGGTGAGATCTCAAAGCTGTTGAGCAAAGAGTGGAAGACGATCGATCCCGTGCGTAATTCAGTTTATTTTCCTTTTTCGGCTCACGAGTCCTAACATCTGAATACTTAATTTATTCCTCAATACAATAGACACAAAAACAATTTTACTTGGAAAAAGCAAAGAGCCTCAAGGACAACTTTACTGCACTCTTTCCCCAGTATGTCTACCGCCGCCGCCCGAATCATTCACGCAAGAAGCGCAAGACCGAGCCCGATGCTGGTGCTGGTTACGGAGGTCTCAACCCTCGTCAAGAAGACAGCCCTGACGAGCACGACGACAGTCCTGGCCCTGCCCCGTACATGCACGGTCCATCGGCCGGCTATGGTGGACACCACCACATGGCAGACCCGATGGGTCACCGACCAGGCTCCGCTTTCGATTCTCACCACTCGTATGCACAACCGAGCCACTACGGTCATATGGGTCACGGGGGCCATCGTCAGAGCTCCGGCAGTTCCCTTCGTCACTTTGATGGTGGTAGCGCAGGCCCCGGTGTCTGGTACGAAAAGGCGAAAATCGAACCCGAATCCCCCCGCATGCGCAATTCGAACTTTGGTAATGGCATGAATGGTGCCCCTTCGAACCGTAGCAGCAGTGGAACTGGCTATTTCAGCATTCCTTCTCCAAACTTTGGACCTGCACCCCTCCCTCCGGGAGGTCGCCAATCGGGATCGAATCCGCCTTCGGCGAACCAGACGCCACTACTCACTCCGTCGATCACACCCGCAATTCCGTCAAGCTCGATGGTCCCCCTTGCGGGAGGAGGGTCGCACCCCGCGACGAACCCGCCCAACGGTAACTGGATGAGTTCCGCCAGCAGTCTCGCGAGCTATGCACACCCGACTGGGGCGACGAACGGGTCGCACCCCCCCCTCGGGGGCCCCCCAGCGAACGGCAGCAGCTTCTTCGACTGGTCAAACCGGAGTGCCATTCCGAGTCCCGCCCCTGCTCCCACGCCCGGATCGGGCCCGGCTGCTGGTGCGAACAACTCGGGTGCGTCACAGTCGGCGTCCGGGCGTGGAGGACCTGGGCTTGGTGGTATGCCGTCGTACCGCACGAGCCAGCCCTCGACTGTACAGGGTGTGTTGGGCACTGGCGGGGGACCTCCACCTGCGCAGGCTGCAACGGCCGGTCGGAGCTCGCAATGGTAAATGTTGCAAGACTGAATGGGGGGGACGGCGCGACAGGATATATAAATTCTCTCTCACACGCACACCGTCACGCGGAAGACGAAGGAGGCGAGGGCACCGGTTGTTCGTCCGCAAAGGCCCTCCTCCCTTTTCTGTCCCGTCGTCGTTATCATCGTCGATCGGCAAAACTTGGCGCACTAACACCGCCTCACGCACTACCACATCGTCAACTCCCTCTACACGATCTGAATTTTACGCCGAATTTTTTTTATTGAGGCAACCCGCAATCACCGAAAAAAAAATTGTTCCACGAAGCGACCGACTACCGTTTTCGAGGTGTCATCGGCCCCCTGAACTCTGAAACCCAAGTTCGCGCAAATCTCGCTTCGATCGTCCTTTCGTCCTTTCGTCTCCTCATTTTCTATCCCTTAAACCTCCTGATCTTTTCTATTCCAGCGTGACGACGGTCACTGTATCCACTACTACCAAGATCCATTTCCTTCACGCAACTCTGGATCCGTCCCCACTCACCCACGTCTTTCACGTTCTCATGTTTTGCGGATGGTGTGCTGGGTTTAACATTAACGTGTTCACTCTTCCTCTTTTCTCTCTCCGTTTTCGAGTCGTGTCTGTCTCCATTTTCCCCGATCCCCGATCCTCGTTCTGTATTCTATTGTTTTTGCGTTATCCCCTTTGCCGGAGGTGCTTGGTCCCAAGAAAGCGATAGACAAATTTTGTTAATACTAGTCTGCTCCAAATCGAAGTGTAGTTTCCTCCTCAGTCAAACTCAAACGCACATTAAAACATAACCGCGCGGATGAATGCGACTAGCGCCGAGGGCTGCAAAGGCCGCTAGTGTGTCTCAATACAGAAGGCTGGTCCGGATCGTGAGAGGACGCCGAACAGATTTATGCCCACACTTTGGCTTCTTCTCTCCGGCCTGGAAGCAACGGCGAGCGTGTGTGCGGTGCGTGCTCAACGGGCTTTCTCTTACCTTCCCCAAACGCCTTTAAACGTCCTCACGGTTCACCGTGCTCCAGATTGAGCAGTGGGCATGCCTAGTTCGACCCTTGAACAGAGGAAAGGGGCTGCGAAAAAAATGCCTTGCACGATCATCGTCTCCGCAGTCGAACGTCTTCCGGTGGAGATGTGGCATCGCATACTCTCCCTCGCTATACACATCCCGCATCTCGATTCGACTTACGATGATGCTTTCCTCCAATCCCGTAGGAACTGTTCTGTTCGGGCTGTCCAGCACGCTATCGGGGCCTCACGCATAACTGCACGCGTACTCGCCAAGGTGTGCTCGTCGTGGAGGGTATTTATAGAGCAGAACGAGTACCAGGCTATCGTTCTCACATCACATCACGATTGGGCTGCTTTCCTCGCGACTATCCGTCGGTGGGGGGACCACTCGGCCACGGTGGGAAAAATGGAAATGGAGAAGGAAAAGGAAAAGGAAAAGGAAAAGGACGCAGGAGCACAAGTACTGCCAGTACTACTGTCGCCGCGATTGCTAACCGCTACGCGTCGTATCGACGTTTTGTTTTCCCTGGGCGAGATCGATGTCGAAGTACATACCTACTTACGAGGTCTGGAAGAGATTATACGCGCGTGCCCTAATCTCTCCACCTTGCGGGTTCAAGAACCGGCGTATCCGCGACTCATCCGCTCACATGAGACGACGAATATACTTCACAAATGGCCATCTACGATTAAGGAGCCTGACGGAGGCGGGGGTACAGGCGGAGGCGGAGGCGTGATCGGGACAGCGGCCAATCGACTTCACGCCTTTCATTTTCATCCCCAGTTTGACAATGAGCATTTCGAGAGAGCACTAGATTGGTCCACTGTACCGGATTTAGGACGCACTTTTACAAATCTGCGGCTGTTGAGCTGCACCATCGCGTTCTCCTCGCGCTGGGACGTGTTCCGTCCGCCGTTTACCACGGAATCTGTCCGAATATCGTTCCCCAACTTGCAGATATTGCATATCGCGTGGATGATGGACGAGCACAGTGTGCTGGCGGGCTTTGACGTGGCTGCGGTTCATCTCACTCAATATTTCCGACAGTGGGACCTGCCTCGCCTTCGGCACCTGCGAGTCCACAGGATCAACTCGGCTTCTTGGGGCATCATTTTGGCCCTCCTAAATAAGAATTCACCTCAGCTCGAGTCGCTGTCCATCAATGTATCACATTTCTATAGTCCTGTTCTTCTCCTCACTGACAATCTTAATCACAGGAGGTGGAAGACGACTATGGGAGCATTCCCAAGCAGTTCTGGGAACAGTGCCCTAATGTGACCACTCTGATGGGCGAACTGGAGCGTTTTGATTCACTCGGCATTCCAACTGGTCACAAATCCCTTCGTCAGTTGGGATACACCCGGCCGTCTTCTCATTTCGGAGACAACACCCATTTCCGGGAGAAGACCGTACGCGAGATCGGAAAGCAAATCGAGTATGATTTCGTCACCCTCGCGAATTTAACGATCCGGTTTGTTGAGTGCTCGTTTCACGAACTCTGTATTGAGACCTTGTGGCTCGGCACTGTGATCCTCCCACAGCTTGTCGACGAGCTTAGAACGTTGGCGAGCATCTGTACCAGTCGTGGATATAGCCTACTTGATGGCGATGGGATGCAGATCTCATCTTTCTTTCGTCAATCTTGCGAGGGAAACGCTGTATAGAAGTTCTCCTGTACATCTCAGCGAGGCTCCATAGAGCTTCCCCCCCCTCTCCCGGCTACTCAGGGAGGGCATTTCTCACCCGTGGTTCACTAGATTTGGAGCTGAGCTCCACAACTCGGTCTCTTCTCTCGGGCATTTTCGTGTACGTACCTGACATCTATCATTTACTTAGACGGGATATCCGTATTGCTCGCTTCAAGCTCTACCGGCTCTAGACCCTTCCTTGGATACTGCTTTTCGTGGGTTGGCATTGCCCATGTGGGGTGAGCTAGCCTTTCAACGCTGGGTCCCCGGGCGGGCTACCCGGAGAGATATCATACCTCCAGTCGCTCTCGAGTTCATTTTTACATCATCACTGTTCTATGTGGTTTATTACCCGCGCTTCTTCCGGCATTGGAGTTCCCGAGAGCTGCGTGTTGGCTTCATCGCTTGCGAAGGGTACGATTGTTGTTTTCCACTTAATTTCTGTGTCAATAGGACCCCACATTCCCTCTTCGTGTGTATTTCTAATGTCTGGACAATTACCCGAAGTTTGCACTGGGCTTCAAGCCCTTTTCTTCTGTGGCGCTAGCCCCTTTACTCATATTCTGTCTGTCTGTCTATCTGTCTGGAGTGGGTGAAACCCTTGCGGGGTGTCCCACTAGGGGCCACGCAAGCATGATGCAGTAATCCCGTTATGTCCCTGAATCGACCCTTAGATCTCGTGTGAAAGCACTGGGGATGTGAGTGACAAGTCACAGAAGCAAAGCCACTGGGGACGGAACGGGTGCACCAGAGCGACACCGTGCCACCGGTGTCTCTACAGCTGTCGATTGCACCCACTCCCTTGGCCCGCAGCCCTTCTCTTCTCGGAGCGATTGAGCGATTGCAGAACTGAGCCCCCCCCATCCGTCCATTGGGCGCCAGGCTCTCGAATAAACAGGAACTCCGATCCTCCGATTTCAAATATCCCTCTCGGCTCCCGTCCAAAGCGGCCTTACCTCTGCTGTGGTGACGGTAAGCCCTTTGCCCTATTCGGTTGGAGCAATTTTTCCCAACTTGCGTAGCGGCAAAGATCTGGCTGGGTTCGGGTGCAAGGAGACTGTAAAGACGAAGATTTTGAGTAAGATCGACAACTCTATGTGTTGCACAATAAAAATAAATTGGGCTTATTCACCCGTCATCAGTTCACTTCAGTCAGGCAGGCAGGGGGACTGCCGCCGGCAGTGAACATGGGCTTTGTCTACCACAACCACGCTGTACTTCAACTTTTCACCTCGCTCACTTTTCCGGGCGGTTTGGCTAGCCTCGCGATATCATAATGAGCCGTGGCCGTCCCTGGAGGCCCAGCGCTTGCAGTAGGCCTGCATTGTTGCGTTGTGACATTGTCGCACTTCTTTTGTTCCAGTGCTACTGGATCGGGAAGACTACTTTGATGTAGCCTGTTTCGCTGATAGTACCTTTACGTAACCTTCCACCCATCAAAAGCCAGGTGGGAATTCGCCGGCCAAGCTGTATATGGCGCGGGGCCGTTCGTTTACGTTTAGGTGCACAGCCGAGGTGCAAACCAGGGTGGGTGGGCGAGAACCCCGGCGGCCGTCCAATTCGCCAATCTTGCATATGGCGCTATAAGGTAGTTTCAGCGCCACGGCTACGCTAATTAAGATTTCGCACAGCCCTCGTGGCCCAAACTCCTGGGTTTTGGGTGATGATCGAGATCAGGAAATCTGCGTCACGCTGCGCTCTGAATTTGCAATACTCCTCAGATTGCTGATTGAGGTAATCGAGACGAAATGTAATGATCCAAAGTCGGGAATCACGAGTCGACCCGGTTGCGTGGAGTTTTTTCGCTTCTCCAGACAAAATGATTTTCCGAGGGATGGCAACATACTGTATAAAGCTAATGTGCACCCAAGAAGTGCGGGGATATCCTGGGTCATTTGTAACGCTCTGAGCTGACGTCCAAACCTTGGCCTGACGGTGGAGAGAGTCCCGACGGACTCAGGCAATTGAATACACTTCAGTCTCGCCATTTACTCTCTCTCGTCGTCCTCACGTTGCCACTCACTGCCTTGTAAGAAGGTAAACACTGATGCAATTATAAGGTGTACCAGGGGAGGGTTCACGTGTGTTTGTGACTGTTTAATTAGTGTATTGAAACGCATGTCGCTATGAAAACCATCTGCCGCGTCGGCTATCCGAGCTATGGCCGCATTGCCCCTCCATACACTCGGCATTCCAGGGCAACCAGCAACCAGCAACCAGAAATCAAGCAAATACTGTATCCTAATTAGCAGAGCTATCTAGCAAGCCCTCTTACATTGATTTCGCAATCCAGAGTATCATGAGAAATTGCCAAGGTAGTTGCTATTTCATCACATTGTACAATCCAATGGAATTGGCACCATTTACGTCGAATATGTTGTCCTGGATGGCGAAATTGGCTTTCGGACAACCGTCCGAGCATTGAGGGAGTTGGTATTCAGGAAATGTCGCCAATAATGTGACACAAGACCGTAGACCATATTTATCATCCCCTCGTGACGGGTGCGAGCATGGTTGGTTCAACACAAGAATGAGGAACCAGTTCACAGTCTGGGTTTCGTCAATGACGTCCCACCTTGGTTCGCACGACGGAAACGTCCTGAAACTCTCATGTTACTCAGCATTTCGGTTTAATGACGGTAATGTGAGTACTAATACTCTACATGTCTCCGATCCCTGTTCTCCCTTGTGACCGGGTTCTGTGGAGAGGCCTTTATGAGCTCTAACTTCCCTAACGAGAGCCACACCGTGTAGAGGCTCACGAGGGACCTACTGTAAGCAACAGATATCGTGGTTACCCCGGCTCTACATTTAATCTGGAACTCCTTCGGACCACACTGAAGAATAAGTCGGAAGAGGTCTCAAAGCTGTGGAATAACCTACCCTTGCTCCTATCCGCTCTCCCCATTATGGACGTTTGGTCCTTTGGCTGTTCTGTTAACGCGACCTTCAAAGCACAGCTTGGAAGACACCCTTCCCTCGCTTCTCTTGACTGTTACAAGACGCGCCAAGCACTGATTGTAGCAGTGGATGGCTGGGACAGAGATGACACCCGGTAGGACGGAGCAATTCCCAATTTTTTTTTCCCAAAGCTAGGGCGGTCATGAGCTTAGACAGGTACGCCTTCAAGGTCGAGCTAGAGCCCTTGATTCAGTTTAGTCCCTCTCCTGATCGACGCTGCAACCACAAGATAGTTTTTATAGAGAAACGATACCCCGCCCGGTTGACACTCGGCGATTTTTACCGGTATCCCTCGGAATCGTCCAGGTGGACTTCAGACTACGCAAAGAAGGCATCCTTGACTGCAATCGACTAGAATTAGCTCCCTGCTCTGAAAGGAGCCGTCCAAGGCATGTCGGGACAAGTCTGGTGCCATCGCTTTGTCCCTCCTCAAACCCGGAAAGACCTGCCTAAAAGCTGCATGATAGCTTCGGAACCCCACATTTGTCCCGGCGCGAGCACCAGGATTGGGAAAGCTCGCCGAGGCCGACTGGAAGGATTTGCGAACTGTCGACTTCATCGGTATGGACGCATACAATGTAACCGGGAGAACATCTGTACATTGAAATCTTCGGACAAGTGGCTTATCAGGATACATTGGATTGCCATGGCCCTCTGGCAGGGGCACCAGAGAGTCGGAGTTGATCGCTCATCCCTCACGTAAGCAGCCTCTCAAAGACCCACCTCTGGTTAGCGCCGCCTTGGTCCTTTGTGATAGCGACCTGATTCGATGCGAGTCAGAATGAGTCGATGGACTAGTGCGATCCGCAATTACCTTCTCGCCTGCGTGACCGTGGGCCACACCCCAGTTAGCGGTGCGACCGCCATCCTGAATGCTACAAGAAGAAATGGGGTCAGGTTTGTGTGGTTTAAACGCACTTATGACTTACGTGTAGCCTTCGTCGCCGCCCCTGATGGTCCAGACATAGCTGCCAGCCTTGATGACCTTTACCCCCTCGTCACCCCAGGCAGCTTGAAGGCTGGTTGCCTCCACGGGGACAACCGCTTGGGTGTTGGCGTCATAGTCTTGGAGCGCCCACTACAGGTACCCGTACTGGTCAATACGAATAATGACAAAGTAGATGCAAACTGAGTAAATGAGAGGTATTACGTACAACTTGGTTTTTGTTATTCCCGAAAGGCTCGACAGTGGCAAACTGGCCATCGCCATGGAAGGTAATGGCAAGCTTTTGGCCCGAAGGACTGAGGACGCGGTTGTAGATGATATAGTTACCAGCAGATGGGCGAGACATTGCGATGGTTTATCGAGATGAAAGTAAGTGGGAGACGAGTGAGCTTTGGGGACTCGATGAGGAGCAAAGATTCTCTCTTGCAGCCCTTATAAGCCGTAGGATGGGGTGCTACGCGTCATATCACCTCATTATTCCTGTTCCCCGTTGTGAGAGGTCAAAGTGGCGCCTTCCATAAACTAATATTCGCCACGGGTGTCCTCATGATATCGACAGGCGTATAAGTCGCACCACGTGTGGGTACCTGAATGAAATAAATGACAACTTAGGTTCACAATTTCCTGACTTCGATGAATATGGGACCCACATAAAAAGCGGAGCTGTCATAAACCAGCGCTTGCACCAACCAATACGCGAGCGATGAGGAGTTGTGAGTTCGGCCGGAGGTGCAAAGAAGTGACCAGCTTGGCTCAGGAAGCAGCAAGGCTAGCGCTCTCGTTTCATAGATTCAGGTGGAAGACCAGGTCACCAACCCCTGGAGAGGACCTACACATGACCAGTGGTATGATTAAACTTGTCCATTGCGCCATCCCAAACCTATTTTTGATGCTCGGCCGAGGGGGAACGGTACTCTTGGCAGCTATGACTGAGATAGGAAAACATTTTGACAGAACCCCATTGCGCTGTGGCGTTTGTTGTGTGTGTAAGATTCGTTCTACCCCACGAAATGGCTACTACGTTGTCCGGACGAAAGTAGAAACCTTGCGTTCGCAGATGTTCCATTTCACGTCACCGCGTGGATGAAGTCCTACACAATGTGTGATTTCGTGCTTTGTAGAGGCGGGATCGGAGGGCAGTTACTGCTGGACCAGTGCACTCTTTCTCAAGCTAAGCTCCGCCAGTCGGTCAAGTTCTCCATCCCCCATGACCTTCTGTGTGGATTTACCCATAACATATGCCATAACCTCAGATGTAAAGTATTTGAACTAGGTGTGGCTGCAATGGCTTCCCTTCACGAAGGCGAAAGTCCGGCAATATGATTTTGATGAGCAGAGTTACGTTGCTGTCGTTCCCCAAAATCAGAATGTATACTCACTTTGAACATTCCTTCGGGATGTGTACACCAGATCAATGAAACTCCATGGCAGTGACGGGGTGGCATCGATATTTTGGTTTAATGAGTCCATGCTCGGCGCTGAGAACCCACCAAACGTCGCACCACGCGTAGAGTTGCATTTTATTTGGCTTCTCTTCGCCCTCGCGAAGAACAAAACACCCCTCTTGCGCAATAGGCCGTCCGGCCCGCGTCATCGCCGTCTACAAGCCTGCGTATCGTGTCTCGTGTAGGCGTAGGAGAGTCCTTGCTGGCGCATAGTGAACCTAGGATGTCTGCGGCGCAGACCGATACTCAGAAGCGCCCCCCACCCGCTGTGTCACGGGGGGACCAATAGCACAAAGAGTAACTACATTGTATACAAGCCTCATTACACGCGCTTTCTCTCGCGTATGAGAATTTTATTTGGCACCGTGCTTTCTCCACACGATCCACAGTATTTTTTATAATGGAGGTCGACAAGTGTGCTATATTTATTGGACTACCTAGTTGTCAAATATACGCTTGTCCTCACGTCTTCCATGTTACGTTTATTTGCAACCGTGCCACAGGCGAGATGTAGATTCCGCTGCACCAGGTGACCCCATACCCCGGCCGATGGCCTTCGTTCTCAACTCAGCTGGTATACGTGTTCTCAGAGCTGGCATTACTGTTTTGAACGCGTGTTCACCGTCTACATCTCACCGCATATAGTAACTACCAGCTGCATGTACAATGACACGGTGGATTTGTTGCACCACATGCACAGCCTGTACGTAATCCCATCGGAACATTAAGTGTCAAGCGACTAGGATTGTCCTTTACTGTCTTCGCGCTCGGGAAATTTCAAGCAGCGGTCTTACTTTGGGTGATCGAATTTATTCCTTCATAGGCTGTCGAGTTATGGGTCTTGTGAGCCGAACCCCGTATGACCCGTTGTATATATGGCGCTGCATGGTGGGTACTTTGTATGTAGAAGATATTGATACGTTTGAGATCTTTGCCTAGCCCCCCAATCCTGACTGGTGCTATAGGTACATCTAGGTGGGGCCAAGAGCCCTAATAAGAAGTAGAGACTTTATGTAAGTAGCGATGTTGACCAGGTATCCAACCTTGCAGAGCAGAGATATTTCCGGACCACACTAATGAACATTAAGCTACCAGGACGGCCCAGAGCTGTTTACAACTCTATCCATTCTCCCCCATGATGCGTGTTTAACCTTCGGCAGGAATCGCCATTCTGTCGATGCGTCACGACTTGGGAAGACGGCTGCCTCATTCCTCTCTTGATTAGTGTAATAAGCCGCGTCAGGCGCTGGTTGTGGGTAGGGGATGGTAGGGGTGAAGATAACAAACGGTACCCGCCGCAAGCAGTTGCCAAGAAGGTTTCCAACTTTCGTCTAGGAAACTCTTGATAAAACTTTTGAACGATGGCGAGGAAAGGCACCCCAATTCTGCGTGAGATGCAAGCTGGGTTGGAATCATAGCGTCTCTTATGATTCGTGTGGCATTCGAACGTGCGTGCCGTGCCGAGAGAAAGCCGCTAGGGCGGAAAGTGGTGAATCAGTTGGAATGCTTCTGGGGAGACAGCAGCAAGCGGAGGGCAGAATGGCACCCTTTTAATGCTACAATGCATGACGATTGGCAAGAGGCTCGGGTCGCCGGTTTCTCGCATAGTATAGCTCGCTGGAGGCGACGGCGCGGGGACTGGCTGAGAGGCTTTGCTGTAAGTGGCGGCGCGGCGCAGAATGAGTTCTAAGGATACATTGGAAGAGCTATGGATGGAAGACTGGTGGGCTGTGGGCTGATGGATGATAGATGGTCTCAGTGCAAAGTTGATCTCTCCCAATTCGGGCTACTCGCTCCTCGCTCGCTCGCTTCTACACCAGTACTCGGGCAGGCTCGAAAACGTGAAAACGTGAAAACGTCCAGACACTCTTTCCTGTTACACTCTTTCCCCACCGAGCTCGCCAGCAAACCGCTTACACCGGCGCCGTCGTGATGGCTTACAACCAACAATTCCGAAACGACGATTACTACAACAACAACAACAACAACAACAACTGGGACTCGCGCTCAGCAAAGTCGTACAACACTCAGCACTCGAGCTACTCCACCCAGCACCTCAATTCCTACAACAATGCCCCGCCAATCCCTCAACTGCCTTATGCTCAACCAGCCATCGACTATCCACCCATGCAGCCACCGCAGCCACGCTACGGAGACCCGTACAACCGAGCAGCCAGCATCGCTAGCGGATACAGTTCTGCGCGAGACAAGCTCATGAAGCGGCGTGTGAGTACCGGGTGTAATTGCCTGCTTCCGTTCCCGGAGAACAACCCCCCGCCTCCCTGCCCCATCACTCCTCCTCTCGGGTAGCGACCGGATTATCGGTGCTGACCTCACTTCTTTCTAGTCCGTCCGGCAAGTCGCGCTCCAGAATGGCAACCTTGTGTTCGATGTGCAAGTGCCGTCGCACATTGTTACGTCCTCAGAAAAGAGTGAGGAGTTTTCCAAGATGCGCTACACTGCCGCCACGTGTGACCCCGATGAGTATATGCGCCAGAAGTATACCCTCCGACCGTATCTCTATGGGCGCAAGACCGAGCTCTTCATCGTCCTGACCATGTACAATGAAGACGAAGTTCTCTTCGTCCGGACGATGAACGCAGTCATCAAGAACATTGCCTACCTTTGCGGCCGCACCCGCTCGAAGATGTGGGGCCCAGACGGCTGGAAGAAGGTCGTGGTCTGCGTTGTCTCTGATGGTCGCTCCAAGGTCAACCAGCGTACCCTCAAGGTCCTCAACTTGATGGGTTGCTACCAAGAGGGCATTGCTAAGGACAGTGTCGCCGGCAAGGACGTCACCGCCCATATTTTCGAGTATACCTCGCAGGTCGTCGTGACCGAGACGGGCGAAGTGTCCACTGGTGCTTGCCCCGTGCAGATCGTCTTTTGTTTGAAGGAGCAGAATAAGAAGAAGTTAAATAGCCATCGATGGTTCTTCAACGCCTTTGGCCCGCTCATCCAACCCAACGGTGTGCTCTTTTGCCTCACGTCGAGCGAGCTCGTACTAAGTAGAATGTGACTCAGTTTGCATACTGCTCGATGTTGGTACCAAACCCACAGGAACGTCCATTTACGACCTCTGGAAATGTGAGCACCTTCTTAGTCCTCTAACCGACTCCGGCTCATATGACCCACCCAGGCTTCGATATGCACTCCAATGTCGGTGGTGCTTGCGGCGAAATCTGCGTCGATACAGGCAGGGGGTGCTCCCTGCTCCTTAAGTCTCCCCTGGCAGCTTCCCAAAACTTCGAGTACAAAATGTCCAATATCCTCGATAAGCCTCTGGAGAGCGTTTTTGGATACATCTCCGTGCTTCCTGGCGCCTTCTCCGCCTACCGCTACAAGGCACTACTCAATGGGCCGAATGGCAAAGGTCCACTTGCCAGTTACTTCAAAGGCGAGGCCATGCATGGAGACGGTGTCAACTCTGCTGGTCTCTTTGAGAGGAACATGTACCTCGCGGAAGATCGAATGTATGTTCATGCGGGGCAGTGGTGCCTGGTGACTGACAAGCTCCACAGTCTCTGCTTCGAGATCGTTACGAAGAAAAAAGAGGGTTGGGTGCTCAAAGTCGGTGTTACCATCACCTCGTCTTAATGGTCCTGACATATCTCTCATTGATAGTACGTCAAATCTGCCAAAGCCGCGACCGACGTGCCCACCACCATCCCGGAGTTCATCTCTCAGCGCCGTCGTTGGCTTAACGGCTCGCTCTTTGCTGCTCTTCATGCAACTGTCTACATGTTCCGCATCTGGACTTCTGGCCAGAGCTTTTTCCGCAAGTTGATTCTACAGTTCGAGTTCATTTACAACGCTATCCAGCTCGTCTTCACCTGGACATCTCTGGCTAACTTCTACCTTGCCTTCTTCTTCGTGAGTACCCGATGATGCTCCGCAGCCATAGAGTTGTAGACTGATTTGGAGTGGAACCTTCGTAGTTGGTCCAATCTGCCACAAAGGACACAACTGCAAATGCCTTCTCTTTCATGAACTTTAACGGTGCCGGTGGGATCATCTTCGATGTCATTCTCAAGCTGTACATTGGCCTTCTCTTCGTCATCACCATTTGCTCGCTCGGTAATCGCCCACAAGGTTCCAAGATGACTTACGGTGTCGCAATACTCCTCTTTGGTTTCTGTAATGTCATCGCCTTGTGGTGCGCCGGATACACGGTCTACATGGCGGTCCCCCATACTCTCGATGGCTGGAGCCGCTTTGGAGATCTCATTCAAAACAATGCGACGTTCCGCGATATCGTCATCTCGCTCGCGGCCACCTATGGTCTCTATTTGTTCAGCTCGTTCATCCACTTTGAACCTTGGCACATGTTCACCTCCTTCGTTCGTGAGTGCCAATGGATTGCTCCCCTTTGATCATTCTAACACTTCTTGTTGCAGAGTACATGTTCTTCCTTCCTAGTTGTAAGTGGTCCTTCATCATCAATAGTTTCGTTATACTTATCCACTGGGAAGACGTCAACATCCTAATGATGTACGCGATGTGCAACTTGCACGACGTCTCTTGGGGTACTAAGGGCGACAACGGAGCCACCAAGCTCGGTGGTGCTAAGAAAGTCACTGGAAAGGACGGTTCGGACATGTATGAAGTCGAGCTACCAACCGCCCGTGAAGACGTCGACTCCGTCTGGGCGGCGAGCCGCGCGGCTTTGAGACACAAACCCGTCGAAGAGAAAGAGCACAGGGACGCGGCCACAAAGGGAGCTGATAGGGATCGTGCGTGGGTACGTCGTGCTCTTCCCAGTATCGCCTTTGTTTCCTTTATGTGCTGACCAGGTTGTGTAGAGAACGAACACTCTCTTAGCCTGGATCGGAACCAACATGTTCATGATCCTAATCTTCACCTCTTCTGCTTTTACAACTGTACGTGCTGGACTGCGTTATATAACTGATACCCAATCTCACAATATCTCTCGTTGCAGTGGGTACAAAAGAGCTTCAATCAGGCGACTGGCAGTAGCGTGTTCAACCCCTATCTTTCCTTCCTGTTCTTTGCGTTGTGAGTATACATTGTGGACACTTCACAATACCGCACTCATAACATTTCTTAGGGCCGGCTTAAGCGCGATTCGATTTTTCGGTTCGTGTGCGTATCTTGTCCTCAGGCTCTTCGGCCTTTAGGAATCTCTTCGGCCCTCGCACCTGAAAATACCCGTCCTTCCTTCCACACTCTACAATTTGCCAACTATTTATCATGCTTGGGGTTTGCTTTACGACTCTGTCAGGCCCTCTCCCAGTACGGATGATATACGCTTACAGCATTTTTGACGCACCCGAGCATTGTATGCTTGTGTTGCTGCCCGGACACCTTTCGACTCTGTGTACAGTCTCGGAATTGTAGCTTCACTCCTCTTCTAACAAACTCGTCCCCTGTTATCCCTGTTCAGCACTCGTGCGTTAAAAGCTCAGGTCTGGGCCATTAGACAATCCAAATTAGCATGACCAATTGGTGCAATATCAAATTACGCACGAGCCTGACTGAAATTATCCCCGCAGTCCGGGATAATCTCGCTTGCCTATCCTAGGTTGTAGACCTATCCGGGGAATAGATGTCAAAAGTAGATCTCGTATGGTTTACCTCGTCCATTCGTTCATCGAAAGGCCAACCGATCTCATAAGACCAAAGCCAATTATCGACTCTGGTTTTCCCTCACAGCCGAGCTCCACTGGCGTCATTCCCTTTCTTGTTCACACAGTCCCCTATATAAATGACTCCATGGTAGGACGTCTCCGACTCAGTTTACTCTCGCGCACTGAGTCTGTGAGTCCATCGCTCTTCTTGTAGCCTGATTTCTGGTGTCTAATTCTTTCTGGTAGCGCGTCCGCTTAGGCTCAATAGCTAGAGGAATGGTACAAAGTAGGACGAAAAACGTACAAAGGGCATCAAATATTACGCTTGCAGCTCCAGTGAGCGCCGATGGCCTCCACA
>WNFL01307664.1_pt1 | contig 15366 bp, 11 predicted proteins | sample 5400361 | NCBI WGS metagenome assembly WNFL01 (sample SAMN13153351, study PRJNA577476) | soil metagenome | isolation source: 40 cm soil on Douglas fir-dominated hillslope | place: USA:California | collected 2013-09-17
TCCGCTTTTTCCAGCGTCGGAAACACCTGTTCGCGGCGTGCCTCGAATATCGAAATTTGCTGTGAAGCCATGAAACCCGCACTTTCCCCAGAGAATCCTTACCCGCGACACGCGGGGGCGATATCAATTCTATGATCGCACTCGGAAGGTTATGTACCAACCTATACATAGGTGTGAGCGGGCAAGTTGCCATTGCGCAATTTGCCGTTTGCAGGCAAAGCGAAAACTTGAGCGTTCCTGAGAAGAAAAAGAGCCGGGGTCGGTGAACAATGGCGAGCGAGCCTGCCTCTTCGAAGCTTCTGCGGTCCGTCGATCGTGGCCGCGACCATGTGCGCGGCGGCAACGCTCCTGGTGGAATTGTCAGCGTCGTCGTTTATGGGGACTATCTCTGTCCCTATTGCCGGCGTTTGCGTCACGTGCTCGCGCGGCTTCGTCAGGCGCTCGGCGAACGCCTGGCCTATGTGTTCCGCCAGTTTCCGAACGAGCGCGCGCATCCGGGCTCAACCTTGATTTCACGTGCTGCGGAGGCGGCCGGCAAACAGGGGCGGTTCTGGGAAATGCACGACCTGCTCTATGAGCAGGAGCCGCCGCTCACCGAAAGTCACGCGTTTGAATTCGCGCGCAAGCTCGGACTCGACATCGAGCGCTTCCGCAGCGACCTCGACGCCGACGAGATCAGGAACCGCGTCGAGGAGGATGTCGCCGAGGGTAAGCGCAACGGTGTGACCGGGACTCCCACGCTTTTCGTCGACGGGATCCGCTACGATGGCGCTTGGGACTTCTACTCCATGCTGGAAGCATTGGAACGCCCAGTGGCCCAGCGCGTTGAACGGTCCGCGCGGGCGTTTGCCAGTCTTCCGGCGTCGGGTGGGCTTGTTCTGCTCCTGGCCGCAGCGCTGGCTCTTTTCTTCGCCAATACGCCGCTCGCCCCCTATTACCGGCTTTTCGTCGAATCCACCTTCGGCATCGGAGTCCCCGGCAGCATGTTGTCCTTGTCGGTGGGCGCGTGGTTTTCTGAAGGTCTGCTCGCAATCTTCTTCCTGCTGGTCGGGCTCGAGATTCGCCGGGAAATGACGGCGGGCGCTCTCGCCGATCGCCGTGCCGCAATTCTGCCCGTCGTTGCGGCCGTGGGAGGGGTGCTGGCGCCCACAGCGATCTATCTGGCCCTGAATCCCGGGCCAACGGCGCGCGGCTGGTCGGTGCCGACCGCCACCGATATCGCCTTCACGCTCGGGATTCTCGCTTTGCTCGGCGACCGAATCCCGCAAGGGCTGCGCGTCTTCGTCGCCGCGCTTGCCGTCGTCGATGATGTTCTTTCGGTGCTGACACTCGCGATCTTCTATCCGCGGGATTTCGAGCTGACCTGGCTGGTCACAAGTGGCCTCGCGATTCTGTGCCTCGTCGCTCTCAATCGTTGGCGCGTTTACGCGAGCTGGCCCTATGTCGTCATCGCCGTCGCGCTCGGGCTTTCGCTGCACGGGGCCGGCGTTCATGCCGCACTTGCCGGCGTCATATTGGCGGCCTTCCTGCCGACCCGCCCTACACCGGCCGCGGGCCCCCTGTTGGCGCAGGCCGCAACAGCCCTTGCAGCGCTCGAGCAGGCGGAGAACGAAGCTAAAGAAACGGACGCGCAGCGTCGCATTGAGCAGGAGCCAATCTGGGATTGGGCAAGCCGCAATCTTTCCGCGGCGAGCGACCGCCTGATGTCACCCGCCGACCGCATCGAACGGGCTGTGGCTCCGTGGAGCGCCTATCTGATCTTGCCGCTGTTTGCGTTCTCGGCGACCGGGGTCAATCTCGCAGTCGACCTCTCCTCGCCTTCGATCTGGCCCATTCTCCTGGGGGTCATATTGGGGTTGGTCATTGGCAAACCCCTCGGCATTTGCCTCGCCTCTTGGCTTGCGATCAGCGCGCGCGTTGCCGTCGCGCCCGACGACGTAACGCTGCGCAGCTTCATCGGCGGGGCCTGCCTCTGCGGTGTGGGCGACACCGTCTCGCTGCTGATGGCCGATCAGGCATTTCCGCAGGGCCCGGAATCGGCGATCGCCAAGATTGGCGTCTTGCTCGGCTCCGTGATCGCCGCGGCCCTCGGCGCCTTCATCCTCAGCCCCCGTCCTCAGATGCGCACGGTTTCAGAGGTTGCGGAACGAGCCTGAGCCTCGGGTGGGAACAAACAAAAGTCGCGGGAGTGTAGCAAAGATGTCACCCGTCGGCATTGACGCGCCGCTCAGCCTCTGCCTCTAATGCCGACATTACGTGTGTTTCATCTTCCGGTAGCCAATCGCGTATCTGGCTTAAAAAAAACGGGCGGAATTGCTTGGGGGTAGTGCAGCGAGTCGCATGAAATAGAAATCCATACACTTCGAAAGTTCCGCCCATAAACACACATGGGCCGGCCTTGCCGGTCCGGGGGAGGAATTTCGATGAATCCGACAATGTCACGACTCGCGACGCTTTTGGGGACGGCCTCGTTTCTGACCTTGGCCGGCTCGCTCGATGCGCAAGGCCAACAGGTCGCGCAAGGACAAACGGCGCAGGCCGCTCCACAAGAGGTGCCTGAACAGGTCCTGATCACGGGCTCGCTCATTCACGGCACCGCGGCCGTCGGCGTTCCGGTAACCAATTTGGGACCGCAGGATTTCTCGCAGACCGGCGCGCTGACAACCTCGGACCTCTTCAGATCGGTGCCGGCCTTCAACGTGTCGCCTGGCCCGATCGCCGTGCAATCGGGCGCCAATGTCGAAAGAGCGACGCGCGTCAACCTCCGCGGCCTGGACACTGGTACCGCGCCGCGCACGCTGCTGATGATCGATGGCATGCGTTTTCCGGGACAAGGCAACGGCGTTTGCGAAACCGACCCCTCGATCATTCCTTCGATCGCGCTCGACCGCATCGACATCCTGGCCGATGGCGCCTCTGCGACCTACGGTTCGGACGCCGTCAGCGGCGTGATCAACATTATCCTCAAGCGCGCCTATGACGGCGCTGTAACCCAGTTGCGCTACACCACCGGTGACGGCGGCAAGCAGCGCTGGCAAGCCTCTCAATTGTGGGGCCGGACCTGGGACGGCGGCGATATCACGCTGAGCTATGAATGGTACGACGATGCGCCCGTCATGGGAAAAAGCATCTCCAAATGGACGACCGACTTCACTCCTTGGGGGTTGGACAACAGGGTTCCGCTCGGCTCGTCCATACCCGGCACGATTTCCACGGGCGCACCGAGCCAACCCGCGTCCAACGGTCTCGGCACATCCGGAAATCTGGGACACCAATGCACCAATTGCTTCGCCATTCCCGGAAGCACCGGCCAGAACTTCAATCCCATCAATGGGGGCATCGGTCCGACGGCTCCGTTCAGCGGTTCGACTCTGAATTGGACGACATTCAATGTGGCGGCCAATATCGGAACCAACGGTACCCGGAACGAATTCGACCCCTTCAGCGTCGCCTGGTACGACGCGGCGCAGCAACGCAATGCCGCGGTGATGACGGTCGATCAGCGTCTGACCCGGAATATCTCGTTCTACGGCGAGGGATTCTACAGCAACCGCCGTGCGCAGGTCCTGCAGCCTTCGAGCATCGGCGGCGGCGCCCAAGACATCCTCTCTGTCGGCGTGCCGACCTTCAATCCTTATTATCCGACGGGCGGGGCGCCGAGCAATTTGCGCGTCAACTACAACACCGTCATCGAGAACCCGACCTATGTGAATGCCTATGAATTGGCGAGCCGCTACGAAGGTGGGTTGAATATCGATCTGCCGGGAAATTGGACCGGGCGAATCTATTACGCGACGACCTACGATTCGAGCTTCAATCATGTCACCGGCCAGGTGAACAAGAATGCCGTGTCCGCAGCGCTAGGCTGGACAATGGCGGCAACTCCGGCCGCCGGCACCACCCCCGGCATCGCCACCTGGACCAAGCCGGCTACGGTGCCCTATCTGAACCTGTTCTGCGATCCGACGCAGTTCCAGTGCAACTCAGGCACCACATACAATTATGTGACGCCCTTCCGCCTCATCCAAGAAAAATACATCATCAACGAGAAGGGCGCGAATTTCGACGGCCCATTGTTCGATTTGCCGGGCGGCCAGGTGAAGGCGGCGGTGGGCGCCAACTTCACCACCTATCATTTCAGCCTCGTCAACATCCTCAATGACACCGCTCCCAGCCTGGTTCTCCCCTATTTGTCGGATCCGGAATCCAAGCAGGTTTGGGCGACTTTCGCTCAGCTGAACGTGCCGATCTTCGGCGACAACAACGCCATACCGGGGTTCAGGAAACTGGAACTCGAAGGTTCTTGGCGCCACGACCAGTACACCGACGTCGGCGGCACCAGCAATCCGAAGGTCGCGTTCACCTGGATGATCTCCGAGGATGCCGGCCTTACGGTCAGAGGCTCGTGGGGCACATCGTTCCGCGCGCCCGTGTTCGGCGAAGTTTCGCCCATCGCCAATACCGCCATTACGGCTTGGGACATACCGACGGCTGTCTTCCAGTCGACAAATGCCAGTATCGACATCTCCTGCACCGGCGGCGTTCCTGTGGCCGGTTCCGGCGCAGCGAAGCTGTTCGCGGCCGGCTTCGCCTGCGGCTCCCATGCGACAGGCATGGGAGGGGTATCCATGAACGGCGGCGCCAGGGCCTCGCAGGATGCTGGCTGGCGTCAGTTCGTCAATCAGGATGGGCAAGTGCTTCATCCGGAAAACGCCACCAACTGGAGCATTGGAGCCGAATTTGCTCCCACGGCCTTCCTCAGGGGCCTCGACATCCAGGCGACCTGGTACAGCATCAAGATCAATGGCGTGCTGAGGGGCTTCGGCAATCCGACGACAACCGCGTTCAATGACCCCACTCGCGGATTCTCCTACATTGTGCCCAGTGATGTGGGCTGTCCGGCGTCCAACAATTCCCAACCGACACTTTGCGCGACCTTCGAAAATATGGTCGCCAACATGCTCACCAATGCGAAGAGCGCGGTTCCGCCCAACGCCCAGACGCTGATCTATTGGCTGAATGACGGCGGCACCTTCAACAAGGGCTGGAACAAGATCGACGGCGTGGACTGGACCTGGAGCTATGACTGGGATTTCGGCGATATCGGGGCCTTCAATATCGGTCAGACCGGCACCTACTATCTGAAAAATGAGTCCGTTACCGCCCCTGGAGGAACGGTCGTCGACGCCATTCACCAGGACATACAGCTTACCAACCTGAATGAGTTCGGCGTCGAAGTGGCTCCAAGATTCAAATACCGAGCGCGTTTGGGATGGAGCAACGGCCCGTGGAGCCTTACCGGCTTCATGGACTACGCGTCCCATTTCTATCACACCCAGACATCACCGCCGAATGTGAACAATCAGTGCTTCGCGGCCGGCAGCTCGGCGGGCGGCGGCACCTTCCCGTGCGCGATCAACAATTACACGACCGTAGAACCGTCCTGGTACACGTTCGATCTGTCCGCCGGGTATGACACCGGCGATGAACCGGCCAATGATTATCTGAAGCATATCGGCGTTCAGTTCGTGGTGCAGAACGTCACCGGGGTAAAGCCCGCCTTCGAATACCGAATCCAAGCCCAGGGCGGCAATCCGGCGGCCCATGACATCCTGAAGAGCGCGGAAGGGCGAATGTTCTCCCTCATCGTGACCAAGACCTGGTGATGAATCGGCGGATAGGCGCATGGTCATCCATGCGTCTATCCCCATGTCCTTGAAGAGTTCATTAGGCGGACGCGTGTGAGTCGACAGCAGAGACATGCAAGGCTGAGACAGAGCATCGACGCCGTCTCGCGCCATGGCATCAATCTGAAGGCCGGACAATCCGATCGTTTGTGGTCCTCGATCGCAGCCACGCGCATCCTGTTGGATATTCTGAGCGGGCACAGTCCCTCGCGCGCGAGCCAGGCGGCGAAATGGGCCCACGAATTCTTCGAAACCTCATTGCGGCACAATCCGTCCGAGTCGCAAATCGAATGCGCGAAGGGTTGCACATTCTGTTGTCACCTGCGGGTGTCGGCGATGGCGCCGGAAATCTTCCTGATCGCCAACCAAATTCGCCGGGAACACAAGAACGATCTGGAAAGCGTCCTGAGCCGACTGCGCGCCGTGGATCGCAACAGCCGGGGGCAGAGCGGTGCGCAGCGCGCCAAGAGCAAACTCCCATGCGGGCTGCTCGATGGCTCGCTTTGCACCGTCTACGCTGTTCGCCCCTCCACATGCCGCGGGCACACATCCGTTTCGGTACGGACGTGCGAGCAAGGTTTCCACGGCGAAGATGTTGAGGTCCTCACCCCGGCGGTATGGGCCTATCTGAGAAGCGCTCACAATCAGGCATTGTGGGCCGCCCTTACGGCCGTGAACCTGTCCGCCGATAGTTACGAATTGAACCACGCGCTTTGTGTGGCGCTGGAAACCCCCGATGCGGAAGCCCGCTGGCTGAGGGGCGAAGAGGTGTTTGCCTGCGTCGCCTGCGAAAGACTGGCGGATGCCCTCGACCCGGAAGCCAGGAAAAGAATCATAGACAGGCTGGTCGCAGGAGCCCTCGGCAGGGAACTTCCAATACTGGAATAAAGTTTCAGGTCTGTGTCCACATTACCACACGGTAAGAAAGAACGCGGCACCCGACAATAGTCGGGTGGCTTGTTCCATTGACGCGCTGGGCGCCTCTGCCTCTAATAAGGTGATTCCGTTTATCCAGTTCAGTAGCCACGTGCGTAGAAGCTTTGAACACGGGCGGAAATGAATAAGTCAGGAAGTGTCGCATAGCGCCAGTTAGAGCGCTAAGTCTCCGCCCCCGTTGATAAATCCAGAACGGCGTTCGCCGTCCAGAGGGGGAATTTCCATGAATCCGACGACATCGAGACTCAGCGCGTTGTTGGGAACCGCTTCGTTTCTGACATTGGCGACTTCACTTGACGCGCAAGCCCAGCAGGTTGCGCAGGCGCAGACGGCGCAAGCATCCCCGATGGAGGTACCCGAGCAGGTCCTGATCACGGGCTCGCTCATTCGCGGTACTGCCGCGGTCGGTGTCCCGGTGACGAATCTCAGTCCTCAGGATTTCCGCACCACGGGCGCCCTGACGACATCGGACCTGTTCCGAACCGTTCCGCAGTTCAACGTCATTCCCGGGCCGGTGGCGACCCAGGCCGCCAATGTGGAACGCGGAACGCGCGTCAATCTCCGTCAGCTCGATACCGGCTCGGCGCCGCGCTCGCTGATGATGGTCGACGGCATGCGTTATCCGGCGCAAGGCATGGGCCTCTGCCAGATCGACCCCTCGATCATCCCCACGGCTGCGGTTGACCGCGTCGACCTTCTGTTGGACGGCGCGTCGGCGACCTACGGATCGGACGCGATCGGCGGCGTCATCAATATCATCCTCAAGCGGGCCTATGACGGCGCGGTCAGCGAAGTCGGCTTCAAGACAGCGGCCGGCGGCGGCGTTCAGTACCTCGCCTCGCAATTGTGGGGCCGGACATGGGACGGCGGCGATATCACGCTGGGCTATAATTGGTACAACATCTCTCCCACACAGGGGAATTTCAGCTCCAAATTCACCTTCGATTTCAGTCCCTGGGGCTTGGACAACCGCAATCCGCTCGGTTCATCCGCGCCGGGGACCCTCTCCGCCGGGCCAGCGGCAAATACCAACGACCCATCGGGCAATTTTTATCCCGCGGCCAACGGACACAATTGCACGAACTGCTTCGCCATCCCCAACAACACTGGCGGCCCGTTCAACCCGATCAATGCCGGCCTTGGCCCGACGTCACCGTTCAGTGGGTCAACGCTGAATTGGACGACGTTCAATGTCGCCGGCAATTCGGGGACCAACGGCACCAGGAACGAGTTTAATCCCTATTCGATCACCTATTACAGCTCGGGTGCCCAGTATAACGGCGCCTCGCTAACGGTGGATCAACGGCTGACCAAGAACATCTCCTTCTTCGGTGAAGGGTTCTATGGCATGCGCCGCATCACCTTCCTCAATAACACGACCACCAACCAGCTCACCGTCGGCGTACCGACCTTCAACCCCTATTACCCGACGGGTGGAGCGCCGACCAATCTGCGTGTCTCCTACAACATGTCCGTCGAGTCGCCATCCCTTACCGGCGCCTATGGAATGGGTTCGCGGTACCAAGGCGGGTTGAACATCGACCTGCCGGGTGGCTGGGAGAGCCAGCTTTATTTTGCGGAGACTCGCGACGCCGAATACAATCATGTGGTCGGCACAATCAACAAAAACGCCGTTTCCGCAGCTTTGGGTTGGACGTTGGCGGCGACCCCCGCCAGCGGCACGAACCCGGCGATCGCCACCTGGACCAAGCCGGGGACGGTTCCCTATTTGAATCTGTTCTGCGATGCGACGGTGTTCCAGTGCAATTCACAGAACACCTTGAACTATGTCGGGAACTATAGCTCGACCTCCGAGGCGTTCTGGATCAACGAGAAGGGCATCAAGGCCGACGGCCCGCTGTTCGATCTGCCGGGCGGTCAGGTGAAGATGGCGATTGGCGCCAACTATTCGAGCTACCGCTTCCTGATTCAGCAACAGGTCCAGAATCAGAGCAATCCCACCCTCGCCTTCCTGAGCGATCCGGAATCGCGGCAGGGTTGGGCGGGATTCTCGCAGTTGAACGTCCCCATCATCGGCGACAACAACGCGCTGCCGGGCATCCGCAAACTGGAACTGGAAGGTTCGTGGCGGCACGACCAGTACAGCGACGTCGGCGGCACCAGCAATCCGAAGGTCGCCTTCAACTGGGAGATTTCCGAGGATCTCGGCCTGACGATCCGCGGCTCGTGGGGCACTTCGTTCCGCGCTCCCAGCTTCGGAGAGTTCTCGCCGATTTCCAACGTCGCATGGAACGGTTGGGGATTGCCGTCGGCCCTCTTCTCCAACAACGCGACCATCAACATCGCTTGCGATCCGGCCACGGGACTGGCTCCGGCGGGCTCGGGAGCAGCAAAACTCCAAGCCGCCGGCTTCGCGTGCGGTTCGCAGCCCGCGGGTATTTCGCTGAACGGCGGCGGGAAGGCCGCGGTGGACGCGCACTTCCGCACCTATTTCAATCAGACCGAGCAGAAGCTGGAACCCGAACTGTCGACCAACTGGGGTGTCGGCTTCGATTTTGCTCCCACGACGTTGCTTCGTGGCCTTGACGTGCAGGCCACCTGGTACAGCATCAAGATCAATGGCCTGCTGGCGAATTTCGGCAATCCGACCACGAACCGCTTCGCCGACAAGGACCTCGGGTTTGTCTTCCTGACGCCGAGCGACGTCGGTTGTCCGGCGGCGCAGAATGCCACGCCCGCACTATGCGCCCCGTTCCAGGACATGGTGAAACTGGCGCTGGCTCATCCGACCAACACGGTCCCGCAGAAGGTGCAAGGCATCGACTTCAACGCCAGCTATGACTGGGATTGGGGCGATCTCGGCGCCTGGAACACCGGCATAACCGGGACTTACTACCTCAAGCAGCTGGCGGTCAGAAACGGCGAAACACCCACCGACAATTTGTACCATGTCGACCTCGCCTCCGTCGGCGGCGTGGCGCAGAACGGTGTCGAATCGCTGCCGCGATTCAAGTACCGCGCGCGGCTCGGCTGGAGCAACGGACCATGGAGCGTGGTCGGCTTCATGGATTATGCCTCCCACTTCTTCCATTCCCAAACCGCGCCGCCGAACGTCAACTTCCAATGCTTGGTGGCGGGCGCCACGGTCGGAGCCACGGGCGGCACGTTCCCATGCGCGCTCAACAACTACACCAATCTCCAGCCCTCTTATTACACCTTCGATTTATCGGTCGGCTACGACACGGGCGATGATCCTATAAGCGACTATCTGAAACACGTCAGCCTTCAGCTCATCGTGCAGAACGTCATGGACAGGGCGTCACCCTTCGAATACCGGGTCGCGACCGGCGGCGGCAATCCGTGCGCTTGCGACATTACCAAGGGCCTTTATGGCCGAGCATTCCAGGTGAGAATCGTAAAGACCTGGTAAGAGGAAAAATCCGGAAAGTCCGGGCGCGGCTCGATCATAAGATCGGGCCGCACTCATATCTGGGCTACGTCAGAGCGTCACGGCTGAGTTCAACCCACTAAGATTTTCATGCCACGGCAAAGTCCGCCGGCGCTTCGCCGTTTTGGCGCCGTGCATGCATCCTCATGAGCGCAGCTTCGAAATTTCGCGTGAAGCGTGCCGTATCGAATAGCGGATAGGTATTGCGCCGGCTTGCGAGCTCGATCGGATCGCGGCCCGTTCGGGTTTGATCGCGAGCACGCTTCAGCGCCAATGCCGCATAGTCTTCAAACGAGTTGGCGGAACAACGGCCAAGAATTTCGCCGTTCTGAAGGCTCGAGTGATGAATCGCGTTGTCCTGCACGGTCCCTGCGTTATGATGATTTTCCATGAAATTCATGATCGCCATCCCGGCCTACGGGGGATCCATCAAGAACGGGTGCGTTGAAAGTCTGCTCAAATTGCAGGCGAGCCTTCATGCCCGCGGCGCTTCGGCAGACTATGGCATCCTGAACATTGCGGGCATTCCGGAGACGCGAAACTACTACGCGTCCGTTCTGCTGCAACGCGCCGAACATTCCCACGTCCTGTTCGTGGACAGCGACATGGCTTTTGAGCCGTCAAGCTTTTGGAAGCTGGTCGAAGCGCAAAAACCCCTGGTGGGATGCATTTACCCGAAACGCAAAGCCAATTCAGGCTTCGTGGTTTACAATCATGGCCCTATCCGAGCCAGCAACGGATTGGCGCGGGTGGAGGGTGTCGGCATGGGCCTTTGCCTTATCCAGACTGCGTGTTTCCGCGCCCTCTTCAACACCGGGCAAATTGCCAAATACCATGGACATCCATTTGCGTCCTACGGCCTATCGGGGCCTCTTCTCGGGTTCTTCGACCCAACGCCGATCGATGGCGAATACACCACGGAAGATTACGCTTTCTGTCGTCGCTGGCGAACGCTGTGCGGCGGGGAAGTATGGGCCCTCGCATCCGAAGACATCGGGCACATTGGCGAATATGTTTACCGCGGCCATCCGGACGTCACCGCATGACGCTCTCGAGCGTGCGGCGGCGCTCGGGCCGCGGCCCTTCAAACGTGACGGAGCTGGAGTAGTCGCGCGGCCTTGCGTCAGCTGGCGATCTTGTCGGCAAGATCGGAAAAATCGCGCGCGGCAAAATCGACGGTGCCTCGGGGCCCCGCTTCTCCGGTGGGGGACTCTTGCGGCCGCGCCACATGGGCGGTGCGCAACCCGTTGGATGCGGCCGAGTGAAGATCATCGCTGTGGGCGGCAACCATCATGACTTCGTCCGGCCGCAAGCCCAAGGCCTCGGCCGCGGAGAGGTAGACGCGAGACTTGGGCTTGTAGTCGCGTGCGATTTCCGAACCCAGAATCGCGTCCCAAGGCAGATTGTTTCTGCGCCCGATGTCGACCATCAGCGCGATATTGCCGTTCGAACAGGGCGCCATCACATAGCGGCGGTGCAGACGCGCAAAGCCGGCCGCCACGTCCTTCCACGCATCGAGGCGATGCCAGGCGAGCGTCAATTCCTGCAGCACCGGTTCATCGAGTTTTTCGAGACCAAATCGGGGACGGATCTGCTCGAGCATGCGGCGATGCAGCACATCGAGCTTCACAAATGGAATCTTCCCCGAGCGGACCCCTTCCATGGTCGGCTGATAGAGCGCGCGCCATGCATCCGCAAAAGCGATCCAATCCAGAGCATAGCCCCGCGGTTTCAGGATGGTCTCGGTTTCGCGCGCAACCCCGCCCCGCCAATCGACCACCGTGCCGAACACATCGAAGACCAGGGCCTTGACGCCGTTCGTTCCGGGCGCGGCTGTGCTCTGTGCCCGCGCGCTGGAAAGCACCAGAAATGGAGAACCGGCAAGCGCGCCGGCGGTTGTCAGTGCTGCGCCGCGGAGCACGCTGCGTCGACTCGCGTCCCTCATCATTGATCCTCCTCTAGCCCATCGCACGATAGCATTTTCCTGAATGATCCTCGACCTCGAAGCCGTCCCTTAACGCTGGCTGATTGACCGATGGCGCGTACGCCGATATGCCGTGGGACATCGTCGCGATTCAAAACTTCGGGTCCCAACCACTCGCAACCCAGGAATGGCTATTGAGCACCGTATCGACTGCATCCGGCGGCCCGGGCGCGCCACAAGCCTTTGCCGCCCTGCGCCATCCAGGCTTTCGCGCCTACCTCATCGGCAATGCGCTGGCAATGATGGCCGACAGCATCGAGCATGTGATCACCTATTGGACCGCGTTCCAGAAATTCCACTCCGCCGCGCTTGGCGGCTTTGCCGTCATCTCCCATTGGCTGCCGTTTCTGTTGTTCTCGACCTTCGCCGGCGCTCTCGCCGACCGCTTCGATCCGCGCCGCCTGGTGCAGATCGGCATGGGTCTTTTCATGTTCTGCTCGGTCGCCTGGTCGGTGCTCATCCTCACCGACTCCCTGCAGATGTGGCACGCGGCCGTTCTGCTGCTCATCCATGGCTGCGCGGGGGTGTTCTGGGGCCCGCCCGGCCAAGTGCTGATTCACGATATTGTCGGCCCCCCGCAACTGTCGAGCGCCGTCCGCCTGATGGCCACCTCGCGTTATGTCGGGTTGCTTGCGGGACCTGCGGTGGGCGCGGCGTTCCTCTTGATATTCGGGTCGCCTCACGGGTTGCTGATCAACGCCTTCTTCTATCTGCCTCTGATTCTATGGCTGTGGAAAGCGCCGTATGGGCCGCGTTTCCGCGCCGCCGCGGCTGCGGTACGCGGTCCGGCCGTGCGCGGATTGGCAGATATCATCGCCACGATCCGGGCGATTTCCGGCGAACGCACGATCGTCTCGATGATTCTCCTGTCGGGCACGGCATCGCTGATTGTTGCCAACGCCTATCAGGCGCAGATGCCGGCGTTCGGTCACGACCTTGGCCATGGCGATGCCGGAGCGTCCTATAGCGCGCTCCTCGCGGCCGATGCGGCGGGCGCGCTGACCGGGGGAGTCGTTCTGGAAGCGCGCGGTCTGCAACCCAACCCGCGCACCGCGTTCGCCTTCGCGATGATCTGGTGTTGCGCGATCGCCGGCTTCGCGCTTTCCACCTCTTATCCGCTTGCGTTGGCGCTTCTGTTCGTGGCCGGGTTTCTCGAACTGTCGTTCAACTCGATGGCGCAAAGCCTGGTGCAACTTCACGCGCCCCCGCCCATTCGCGGCCGTGTGATCGGGCTTTACAGCATGGCCGGTCTTGGCTTGCGCGCCTTCAGCGGCGTCACCGTCGGGATCATGGGTAGCCTGATCGGCATCCATTGGTCGCTATCGCTCAGCGCCCTTACCTTGCTCGCAATCATCGCGTCCCTGTTCATATTTGTCGCGCCCCCGGGATCGCGTGTAACCGCGCCAGGCGCCGAATAGGGGTTTCGACTTTCGGACAATCAAAGCCGAGGTGAAGAATTGTCGATCGACCTCATCTTGGCCATCGCGCATCATCTGCTGATCTTCACCATCGCAGCGATCCTGGCCGTTGAGGTCGCCCTGATTCGACCGGGGATCGATTCCGCTCAGATCAAACGCGTCGCGCGATTGGATTTCGGTTATGGCATTGCCGCGGGCCTTCTTGTCGTGATCGGATTCTCGCGTGTGTATTACGGCATCAAAGGTCCCGCGTTCTATCTGCAGAATCCGGTCTTCTGGGCCAAGATCGCGGCTTTCGCCCTGGTTGGTCTGCTGTCGATCCTTCCCACCTTGCGCTTGCTGGGATGGCGCCGAATGGCCGAACGAGAGCTTGCATTTTCTCCTTCCGCGACGGAAATGACGACCGTGCGGCCTTTCCTGGCGATCGAAGCTGGCGTGTTCGTCTTGATCCCGATTCTTGCCGCCGCAATGGCGCGTGGCTACGGCCTGAGTTAGTGGTGCCTGCGCTCGTGGTGAGTTTTTCAGGATTATTCCTACGCCTTTCTGGGCTATATCCTATTATGGTAGGCAATTGCCTACCGCCTTGAGGTATCCACCAAGACTCGCCGCACTCGTCGGCGTATCCCGCGGATCGTCTACAGCCCTCCGGAACACCGAAAGATTCGGTTTACCCTGCGACGATCCGCAAAACTCCCACATGAACGCCGAGGATAGATTCGGGCAATAGGAGTCGGCGAAATGGGGAGGTGAGGGCCGATCCTTGCGGAACGGGACATTCGTGGATTATTTCGCGCGTCCACCCTCACTTGCCGCCGCCCCCCATGGGTATGCAACCGCCGTGACAGGAACAAGCATGGAACCGCGGTACCATCCCGGGGAAATGATCTATGTCCACCCGGGCAGGCTGGTCACGGTGGGCTCCTATGTGTTGGTGCAGTTGAGGGCCAAGACTGGGGGCGAGCTGCCCTTGGCGCTGATTAAGCGTTTGGCAAAAGAGACGAGGGCCAAAATCGTGCTCGAGCAATTCAATCCGGCAGAGCTGTTCGCCGTCGCGCTCAAAGACATCGTCTCCATGCACCGCATCATCGGCAGCGGCCAATAATCGCGGGCGTGAGCGCCGAGAGCCTTGTTGTTTTCCCGTGGAATCAGATTCATCCCGCATCCGTCGATTCCCCGTGATGCTTGGCAAGCGGTTGGGAAACCGGATAGTTTTTCGTGGGGGCTCTTATATTTGTCGGGAGCCGACGAAATGGCCGCGCTTCTGGGCCTTATTCTTTTTTGGATTGGGCGCGTAGCTGCAATGGGCGCGGCAGGACTTGCGGTCTACATCGCCTTCGAACCGGCTGTGGCCGGCCCCTATGGCCGCGCACTGGGGATTTTCGTCATCTGCATCTTCGGGGCTGCTGCCTGGCTGATAGCAAGCGCGGCAAGATACATCCTGCGCGGCGACTGATCTGGGCGCAGCCCAACGCTGGTTTGTGTCCTTTGTCGGCTATATGACTGTCACAATCCTCGAAATCCGCTAGAGGCAGCGCCGTCCTTTGAGGTCAGGGGGATGTGAATGTCCCAACACAACAAGCACCCGCTTGCAGACAAGCTCGTCAAATTCCGAGAAATGGCTGCCGGCGCCCGTGAGTCCGCGCAGCGCGCGACCACGGAGGAAATGCGCCGGGATTATGAGGCGCTTGCCGAATCCTGGGACATACTGATTAGGGAAATCGAGGGCGCCTGAACCGCTTTGCGCTCCGCTTATGCTTTCACTTTTTCACGATTCGTGGAAATGCGATGCCGCCGGTCGGCGCCTTCGCGTTATCTATCCATGGTGATATGGCACGCCTCTATTCGGTGCATCATTTGCTTGCGTCCGGCGGTGACCGCGATGACCAAGCTGGACGGTGCTGTCGTGCCCTATTGTGCGGAACATTTCCGCCG
>WNFL01035771.1_pt3 | contig 15361 bp, 14 predicted proteins | sample 5400361 | NCBI WGS metagenome assembly WNFL01 (sample SAMN13153351, study PRJNA577476) | soil metagenome | isolation source: 40 cm soil on Douglas fir-dominated hillslope | place: USA:California | collected 2013-09-17
GGGGACACCCGCCAGCGCGTGGGCGGCGTTCTCGATCAGCTCGCCCACCAGGGCGCGCAGCTCCATGGAGTCGAACAGCACGGGCTGCTTGCCGCTCGGGTCCACGTGGACGTTCAAGCCCACCCCCTGCTGATCGAGCACCGCGCGCTTCGCGAGGATCGCCTCCTGGGCCTCGTGATCCGGCCGGCACACGTCGCGGAGCGCCACCTCACGATACGCCGCGAGGCACTCCTCCGAAAGCGCGGTCATGGTGGCCAGCGCGCTCTCGATCCGATCCTGGATCCCGGCCGCCGGGGCCGGGCTGGCGGCGGCGAGGGCGGCCTCGACCTCGCGCGCCAGGGTCTCGATGCGGCGCACCCGGTCGCGCGACACGCCCAACTCTGCGGCGCGGCGGGCGAAGCGCACCAGCGTCGGCGCGCCGATCCGGTGGTACTCGTCGCGTGCGCTCTCCAGCACCTCCGCCGGGAGCGGATGCCCTGCCTTCCGGGCCTGGGCCCACAGCCGCACCCGGGCGAAGGGGCGCTCGCGGCCGAAGGTCTCGTGGCGGATCTGGTGGTAGTCGAGCAGGAACTCGCGAGCCTCGGCCCCCGAGCGCGAGCGCGCAACGCTCCGGCCGCGGCGGCCACCGCCGGCACCCGCATCGGATCGGCCAGCGGAGGGATCGCGGTGACGTCGGCGACCAGTGCCGGGCTGCCCGACACCACCAGCCGCGGGTTGCCGAACCCGGCGCTCGCGAGCCGCACGTCCGGCACCCCCGATGCGGGGACGCCGAATCGCAGCTCGGCCCGGGTGCGCAGGCGCTCGTCGAGGATCACGACCCGTCCGGGCGTGGCTGCGATCAGCTCGAGGCGGCCGTCGCGGTTCAGGTCGGCGCACTCCTCGACCTCGATCGGCATTCCGAAGGCGCGCTCGGCCACGACCTCCAGGGCCTCGTCGTAGAGCCGCAGCACGCCGTCGCGGCTCCCGACCGCGATCCGCGGGGACGGACCGGCGATCGCCATCGGCCGGCCCAGGCCGGAGCGCACCTCGCGGGTCGCGAGCACGCGACCGGTGGGGCCGTCGATCAGCGCGATGCGTCCGTGGAGCGAGTCCGCGCCGGCCGGGCGCGAGGTCGCCACCACCAGGGCTCCGGCCCCGCGCTCAGAACGGCCGATCGCGGTCACGCCGGTGATCGCACCCCCGACGGCGAGCGGCACGCTCCAGAGACGTGCGCCGTTCTCGCTGATCGCGATCGCCGAGCACAGGCCGCTGTCGGAGGGGCCGGGGCGCTGGGAGGAGCAGGTCGAGAGCACGAATTCGGATCGGCCATCGCCGTCGAGGTCGGCGATCACCAGCGTGGAGGGCGCGGTGGCGAGCGGCACGCGCCAATCGGGCTGACCGCTGGCGAGATCGAACAGGAGGATCTCGGACACCGGCACGCCGCGGGACCGGCGCACGCTGCCGAGCAGCTTGCGCCGCCCGTCCTGGGCGAGCGCGAGGTGCAGGACCAGCTCGGCGTTCGCGCCGCCCTCGTCGCCGGCGCCCGGAGGCGCACGCAGCCGCGCGATGCGCTGGCCGGCGCGATCGAGCACGAACGCGACCGGCTCGGCTCCGCCGGTCGAGGTCAGGCACAGCGCGTCGAGACCGTTTCCGGTGACGTCGAGGACACCCGTGAGCCGCACCGGCGTGGAGAGCGTGGTCTGCCAGACACGCTTCTTCGCGCCGTACATCAGCCGCTCGAGCACCACGTCGTGCGCGCGGAGGACGTAGGCGAAGTCGTGGTGAGCGACCCCTAATGCATCCACCGGCAGCAGCAGATCGGCATGCGGGGCGAGAGGTTGTTGCTGGAGCTGGAAGCGGGCCGGCTGCAGTGCGAGAAGCGCGGAGCCCACGACCGCTGCGAGGGCAGCGGCCAGCAGGGGAAGTCCGGCGGTCAGGCTCGGGGGGCGCCACCGCGTACTGGAGTCGCGGCGTTGCACCGGGTCATTCTAAGCCCCCGACCACCCTTAAGGGCAATGGTAGATGACTCATTGATGAGACATGCCGTAAACGCTAGACTCCATGCACACTACCGTCACAGCAATCGTTTCCATTCGACAGACTGCTAAAAAAACTCAGCCCGCGACATACAGTGAACCCCGCGGGACGCCAAGGCCATTTCGCTCGGGGGACGATTGGCGGAGGCGCCCGCGGGGTATCTTTTTTCTTTGTCCTCGCCGAGAAGGCGGAGCTTGAGGCCGCGTTGCCGCTTCGCGGCTCGCTCTCGCCACGGCTCTTTCCCTATTAGCGTCTTTGCGGTTCGCGGAAGCGCGGGAGCGCTCGTGCTTAGACGCGCTCGACCAGCATGGCCATGCCCTGGCCGCCGCTGACGCACAGAGTCGCCAGGCCGTAGCTGCCCTTCGTGCGTTGCAGCTCGTGGAGCAGGGTGACCACGATGCGGGTGCCGCTGCAGCCGGTGGGGTGGCCCAGGGAGATCGCGCCGCCGTTCACATTCAGGCGGGCGTGGTCGAAATGCAGATCGCGATCGCAGGCCAGCACCTGGGATGCGAACGCTTCGTTCAGCTCGATCACGTCGATCTGATCGAGGGTGAGCTTCTGCTGATCGAGCAGCCTCCGCACCGCGGGGACCGGGCCGATGCCCATGCGCGCGGGGTCCACGGCGACGCTGACCGCGGCCAGCAGCCGCGCCTGCGGCGTGACGGCGTGGGTCTTCGCCGCCCGCTCGGAGAGCACCACCAGCGCGGCGGCGCCGTCGGTGATCGCGCTGGCGTTGCCGGCGGTGATGGTGCCGTCCTTGCGGAACACGGGTCGCAGCCCGGCCATCTCCTCGAGCGAGGCGTCGGGGCGGATGTGCTCGTCCCGGGTCACGGTCGCGGCGCGCTTGCCCTCTCCCACGGTCACGGCCACCACCTCGGAGGCGAAGCGCCCCTCGTCCCAGGCGCGGGCGGCACGGCGGTGGCTCTCGAGCGCGTAGCGATCCTGCTCCTCGCGGCCGATCGAATACTCGACCGCCAGCGTCTCGCTGGTCTCCCCCATCAGCTGGTCGCAGAGCGGGCACAGGTAGCCGTCGCGGAACATGGCGTCCACCAGCGGCTCATCGCCGAGCTTCTTGCCCCAGCGCAGCTCGGGCGCCAGGAACGGAATGCTGGTCATGTGCTCGGTGCCGCCGGCGAGCAGCGCGTGGGCCTCGCCGAGCCGCACGCTCTGCGCGGCGCTGGCGATCGCCTGCATCCCGGAGGCGCACGCCTTGTTGATGGTGTAGGCGGGGACGCGGTCGGCGAGCCCGGCGCGGCGCACCACCTGGCGCGCGAGGTTGGGTCCGTTGCCGGCCTGGCGGGCGTGGCCGACGATCACCTCGTCCACGGCGTCGGGCGGAAGTCCCGCGCGTTCGAGCGCGGCGCGCGCGGCGATCCCGCCGAGTGCCGCGGCCGAGGAAGCGGCGAGCGCGCCGCCGAAGTTGCCGATCGGCGTGCGCACGGCGCCCGCGAGCAGAACGGGCGTCGGGCTCACCGGCGGCGGCCGCGCGTGGAGCGGGCCGAGGCCTTCTTCTTCACCCGGCGGGACTTGCTGGCCCCGGCGGCGGCCTGAAGGCTGCGGGTCTTCGCTGCGGCCTCGGCCTTGCGCTTGCGTCCGATCGCCGGTTTGGTCTTGGGACGCTTCGCGTCCTTGCGGGACTTGGGCTTCTTCCGCGAGCCGGCCGGCCCGGTGCCGCGCGGCGAGGCAGCGGAAGCGCTCGCCTTGCGCTTGCCTTCGAGCGCGGCGCGATGGCGCGTGGACTTGGCACTGCGCGACCGCGCCTTGGTCCGGTAGGTGGGACGCAGCGCCAGCCGGCTGGTGCCGCTGCTCGCCTTGCGTACCGGCTTGCGCATCCCTTCGGCGTGGGTCGGCGCGTCGCCGTCGAAGGCGAGCGCGAGCTGTTCCTCGAGCGGATCCGCATCCGCCGGGGTCCGGAACACCACCACGTTTCCGTCGGGATCGGCGACCTCGGCGTAGAGGCCCCAGTCCTCCCCGGTCGGCTGGGTCGCGAACACCAGGCCGCGGCCGCGCATCTGCTCGACCCACTCCTCGAGTGCGGGCGAATCGAAGCACCACGCCACGCTCTGCCGGGCGTGGAGCGGGTGGTCGGCGCCCGCCGGCCGCAGGTGCAGCGCGAGGCGCACCTCGCCGGCCCCGAGCTCGACCCAGTGCTCGTTCTGCCACGCCGCGGGCAGGCCCAGCGCCTCGTGGTAGAACGCCACCGTGCTGCGCAGGTGGCGGCAGTTGAGGATCACGGTGCCGATCGCGGGACCGCCGCCCTCGCGCACCGGCGAGGCGCTCTGGCGCAGGCCGATGCCGTTGCCCTCGGGATCGCGGAAGCTCACGAACCGGCCCCAGGGCTCGTCGTGCACCGGGCCGAGGGCGATGCCGCGCTCCGTCAGGCGGCGAACGTCGGCGTCCAGGTCGCGGGTCTCGAAGGTCAGCTCGATCCCGCGCACGTGCCCGCCCTCGAGCGGATGGAGCGCGAAGGACACGCCGGCGGTGTCGAAGCTGGTCCAGTGAGGATCGGCGAAGGTGGTGGCGATTCCCACGCCCCGCTCGTAGAAGCTGCGCATGCGCGCGAGGTCGGGCGTGAAGGCGATGATCTCGATGAGCCGGTTCATCCCTACTCCAGGTTCATCCACACGCTCTTGGTGTGGGTGTACTCGTTGAGGCTGTCGGGGCCGAGGTCCTTACCGAAGCCGGACTGCTTCACGCCTCCGAACGGCATGCCGGCATCGTAGAAGTTGTAGGCGTTGACCCACACGGTGCCGGCCTGGAGCCGGCGCGACACGTTCAGCGCCTTCTTCACGTCGCGGGTCCAGACCCCGGAGGCGAGGCCGTAGGGGACGTCGTTGGCCTTGGCGATCGCGTCGTCCACGCCGTCGAAGCGGATCACCGCCAGCACCGGGCCGAAGATCTCCTCCTGCGCGACCCGCATCTGGTTGTCGACGCCGTCCAGCACCGTGGCCTGGACGAACCAGCCCTTGCCGTTCACCGGCTGACGCTTGCCGCCGGCGGCGACGCGCGCGCCCTCCTTCACGCCGGTCTCGACCCAGCCCAGCACCTTCTGCATCTGCCCTTCGCTCACCAGCGCGCCGAGCCGGCTCTTGGGATCGAGCGGATCGGAGGGCGCCATCTTGGCCGAGCGCTCCGACAGCCGCGCGACGAAGTCGTCGTAGATCGAGGACTCGACCAGCAGGCGCGATCCGGCGGCGCACACCTCGCCCTTGCCGTAGAAGATGCCGGCGGTCGCGCCCTTGAGCGCGGCGTCGAGATCGGCGTCGGCGAACACGATGTTCGGGGACTTGCCGCCCAGCTCCAGCGTCAGGCGCTTCATGGTGTCGGCCGCGGTCTTCATGATGTGGCGTCCGACCTCGGTCGAGCCGGTGAAGCTGATCTTGTCCACGCCGGGATGCTTCACCATCGCCTCGCCGGCGACCGAGCCCTTCCCCGACACCACGTTGAACACGCCCGGCGGCAGCCCGGCCTCGAGCGCCAGCTCGGCGATCCGCAGCGCGGTGAGCGGCGTGAGCTCGGCAGGCTTGAGCACCACGGTGTTGCCGGCGGCGAGCGCGGGTGCGGCCTTCCAGCCCACCATGATCATCGGGAAATTCCACGGGATGATCGCGCCCACCACCCCGATCGGCTCGCGCAGCGTGTAGGTGAAGAACGCGGGGTTCACCGGCAGGGTGTCGCCGGCGAGCTTGGTGGCCCAGCCGGCGAAGTAGTGGAAGCAGTTCGCGACCATCGGGGCGTCGATCATCTTCGACTCGAAGATCGGCTTGCCGTTGTCGAGGGTCTCGAGCCGGCCCAGCTCCTCGGCGTGCGCCAGGATCAGGTCGCCGAGACGGAACAGGATGCGCTGGCGCTCGGCCGGCTTCATCTTCGGCCACGGCCCGCTCTCGAACGCGGCACGGGCCGCGCGCACGGCGCGATCCACGTCCTCGGCGCCGGCCTCGGCCACCTCGCAGATCGGAGACTCGGTGGCCGGATTCCAGGTGGAGTAGGTGCGTCCCGACGCGGCGTCCACCGCCTCGCCGTTGATGATGAGCTTGCCCGGCTTGACCGGGCTGAGGGTGTCGGTCATGTCGTCATCATGCGGCCAAGGCTCGCCGGCTGTCGAGGCCGGACGAGTCCGCCGCGATGAACCGTCTCAGAAGCGTTGCGGGCGCGGGTGTCCGCGATGGCACATGCCGCAATTCGCGGTCGGCGAGGTCCCGTCCTCGTGCTTGATCCGCGACATGAACAGGGTGTTCAGGGTGTCCGCCATCCCGATCATCAGGCGCGCGGTCTGCTTGTTCTGCTTGTCCTCGGCATCCCAGTGGTCCTGGACGTGGCACAGGCGGCAGCGCGCCCCGAGTGACCGGCCGAAGCCCATGTTCATGACGTTGACCAGCCGGCCGGCGGGCATCTTCTTGAAGATCTTGATGCTCTTGAAGACGCTCTCGGCCGGCATGTTCTCCTTGCCGGCGATGCTCGCGAGCACCACCTTGGCCAGGCTGTCGCGCTCCGCGGCGAACGAGTCGGTGGCGACCGGCATCATCCCTCCGGGCGGGCGCATGCCCTGCCCTGGAGGCGGCCCTCCCTGTGTTCCCGGCGGCGGGCCTCCCGGCGGCTGCGCCACCGCGACGCCCGTGTCATGGAACGCGGTCCATAGTCCGAGGGCGAGGACGAGGAAGGCGATGGCCGCGATCAGAGGTCTGCGCATGAATTTCTCCTAGGGTGTGGAAGGAGCCGTTCCCCGCCAGCGCTTGATGATGTCGGCGTGATGGCGATCGTGCGGCGGTAGCCCGGCCAGCATCTCCATCAAGGTGTGCTCGGGAGCCCAGACCTGCGGCGGATCCTCGGGGACGGACTCCACCGCCTCGGTGACCTTCTGGCGCGTGGTCTGGAGCAGACGCAACGCCTCGTCCCACGACAGCGACGCCAGCGGCGTCACCTCCGCCGCGTTCATGCGTGCCCAGTCCTCCTCCTTCGATCCGATCCACGAGGCGCGGCGGCCGAGCACCGCGGCGTCGATCTCGTGAAGCCGCGCCCGGTCGCGGGCGATCAGGTGGATCACCGTCAGGCGCACGCTCCACTTGCCCTCGGCCATCGGCTGATCGGCGGAGTGGGCCGAGAGTCCCTGGATCGCGGCCAGCACGGCCGCCCGCGCGCGCACCAGCTCGAACAGGTAGACCTGCTTGGGGCTGGCGCCGGCGGTCTGCGGGAACGCCGGCGGCGGCGGAGCCTTGGGGCGTCGGGCGCGCACCACCGCGAGCCTGGGCTTTGCGACGGCGCGGGTGCCGCTTCGCTTCGCCGCGGGACGACGCTTCTTCGCGGTGCGCGCCTTCGGGGCGGCGCGCTTCGGGGAGCGGCGCTTGCCGGTCGCGCGCTTCGCGCGTCGCGGGGCCGGTCCCTTCTTCGACGTGCGCTTCTTCGCGGTGCGCCTGGCGCTGCTCTTCTTCCTGCGCGGGGCGGCCTTCTTCTTCGCGCGCGCCGGCGTCCTGCGGGCCGTGCGCTTCGCCGCCTTCTTCTTCCGCGCCGGGCGTCTCATGTCTTGGCGTACTCCGCGTACTCGTAGACGCCGCGGCCGCTCTTGCGGCCCAGGCGCCCCGCCGCGACGTACTGCTCCATCAGCGGGCAGGGGCGGTACTTCTCCCCCAGCGTGCGGTGCAGATGGCGCAGGATCGAGAGCCGGGTGTCGAGGCCGACCAGGTCCACCAGCTCGAAGGGGCCCATCGGGTGGTTGAGCCCGAGCTTGAGCGCGCGATCGATGTCGCGCGCGCTCGCGACCCCCTCCTGCAGCATGTAGAACGCCTCGTTGCCGATCAGCGCGTTGATGCGCGTGGTCACGAACCCGGGGGACTCGCGCACCACCACGCACTCCTTGCCCATGCGCTCGCCCACCGCGCACGCGACCGCGATGGTCTCGTCGGAGGTCTCGAGCGCCCGCACCACCTCGAGCAGCTTCATGCGGTGGACCGGATTGAAGAAGTGCATGCCCAGGACCTGGCGCTCGCGTCCGGTGGCGGCGGCCATCTCGGTGATCGAGAGGGCCGAGGTGTTGGACGCCAGCAGCGCGTGCGCGGGCGCGAGCCGGTCCAGGCGTCCGAACAGCTCGATCTTGAGCGGGAGGCTCTCGGGAACCGCCTCGATCACCAGGTCGGCGCCGCGGACCGCGTCGTCGAGCGACTGCGAGATCCCGAGCCGCTCGCGCGCGCGGATCGCGTCGTCGCCGGCGACCTTGCCGGTCGCCACGCCCTTCTCGAGGATCGCGGTGACGTCGGCGACGCCCTTCGCGAGCGCGTCGGAGCTGCTGTCGAACAGCCGGGTGTCGAAGCCGCCGAGGGCGGCGGCGTAGGCGATGCCGCGACCCATGAGCCCGGCGCCGAGGACGGCGATGGTCCGCACCTGCACGCCGGGCCTCCTAGTCGCGGGTCGCGCGCCCGAGGCCCCGCCACGCCGCCGGGAACGCGAGCGCGGCGAGCGCCGTCTTCACCAGGTCGCCGGGGACGAAGGGCATCAGGCCAGCCGAGAGCAGGCTCGATCCCGGCACGAAGCGGGACAGCCACGCCAGCCCCGACACGAAGATCAGCACGCTGCCGAGCAGCATGGCGGCCGCCATCGCCGGCACGCTCCGATCCCAGCCGCGCGCGGCGAGGAAGCCGGTGAGCGCGGCGGCGAACGGGAACGCGGCCAGGTATCCGCCGGTCGGCCCGGCGAAGGTCGCGAGGCCGGCGGCGCCGCCGGCGAAGACCGGCAGGCCGCATGCCCCCTCGGCGAGGTAGAGCGCCTGGGCCAGGAACGCACGCCGCGGGCCGAGCAGCGCGCCCGACAGCAGCACCGCGAAGGTCTGTCCGGTGATCGGAACCGGGGACCAGGGCACCGGAATCGCGACCTGGGCGGCGGTGGCGGTCAGGGCGCTCGCGGCGACGATGAGCAGCAGGTTGAGCAGCGTGCCGGCACGGGGCCAGGCGGCGTCGGCGAGCGTCAGGGTGCGGACGGCGGACATGAGAACCTCGGGTGGGTGGGGGCCGCCCGCGCGCGCGATCGCGGCGGCCACGACCATCGAATGTCAGCGCCGGGACGCTAGCACGCGCTCCCGGGAGCGGCAACCGTCGGGCCTCGACGACGCGGTGACCTCGGTCCGGTGCGAAATGACATCCGCTCCACAACGGAGCCGGGCGCCTCCATGGACGATGCGAACCGGCGGGGCTAGCCTAGGAACTGCGCCACCCCTTGGGCGCGGCCGACTCGAGGAGGAGTCCATCATGACGAGGTTCCCGTTCCGACCCGGCCGTGGCGCGATCGCGACGCTGGCCACGGCGATCGCCCTTTCCCTGTCCGGCTGCGGCAGCTCGACGCAGCTCGTCAACCTGTGGAAGGACCCGGACCTCAGCCCGGGCTCGATGCACAGCTTCGTGGTGGTCGCCATGCGCAAGGATCCCGGGCTGCGCCGGCTGACCGAGGACGCGTTCGTCACCGAGTTCCAGAAGCACGGTGCCGAGGCGACGGCGTCCTACACCCTGTTCCCGGACCGCCCGCCCGCCGAGGACCGGCTCCGCCAGCGACTGGAGGAGAGCCATTACGACGGCATCCTGTTCGTGCGCCCGGGAGGGGCCAGCACCGAGACCCACTACATCCCCGGATACTCGGCGGTGCGCCCGGTCTACTACCGCGATCCGTTCTGGCGCACCTACGGCTACTCGTACCAGCGGATCTACCGGCCCGGCTACATCGAGCGCGATCGGGTGGTGCGGCTCGACATCTCGCTGTGGAGCACCGGCGGCGACGGGCAGCTGGTGTGGACCGCGACCAGCCGCACGCTGAATCCCAGCTCGGTGGGCGATCTCGGGACCGAGGTCAGCCAGCGCGTGGTGCCGGAGCTCGAGCGCGCGGGGGTGCTGCCGCGGTAGCGAACCGCCTGCGATCCGGCTAGCATGCCGCGGACATGGCCGATTCGATCCGCATTGCCAACGCCGGCGGCTACTGGGGCGACGATCTCTCCCAGCTCCGTCGCCAGCTCGAGCTCGGCCCGGTGGACGTCGTCACGCTCGACTTCCTCGCCGAGATCACGATGTCCATCATGCAGAAGCAGCGCGCCCGCGATCCGCGCGCGGGCTACGCGCGCGACTTCGTCAGCCAGATCGAGGAGGCCCTGCCGGCGCTGATCGAGCGCGGGGCGCGGGTGATCTCGAACGCCGGCGGCGTGAACCCGCTCGGGTGCCGCGGCGCGCTGATGGAGATGGCCCAGCTCCACCAGCGTCCGCTCGAGGTCTCGGCGGTGGTCGGCGACGACCTGCTCGCCCGCCTCGGCGAGCTGAACGCCGGCGGTGCCCCGCTCGACGACATGGAGACCGGCGCGCCGTTCACCACGGTGCGCGACCGCGTCTCCTCGGCGAACGCCTACTTCGGCGCCTGGCCGGTGGTCGAGGCGCTGAAGACCGGGGCCCAGATCGTGGTCACCGGGCGCTGCACCGACACTGGCATCACGCTGGCGCCGATGATCCACGCGTTCGAGTGGGAAGCCGACGACTGGGACGTGCTGGCCTCGGGCATCGTGGCCGGGCACATCGTCGAGTGCGGCGCGCAGAGCACCGGCGGCAACTTCACCGACTGGCGGAAGGTGAAGCGCTTCGAGGAGATCGGCTACCCGCTGCTCGAAGTGTTCCCCGACGGCTCGTTCATCGTCACCAAGCACGACGGCACCGGCGGCATGGTCACGGTGCGCACGGTGAAGGAGCAGCTGGTCTACGAGATGGGCGACCCGCGCAGCTACATCACTCCCGACGTGGTCGCCGACTTCGGCTCGATCCGGCTCGAGCAGGCCGGACGCGACCGGGTGCGGGTGTGGGGCATCCAGGGCCGCCCGGCGCCCGAGAGCCTCAAGGTCAGCGCCTCGTACTTCGACGGGTGGAAGGCGAGCGGCTCGCTGATCATCTCCGCGCCGCAGGCCGCCGAGAAGGCGCAGGCGTTCGCCGAGCTGTTCTGGAAGCGGCTCGGCCTCGAGTTCAGCGCCACCCATACCGAGCTCGTCGGCCACTCCGCGTGCTGGGGGCCGCTCGCGCCTCCGAGCGATCCGCCCGAGGTGCTGCTGCGGCTCTCGGTGCGCGATCCCGACCGCAAGAAGATCGACGCGTTCTCGAAGATGGTGCCGGCCGTGATCCTCTCCGGCCCGCCCGGCGTCGCCGTCACCGGCGGCCGTCCCCAGGCGCAGGAGGTGATCGCCTACTGGCCGGCGCTGGTGCCGCGCGACAAGGTGCGCCCGGTGCTGGTCACGCGCGAGGGCGAGCGGCCGCTCGACTGGCCGACGCCGATCCAGGCCGCGCGCCGCCCGGCGCGGCTCGAGCCTCCGAGCTGGCCGCGGGCCCGGGGCGCGCAGAAGCAGGTGGCGGTGCCGCTGTCGCGGCTCGCGCACGCGCGCAGCGGCGACAAAGGCGACACCTGCAACATCGGCGTCATCGCGCGCGCCCCGGAGATCTACCCGTGGCTGGCGCGCACCCTCACCGCGCCGCTGGTGAAGCGCCATTTCCGCGGCATCACGCTGGGTGCGGTCGAGCGCCACGAGGCGCCGAACCTGGGGGCGCTCAACTTCCTGCTCCACGAGTCCCTGGGCGGCGGCGGCACCGTGTCGCTGCGCCTCGACGCGCAGGGTAAGACGCTCTCCCACGCGCTGCTGGCGATGGAGGTGCGCGTGCCTAAGGCGCTGGTGGACGCCGCGGCGCGCGGCGACGCCGAGGACGGGCGCGCGACCGCGACGCGGGCGACGACGCCGCGCGTGCGCCGCGCCGCCTCGCGCAACGGGAAGGTTCGCCCCGCGGCCACTCCGCGCAAGGCGCGAGCGAAGCCGCGCAGTCGCTGACCCGGCGCACGCGATTCGAGCGGACGTGCGACAATCGAGGGCCCGGGCGATCCGCCCGGGCCTTTCGATCGGCACACCGAGCGCCCACGGGATCGCTCGCGGATGCCGTCTCCCCCGGAGGTCGCGCGTGAGCCAGCGGTCCACCCTGGTGTCCATCGGCGTCGCGGGACTGCTCGCGCTGCTGCCGGCGCACGCCGGCGCCGCGCGGCCGACGCCACCCGCGCCCGCCCCGGCCGCCGCGACGCACCTGCCGGTGGACCGCGTCCAGCTCATCGGCTGGCTGATCGGCGGCGTGGACCCCGACTACGTGGTGGTGCTGGTGCGCGAGCGCGGGCTCGCGTTCGTTCCGGCCACGGACTACGTGGACCTGGTGACCCCCGGACGCCGCGGGGATTCGCTCGAGAGCGCGTTGAAGGCCGCCGCGCCGCTGGCCGCCGCGGTGGCGCCCGAGAACGACTCGCTGGTGAGCACGATGGAGCGCGGCATGGCGCGCTACAACGCGCACGATCAGCCCGGTACCGAGCGCGAGGTCGCGGCCGCGATGCGGCTCGCGCCCGGGAACGCGGCGGTGCGGCTCGCGCTCGGTCGCGCCATCGCCGGCCGCGGCCAGGCCGACAGCGCGATGGTGCAGTACCGGACGGCGCTCGAGCTCGATCCGGGGATCCCGGGCGCACATCTGCAGATCGGAGCCCTGCGGCAGTACCAGCAGGACCTCGAGGGCGCGATCGCCGAGATGCACCAGGAGATCGTCTCGCACCCGGCGAACGCCGTCGCGCACGGGCAGCTCGGCTACCTGCTCGGCCAGTCGGGCGACGTGTCGAGCGCGATCCGCGAGGTGCGCGAGTCGGTGCGCCTCGATCCCAACAACGGCGCGGCGCGCATGCAGCTCGCGAACGGGCTCTACGCCACCCGCGACTTCCACGGCGCCGAGCAGCAGGCGCGGGCCGCGCTCACGATCGCGCCCTCGCCGCAGGCGGTCGCCGTCGCCCAGGTGATGCGCGGGCTCGCGCTGCGCTCGCTGTTCGACATGGACGGCTCGTTCGAGGCGTTCCGCGCCGCGATCGCGGCCGACAACCTCAACCCCGACGCCCATTTCGGCCTGGCGCGCGTCTACACCCTGCAGGGCAACGAGGGCGACGCGCTGCGCGAGTTCGACCTGGCGATGAGCCACCACCTCAACCGGCCGGACCTGATCCAGGCGCACGTCCAGCGCGCCGCGATCCTCGATCATCAAGGCGACGTCGCGAAGGCGCTCGAGGAGTACCGGATCGCGATCGAGATGGACCCGGAGAACGAAGAGCTGGCACGCGAGCGCGCCGAGCTGGCGCAGCGCGCGCCGAAGCCGGCGCCGACCTCGAAGTGACGGCCGCGGAGCTGATCCGGCGGCTCGGCCTTCAGCCGATGGAGGGCGAGGGCGGGTGGTTCGCCGAGACCTGGCGCGCGCCCGAGACGGTTCCCGCCGCGGGCGGAGCGCGCTCGGTCGGGACCGCGATCTACTACCTGATCACGCCGCGATCGTTCTCCGAGCTGCACCGGCTCCCGGGCGCGGAGGTGTTCCACTTCTACCTCGGCGACCCGGCCGAGATGCTGATGCTGGAGCCGGGAGGCGCGGGGCATGTGGTGACGATGGGCACCGATCTCGAGGCCGGGATGCAGCCCCAGGTGGTGGTGCCCGGCGGCGTGTGGCAGGGAACGCGGCTCGCGCCGGGCGGGACCTGGGCGCTGCTCGGCACCACCATGGCGCCCGGATTCGACGCCGCGGACTACGTGCGCGGCGTGCGCGACGAGCTGATCGCCGGCTGGCCCGCGTTCCGGCGCGAGATCGAGGCGCGCACCCGCTGATCGCGGCGGAGGGGTCAGGTGACGCTCTCACCGGGCTCCGAGCAGGAAGGAGTCGCGCTCGGAGGGCAGCCCTCACCGGAATCAGTTGGGACCATTGGCGACCCGTCTTCATAGGCGGATCAGGTGATGGGTGAGGGGGCGTTTCGTTCCCGAACGTCACCTGCCCCGGGGCAGGTGACCGTTTCGAAAGAGCACGTCCCATCGGTCGTCGACTCGAGAGACAACTCGCCTGCACCTGGCAGGTGAGGTCAGCAGGGGAGGCGCTCGGCCCGCCACACCTCGGTGACGTAGCGGAGCGCGACTTGCCCGGACTCGTCGCGGAACTTCGCGTGGAGCGTGTCCAGCTTGCGCACCAGGTCCTCGAACCGGGCGCCCTCCTTGGGCACGTAGGAGGCGCTGGCCGAGCGTCCGACCAGACCCTCGCGGTCGAGGGACTGCTGGTGCTCGAAGCGCGCGACCGTGAGCGGCGTGAAGAACCCGCCTTCGCTCACCACGCCGGGCTCGAAGGTGCGCATCTCGGCCGGGTGCTCGCCGTTCACGTCCCGGATCACCTGGATGTAGCCGAGGCTGAACGGATCGGTGCGCGAGCGGGTGTTCCACATCAGCGCGATGCGCCCGCCGGGGCGCAGCACGCGGTGGAACTCCGCGACCGCCTGGGGCTGCCGGAACCAGTGGAACGCCTGCGCGCACAGCACCAGGTCGAGGCTGCCGGAGTCGAGGCCGGTGGCCTCGCCGGTGCCCTCGCGCCAGGTGACGTGCGGGTCGGACTCCGCCGCCGCGCGCATCTCGCGGTTGGGCTCGATCGCGATCACGCGCACGCCGCGTGCGGCGAGCTGCCGCGCGGAAATGCCGGTCCCCGCGCCGACGTCGGCGGCGCGGATCGCGGCCGGATCGCCGAGACCCTCGAGGACGCAGGTGATCGCCGCGGCGGGGTAGTCGGGCCGGAAGCGGACGTAGTCGGTGGCACGGTCGCTGAAGCGGCCGGTGGGATTCATCCCGGCGAGGCCGAGATCGTCCGCGCGTTCGGGCGTCATCGGCTCACCATAGGCGAAGCCGAGGGTGCTTGCGAGCCCGGCCGGATCCCTCCCTTCCTGATTCCCGCGCCCATTGGCTAGGATGCGCGCCGTGAACCCGCTCCGCAGCGTTCTCCTGGCCGCGTCCCAGAACGCGTGGCTGCGCGAACAGGCCACGCGCCGCCGCTTCGTGCGGCGGGCGGTGTCGCGCTTCATGCCGGGCGAGTCGCTGGACGAAGCGCTCGACGCCGCCGGCGTCCTCCACCGCGATCGCTTCGCGACGATCGTCACCCAGCTCGGCGAGAACGTGACCGACGTCGCCGAAGCCGAGGCGGTCGCGCGCCACTACCACGAGGTGATCGCGCGCATCCGCGCCGCCTCGCTCGACACCGAAGTCTCGGTCAAGCTCACGCAGCTGGGCCTCGACCTCGATCCGGCGCTGCCGCGCAAGCACGTGGCCGAGCTGGCGTGCCGCGCACGCGACGCCGGCCAGCGCCTGTGGATCGACATGGAGGCCAGCCCCTACACCGAGGCGACGATCGCGCTCTACCGGGAGCTGCGGCGCGAGCATCCCAACCTCGGCGTGGCGGTCCAGTCCTACCTGCGACGCAGCGCCGCCGACATCGAGGCCCTGATCCCGCTCGGCGCCGCGGTGCGGCTGGTC
>WNFL01192769.1_pt3 | contig 15361 bp, 15 predicted proteins | sample 5400361 | NCBI WGS metagenome assembly WNFL01 (sample SAMN13153351, study PRJNA577476) | soil metagenome | isolation source: 40 cm soil on Douglas fir-dominated hillslope | place: USA:California | collected 2013-09-17
AGGGCCTCGAGGCGCAGCTGGTCGAAGGAGAGGGTGAGGTCCTCGCCCGGCCCCCGGGCACCGACGAAGGTAAATCCCCGATCCGTGATGCCGCGCGCCGCATCGAGCGCCTGGACGACTCCGATCATATGGGCGCGTCGTGTAAAGGTTTCATGCAACCTGCGTCAAGCGCCGCGGCGCGAGGATCCCGACGCTCACCAGGCCGGCCACGAATCCGCCGATGTGCGCCCACCATGCCACGCCGCCCAGCATCTCGCTCTGCCCGAGCGACGCGACGCCCGACAGCAGCTGCATGGCGAACCAGATGACCAGGTACGCGACGGCCGGGATCTCCACGATCCACGGGAAGATGATGATCGGGATGATGGTCACCACCCGGCTGCGCGGGAACGAGATCAGGTAGGCGCCCAGCACGCCCGCGATGGCGCCCGAGGCTCCCACGGTGGGGACCGCCGAGTCGGGAGAGAGCGCCACCTGGGTGAGCGCCGCCACCAGCCCGCAGCCGACGTAGAAGAAGAGGAAGCGTCCGTGCCCGAGCCGGTCCTCGACGTTGTCGCCGAAGATCCACAGGTAGAGCATGTTGCCGATGAGGTGCAGCCAGCCGCCGTGCCAGAACATGCTGGTGAAGAGGGGAACGAAGCGGGCGGGGTCGAGCGGGTTCCCGGATTGCTCAGCCCAGTGCACGAACGTATAGGGGACGAGCCCGTAGTGCTGGATGAGCTGCGGCAGGTAGGGGCCGAGCGCGGTCTCGTGCAGGAAGACCAGCACGTTGACCGCGATGAGGCCCACGGTCACCAGCGGCGCCGTGCGCGACGGAATTGTATCCCGCAGCGGGATCACCCAACGGTTGTAAGCGGTCGTGGCCCCGGCCGCCAGCGGGGGCCCCGTCAGGGAACCTGGATCAGGTCGGCCAGCGCCGCGAGGTCGGGCACCGTGACGTCCGCCGGGCCTCGCCGCGAGTGCGGCCTGCCTACGAACACGCAGGTGAGGCCCAGCTCGCGTGCGGTGCGCAGGTCGTAGTCCGCGTACGCCGACACGTGCCACCACGACCGGTCGAACGGCTTGCCCAGCTTCCGCGAGGCGACGTCCCACATGCGCCGGTCCGGCTTGTACGCCCGTACCTCCTCGGCGCAGATCCATCCCTCGAGCCGGAAGCCGAGCTGCGCTTGCACCTGTTCGCCGTGCGCGCGGTCGCTGTTCGTGATCGCCGCGAGCTTCGCTTTGCGCTGCAGGCGCCGCAGCGCTTCGCGCGAGTCGGGGAAGAGCGGCCAGGTCCCGGCCTCGGCGCCCAGGCGGGCGGCGCTCACTACGTCGATCCCGCGCACGCGCACGAGGCTCTCCGCGACGATCTCGGCATAGCCGCGGAAGCGCTCCTGCTCGAGCTCTCCTTGCACGTCCACCAAGCGGTCGAAGTCGCGATCTCCCAGGCCGGCGCGCCAGTCGAGCACCGTCCCGAAGATGTCGAACGTCAGGAGCGAAGGCTGCACGGGGGGTTGCATTGACACGCCTGCCTCGCTCTGGCAACGGGGAGGGTGCCATGCAGGAGATGAAGTTCTGCCCGATCTGCGCGGCTCCGCTTGGCCCCCAGACGACGGAGGGCCGCGAGCGCCTGCACTGCTCCAGCGACTCCTGCGACTACGTCTTCTACGACAACCCGGTCCCGGTGGTGGCCGCGCTGGTCGAGCACGGCCAGACGGTGCTGCTCGTCCGCGGGAAGGGATGGCCGGAGAAGTGGTACGGGCTGGTGACCGGCTTCTTGGAGAAGGGCGAGTCGCCGGAGGAGGGCGTGCTGCGCGAAGTCCGTGAGGAGCTGGGCCTGCGCGGAGAGGTGATCTCCTTCATCGGCGCGTATCCGTTCGCCGAGATGAACCAGGTCATCCTCGCCTATCACGTGCGGGCCTACGGCGAGATCGCCATGGGCGAGGAGCTGGCCGGGGTGAAGGCCATCCCCCCCGACAAGCTGCGCCCCTGGCCGCTCGGCACCGGCCACGCCGTCCGCGACTGGCTGGAGCGCCGCGCCCAGGAACCGGGCACCGTCGCCTAGGGGCGCGTGTTCGCCTTAACGCAGCGCGTCCCGCCCCGGCGCGGATAACCCGGTACTCACCCAGACCGTATTCCGGGGCCCTCTGGAAGCCGGTCAGCCGATGCGCGCGCTCGTTCCATGAATGCGCGACCGTACATCAGCTCTGCAGCGTGCTGGTTGTGCGGGCGACAGAGGAGACGGATTCGATCCGGACGATGGAGATGCGTGCGCGCGAACCCATCGAGGTGATCGAATTCCAGGAAGCCAGTCTCAGTGCACCTGCGGCCGCGCTCGTCGGTGTGCGTGCAACGGCCGCCGTCGCGCTCGTAGACCTCGCGTTTGATGGCGTCGGGAATGTGACGCGAAAACGAGGCCTCCGCCTCTTCTGGCGGAGCCTGTCGCGGCTTCCGACCCGTGGCGAATCGCTCCTTCTTGACGTGGTCGATCAACAAGTCGAGTGCCTTCTCGAAGATTGTCGCTAGGTCTCCGTCCGGAATTCGGTGCCGGAGCAGATCCTGGGCTTGGCGGAACTTGTCATGACACCCGCGACTCCCGGTGAACTGGAACTTGAACGTGTCCTCGGCGAGCGGTGCAACCATGGCCCGGCGTTCATCGCGCCGCGGCACCGGCGCGCTTGGCGGTGCGAATGCAAGAGGAGGTGACGACTCCGGCGCCACCGAGACGGCCCCGCCGAACGAGAATATGGGTGACGCAGGTGCGGAATCGCGGCGGTCAGGAAGTTTGCGCACAATCGTCGGAACCGGTAGCTGAGGCGAAAGACGGGCAACCAATTCTTCGATCTCACGCTTCGACTTGCCAGCTGCTTCCGCCAACACCCTGTCCTGGTTTTCGGTGGTCAGGTGCGGCCCGAGCAAGCGCAATCCGGCCATGTGCACCTTCCCCGAGCGGAGCGCCTCCAGGATCATCGGCACCTGCCGTGCGGCGCGGGCGACGCTGATCCGGTTGCAGGTGACATCCTCGGAAAAAGCAAGTTCGCCGACGCAGAACGCGAACATCGAGGGGCCTCAACGTCGTGTGATCTCCGCACGAGCTCTCGGCCGCTCTCCACGCATCTGCCGCAGCTACACGGCCGTCGTTGCGAACGCTCACGGCCGTCTGCGAAGCGAATGCGCGAAACCTGTCAATCGCAAACGACCCGCATACGTAAGTTGTCCGATGGGCGGACGCGCGGCCCTCGGACTCGACTCGCCCGGACGACGCCGAGAGTTCCCCGAAGCGCTATCCGCGCCGGGGCGGGACGCAGCGCGTTACTGAGGTGAGCGACAAATCGCGCCTAGCGCGCCTGCCCGAGCCGCGCTTCCAGCCGCGATTTCGCGGCCGGCCATTCCGTCGCCAGGAGCGAGTACGTGGCCGTGTCGCGCACGCCGCCGTCCGAGGCGGGCACGTGCGCGCGCAGGATGCCGTCGAGCTTCGCGCCGAGGCGCTCGATCGCGGCCCGGGAGCGGGCGTTGCGCGCGTCGGTGCGCAGGTTCACCCGGAGCACGCGCCAGGTCTCGAACGCGTGGGTCAGCATCAGCAGCTTGGTCTCGGTGTTCACCGGCGTGCGCTGCGCGTCGGCCGCCAGCCAGGTCCAGCCGATCTCGACCGCGTCGGGCGGCTGCGGCGGGTGAAGAAGCGCGTGGACCCGATCGCGCGGCCGGTGGCGCGCTGGATGGTCGCGAAGGGCATCGCCGCTCCGGATTCGCGAAGCGCGAGCGCCTCCTCGACGTAGCGGAGCATCGCCGGTTCGCCCTCCGGCACCCAGGTGAGCGCGTACGTGTCGCGCGGGCCGGAAGCGGCCGCCGACAGCCCCGGGAGGTGCCGGAGCGCGAGCGGCTCCAGGCGGACGCAGGCACCTTCGAAGACGAGCGCCGGAAACATGGCTATTCCTCCATCGGCTCGGCGCTGCCGCGCGGCGAGCTCGCGTCCACTTCCTGCGCCCGATGGGAGGCGGCGGTGAACGCTTCCCAGATCGCGGCGCGCAAGCCCGGCGGCCGGGGAGGGAAGGGTCCTTCCATCGCGTCGATCCCGGGCTCGCGCGCCCAGACCGACCACAGGGCAAAGCAGGCCAGGCCGGCCGAGGCGAGCAGCGTGGCGACGCGCGCGCCGTACCAGTGCGCCAGCGTGCCGCCGAGCAGGTGCCCGAGCGGGAGCGCGCCCGTATTCGCCAGCGCGAGCACGCTCATGGCGCGCCCGCGAAGCTGGTCGGGCACCAGGAGCTGCATCGCGGTGTTCGAGGAGGCGAGCGACCAAACCCAGAAGACGCCGCCGATCGCCAGCGCGACGCCCGACAGCGCGAGGCTGTTCGAGCTCGCGTACAACACCGCGGAGAGCGCGAAGCCGAGCATCGAGAGCGGGATCAGGTGGTGCCGCGGGTACGTTGCCGGGAGCCGGGCGAGCGTCAGCGCTCCGGCGATGGCACCCGCGCCCAGGCAAGAAAGCAGCGCGCCATACCCTTGCGCCCCGACGTGCAGCAGCTCGTCGGCGTAGACCGGCAACAGCCCCTGCACCGGCGCGGTGAGCAGCGCGAACATGAACAGCCCGAGCAGGATGCGCCGCGGCCCCGGTTGGCGCAGCGCCCACGAGACCGCCTCGCGGACGCCGCCCTGCTTCTGCAGGACGCCCGCCCGCGTCGGCGCGTCGCGCAACGGCCGCGCCGGCACGCGGACCAGCCCGAGCACCACCACGATGCCGAGGAAGCTCAGCACGTTGATGTCGAAGACCGCGGCCGCGCCGGCGGCGGTGAGCAGGGCGCCGGCGACCATGGGGCCCAGGAGGCGCGCGGCGTTGAACTGGGCGGAGTTCAACGCGATCGCCGAAGGCAGCTCCTCTCGCGGGACCAGCGCGGGGACCAGCGCCTGCCAGGCGGGCATCACCGACGCCCACGCCGCTCCTTCCAGGAAGGCGAGGGCGATGATCACCGCCGGAGTCGCGTAGCCCAGGTGCGTGAGCAGCGCCAGCACGGCCGCCATGACCATCATCGCGGTCTGGCCGATGAGCAGCAGCTTGCGACGGTCGTATCGGTCGGCCAGCGCGCCGGCGGGCAGGGCGAGCACGGCCACCGGAATGAACTCGGCCGCCGCGAGCAGCTCGACGAGGAAAGGCGACTGGGTCTGCCGCTGGACGAGCCACGCCTGCGCGACCGTCTCCATCCAGTTGCCGACGTTGCTGGCCAACGAGCCCAGCCAGATCCACCGGAACGCCGGGTGCCGCAGCACGGCGAAGGGGCCGCCGCCGGAGCGAGGAGTAAACCGGAACGCGTTCACGGCGCGGTGTTCTAGCAGGGATTACTTCGCCAGATCGCTGTACAACCGGCCCTCCGCGGCCGCGACTTCGGCGCGGCGGATGTCGACGTTCGCCCGCGCCTGCGCGGCGGCGCTCTGCGCCTGGAACAGGTTCTGGTCGGCGACCTGCAGGTCCAGCGAGGTCGCCACGCCCGCGCGGGCCGACACGTCGATCTGCTCCTGCGCGCGCTTGGCTACCCGCGCTTGCGCGTCGGCCTGCTCCAGCACCGCCTGCGAGGCCATCAGATTGGCGCGCGCGCCTTGCCAGGTCGCCCTGGCCCGGGCGCGCGTGGAGGCGAGGCTGGCGACCGCCTGCTGCAGCCTCGCCTGGTCCTCGTGCTTCTGCGCGTAGCGCACGCCCCGGTCGTAGAGAGGGAGACTGACGTTGACGATCAGATCGTAGGTGGTGTTCGTCCCCGCAAAACCTTTGTTGGAGTTGTAGTTGCCCCTCGCCACGCCGGCGACGGTCGGAAGCCAGAGAAAATTGTCATACGTCACCGACTTGTCGGCTCCGGCCACCTGCGCGATTGCGCTGCGAACGGTGAAGGTGCGCTCCCACGGCTGACCGCCTTCGTCGGCGGGTTGTCCGAGCGCCTGGTCGCCGCCCTGCCCCAGCGGCAGCGGCGCGACCGGCTCGCCCACCAGCGCTTCCAGCACCGGAAGCAAGGACTCGCGCTGCCCGATGAGGCTGGCGATCTGCGCCCGCGCCGACGCGGTGTCGCTCTGCGCCCGGAGCAGGTTGATCTCCACCGCCGTCCCGGCGGCGATCTGCGCCCTGGCGTCCTGCTCGCGCCGCAGGGCCACCTTCTCGGCGTCGCGCGCGGCCGCGAGCAGGCCGTCGATCCCCTGCAGCGTCAGGTAGGTCCGCGCCACGCTGAGCAGGACCTGCTCGCGCGCCTCGTCCGCGCCGCGGTCCGCGGCCTCGGCGAAGCTGCTCGCGATGCCGGGCAGGAAGAGGCCCTGGGGCGTCAGCAGCGGTTGGATCAGCTGCAGCGTCCCGTAGCGCGAGTTCGGCCCCACGATGGTCAACGTGGGGGCGCCGATCAAGCCGAGCCGGCTTAGATCGACCACCTGCGGCGTGCTGGTGTGATCGTAGGTGCCCGTCGCGCTCAAGTCGGGCTTCCAGGCGGTAGAGGCGCGCTCCACCCCGACGCGCGTGATCGCCGCCTGCGCGCGCGCAGCGGCCACGTCGGGCCCTTCCCTGGCCGCAAGCTGCAGCGCGTCGCGGAGGGGGACCTGCTTGCGCGGGGGCTCGGCCGCGGCGGCGGCGGTGGTAGCGACGAGGGACAGGGCCAGTGCCGCATGACGGGAGCGCATGGCGCCCCTCATAGATGACGGACCAGCTCGCGTGAAGGGTTTTTCCTGCGGACTCCGACCGCGGGCGGGATGTCCGCTGCACGACGGGCGGGTGCGGACGGGCGGTTGCCGCCCGGGCTGCCCATCCCCACCTCTTGTGCGCCGGCCAGACGGGCGGGCGGAGGGTGCGGGATGGCGAGGGGGATCCTCGGGCTGCTCATCGCGGCAGCGCTGGCCGGATGCGGAAACGGGAAAGACCCGAGCTGCCCGGGTGGGAACTGCAGCGTGGCGGGGCGGGCACCCTGCCAGCGCGACTCCGACTGCGGCGGGGGCGGCAGCATCTGCCAGGCGGACGGGACCTGCAGCATCCCCGCGGTGGCGCCGGTGGCCAGTCAGTGCGACAACGTCACCTGCCCGGCGAACTTCTTCTGCGCCAACGGGAAGTGCCTGCCCGCGGTGCCGCAATGCAAGCCCGCCGACCCGGCCTGCATCTTCGTCCCGCACGGCGCCTTCGAGCCGCCCGAGCACGCCTGGTGGTGGCCGTTCGCCTCGCCGCTGGGGCCCGACGATCCGAAGAACGGCGGCGCACTGCGCAACATCGAGTACCCCGATTTCAACGAGGTGATGTCCACTCCGGTCGTCATGCGCCTGCACCCGGGCGACATCGAGCCGGCCGTAGTCTTCAATTCGTTCCCTCTCGAGGGCAGCGGGGGGACCCTGGAAGCCCGCGGGGTGATGCGCGCCATCCGCGGCTCGGACGGCACGCCGATCTGGAGCGCGCCGAAGGACTTCTGGAACGCCATCAACGTGATCGGCGCGGTGGACGGCAACGCGTCCATCGCCGCCGGCGACTGCAAAGGGGATGGACACGTCTGCTTCGTGACGGGTGGGTGGGATCCGACGGACTGCTTCACTGGACCGCCCTCGTGTCGCTTCAACAAACCCGACATGAACAAATTCTCCCACCAACACGGCGGGCTGATCGCGTTTGACGAGAAGGGCGACTTCCTGTGGCTCAACCGCGGCAACCCGCAGACCGGCGAACCCGCGCCCTCGGTGTGGTGGGGCGGTCCCTCCATCGCGCGGCTCTTGCCCGGCTCGAAGAGCGCGCAAGTGGTGGTGGGGAACGGCGTGTACGATGCCGCGACGGGCCGGACGCTCTGCCCCCAGACGCTCGCTCCCGGGGGCGGCGATCAGGTCAGCGGCAACGGCGTCGGCACCCTCAGCGCCATCGCCGACATCGATCTCGACGGAGTGCCCGAGATCGTCACCGGGAACAACGTCTACAAGCTCGAGAAGGACGCCACCTCGCCGACCGGATACACGTGCCGCGCTCTCTTCGGCGTCGGCGTGCGCATCTCGAACAAGCCGCCGAACTGCCCGTATGGCAGCACGAAGAGCAGCACCACCGGCCAGCAGGTCTGCCTCTGTCCGGGCGGATTCGAGGACTTCTGCCCGGATGGGTTCCCTGCCTTGGCGAACTTCGCCGGCTACGGCTTGCCGATGGGGATCAAGCCCGACGACAAGCACCCCCAGATCGTGGTCGTCAGCCACGGTTTCCTGCGCATCCAGGACTGGACGGGTGGGATCCTGCTGAACCCGCTGCCGCTGCCGGCCAGCACGCACCCGGACTGCCAGAAGGAGGCCAACATGGGTGGCGCGCCGACCATCGCCGACTTCGACGGTGACGGCTTGCCTGAAGTCGGCATCGCGGCCCAGGGCGCTTACGTGGTTTGGAAACCCGGCAAGGGGTTCATCTGGCAGTCGCAGACGTTCGACTGCTCCTCGGCGACGGGCAGCTCGGTCTTCGATTTCGAAGGGAAAGGGAACGCGAACGTCGTCTACAGCGACCAGTGCTGGTTCCACGTCTACGACGGCAAGACGGGCGCTACGCTGGTCAAGGAGAAGAACGCGAGCTGCACGGCGTACGAGACGCCGATCGTGGCGGACATCGACGGCAGCGGCCGCGCCAAGGTGCTGGTCCCCAACAGCAACATCTGCAACTACACGTGCGACTGGCCAGGCGGGGGCAACGGGGAGATTTCCGGCTCTCCGTACCTCGGGCTCAAGGCGCTGCGCTCGCCCAGCGACAAGTGGGTCAACACCCGCAGCGTCTGGAACCAGCATGCCTACCACGTGACCAACGTGAACCTGGACGGCACGCTGCCCTTCCCCGAGCCGAACTCCTGGGACCCCGGCCAGTCGAACAGCTACCGGCAGAACGTGCAGGGGCAGGGCGTGTTCAGCTCGCCCGACCTCTCCGTCTGCCAAGTGGACGCCGACCTCACCAACTGCATGAGCGGCGGGGCCTCGGTGAGCGCCACGGTCTACAACGGTGGCGCGATCCCGGCGCGGCCCGGCGTGCAGGTGGATTTCTTCGCGGACCTCGCCGGCGGCAGCGTCCTCATCGGCAGCGGCGTCACCAAGACCACGTTGCAGCCCGGCGGCAGCGAGAAGGTCGCCGTGCCGTGGTCCGCGCCGCCGCAGAACGCAACGGCGCCGGTGCGCGCGGTGGTCGACCCGAACCAGAAGGTCGGCGACTGCCACTTCGAGAACAACAGCGCGTCCAGCGCCCCGGTGAAGTGCTCTCCCATCGGCTGACGGACCCGCCTTCAAAGCAGCTTTTGGTCTATCCTCGGTGCGTGAGCCAGCAGACCGCGCCGCCGGTAGCGGCGACTCCAGCGGCGCCCGCGCAGGGGTCTCGGCGCGCTGGTGGGGCGGCGCTGGTGGCGGCAGGGATCCTCCTCAGCCGCCTGGCCGGGCTCGTCCGGCAGAGCGTCTTCGGCCACTTCCTCGGGACCTCCGACGCGGCGGACGCCTACAACGCAGCTTTCAAGATTCCCAACTTCCTGCAGAACCTCCTCGGCGAGGGAGTGCTGAGCGCGTCCTTCATCCCGGTCTACGCGTCGCTGCGCGCGGAGGGCCGGGAAGGCGAGGCGCGCACGGTGGCGGGCGCGGTGGCGGGGTTGCTCTCGCTCGTCACCGCGGTGTTCACCCTGCTGGGCGTGCTCGCCACGCCCTGGCTCATCGACGCCATCGCTCCCGGGTTCACCGGGGAGAAGCGCGAATTGACCATCCTGCTGGTCCGCATCTTCTTCCCAGGCACTGCGCTCCTGGTGCTGAGCGCGTTCTGCCTCGGCGTGCTGAACAGCCACCACAGGTTCTTCCTGAGCTACGCCGCCCCGGTGGTGTGGAGCGCCGCGCAGGTCGCCGCGCTGATCCTCGGCGGCCGGGGCTGGCGCTTGGGTCCCGCGGATCTGGCGGTGGTCACCGCCTGGGGCGCGGTCGCCGGCGCTCTCCTCCAGGTATTGGTGCAGGTGCCCGCCGTGCTGGCCCTCCTTGGCGGCCGCCTGCGGCTCTCCTTGGGACGCGCGAGCGCGCACGTCCGGGAAGTGGTGCGCAGCTTCCTGCCGGTCGTCGCCGGCCGCGGCGTCGTGCAGCTCTCTGCCTACATCGACAACGTGATCGCCTCCTGGCTGCCCAGCGGGATGGTGGCGGCGCTCGCCTATGCGCAGACGCTGTACACGCTCCCGGTGTCGCTCTTCGGCATGTCGATCTCGGCGGCCGCGCTCCCGTCCATGTCCGCGGCACAGGGCACGGGGGAGAAGCTGCGCGAGCAGCTCGCTTCCGGGCTGCGCGCCATCGCCTTTCCGGTGGTGCCGAGCGTGGTGGCGTTCCTCGCCTTCGGGGACGTTGCCGTGGCGGCGCTGTTCCGGGGAGGGCGTTTCAGCCCGCAGGACGTGCGCGACGTGTGGCTGATCCTGGCGGGTTCCACCGTCGGGCTATTGGCCGCAACCCTCGCGCGGCTCTACTCGAGCACCTTCTATGCCCTGCGCGACACGCGCACGCCTCTCAAGTACGCCTCCTTGCGCGTGCTGTTGACCGCGGCGCTCGGCGTCGTCTGCGGCCTGTGGCTGCCGCGGGCGCTGCACCTCGATCCGAAGCTCGGCGCCGTCGGGCTGACCGCCTCGGCCGGCGTCGCCGGCTGGGTGGAGTTCGCCCTGCTCCGGCGCGGTATTGCGCGGCGGGTGGGGAAGGTCGGCGTGCCGGCGGGGCTGCTGGTCCGGTTGTGGGCGGCGGCCGCCGTCGCAGGCGCCGCGGGCATCGGTGTGCGGTTCGTCCTCGCCGGTCTTCCCGCCACCCGGCTGGCTGCGGTGGCGAAGGCGGCTGCCGTGTTCGGCTGTTTCGGCGCCGTCTACCTCCTGCTGGCGCTCGCGCTCGACGTGCCTGAGGCTTCCGCCGTGGTGCAGCGCGCCCGGCGAATGTTGCGGCGCTGAAACAGAATCTGCCCTTCACCTGTGCTGTCCTAGGCGTGTCCTTGCACGTGGGAGGGCGCGTGCGTCACGGGATTCCCTGGATCGCCGGCGCCGTGCTGGCCGCCGCCTGTGCGCGGGAGGCGCGCAAGCAGGCCACCGCGCCGCTCGCCGCCGACGCTCCGCAGGCCGCCGCCGGGGCCGCTGCCGAGCAGGACCCGGAAGCCGGGCCACAGCTCTCCGCGCAGGAGCAGATCGAGCACGCCCTGGCCCGGGTCACGTTCGGTGCGCGGATGACCGACAGGGAGAGGCTGGCGCGCAGCGGCGTGGCGGTGTTCCTGGAAGAGCAGCTGCATCCGGAGCGGATCGCGGACGGCGCGGTGGAGAAGGAGCTGGCGAGGTTTGCCCTGCTGCGGCGGAGCACGGCGGACCTGGCGCAGGAGCTCGCGCGCTATCGGAAGCAGAAGCGGGAGGAGAAGGCAAAGGAGACGGCGACGGCTACGCCGAGCGACGACTCCGTTGCGGACGCGCCCGATCCGAACCTTGCCGGGCCCACGTTGCCTCGGCCGGGGCAGCGGGATTTGCGGAAGCAACTCGGGAAAGCGGGCCGGGGGCCTGGGTTCGAGATGGTCGCGCAGCTCACCCAGGCCAAGCTGGTGCGCGCCATCGGATCGGAACGCCAGCTGCAGGAGGTGATGGCCGACTTCTGGTTCAACCACTTCAACGTCTTCGCGGGCAAGGAGAACGAGGCCGCGCTGCTGCCGGCATACGAGCAGCAGATCCGCGAGCTGGCCCTGGGCAGGTTCGCCGACCTGCTCGCCGCCACCGCCCATAGCCCGGCGATGCTCGTCTACCTGGACAACTGGCGCAGCTCGACCCCGCTGCCGCCCCGCCGTCCGGCGCGAGGGCAGGCTGCGCCACGAAATCCCAGGCGCGGGCTCAATGAGAACTACGCGCGCGAGCTGCTCGAGCTGCACACGCTCGGCGTGGACGGCGGCTACACGCAGCAGGACATCGTGGAGGTTGCGCGCTGCTTCACCGGCTGGACGGTGGCGGAGCCGCAGCGCGACCCGCGGTACGTGTTCCGGCCAGGGATGCACGATCCCGGACCGAAGCTGGTGCTGGGGCACGCGATCTCCGCGAGCGGCGAGGACGAGGGAAACGCGGTGCTCGATCTGCTGGCGCACCACCCGTCCACGGCGCATTTCATCTCGCGCAAGCTCGTGCAGCGCTTCGTCTCCGATGATCCGCCCGAGGCGTTGGTGCAGCAGGCGGCGGGCACCTTCTCGACCACGGGTGGGGACATCCGCAGCGTGCTGCGAACGATCTTCGAGTCGCCCGAGATGTGGAGCCGCCGCGCCTTGCGCGCCAAGGTGCGCTCGCCGCTCGAGCTGGTCGCGGGTAGCGTGCGGGCGCTGGGCGCGCGGGTGGACGATCCGATGGCGCTCGCCCGCGCGGTGGCGCGGATCGGGCAGCCGCTCTTCGCCGCCCAACCGCCCACCGGGTATCCCGACGACGCGTCGAGCTGGCTGTCCTCGGGCGCCCTGCTGGCGCGCATCGATTTCGGCCTGGCGCTCGCCGGCGGCCAGGTCGAAGGTGTGCGGGTGGACCTGGCGCCGCTCGCCCACGACCCCATGGCTCCGGAGGAGATGCTCGACCGCGCCGCCGCGCAGCTCGGCATGCCGGCGCTCTCCGACCGGACCCGCCAGTACGTGCTGGCGCAGCTGCGCGGCGCCTCGCCACGGTCCCAGGTGCTCGCCTCGCGGGCGCTGGGACTGCTGCTGGGCTCGCCGGAGTTGCAGCGGAGATGACGGCGCGGAGCGGCCAGCCGATCTCGCGGCGCGCCCTGCTCAAGGGAGGCGCGGTGGCGGGCGCAGCGCTGGGGGGCGGCCTGTTGCCGGGATTCATGCGCCGGGCCCTCGCCGTCGCCGGCGGCGGTCCCGGCCACCACAGGGTTTTGGCCTTCCTGTTCCTGCGCGGGGCGATGGATGGCCTGGAGGTCGTCAGCCCGCACGGCGAGCCGCGCTTCTCCGAGCTGCGCCCGACCCTGGCGCTGCCCGCGCCGGGAGAAGAGCAGAAATCCGACCTCGGGCCGGGCGCGCTGCTCGACATCGGCGCGCCTGGATTCGGGCTGCACCCTTCCTTGGAGCCGCTGCTGCCGCTCTGGCGCGAGGGTACGCTCGCCTTCGTGCACGCGGTGGGCTCGCCCGACGGCACGCGCTCGCACTTCGACGCTCAGGACTTCCTCGAGCTGGGCACGCCCGGGGTGAAGGGTACCCGCGATGGCTGGATGGCGCGCGCCGTGGCGGAGGCGCCCGGGAAAAGGTCGGCGCTGGAGGCGATCGCCGTCGCGCAGCGGCTCCCGCGCAGCCTGCAGGGCGATGCGGCCGCGCTTGCCTTCGCGAGCCTCGATCAGCTGCGGCTGCGGCCGATGCCCGGCGCGCCGGCCGGCGCGCAAGGTCGCACGCTGGCGAGGCAGACGTTCGAGGCGCTCTACGACATCGCACCCGACGGTCCGGTCGCCGCATCGGGCAAGGAGGCGTTCGCGGCCGTCGAGATGCTCGAGCGCAAGCTTTCGGGCCGAACTTTCCGTCCGGGAGAGGGCGGCTACCCGGCGGCGCCGATCGGCCAATCGCTGCGCCTCCTCGCGGCGCTCATCCAGTCGGAGGTGGGCCTGCGGGTCGGATTCGTGGAAGTGGGCGGCTGGGACACGCACGTGCAGCAGCAGCGGGTCCTGGCGCGCAACCTGGCCGACCTGGGCGGCGCGCTGGCCGCCTTCCGCGCGGATCTCGGGCCTCGCGTCGACGACGTAGTGCTGATCGCGGCAACCGAGTTCGGGCGCACGGCGCGCCAGAACGGCACGCTGGGCACCGACCACGGGCACGGCAGCGTCGCCTTCGTGCTGGGCGGCCGGGTGAACGGCGGCAAGATCCACGGGCGCTGGCCGGGTCTTTCCGACGATCGACTGTTCGAGGGACGCGACCTCGCCGTGACCACCGACCTGCGCGCGGTGCTCGCGGCGGCCGCCCGGGCGCAGCTCGGCGCCGCCGACCTCTCCCGTCTCTTCCCGGGCTACTCCGGCCCCGTGCTCCCCGGCCTCGTGCGCGTGTAGAGTACGCGCGTGCCGCGCCGGTACTGGCTGCTCAAGACCGAGCCTTCGGTCTTCTCCTTCGACGACCTCCTCCGCGCCGGGACGACGGGGTGGGACGGCATCCGCAACTACCAGGCCCGGAACTTCCTGCGCGATCAGATGAAGAAGGGCGACGGCCTTCTCATCTACCACTCCAGCGCGGAGCCCACCGCCGTGGTGGGGACGGCCGAGGTGGTGCGCGAAGGCCATCCCGATCCCACGCAGTTCGATCGCAAGGACGATCACTACGACCCCGAATCGCGCCCGGAGGACCCGCGCTGGTTCCAGGTGGAGGTCCGGGCCGTGGCGAAGCTGCCGCACCCGGTCACCCTCGAGCGCATCAAGCGTACGCCGGCGCTGGCCGGCATGAACCTCCTTCGCCGCGGCAACCGCCTCTCGGTGCAGCCGGTCGAGGGAGCGGAGTTCCGCGCCATCGTGAAGCTCGGACAGGCGCCGGAATGAGCTCGCTCCTGGTTGCGCTGGCCGCGGTCCTGGCCTTGTGGTCGGCCCTCCTCCACGTGGACCGGGGTGCGAGGTGGCCACACCTGGGCGCGCCGTTGGCCGGATGCGCGTACTGCGCCGCCGGATTGCTCTGGCCCGGCTCGGTGTGCGAGGTTCCCGCGCTCGGCGTGGGGCTCTTCTGCGCCGCGGCGGCCTCGGAGGGCATGTCCTGATCGGCGGGAAGCGAATCTGCGTGGTGATGCCGGCCTACAACGCCGCCAAGACGTTGCGGCGTACCGTGGCGGAGATCGACCGCTCGATCGCCGACGACGTGATCCTGGTGGACGACGCCTCGCGGGACGACACGGTCCAGGTGGCTCGCGAGCTGGGGCTGCACTTGGTCGTGCACATCGTCGTGATGCTGCACCCCGATTACCAGTACTCGCCGCGCCTGCTTCCCGCGATGGCGGCCATGGTGGCGAGCGGCCACTTCGATGCGGTGCTGGGCTCGCGCATCCTCGGAGTCGGCGCGCTCAAGGGCGGCATGCCGCTCTGGAAGTACGTCGCCAACCGCGCCCTGACGTTCTGGGAGAACCTGCTCCTCGGCTACAAGCTGGCCGAGTACCACACTGGATACCGGGCCTTCTCGCGGCGGCTGCTCGAGTCGCTGCCGCTGGAGGAGAACTCGGACGACTTCGTCTTCGACAACCAGATGCTGGCCCAGGCCATCTGGTTCGGCTTCCAGGTGGGGGAGATCTCCTGTCCGGCGCTCTACTTCGCGGAAGCGTCGTCGATCAATTTCCGCCGGAGCGTGAAGTACGGGTTCGGCGTGTTGGGCACCGCGCTCGAGTTCCGGCTGGCGCGGTGGGGGGTCTTGCGCTCGCCTCGATTCGCCGCCTCGGGACGCAAGCTGCCGCAGCCGGCCTCGCAGCTC
>WNFL01305547.1_pt1 | contig 15361 bp, 10 predicted proteins | sample 5400361 | NCBI WGS metagenome assembly WNFL01 (sample SAMN13153351, study PRJNA577476) | soil metagenome | isolation source: 40 cm soil on Douglas fir-dominated hillslope | place: USA:California | collected 2013-09-17
TTCGCTATTCCATGGGAAGACGCAGTTACCATCCCTGGTTTTGGTACAGGCACGCGTTTGATCGGGATACCCGCTTTAGCCCTTGGCGTCATGGCGATCGTCGAACGGGGGAAAGTCAGACGTCCAGGCGCCGGACACGTCATAATGATTCTTTTTGCGATGTGGGCGGCCGTAAGTTATCTATGGAGCGTTGATCCCGAGGAAACTTTAGTTGCAGCCTCCTCCTACCGCCAGCTCCTGGTGATGGTGTGGCTGATATGGGAGCTCTCCTATCGAGCCCGCGAACAGACGCGGCTGATGCAAGCCTACATCCTTGGGACCTTCGTCTCTGGGATAGACACAGTATACTTATTTCTTTCTCACCACGAGGCCGCTTATCAGCGGTATACCGGCAGCGGGCTGAATCCCAATGACTTGGCGCTGATAATGGCCTTAAGCATCCCCACCTCATACTATCTGCTCGTCCAGAGCAAAGGGTGGATAGTTTGGGTCTATAGACTCCAACTTCTCTTGGCAGGAACAGCCATCTTGCTCAGTGCCGCAAGGGGAGGCTTCTTGGCCGGTGTTGTGGCGTTCTCTATCGTGCCTTTAACTTATGTACGGTTGTCTCGGCGTCGGAGAATCGCCGCTCTCTTGACGACGGCGCTGGTCATCTGTGGCGGGCTCGCCTTCTTACCCTCAAGTTCTTGGGAACGCCTTTCCACGATCCCCAATGAACTCCGACAAGGCACGCTCACGGGACGTACGGTCATCTGGACAGCAGGCTGGGAGCTTTTCCGGATGCATCCTTTTCTGGGCGTTGGGGCGGCTGGGTTCCGGGACAGCGTTAGCCGTGCGTTGTCTGAACCGATTGTTGCGCACAATACTTTTCTGTCGGTCCTCGTCGAGCAGGGCGTGATTGGCTTTACGCTTTTCTGTGCCTTGCTAGGCGTCTTGGGGCTGTCAGTGAGTGCGATGCCTTCCCTCCCGCGAAGATTCTGGATTGTAATTCTCGGGGTCTGGGTGGTCGGAGTTTCCAGTCTCACTTGGGAACTGCGGAAACCGACGTGGTTCTTCTTCGGTTTGTTAATGGCACAATGGGCCAGCCTGGAAGGAATGGAGAAATAGATTTGGCCCCGCTTTGGGTCCCGCCCGGCTATCGTTTCCGCAGGTACCTCGAGCGTGATGTCTCGCCGGCAGATTGGACTTAGTGGACTAGTCGCGATCATGAAGAAGATTAAAGTGGTCCATATCGTTCCCATGCTTGCGCCTGGTGGCGCTGAGGCCGTAGCGGTTCATATCGTCAGGGGCTTAAACCGGCAGCGGTACGACGTGGCAGTCGTTTCGTTGAGGCGGTGGTTAGGGTGCGACCTTGAGCGTTTGCTTGCGGAGCGCGGGGTGCAGGCTCTGTATCTGGGCAAACGGCCCGGATTCGACTGCCGCATGTTCCACAGATTACATCGCGCTCTGAGAGATCACCGGCCGGATATTGTGCACACGCATCTGCATGTGCTTCGTTATGCCCTGCCTTCAATGCTGTCTTTCACGCATGCTTCAATGGTGCATACCGTTCACAACTTGGCGGAACGCGAGGCTGAACCTGGTACGCGCTGGATTCAGCGCTATGCATTTAACCACGGGGTCGTGCCCGTTGCCGTATCGGCAGAGGTGGCAATCAGTCTAGAGCGCTTATACAGGATTCAACGCTGCCGCATGATCGCGAACTGTATTCCAACGGACCTGTATGCTTCTCCGCGAACTCCGCGAAGGGAGTGGCGGGCCAGGGAGGGGTTTAGGGAAGACCATGTTCTGTTTGTCTGCGTGGCACGATTGTCTCCGCAGAAGAACCACGCGCTGCTCCTGAAAGCGTTCGCCCAAGGCCCCGCTTCCGATCCGAAAGCCCACTTAGTATTGGTTGGAGAGGGGACTTTGCGGAGACAGCTCGAAGAGCAAGCGCAGAATCTCGGCCTGGCCGGTCAAATCCACTTCCTGGGACTGCGAACAGATATTTCTGATGTGTTGAGCGCGATGGATGTTTTTGTCCTGAGCTCAGATTACGAGGGTAGCCCGCTTTCAGTGGTCGAGGCCATGGCTTCTGGTCTACCTATCGTGAGCACTGCTGCGGGTGGCGTGCCGGAGCTCTTTGACAACGGCAAAGAAGGTTTCATCGTGCAGCCGGGAGATGCCACGGGTCTCTCCGACGCTATCGTATTACTCTTGAAGGATCGGGAAGCCAGACGGTCCTTCGGAATCGCAGCCGCCCGGCGAGCAAAAGAAAACTTCGACTTATCGAGAATGGTCCGGGCGTATGAGGAACTCTACGAGAACCTCATTGGTCGTTTGCACAGTCAGAAGCCGAGCAGAACTCTTCCGGAACGCGTTACGCCAACCGAAGAACAGTTGATAGGCAGGGGAAATCAATGGGGAGCCTAACCTACCCATCTGTTCGTTCACTAACGAACTGTGGAGTTTAGTGTGGACTATCGATACACGTTTACGGTGTTCACTCCTACCTACAACCGCTCCAGAACATTGCCTCGGGTGTACGAGAGCCTCCGACTTCAAACCTTTCGCAATTTCGAATGGTTGATCGTAGATGACGGCTCTACTGACGACACGAGAGAACTCGTTCAAAAGTGGCAAGCCGAATCAGAATTTCCCATACGTTACATCTATCAGGAGAATCAGGGCAAGGCTGCCGCGTTCAACCGAGGTGTCCGAGAAGCCCTAGGGGAGCTATTTCTGACACTGGATTCCGACGACGCTTGCGTAATGCAAGCGCTTGAGCGATTCAAATATCATTGGGATAGCATCCCGCCGAATCAGAGAGACAAGTTCTCCGCGATTACTGTCTTGTGCAAAGACCAGAAGGGGAGACTTGTGGGTGACAGGTTCCCCCGAGACGTGTTGGATTCAGACTGTATAGAGTTGGTCTTCAAATATCATGTGAAGGGTGAAAAGTGGGGTTTTCACCGAACCGACGTACTCATGCAATTCCCCTTTCCGGTGGCGCCAAATGTGAAATTCATTTCCGAGGGACTCGTCTGGTTCGCACTGTCCCGCAAGTTTAGGACGCGATTCGTAAACGAAGTATTGCGAATATATTATGTGAATGACGGGACCGGAGACCACTTATCTTCTCTCAGTCCCGAAGTGATGTTTGGGCGGGCACTCTTTCACAAATACGTCTTGAATGAGCTAGTGGATTGGCTATACCGCTCTCCCGCGAATCTATTTCGATCAGCAATTAACTTCAGCCGCTATTCGATGGGTCTCGGAAAGGGTCCGAGCTCCCAGTTTAAGGAGCTGCGCCCCTTAGCAGCTCGAATATTGTTAGCGATGTCGCTCCCCCTGGGTTTTGCGATGTCCTTGAAAGATAAGCAGAGCGTCGCAAGAGCGGGTCGGGGATAGATAATCGTGGCTAAGCACAGTTTTTGGGCCGAGGGCTGCGCGCGAAGAAGGAGTCATCAGTTTCGAGTTGCGCTCTTTCCGCCATCAGAGACGAGCACGGTGTTCAAAGATTTCAAAGGCCTACTTCGATTTATCTAATCCTCTCCGTCCAAAGGCTGGAAGGTCTTCACGTTGGGCATTTATAGTTATCTGATTTTCTTTCTAGCAAGCGCTGCGTTGTGCCTCATCCTCACCCGCCAGGTACGCAATCATGCAATTAAGCACGGGTGGGTCCAGGCTCCCAGTCTGGATCGGCACATCCATCCGAAACCAGTTCCTAGATTGGGCGGGGTGGCAATCTATCTGTCTGTCCTGGTCGTTGCGCTCATTGGTCTTTTTGTCCCCAAATTAACGGGCGTCACTCAAGCCTTGCCGAGCCGGGAGGCGTTCGGCCTATTGGCGCCCGCCACCCTTATTTTCCTGTTGGGGGTCTACGATGATCTCCGGCCGGTCGGAGCCTATCTGAAGTTCGGAGTTCAAGCATTGGCAGCAGTATTGCTATATATCGGCGGCCACGGAATTCAGCAATTCCATCTTTTGTCCAACGGCCCCCTGAGAACCATAGTTGCACTACCCCTGACCGTCCTTTGGGTCCTACTAATCACGAATGCTTTCAATCTGATTGACGGGCTCGACGGGCTGGCTGCGGGATCAGCTTTCTTCTCAGCACTCGTACTCTTTGTCGTCTCGCTGTCTGGCTCGATCTCGCTCGTCACATTCCTCTCCACCGCACTGGCAGGAGCCATTTTGGGCTTCATGCGGTACAACTTCTACCCCGCTTCTATATTCATGGGCGATTCGGGGAGCCTGTTCATCGGCTTCATGCTTAGTGCGCTCGCCCTGAGCGGATTACAGAAGGCATCGATGATGATTGCGGTGGCAATTCCCGTACTTTGCTTCGGCCTGCCAATCCTGGATGTTGTTCTCGCGGTAATGAGGCGGTTCCTGAGAGGTCAGCCCGTGTTTTCTGCCGACGGCGAACACATTCATCATAGGCTGCTCAAGCAAGGTCTCTCGCAGCGCCAGGCAGTGTCTATCCTCTACGCGACTTCAGCTGGTTTTGGCCTTCTGAGCCTGGCCCTCCTACACGATGAAAAAAACATTACCTTGGTCCTCGTCATCATGGGAATCGGAGTGTGGGCTGGAGTCCAACAACTGCGCTACGTCGAAGCCGCCGAACTCGAGGATTTCCTGCATCGGACATTGCAAAAGAAGCGCATGCTGGCAAACAACCTGAATGTCCGCCGAGGCATTGAGTCATTGACCTCCTGCAACGACTTTCGGGGGATCTGCAAGGTCTTAGAAGAAACCCTGCAGCCCGTGGGGTTCGGCGGTGTACTTTTCAAAACCTTCGATGGGAATGGCATCTCTGAAATCCATTTTTACCCTCTAAAACGAGATACGGAGGGAATCTTTTTCTGTTTCTGGAAAGGCGGGCAAACGGCCGATTCTTCTTGGGAACTCAAAATGGAGCTTGCAACCGGTCCGGGAAGTACTCGCGGAGGATACTTCTCACTATTACATTCGCGCGAAGATAAGGGTCTCTTCCTGGTCGACCTGAATCTTCTCAGCAGTCAATTTCGTGTGGCCGTCGGTGATGCCGTCCTTAGGGCGATGTCCAAAGCGGAAATAGCCGTGAAGGATCCTATCCAGCGCGAGAACCAATTGTCCATGAAAGCCACACCCCGCTCCGATCGCGTCCGTAGATGGGGCTGCTCATCAGTAGATGATTAGAAAGGCCATATGATCAAGGTTATGCATGTCATCACGACCCTCGGCACAGCCGGGGCTGAAACCATGCTCTCCCGAGTCGTTTTTGGAATGGATGGCACGCGGTTTGAAAATGAAGTTGTTTCGCTTACCGACGAGCTGGATTTGGCGGAGAGAATGCGGGGAATCGGTGTGCGCGTACGTACACTCGGGATGAAAAGGCGTGTGCCTAATCCGTTGCTGGTGATGCGCTTTGTGCGATGGATCCGCGAGTCGAAACCACACGTGATTCACACATGGATGTACCACGCAAACTTGGTCGGCACCCTAGCGGCGCGCTTAGCTGGTCATGTACCTGTGGTTTGGGGCATCCACCATAGCGCGCTTGACCCTCGCGTTGACAGGCGTCGCACCATACTGGTCAATCGCGCCTGCGCTTCTTTATCGTGGCGAATCCACGCTCGGATTGTATGTTGCTCAGAGGAATCGCGGCGCATCCACGAGAGACTTGGCTATGCGGCCGGGAAACTGGAGGTTATCCCCAACGGCTTCGATCTGGAGCAAATGAAACCCGACCCTTGTGCCCGCGGGTCGGTCTGTGAGGAACTGGGTATTCCAGCAGATGCACTGCTGATTGGAATAGCGGCACGCTTTCATCCCCAAAAGGATCATCGCAACTTCATTCTGGCTGCTGCGCGACTGCACAAACAAATGCCCCAGACCCACTTCCTGCTCTGCGGCGACGCCATAACCTGGCAAACCTCGCAATTAGCCGAATGGATCGAGGCTGCGGGCATACGTGACTGCTGTCATCTCCTGGGGCTGCGACAAGATGTATCTCGCCTATTTGCCGGGATGGATATCGCCACTACTGCTTCCCGCTGTGGCGAAGCCTTTCCCTTGGTAATTGGCGAGGCAATGGCATGCGGTACTACCTGCGTCGTGACCGACGTGGGAGATTCCGCCTTGATCGTTGGCGAGACCGGCAAGGTGGTGGCCCCCGGAGACCCGGAAGCGCTAGCGGAGGCATGGCAGGGGCTGATAGAGGCGGGACCCGAAGTACGGCGTCGCCTCGGAATGGCTGCCAGGCACCGCGTGCAGGAGCATTTCGGATTGCCAGCGATAGTGGAACGCTATCAGGCAATCTACACGCAGCTGGCTGGCGGAACACTAAAAGGCGTGCCTTCCGCCGGCCTTTCGGAATGTGCCCGGTAGATTCCTTCAGTGCAGGGATGTCCGTTTCCTACTTGAATTCTGAGGGCACCTGATTGATTGCTCTCAGTCTGCGCGAAGATGCTAGTCGACACAAACATAAGGGTGAATTCGGACCGACCCCGCGTGGTTAATGTCACGAATTCGTCAATTTCACTGGGCTTCCTGCAAGGTCAGCTGCAGTATTTTCAGGATAGGGGCTTTGATATGACGGTTCTCTCTCCCGAGCGACGCAACGGCGAGTGGGAAGTGGCCCGGCCCGAAGGCGTTCGGATCATCGAAGTGCCCATGGAGCGGGAGATCGCGCCCCTGCGGGATCTTGCATCACTCTGGCGTTTGTGGCAAATCATGCGTGCGCTTTGCCCCGCTGTCACCAATGTGGGGACGCCCAAGGCAGGGTTGCTAGGGGGCTTGGCAGCTTGGCTGAACCGTGTCCCTTGCCGATTCTACACGCTGCACGGTTTGCGGTTCGAGACCACGATGGGACTGAGGCGGCGACTCCTCGTCTATGCCGAGCGCCTGGCTTGCCGTTTTGCCCATCGTGTCATATGTGTCAGCCAGAGCGTGCGTGAGAAGGCGATTGCTTCCGGAGTGACACGTCGGGAGCGAACGGTGGTTTTCGGATCAGGCAGTTGCAACGGTGTGGATGCTTCGCGTTTCTCGGCCACGCCAGAGAGAATGAAGCAAGCGGCCCAGTTGCGACGGCATTTAGGAATCCCTGCGCAAGCGCCTGTTGTGCTATTTGTTGGTCGCCTGACCTCTGACAAAGGAATTCCCGAATTAATGGAAGCTTTTTTGCGGCTCGGTAATCAATTCCTGGATCTCCGGCTACTTCTGGTGGGATGCTTCGAGGATGAAGACCCGCTTCCTCTCGATACTCGGACATGTCTGGAGACGCATTCGAATGTGATTTTCGCGGGACCAGTCGAGAATACCGCTCCTTACTATGCGATGGCCGATGTGCTGGTCCTGCCGAGTCATCGGGAAGGCCTACCCACCGTCGTTCTGGAAGCGCAGGCTGCGGGCAAACCAGTGGTGGGCGCATCGGTGACTGGAATCGTTGATCTGATCGTGGATCGTGAGACGGGCCTCCTTTTCCCTGTCGGTGATGTGGCAGCGCTTGCTGAGGCGTTGGCCAGGATGATCACCGACAAAGCCTTGGCCAGTAAACTGGGACACGCCGGCCAGGAAAGGGTGAAGCATGAGTTTCAACAACAGCAGATCTGGGAAGGACTGTACCGCGAGTATGTAGGACTTTTGGACTCAAAGAATGTGCCATTACCTTTTTTGATATCTAAGAATGACAGTCCGGATTTGGTAGCGAGATCAAAATGAGTGCCCGCGCGCAAGAATTATCAAGGCCACGCGAACCCGCTCAACGCGAATTGTCTTGGGGATTCCAGTCACGAAGGCAGCGCCTCGTCTGGTCCCGGGAAAAAACGGCTTTTCTGTCGCAGCCAGGCTTGAATACAAAATTTTGACGTGAGAGGCATTCCACCGGCTGAGCGAAGAGTTGTATGTATGACAAATCAGGCAATCGAAACGCAGAGCCTGTAGCGCTCAAGACCGGCCGGCAAAACCAGGGACTGCTTTTGGCGGCAGCAGCGCTCGTCATCCTACCGACCTTCGTAATGTTTATGACACGGGCGACGCCTATCCAACCGGGGCACATTGGTATCGAGATCAGCCTCCCTGCCAGTCAGCGAGGAGGGCCGGAAACTTCAATTACCGTTTGGGTGACGCCGAGTCTCGTCAGAGTGGGGCCGACCGATGCCCCCGGCAAGGCTCCTTCCATCAATCTCTCCGGCGCGCGCGGCGAGACAGTCGATTCCCAGGTGGTCGTCAGGGCCCCGGTAGGTAACTCACTGACGGCCGTGAATGTGTCCGCGAGCACTCTGACGGGGCCGGGCGGAGCCACCATAGCCGCGTCCAACATCACATTGTTTCGGGAGTATTATCTCAACACCAATGGCACCAATAGCGCCGGAGGCACCAATCCGCCTCTCGGTTCGGGGACGTATGCGGAGCCTCTAATCCCGTTCAACGATGCCGAGACCGGAAGAGCCTTGTGCGGCAGCTCAGCGACATTGAAGGCGTGCAACGCGACGATCAACGCAGGCCGGAATCAGCCCTATTGGGTTGATTTCTTCATTCCGCGCGGCGCTCGGAACAGTCCTGCTGGAACCTACACTGGCACAATCACGGTCAAGAGCGACCAAGGCAGTAGCACCATACCGGTCACGCTGACCGTGTGGAACTTTGAACTTCCGCTCGTGCCCTCAGAAAAGTCTTTGTTCTTGTATTGGACAAATGAGATCGACTCAACTGCCCATCAAGCTTTGCTTCGGAACAAGGTAATGCCTTGGTATGAGCCTCCTCCGACGGTACCTTCTGACATGTCTAACTGGGGCCTGAATCGCTCTGGGCTGGATCGTTATTCCTACATTGGTATTCAGTGCAGCGGCTCGTACGACAGTCTTCCTACCGCATCACAAATCAGTGGGTGGGCTGCAAGCAATCCAAAAGGACTGCCACTCGACTTCTACGCGGCGGATGAAATTATCGGGTGTCCGGCGGCTTATTTGCCTTTGACGACATTGGCGAACAACGCCCATCGCGCAGGTGTCAAGATTCTCGTAACCATCCCCCCAGTATCAGCCTTATATGGCGTGGTTGACCACTGGACGATGCTGACGTTTAACTGGCCGAGTAGCCTTTCTGGAATACCGGGAGACTTTTGGTCGTACGCCAGCTGCAACATTGGGAGCGGCAACACTCCTGGATGGATGGTTGACTATCCGCCGATCAACGAGCGCATCCAAGCCGGCTTCTTGAACCAGACGCAAGGAGCAAGTGGAATCCTTTATTGGAGAACAGATAATTGGACTGCGGGCAACACTGTAGGCTCTTGGAATAATGTAGAGACGCAGGGTTGTGGCGCAGGATATAACAGCCCTGGCGACGGAATTTTCCTCTACCCTCCCGGTCCGATTGCCTCGACCGAGCCTGCACCAGGCATACGGCTCAAAGCTATCCGGGACGGCATCCAGGACTACGAATACGTTCAGATTCTCAAGGACCTGGGGCAAGCAGCCTTTGCAAACTCAGTCATCCAGCCAATTGCTACGAGTTGGACTCACTGGACGCACGACCCGAACGCACTTACAGCCGCGCGGATGCAATTGGGCCAGAAGCTTAATCAGCTTTCCCTCCATATGTGAACGATGTGAACGGTTTGGCCGGGAGTCTTTGCCGCCTGATCCGGAATAAGTCACCTGTCTGCCGGTAGGCATGCGCAGCAGAACCATATGAAGAACGCCGATTGTCTGCTCCAGCTGGAAGAGGATCTAGAAAGAGATATAGCGATGGTCCGTGTGCATCGGGGAAGAGAGGCTGTTGCACTCGTTGCCGACCCTATCTTTCGCCGGAAATGGAGTGCGCTTCATGAGGCGTGTCCGTACGCCACCTGCTTTCAAGACATCCCTTTTGTGACCACGTGGTATCGATCCTACACCGAACGGTTTGAACCGGTGCTCGTGACGGGAGCAGTCAAAGAGAGCTCTCTTATCGGGCTTCTGCCCCTTGCTTTATCGAAAGAGGATAACACCCTGGTTCCCGCCGGAGCCGATCACGCGGAATACCAGGTCTGGCTGGCGCGAGATGGTCAATCCGATGAGTTTATCGAATCCGCATTGGACTGCTTGGCGCGTGAGTTTCCCGCAGGTCAACTTCGGTTTCGGTATCTTCCTTCCGGAACGCCACTCTCATGGACTGATCGTTGGACAGGCCGATGCCACTTGCGCTCGGTCCCGCGCCTCCTGATGTCCACGAGACCCGGAAATACGATCGCCCAGTCTTTGCGGAAGAGGAGCATGAGGAGCCGGTTAAATCGGCTCGAGCGCATGGGGAAGCTATCCTTTAACCGAATTGTGGATCCGGAGGAGTTTGCCTCCGTGCTCGACGAGATCATTCCGCTCCACGATTTCCGGCAAGGAGCCGCGCACCTCAATTTCCCGTTTTCCTCCGACAGGCTCAAGAAACCCTTTCACTTGGCGATAATGGAACATCCAAATCTATTGCACGTCACCGTCCTTCGGCTGAACAGCCGCATCGCGGCGGCGCATATCGGACTGCGTAATAAGCAGCAAGTATCCCTTGGAATCCTTGCCCACTCTCCAATGTTTTCTCAGTACTCGGTGGGCAAGTTTCACATTCTCCTCCTGGGACTCTACCTGCAAAAAGAGGGATTCACGGACCTCGATCTTACTCCCGGAGGGGAGCAATACAAGGAGAGGTTTGCTTCACATCGCGATGAAGCGTACATGCTGGACGTCCTTCTTCGCCCCTCCCTTGTGCGTCAATTTCGACTGCATATCGGAGACCCGATGCGCTTTGACGCGTCGACCAGGCTACGAGCAAAAGAGGTTGTGGCGCGAGTTCAGCACAGAGCAAAGCTAATCAAATGGTTAAGGTTGCCTGGGGAACTGATCCGGCGACTGAAGGCGGCCACATGGAATACAAAGGAATTTTGTCTCTACAGCTGGAATCGTGCTTCGGTCGGTGCGGAACAACCCCACACGACAATGCGCCGCGATTGCTTGCAGGATCTTCTGTTATTTGACCCTGTTGAGCCATGGCAACCGCCTCACCATGGCAACCGCCTCAACATGAGTTTCTCCGCGAGGCCACGCGGCGACTGAAGGATGGCTATCATGTGTACACCTATGTACTCGATGGCCGGCTGGTCCACTACGGATGGCTGGCCGAGAAACAGGAAAACTACCCAATAACGGAAGGCCCGGCGTTCACATTACCACCGAACTCGGTGCTCCTTTTCGATTTCTACACCCACCCCCACTATCGAGGAAAAGGACTCTATACCAAATCTCTGCGCCAGATGTTCGTTGACGCCGCCGCGGAGAAACAGCACATCGATATTTTCGTCCTCAAGAACAACGCGGCAGAAGGGCGTGTAATTGAGATAGCAGGCTTTGAGTATCAGAAGAGTTTCTTTGAGAGAAAACGTCTCGGAATGGTTAGCCGGTGGGAGGGGCGTCGCCAGATGTCGCCGTATCTGAAAAAGTCCTTGCAGCGGAATGAAAGACCGATATGAGGGATTACCAAAATAAAGATTTGGGTTACGGGAGCGAAGAATGACTAAATGTGACATAGCAATCATTGGCGCTGGCCCTTACGGACTGTCCGTGACAGCGCACTTGCGCACGATCAAAGGCTTGGAGGTGTGCACGTTTGGCGAGCCCATGTGTTTTTGGCAACGCAACATGCCAACCGGCATGTTGCTCCGCTCCGGTTGGGTCGCGTCACAGATCGCGGATCCGAACCAATCGTTGACCCTGGAAACATTCCAAACGACAAGCCGCAATCCGATTTCCCGGCCTGTGCCACTTGACCGCTTCATCCAATATGGACTCTGGTATCAGCGACAAGCGGCACCCGACCTCGATCAGCGTAAGATTGTGCGTGTCGAGTCGCATCAAAAGGGCTTCCGGCTTATCCTCGGAGACGGTGAGACGGTCATTTCACGCCGCGTGGTTGTCGCTGCCGGTATCGGTTCGTTCGTTCGGCGCCCGCCAGAATTTGCTGATGTCCCGCCTTCTCTGGCGTCACACACGTCCGAACATCGCGAGCTTCGACAGTTTGCGGGAAAACAAGTACTCGTGATCGGAAGCGGTCAGAGCGCACTGGAATCGGCTGCGCTGCTGCACGAAGGCGGGGCCAAAGTTGAAATTGTAGCTCGCGCGGGTCGAATTCGGTGGCTTGGGGGATCGGTGTCCAGCACACTGAACCACGGTTCGCGTCTCCTCTCACGGCTACTTTACGCACCCACCGACGTTGGTCCCGCTGGTATCAGCCAGCTTGTGGCGCGACCCGATTTGCTTAGGCCACTGCCACGCTCGATTCAGAACTGGCTCCGGCATCGATCCATTCGTCCGGCCGGCGCGCATTGGTTAATCGGACGGCTCCAGAACGTGCCCACAAACCTCGGCCGGTCTATTGTTTCTGCTGCTCCGGTTGGCGAGCGCGTGAAAGTCAGCTTAGACGACGGAAGCAAGCGAACCATTGACCATGTTCTTCTGGGAACCGGATATCGCGTGGATATTTCCAAATACGATTTCCTTGCTCCAGAACTGACAAAAGCGATAAATCGCTTCCATGGCTATCCTCGGCTCCAAGCGGGGTTCGAAAGCTCCGTGCCGGGCTTGCACTTTGTCGGCGCGCCAGCCCTTTGGAGTTTTGGACCGCTAATGCAGTTTGTGGTCGGCACCCATTACGCTTCGCGTTCACTGCTCCGCCACATCTCCAGAAAAACTGCGAGCGGTCGGGTTCGGGTCGCCGAATCATCGCTGGGCTCGGACGATTCCGTGCTGGCGCTGAAACACGACAATTGAGCCGCTCAGCGTTTCGTTGTGAACGGATTTCCTCCATGACTGAATCGACAGGTGCACTGGTCATCGGTGGAACCCTCAACGGTCTTTCGATCGCCAGAAGTTTGGGCCGGCATGGCGTGCCAGTTTGGGTGGCAACCCCATCCGACGTGAAGTTGGCAAGCTTCTCAAAATACACCTCCCGCAGTCTCCCCTGGCCGGATGGAGACCATGAAGCACAAGTCGAGTACTTATTGGGACTTGCGACACGGTACAAGCTCAATCGATGGGTGCTGTTTCCAACCAGCGACCAATCGGCCGCATTACTGTCACAATTCTACGCACCGCTCTCACGCTTATTCCGCGTGGCGACCCCTACCTGGGACGTCCTGCGTTGGGCCTACGATAAGCGTTTCACGTACCGGTTGGCAGCCGAACAAGATGTCGATTACCCGTCGACAATCTATCCCACTACCGAGGCGGATCTCGAGGCCGTCAACTGCGCCTTTCCAGCTATTCTGAAGCCTGCGACGCACGCCACCATCAATCGGTTTACGACGGATAAGGCATGGCCCGTAGCAAATCGCGAAGAACTACTTGCACGATACCGTGAAGCTCGGGAGTTGATCGCACCCAATTTGATTCTTCTTCAGGAGCTGATTCCTGGCGGAGGCGAGTCCCAATTCTCATACGCGGCGCTGTGCTGCGAAGGGCAGCCAATTGCCTCTCTCACCGCGCGGCGGACGCGACAATATCCGATCGACTTCGGCCATTCCAGCTCCTTCGTCGAAACCCTCGACGTCCCTGAGATCGTGGGTCCTTCACGTCGTGTGCTGGCTGCAATCCGATACTCGGGACTTGTTGAAGTTGAATACAAGCTCGACGGACGAAACGGCCGCTACAAGCTTCTGGACATCAATCCGAGGATTTGGACGTGGTCAGCGCTAGGAGGTCGCGCGGGAACCGACTTTCCCTATCTTCTCTGGCAAATGATGGTGGGCAAGCCTGTTTCGGAACAGACCGGGCGCACGGGTGTGCGCTGGGTTTACATGGCTTCGGATGTTCCGGCCGCTATTCACGAAATCCTTCGCGGTCGAATCAGTCTGGGCGCGTACTTGCGCTCTTTGCGCAGGCCACTCCAGTTTGCGCTGTGCGCCGCAGACGATCCTCTGCCCGGACTACTGGATCTGCCCCTCTTCGCTTACAAGCAGCTTCATAAGTGGTACGAGCGTCTGAGACCCCAAGTAATTGATCGCCCCGCGATCTCGAATAAGAACCTTCAGTAGCGCCCGGAACCAGTGAAAAAACGTCCGGCTCTTGCCGCCCACGGGTCGGAGCGAGGTCCTCTATATTTGGAGAGCAAATGACAGAACCAACTGTTGTGATCAGCTTGGACTTGGAACTGAGTTGGGGAGCTTTCGACCTCTCATACGATGATGATCTGATTAATATGGCCAGGTGGACTCACGACATCGGCGTACCAAACTTGCTGAAACACCTCACGCGCAACGGCATATCCGCTTCCTGGGCCGTGGTTGGCGCGATGATGCGTTCCTCGCTGCCCGATGTGTCCGCGCTACCAGAAGTCCGTTACCCTCACTTTTCGAAATCATGGTTCAGTTACGTACCCACAAACGGCGATGAATCAACTCATCCCGAGTGGTTCGGAGCATCCTTGGTAGAAATGATCAAGAACGCAAAACCAAAGCAGGAGATCGGATTTCATTCGTTTTCACACGCACCTCTTGGATGGCCAGGGATGACGCGGGAACGAGCAATCGCTGAGTTTCGTTATTGTGCCCAGACTGCACGAGAGTTGGGTCTCTCAACAGCATGTTTCGTTTTTCCCCGGAATTCGGTTGCTTACCTCGATGAACTTCGAGCTGCGGGATTCACGTGTTTTCGCGACGTTGATGAACCACCAATTCGCTTGGCGGGCTCCAAACTTACGTCCATCGGCATGGTATTGGCAGATTTCGCCGGCCTGTCACCGCGCATGATCGAACCTTCGCTCAAACAGGGGATAGTTTCGATTCCCGGATCTCTATTGGTCCGGCTCGCGGCCGGCTGGCGCACGTGCATACCTGACTCGAGTCGTTTGCGGCGACTGAGAAAAGGATTGGAGCGCGTGCGTCGAAGCGGCGGGGTTTTCCACCTGTGGCTCCACCCGGAGAACCTTTACGCGGGGTGGCCGCGACTTGAAAACGTTCTCGCACGTTTTTTCGAGGAACTTGGCGTCATGGTGCGCAACGGAGACTTGAGATGCTTGACAATGGGGCAGCTTGCCAGCGAATTCCGAACAAAATTAGCTGTTAAAGAGGGTTGTGATCTGAGTCCGTCGGATGCGATGGTGAATAGGCAGATTGCCGACGCAGAAAGCGAGTTTGACGCCAGCTTAGATGGCACAATCCCAATGCGAAAATCGGCGAACTAAATCGAGAGACTGAAAGCGTCGCCAACGGCCGCAAAGAAACGGTGCTGCTTATCTCGTCGGATGATCTGCTCGTCCCCCTCCAAAAGACGTCCCACCGAACGCGGCAACCCTAACCCAGTTGCCACATCCTGCGGTAACTCTAACTCAGTTGCCGCAGGATGCACCCAATTATGGAGACGGAGGGGAAAGT
>WNFL01300773.1_pt1 | contig 15357 bp, 17 predicted proteins | sample 5400361 | NCBI WGS metagenome assembly WNFL01 (sample SAMN13153351, study PRJNA577476) | soil metagenome | isolation source: 40 cm soil on Douglas fir-dominated hillslope | place: USA:California | collected 2013-09-17
AGTCTTTCTTCGCGCTGCCACAGGCAAAGAGTACTCAAATTGGTGTTAACATAGGTTTTTAACCACTATTAAAATTTAAGAGTGATGAAAATGAGAATAAACAAATTAATGATGGTTGGAGCTGTTGTGTTGACTCTGGCCTCGTGTGACAAACAAATAGATTTAGTACCGCAACAGCAATTGGACATTTCTGGTGCTTTTAAAGACAGGGATGCTACGTTAAGTACACTGATAGGAACTTATAATAGTTGCCAGGTATTGGAAGTGAGTGGGGCGATGCCGCAAATAATCAGTGATTATATGTCAGATAACTCTTCGTTTGTTGGATCGTTCCCAACCCTTCAGGATATAAGGGACTTTAATACACTATCAACAAATGCAAATATCCAGACGCTTTGGCAATTCAACTATCAGGTGATTGCGAGGGCAAATGATGTTATCTACACCGTACCCAAAGTTCCTGGAACAAACTTTACCGATGCAGAACGGGCACAGTTCATTGCCGAGGCTAAGTTCTTAAGAGCTATGGTGCACTTTCAAATGGTGAATTTGTTTGCACAGCCTTACAATTTCTCAAATGGAAGTAATCTTGGTATACCTTTGGTTACTACTCAGTTTACAGGAACAGTTACCTTTCCCGGAAGAAATTCTGTAGCAGAAGTGTATGATCAGGTGATAAAAGATTTGAATGAAGCTATCCCGGATCTTCCAACAACTTATTCTACGGCTATCTTCACAAGAGGCAGAGCTACGAAAGGAGCTGCTCAGGCGTTATTGTCCAGAGTTTATCTATATAAAGGTGATTATACCAATGCAGCTACGAATGCTAAATTAGTTTTAGATGCCTCCGCCACTTATTCACCTGCAGCGAACTACTCGTTCTGGACTAGTAAGAATACTTCAGAGGACGTATTTACCATTCAGAACTCTGCTATTGATAACGGTCGTACCGGAACAGGTGGATGGGCCGCTTGGCACAGGCCTGCAGCTAATGGTGGCCGGGGTGACGTTAAATTTTCAGCTGCTTTGATTGCAGCTTACACAACTGAAGCGGGTGACCTTAGGTATGCATTGAAATCGGCAGGTACAGGTGCAGATAATAACCCGGCTACATTTACCACAAAATGGTCGGATGCTGTAAACAATGCAGACAATTCACCTGTGATAAGAACAACAGAGGTTGTGCTCAACTATGTTGAGGCAAAAGCTGAAGTTGATGGAGCAGTTTCTCAAGACCTTATCGACAGAATGAATGTTTTGAGAACAAGAGCTGGTCTACCTAACTGGACTCTGGCGACTTTCCCTACTAAAGCATCCTTTGTTAACGCAGTACTCATCGAGCGATGGAAAGAGTTGGCATTTGAAGGTCACCGAAGAATGGATTTGTTGCGAAGAGGCAGAGATCTCAGAACAGGAGATCCCAAGGCTGTGTTTGGAGCTGATAAAACTATTCTACCAATTCCGCAACGTGAAATTGATAACAACCCTTCATTGCAGGGGTATCAAAATTCTGGCTTCTAAGTAAGTTCAGAAGTCATTTAAAGGGATCGTCCCACTAGGGCGATCTCTTTTTTTATTTAGAAAAAATATTTATCAACAAATGATTCTTCACATAATCCTCTGTCCCCTCTTCTAGAGAATAAAATGCCTTTGAATAACCTATACTTTTCAATTTCTCCATATTGGCTTCGGTAAAGTATTGATACTTATCACGAATGTCTGCAGGTGTGTATCAAACCCAATGTCTTCCGTCTTACTCATCGCCTTGAATACTGCTTTTGTCAAGTCCAAAAAAGTACGCGCCTTGCCTGAACCTAAATTGTAGATACCTGAATTTTTTCGGTGGTGCATTAAAAACATACAGACTTCTACCACATCTTTTACGTAAACAAAATCGCGCATCTGCTCTCCGTCTTTGAAATCAGGATTGTGTGATCGGAACAATTTCATTTTATCTGTTTTGCTGATCTGATTAAAGGCGTGCCAGATCACCGAAGCCATTCTCCCTTTGTGATATTCGTTCGGACCGTACACATTAAAGAATTTAAGTCCTGCCCAGAAAAAGGGTTTCTCTTTTTGCTGCAACGCCCAAAGGTCAAAATCCTGCTTCGATTGACCATAAGGATTCAAAGGCTTTAGTAACTGGATTTTTGATTCGTCATCATCATATCCATTTTCACCGAGGCCATAAGTAGCGGCCGATGATGCATAAACCAAAGGAATCTGATATCGAATGCATCGCTCCCAAATGTCTTTGGTATACTGCGTGTTCATTCGGTTGAGCAATTCCGTATCAAACTCAGCGGTGTCAGTTTTTGCCCCGATGTGAAAAATAAAATCGACCAGCTCATAATTCTTGTCGAGCCAAGGCATAAAAACCTCGCGATCAACAAACTCTTTGATTTTTGCTCCGAATAGGTTTTTTTCTTTGGCTGGATTGCCAAACTGATCAACCACAATAATGTTGTTGAAGTTGTCTTGATTAAGTCGTTTTACCAAACAACTTCCGATGAAACCTGCTGCGCCTGTTACGATGATCATATTTTATTCATTAGGATCAATGACGTGAAAACCTTCAGCTTCTGCACTTGCTTTCAATTTAATATCGGTAACGACAAAATATTTAAGTCGGGAAATTTGTAATGCCGATGAGAGTTGAATGGCGTCAAGTGTCCTAAGATTGTGCTTTTGCACCATTTTTAAAGCATGCTCGATCAACTTATTGTTGAAGGGAACGATTTTAAAGGCTGAAAAATCGTTAGCAATTTGAGAATGCAAATACTTTACTTGTTCCAAGCTGATTTCATTGGCAGCTAGCATTCGACTCAATACAGAAAAGCATTCGATTTTGGCGGTACTGCTAACAATTATAGAGGATGATTGATTTAATCTCAATCGAACAATGTCACTTCCCCTCTCGCTGATGTATTTTTTAATCAGTGCAGAGGTGTCAAAAAAATCGCTCATCTGGCGTCTCTTTCCTCACGGAGAAATAGTGATGAATCAATGCCGCTTCTCAATGTCACTGGCTTGATTTCTCTTTTCCATCCCTGCGCCTTTTTAATTTTTACTTCATGGAAGGGTATGACCTTAGCAATGGGCTTTCCCTTTTTCACAATTACATAACTTTTTCCCTTCTCAACCTGATCAAAATATTTGCGAACAGAGCTTCGTAGCTTGGTGATTTCAAGATGACTCATAATAGTCAACATTTATTACGCAAAGATAAATAAGATAAATACCACTCCTAAATTTATCTTTGCGTATACTTTTTAACGATGATTTACGTAAGCCGCCAGGAGCATTTCAACGCTGCCCATAAACTATACAACCATTCGTGGAGCAAAGACAAAAACGTGGAGGTATTTGGACCCTGCGCGAATGAGAATTGGCACGGCCACAATTATGATTTAATTGTTACCGTAAAAGGAAATCCTGATCCTGAAACCGGTTTTGTCATCGACCTTAAAAAATTGAGCACCCTGATCCGAGATGAAGTTGTTGAAAAACTCGATCACAAAAATCTCAATCTTGATGTGCCCTTCATGAAAGATAAAATGGCAAGTACAGAAATAGTGGTGAAGGAAATCTGGAAAATTCTCGAGCCAAAGATTTTGTCTATCTCCAGTTTCGGGAGATTGCATTCAGTGAAACTGTACGAAACTCCGCGCAATTATGTGGAGTACTTTGGCGAATGAAAAGACTCTACATCATTGCAGGGGAACGTTCGGGTGATTTGCATGGAAGCAATCTGACCAAAGCTTTGCTGGCTAGAGATAAATCTTTGTCCATTCGAGGATTTGGCGGTGATGAAATGAAAAAAGCAGGCGTAGATGTACATATTCATTACGAACAGCTTGCATTCATGGGCTTTGTAGAATTGATCACCAAGCTCTTCACTATTTTTAAATTCATTCGGCTTTGCAAAAACGACATTGAGCAATTTAACCCTGATGCAATCATCTTAATAGACTATGGAGGCTTCAACAGGAGGATAGCGAAATTTGGAAAACAAAAAGGGATAAAAGTTTTTTACTACATCCCTCCGAAAGTGTGGGCTTGGTACCAGAAACGGGCTTTTGAACTCAAGCAAAATGTGGATCGGTTGTTTGTCATCCTTCCTTTTGAAAAGAAGTTTTATAAATCGAAATGCAATTGGGATGTTGATTATGTGGGCAATCCGGTGCTGGATGCTATCAAATCATTCAATGCGGATCCGGATTTCTTAATTAAGAATGGAATTGACCGAACAAGAAAAATTGTAGCGCTTCTTCCTGGCAGTAGGAAAATGGAATTGAAGCTCATGGCTCCTCTGATGGCCGCTGTGGTGAAAAGAAACCCTAATTATCAATTTGTAGTGGCGGCAGTGAATAATTTGGATAAAGAGCTGTATGGAGAATTGAAAAATATTCCACAGGTAAAATTCGTAACGGAGGCTTCTTATGATTTACTTTCTGTTGCCGATGCAGCAATTGTTACTTCAGGAACCTCAAGTAGTTGTATATAAAATGGGGTCTTTAGAATATTCAGTCGTTAGCCGATTGGTAAAAGTAAATTTCATCTCTTTAGTGAACCTGATTGCCGATAAAGAAGTAATCAAAGAATTGATCCAGGATAAAGCGGAGCCGGAAGCAATAAACCAGGAACTGATTGCATTATTGAACAATGAAAACCATAGAAATCAAATGCTTTCAGATTATGATTCGGTTTATAAAATTCTTGATACCGGATCGGCATCAGACAACACGGCCCGACTGATGTTAGAAACTTTGAATAAAGTTTAAGCTACTTTCAGTTTGCTGTAACGTGACTTGCTGAACTTTTCTTCAGCATAGGCCCGATTGATGATCAACTTTTCAACTGATTTTTCGGAAGGCATTTCAAACATGGCATCGATTACGATAGCTTCGCAGATGGAGCGAAGCCCACGTGCGCCAAGTTTATAATCAACGGCTTTCTCAACGATGAAATCCAAGGCTCCCTCTTTGAATTCGATCTCGATATTTTCCATCTCAAACAATTTCTTGTACTGTTTGATCAATGCGTTTTTTGGCTCAGTAAGAATTTTGCGAAGCGCATTATGGTCAAGCGGATTAAGGAAGGAAACTACAGGCAGTCGACCGATCAATTCCGGAATCAATCCAAAAGTCTTTAAATCCTGCGCGGAAACAAATTGCAGTAAATTGTCTTTATCAATGTCACTTGGGCTCAAGCTGTCTGCACTTGCCGCGAATCCCAGCGGCCTTGTATTAAGTCTTCGTCCAATCAATTTTGAAATGCTTTCAAATGCACCACCACAGATGAAAAGAATATTTTCAGTATTCACTGTAATCATCTTCTGATCGGGGTGTTTGCGTCCACCCTGCGGAGGAACATTCACTGCCGTGCCTTCCAGCAATTTCAAAAGCGCTTGTTGCACGCCCTCCCCGCTCACATCGCGCGTGATCGAAGGATTATCCGACTTGCGTGCGATTTTGTCAATCTCATCAATATAAACGATGCCTCGCTCAGCAGCTTCGGTATTGTAATCCGCAGCTTGCAATAAGCGAGTTAAAATACTTTCAACATCTTCCCCCACATAACCGGCTTCAGTAAGCACAGTGGCATCAGCGATGCAAAAGGGGACTTGTAAAATTTTGGCGAGAGTACGGGCAAGATAGGTTTTCCCTGTTCCCGTTTCACCTACCATTATGATGTTTGATTTCTCAATATAGATGTCCGTATCGATTTTGCGCTGCATCAATCGTTTGTAGTGATTGTACACCGCAACACTCATGATACGTTTCGCCTCGTCCTGGCCAATCACATATTCATCAAGAAACTTCTTGATCTCACGAGGTTTGATCAACTTAAAATTAGGGAGAGCTCCCGTTTCAACCTTGTTCTTTTTTTCTTCCGTGAGAATCTGACTTGCCTGCATTACACATTTATCGCAAATATGCGCGTGAATGCCTGAGATCATCAGATCGACATCCTTCTTGTTTCTGCCGCAAAAAGAACAGGTTACCTCTGCCACGTTAATTTTAGATTAGTCAATGTGCCAATTAGCCAATAGAAATACAAAGGTACTTATAATTTGACCAATCGACACATTGCCAAATTTTGAATTATTTCTTGTTGCGCTCCAGCACTTCATCAATAAGGCCATACGATTTTGCCTCAGCTGCACGCATCCAAAAATCGCGATCTGAATCTTTCTCGATTTTTTCGTAGGTCTGACCGCTGTGCGTAGATAGAATAGTATACAAGTCTTTCTTCAATTCAAGTGTTTGCTTCATCGAGATCTCCATGTCTGAAGAGGTTCCCTGCATTCCTGCCGAAGGCTGGTGAATCATTATCCTTGAATGTGGTAGTCCCGATCTTTTCTTAGGCGAACCAGCGGCTAATAATACTGCCCCCATCGATGCGGCAAGGCCTGTACAGATGGTGGCTACATCCGGATTAATGTATTGCATCGTATCATAAATGCCGAGGCCGGCATGAACCGATCCGCCCGGGCTATTGATATACATGATCACGTCTTTTTTGGGATCAGAAGATTCCAAAAACAAAAGTTGAGCGGTGATTACGTTGGCGATATAATCGTCAACAGGTGTACCAAAGAAAATAATACGGTCGGCCATCAGGCGCGAGAACACGTCAATGACCGTGGCGCGCATTTGACGCTCCTCCACAACGTTTGGCGTCATACCATAAACAGTGTGTGCGTTTTCATTGATGTATTTAGTGTAACTATCGAGTGCATTGCCGCTCATGCCCATGTGGTACACAGCGTATTTACGAAATTCATTGTGATTTGACATAATTTATTCTTTGATATAAAGTCGTTTTCAGAAATTCTTTATTGTAAAAATAACAAGCTAAAGTATCGATTTAAAGATTGAATCCAATTCCTGATCTGAAATTGTTTCGCGTTCAGATTTATCATAAATCGAAACAAGATAGACAGTCTCCTTGATGATCTTTACATATGTGATCACTCTGGCTCCACCCGATTTTCCCTTCCCCTTACTCTTAATGGCAAGGCGAATTTTATAAAAATTGTTTTTTAATGACGTTCCTTGAATTGGATGGGAAGACAAACTTTGAGCTAGTAAGATAATCTCTGATTTTAACGAGGGATATTTTTTTACCAATCGTTTCGCCTGCTTATCAAAAAGCGATATCGAAAGGACTTTAAAGCTCATTCAAAAGATCCTCTACAGGGCGCGCCTTTTTAATTCCTTTTTCAATTAGAACCAATTCTTTAACAGCCTCCTTTAATTCACCGATCAATTTGTCTTTAGGGCTTGGCCTCTTCTTCGCGGGGCGTGAACTAATTATTTTCTTTTGGATTTTAGCCCAGTCGGACATTGGGATGAAAACCCCGGTAGGTTTGCCTTTGCCATCTTCAATAACTTGAATTTTCATGTTTCAAGTTAACTAATTTTTGTGATGAAAGGTTCGCACATATCAGGCATAAAAAAGCAATCTCGAAGGAGATTGCTTTTTTATGCTAGAGCTTATTTCAATGCTTATGTGATTCTGCCATTTTCTTGAACTCATCCAAGCTCACTTTCTTTTCAGTAATAGTGATATTCTCTTTGATCACACCCATGATTTTATCGTTGCGCAATTGATTGTAGGTGCGCATGTAGTTTTCGCCTTTGCCGTCTTTGCCAGCAAGATAATTGCTCACGATACCGTCAAATTTATCTCCGAGTTGTTCGGCGATGCCCGGGCCTCCAAACTGGTCTGAAATAATCTGCTTTGCCTTCTCCCGAACTTCGGCCTCTTCTATTTTGATATTATTGTCTTCGGCTATTTTATTTTTTACCAAATCCCACTTCAGCGAATCGCGATAGCTGTTGAATTCCTTTTCGAGGACTTCATCCGTTACCTGACCGCTGCCGGTTGCTTTCAACCACGTTTTCAAAAATCCATCGGGCATGTTGATTTTGGTATGATCAACATAGTGGTGCTGGATTTCATGTTCGAGCAAGTGTTGAGTCTCACGGCCGTAGTTTCCTGAGATGGTTTCTTTAATCTTGGTCATAAATTCATCTTCCGACTTCACAGCATCTTTTCCGAAAACCTGGTCGAACAATTCAAGATTGATTTCGGGAGGCTCGATGCGGCTCACATTCGTCACTTTGAAAACATAAGTGCCTGTTGCTTTTTTAGCTTCTTCTTCAGTCACGTTCAGCAGTTGTGAAAGAGCTAAAGCGTCAGTCAATGTTTTTTCAACAACAAATTCGATTGAGTCGTCCTTCTTCAGACCAACGAATTTTTTCTGTTGCGACTTTTCAACCTGGCTGATGCGGATGTACGAACCTTGTTTTTCTTCACTGCCCTGCTTGGAGATTTCGCCAAACAAATTGTCGGTTGCTTCGCTCACTTCAGGATTAGTTCGCTTGCCAAATCTGCGCTTGATGTCATCCAAAGTCTCATCCATTGTTTTCTGATCAACTTCAATGGGGTACGAAGTCACTTTCACTTTTTTAGAAAGATCTACCGTAAAATCTTCCACCATTCCGATTTGGAACTCGAACTCGAAATCTTTTTGAATATCCCAGTCGATGGTGCGGGCTTTTTCTTCGTTTGGAAGCGGATCGCCAAGTACGCGCAATTTGTTGTCGCGGATGTAATCAGAAACCGAATGAGAGATGATGTGATTTACTTCATCTACTAAAATGCCTTTGCCAAACATTTTTTTAATTACGCCTGTCGGCACTTTTCCCTGGCGGAAACCTTTGATGTTGGCCTTACGAGAGTAATCGCGCACCTTTTCCTCCACCTTTGGCAGATAGTCGCTTTCTTTTACTTGAATTTTGATGAGACCATCGGTGGCGCTCTTCTTGTCTAATGTGATGTTCAAGGGAATTATATTTAGTTAATCGCTAGATTCAAGATGCTAGATGCCGGATTCTTGTTTCTGGTAGGGATTGCTATTCCAGTATCAAGTACCCAGCATCTGAATTTTGTGCGCATGGAGGGACTCGAACCCCCACGCCTTTCGGCACCAGATCCTAAGTCTGGCACGGCTACCAATTACGCCACATGCGCTAAAACTTTTTCGCACGCCTACCTCCCGAAGCTTCGGGATACGCCACATGCGCTAAAAAAGCCCTTTTCTTTAAAGGGAGCGCAAATTTAGAACATTTGGCTTATTTACAGAATCTTTATAAAAAAATAGTCCATAGTCGATTGACCATTGTCCACGGCAGTGAATAATTCTCCAAAATCTATCGACTATCGGCCATGCACCATGGACAGTTCGGCAAGGATAGAAGCAAAAAGCCCGAAGTGTGGTGGCTAACAGATTCCGATAGTTGTCGGGACGAATAGCCCTATTCAAATGGCGCTGGAAGCGAACGGATCGGAGGATGCTGCCAAATGATTATAAATTTCAAATTCATTGCCACAATTGCCAGTATCAGATCACTTGGTTTTCAATTTGTAATTTGCGTGTGTAACCTGAAATCAAAATTCGTATCTTGAATCACAGAAAAAATCAGTCGTGGTTGTAGATGTAGTAGAGGAAAAACGTGAGATCATCAACCGGTACCGCAGGCTTTTGCGCAAGGCCAAGCCGGTGTTGAGGGAGGGCGATGCTAAACTGATTAAACGTGCGTTTACCATGGCCATGGAGGCGCACAAAAACATGCGCAGGAAATCAGGTGAACCTTACATTTTCCATCCGCTTTCGGTAGCTGAAATTTGTGCTGAAGAAGTGGGCCTTGGCACCACATCGATCGTTGCGGCACTGCTGCACGATGTAGTAGAAGATACTGACATTCAATTATTAGACATTGAGCGCATCTTTGGAAAAAAGATCGCCAAGATTGTTGATGGTCTCACAAAAATCCGGGGTGTATTTGAAGCCGGCACCTCGGCTCAAGCAGAGAATTTCCGCAAGATGCTTTTCACGCTCAGTGAAGATGTACGCGTGATCCTGATCAAACTGGCCGACCGCCTGCACAACATGCGGACGCTTGACAGTATGCCTCGCAACAAACAGCTGAGAGTATCCTCTGAAACGATCTACCTGTACGCTCCGCTGGCACACAGGCTCGGGCTCAACGCCATGAAAACCGAGCTCGAAGATTTGTACTTGCGCTTTACAGATAGTGCTAGTTACCTCGACATCGCCAATAAAATTGATGAGACCAAAACTTCACGCAATCGTTTCATCAAACAATTTGTGCAGCCGATCACTGAAGAGATCGAAAAATTGAAAGTGGATTGTGAAATCAAAAGTCGTCCTAAATCCATTTACTCCATTTTCAACAAAATGCGCAAACAAAATATTCCGTTCGAGGAAGTGTATGACTTGTTTGCAATCCGGATTATTATTGATACTCCTGTAGAACACGAGAAATCTTATTGCTGGCAAGTGTATTCAATCGTCACCGATTATTACACACCAAATCCCGATCGTCTTCGAGATTGGATCAGCACACCCAAAGGAAACGGTTATGAATCGCTGCACACCACTGTGATGGCGAAGAATGGTCAGTGGGTGGAAGTGCAAATTCGCACCAAACGCATGGATGAAATTGCAGAGAAGGGATATGCAGCTCACTGGAAATACAAAGACAATGCGGCCAAGTATGAATCGAACTTAGAGAAGTGGCTTGTGCGTGTGCGTGAGACTTTGGAGAAGCAAGACCTTACGGCCCTTGAGTTTGTAGATGACTTTCGCGGGAATTTGTTCAACGAAGAAGTCTTTGTTTTCACACCCAAAGGTGAATTAAAAACAATTGCAAAAGGTGCTACGGCACTCGACTTTGCTTTTGAAATTCATACAGACATTGGTGCGAAGTGCATTGGAGCTAAAGTGAACCAGAAATTGGTGCCCATCAATCACGTGTTGAAGAATGGCGATCAGATTGAAATACTTACTTCATCCAAACAAAAACCAAACGAAGATTGGCTGCGGTTTGTAACCAGCTCGAAGGCAAAAGGCAAGATCAAAGATTTGCTTAAAGAAGACAGGCGCAAAGTGGCCGAAGAAGGAAAGGAAATATTGCAACGCAAACTGCGTTCAATGAAGATTGAACCGAGCCAGAAAGTGAATGAGCAGCTTCGCGACTTTTTTAAAGTTAGTTCGCAGTTAGAACTACTCTACAAAATAGGTAATGGGATTATCGGGGCAACTGAACTGAAAAAATTTCAGGACTACAAACCTTCTTCGCCACTCAAGAAACATCCGCAGACCGATGTACCTGATGTAAAAGCCATCGAGCAAGAGATCAAAACCAAACGCCAGGAAGATACATTGTTGATTGGCGAAGACATGGATGTGGTGGAGTATAAGCTTGCCAAATGCTGTACGCCAATTCCCGGTGACGAAGTTTTTGGGTTTGTCACTGTGAACGAAGGCATTAAAATTCATCGCGCGAATTGCCCCAACGCACCCGAGCTTCTTGCCAATCACAGCAACCGTGTAATCAAAGCGAAGTGGACAAGTCAACATGAAGTTGCCTTTCTCACGGGGCTTCGCGTAGTAGGCACAGACCGCGTTGGCCTTATCAACGATGTGAGCAAAGTAATTTCAGAAGAACTGAAAGTGAATATGAGCTCGCTCTCATTCAAAACTGACCCTGGAATTTTCCATGGGGAAATCATGCTCTACGTAAACGACACACGCCACCTGGAAACACTTATCAGTAAGCTTGAAAAAGTGGAAGGGGTGGAGCAAGTGAGCAGGTTTGATAGCAGAGCCGGTGAAAAAGTAGCTTAGAAATTTTCAAAGTACTTATAGCCAGATCCGGTATTCAGCAATAAAATTTTTTCCTCTCTGTCAATTCCTCCTGAAGCGAGAAGTTTTTTCAAGGCAGGAAGCAAAGCAGCGCCTTCCGGAGCTACCAGCATGCCTTCAGAAGACGCAATCTCTTTCACCGCTCCAATTATTTCTTCTTCAGATACGGAAATCGCAAAGCCGGAGCTTTCACGAAGTACTTTTTGAATCAATGGCTGAGCAAAGGGTGTTGGCACCGCAAGTCCGTTAGCGATCGTCTGCCTGAGTGATGAACTGATTTTTCCATGAAGGAATGTCTCTACTACAGGTTGGCATTGATCGGATTGAACGGCAATCAATCTCGGAATTTCATCGTGTATCCAACCCATCTCGATCATTTCATTAAAGGCTTTCCACATGCCTATCAAGCCTGTACCCCCACCGGTTGGATACAAAATCACATTGGGCAACTGCCAATTCAACTGCTCGGCTATTTCATAGCCCATTGTTTTCTTCCCTTCCAGCCGATAAGGTTCTTTCATCGTAGAAAAATCAAAATACTTGCCATCCCGATTCAACTCAGCTACTTTCTTCGCACAGTCGCTGATAAGACCCTCAACCAAAATAAGTTCGGCACCAAATAACTCACACTCCATTTGAAAAGCCTTAGGTGTGTGTGCAGGCATGACCACGGTGGCATTCATTCCTGCATGAGCGCAATAGGCAGCCAATGCTCCACCCGCGTTTCCTGCCGTTGGGATGATGCAGTCTTTGATGCCGAATTCCTTTGCCTTAGAAACAGCCGCGCTTAACCCCCGCGCCTTGAATGAGCCCGTTGGGTTTTGCGATTCATCTTTCATCAAAAGATTTTCGATACCGAGTTGGTCTGAAAGATTATTCAATTTCAACAACGGAGTCCAGCCCTCGCCCAGGGAGACGATATTCTTTTTATCCAATACAGGCAAAAGCTTAGCATATCGCCACATTGATCGCTCTTTTTGGGTGACATCATCCTGAGTCAACCCAGACAAATCATAGAAGCTCAACAGTGGATTTTTCTGACATTCCTCACATGCCGCATACGTATTGATCTGATCAAATGGAAATGTGCGGTTACAAACTGAGCATTGGAGGTGAGTAATTCTCGAAATTTTTTCTTTCACGGAGATCATAAGACTGAATATGCCGTGAAGGTATTGCGATCAGCATTCGCAGGCCAATACCTATTTCTTATCCATCATAACTTAATGTTATAAAAGCTTTTCGCGAATTTGATGAAAGCATTATTTAGTCCGTCATTTTCTCCTTGCCGCTGAACGAAATAAAACTGACGCACCGCTGTTAGACCTTCAATGTAAATTCTTACCAATTCGCCAGAAGCTATTTCCTTGGCTACGGCTCGCATTGGCAAAAAACCCAGGCTCTCATCAGCCAGTACAAAGTTCTTGAGTGCTTCTGTGCCGCCCAATCGCATCGAGATTTTCAAGTCAGATAATTTGATTTTGTGATTGCTCAATGCTTGCTTCACTGCGGCAAGTGTCCCCGAGCCACGCTCCCGAAGTACGATCGGAATATTCTTGATTTCTTCAATAGAAATTTTTCCTTTCTTCGAAATATAACTTCGGGCCGAGCACACCGGGATAACCTCGTCAGTGAGAAATGGCTGACTATTGACATGAGCCATTTTATTTTTCCCTTCCACAATGCCCAAATCAATTTCGTGATCCAGCAAAGCCTTGAGCACGTTTTCCGAATTTCGATTAAGCAAACTCATTCGTACGTCAGGATACTTTGCACGAAAACCTGAAAGAATTGATGGGACAATGTATAAGGCTACAGTGGTACTCGCTCCCAGTTTCAAATCACCCTTGACATGCGCCTGGTCGCGAAGCGTGCCGATCTCATAAGCCAATTGTTTTTCAATAGCCTTGGCCTTGAGAAGGAAATCAAATAAAATCTTTCCTCCTTCGGAGAGTATTATGGAACCACCCTTTCGTTCAAACAAGCTGGTTTTGTACTGCTCCTCTAATTGCTGGATATGCTTGGTAATGGCAGGTTGGCTGATAAACAATACTTGACTTGCCTTAGTGAAACTTAATTGTCTCGCCACTTCCAGAAAAACCTCATGTTTAAAGGAAAGCATAATTCAATTCGCAGGCACAACCCTTTCGCTTTATTACTTATAAACCACTCCATCCTTCATCACGAAACTCACTTTCGTCATGGTCGAAATGTTTTTAGTCGGATCTTCATCAACAGCAATGATGTCTGCTGCCAATTTTCCTTTTTCTATTGAGCCCACTTTGTCGGCCATCCCAAGTATGTTTGCATTTACCTGCATCGCACTTAGCAGCGCCTCAATAGCTGGCATACCTGCTTCTACCATGTAACCAAATTCTTTTGCGTTGTCTCCATGCGGGAATACACCTGCATCAGTTCCAAACGCAATCTTTACTCCACGCTTGTATGCTCTTCCAAAATTCTCCTGAATTTTCGTGCCAATCTCAAGTGCTTTCGGAACAACCAAAGGATGGTAGTAGCCAGGAATTTTGGCGAACTCAGCTGCGGAGCGACCTGCGATGATGGTCGGCACATGATACGTTCCTTTTTGTTTCATCAAATCCATGACTTCTTCAGTCATTAATGTTCCATGCTCGATCGTAGTTATGCCTGCCAATACTGCACGCTTCATTCCTTCCGCACCGTGTGCATGTGCAGCTGTGATCATTCCATAATCTTTAGCTGTCTCCACAATGGCATTTACTTCTTCCTGAGTGAACTGTGGGCCGCTTCCGTCTTTTGCAATGCTAAGTACACCGCCTGTTGCTGTGATCTTGATAAAATCCGAACCCTCTTTGTAACGTTGGCGCACTGCTTTGCGCGCATCTTCGGCACTATTAATTACCCCTTCCTTTGGGCTAGGATCTCCCATCAATTCTCTGCGGCTTCCGTTGGTTGGATCTGCGTGACCACCTGTCGATGCAATTGACTTACCCGCAGTAAATACTCGTGGTCCGGTTACAAATCCCTGATTGATGGCATTGCGCAGGGAAATATTTACTCCGCTCCCACCACAATCACGTACTGTTGTGAAACCGGCCATCAGCGTTTTCTTAGCAAAAACGGTAGACTGGAAAGCAACATCGGCATCATTCAGCGTGTATCTTTTAATTTGAGAATCTTTACTCGTTTCACTTTCAAGGTGCACATGCATATCGATGAGTCCGGGCATCACGGTTTTCTTGCTCAAGTCAATGAGCTTATCTTCTTTGTTTGGTTTGGTAAACCCGTTGTCAACAGTTGTTATCTTATTTCCTTCAACAACAATGGTTACTTGCTGAAGCTGTTGTTTATTTTTTCCATCAATCAGCGAGCCACAGTGAATGAGCGTGCGCTGGGCGAAGGAAGAAGCCGCTGCAAAAAAAAGGAGAAAAAAGAGTAGGTATTTCATGATATTGATTTTTGAATTTTGAATTAGAATGCGCTTGCTCCGGCCCTTGCGACCTGGCCATCTTGAGCTGATGTAGCACCTGATACACCGATAGCTCCGATTATTTTCCCGTTAAGCATGATCAATTCCCCACCTTCTAAAGGAGTGACTCCCGGAAGTGAAAGAATCCGAAGTCCAATTCCGC
>WNFL01331935.1_pt1 | contig 15356 bp, 17 predicted proteins | sample 5400361 | NCBI WGS metagenome assembly WNFL01 (sample SAMN13153351, study PRJNA577476) | soil metagenome | isolation source: 40 cm soil on Douglas fir-dominated hillslope | place: USA:California | collected 2013-09-17
GAATGTAGGCGTTCTCAAGGTTTCCAGATGCATCTCGGATTTCTTCCAAATAAGCAATTTCTGGAAAGAAAATGAGTCGGGCAGTTCGGAGGTTCGATAGAGGTCCGTTACCGTTGTCGATGAAGTACTTGGTAATGCCCATCCTTCGTTGTTGAGTATTAGCTCCACCCCTCATTGCATGAAGAGGATGAACACGTACCGCGCCTGCATATGTGCCTGTAAATGCTTCTTCGCAACGGGGTCATAGAATTCCAATGCGCGAACACCTACGCATACCACGTTAGGTGATGAGGGGTTGTAGTTGTAATACGTACCAGCTCGAGCCATGAGGAGGAAGGTAACAAATTGCAGCTCCTCGACCTCCTGTTCATTGGTGTACTACGAGGGCATGTTAGGCCATGGGAACACCCAGTCGAGAACGACCGACTTTGAAGATCTTGAGGATATCGCGGTTTCCAACCAAGTACATAGCAACGGTCTCCGCACGGCATTCCTCCATGGACGATGAGACGGCGCCAAGGACAGAGCCGGGGGTTTGACCGGGCTTGTACCAGCTCTTGATTTTCTCTTCGGTCAGAGGATTGATAACCTACGGTAATCATTGCGGTATCTACAAGGATTCGGTGGAAGGCTCGTACCTTCTCCGGGTCGAAGTTGAGCTTCCCTTCAGAATCTTCTGAGAAGAGCTTGCCCGATCCTTCGGAGGGTTAATAGCTGCTGAACTTCACGAATGGCACGCGTACCGTGACCCAGAAGCTCATGGTTAGCTACTTGAAGTTCGAAGGCACGGTTGTCCCTGGAGTGCAATTCAGCTTCGCAATTTCTACCACGGAGGTGAAACGGGTGAACCATTTGTTGTATAGTGCAACATCGTCCGGGTGAATAAAGGTGAGTTCCTCGTTTGGTGCCTTGGCAGCCAAAATATTTGCCAGTGACACGTTCTTGAAGCCGTCACTCTCTCGGATCTCATAATAGCTGCCGGCAGTCAGCGAATCGTTCGGCTTGCATCGAGAGTCGAGCGCACTTAGGGATGTTGATGCCCGCAGGGATGCCTATTGGGATACAATTTATGTTAATACAGCATACGTGTGACCCTTGATGGACTCATCGCACCGCTATTGGCGAAAGTGAGGATCTCAAGAGCCGTGAAATCGGGCCTCCTGAAAATGTCTACTTCGAAATCCGCTCCCCAAGGCAAGACTTTGATCAATTGCGGAGCCTGGTTGACCATACTTTCGTACTTGGCGCTTAGTTCCTTGTTCACGATTGCCGTAAATCCTTCCCATTCTGCTCGGCCTCCAAAAGGATCGACATAAGTCTCGATGAAGCCGATATAACTTTCGACGACCGGTCCGACATCCTTGACCCAGTGTCGCGATCCCTATGTGACGCTGACGAGTTCGCCTCTTTGTGCGCCTCAATATCACCAGTCTCAAAAGATCGAATGTAGCACGACAGAGCTGACGCTTGGTGATCATTTGCCGCATATTCCTTCGCTTTCTTCAGTGCGTCCACTGATCTGCGCATGGCTTCAGAATGATCGCCATATTCAATCTTGAGGTTCACTGTCTGGCCATTGATGCTTATGGTTTCCTCCTTAAATCTTGTGCTCTTATCTGCAGAAGCGACAAGAAGAGTGAACTCGTTGGGGCCGTCTTTCCGAACGCGAGTGTTTATGATGTCGATGCCGAGCTTTTCAGCAGTGGTTTGAATAGCATCCACTTCACCTTTCGTAGTGGGCTGCCCAAGGTAGTAGTTGGATATGTGGCCGTTGCTGTAAGGATGGATAAGAAAAAGTACCAAGTTCGGCAGGAGACTACTAACTTCGGGTCACCAATCATGAGGCTCGCCTCCGGTTCGAGAGAGTAAATACTCTTTGATATCTGCACCTTCACTGAGTACGAGCAGTGGTCATTCAGTTCATTCCACTACCCACCTCTGACCACAAGGGCAGTGCCTTGTCGGCATTGGGAGAGGATTTAATGATAGCCTCAAAGTCGCCAGCAGAGCACCTTGGAATGAACTTCGAATGTCCAAATGACTTATAATTGCACAAATTGGTCAGAGCTTGTGCAGCGTACGTCGTTGCGGCTTTCCAGGCCTCTTCTGATAGCCCAGAGGCCGACTTGAGCGCTGATAGATCCGAATATTCCCCATCCCTGTCGCTAAAGGTGAAGAGGAGGAGATTGAGCAGCCTCGTGGCATACGAAGTCATCTGCTCGGAGACGATTCGCGCGCCTGCCCAGGAAGCTTGGCCAATCCAATGGGCATAGAATTTCTCTTTTGACGTTAACTGCATAAGTGGTGATGTTGAGCGATAATGCTGCTTAGGAACCTCAGATCGGACCCACCTGCTTGAAAACCTCCGCTACAGCGAGGCTGCAATAGGGTGGGTCAGCATCGGCAGCATACCGGGAGGCTAGAGACGTGGCAGAAGCCATAATCGACACCAAATCGGAGATCTAATGGGGGATTGTGGGGTAAGAGCCGAGTATAAAGCAGCAGGACAGTCGAGCGCGTATCCCGTCGAACCTTCGTGTTTGCTTTGCTTCATCTCTGCCAACTCTACCTGAGGCATCCAGGACGCGTCATTCTCCTTGGGTGGAAGTAGTGTACAAACTGGGGATCCAAGAGTGCCACGGACACGTCCCCATGGTATTGCGTTGTCGATTTTATCGTCGTTCGGGGCATGTTCCAGCCAGACGCTGGCCGCTCGTTTCGCTGTGCAGCCTAATGGACCCTTCAGGCATCAGAAAATATCAATCATGCACGTTCAGTCACATGGATACGCTGGATGGTCCTCTTTATTGGTTCTATTTGCTGCTGGCCCATGAAACCACACCGTAACCATTGCCCACCCTCTTACTGGAATATACTCGACCCTTGGTTCTTTGTATATATTGGAAAGGTTATTGGTTCGATTCCTCTTCGCGGTTGTGACTCTCGATAATTGTGCTTGCCACTCTGAAATGTGCTTCCTTGAGCATAAGGTGTGTTTCCGTGCCATTATTATCGATTCAAACTAACAGGACGTCGATTTGGGCTCCGCTTCATTTCTCTTTCTCAGGAGAGTTTCAAGTCGGGCCCTTTGGATACCGTGAAATAAACGCGCTTCATATAGGATTAGAAGGCCACTCTAATGGGCAATCATACGCGCCCTGAAGCGCTGGGCTCCTCAGAGGTACAGAAGAAAGCACAGAACATCTTTAACAAACTGAGTGAAGACCCTCCTTTAGCCACTCATTGACATATCTTACACAGCTTGACAGTTGCAATGTCTTGGGGTCTCTCTTTTGCTCCGTTGGATCCAGAGGGTCCCAGCTCTGACTACAAATAAATAATGCTGGCCTGTCCGGATATCTTGTCTCCTCGGTGACGCTCATACCATTGCATATTCGTATGGCCCGGCATCTCCACTGGGTCTATAGTCCTACGTTCGTCGATTCTCTGCGACCCAGTTTTAGAGAAAACAAGACCCACACTAACAGTCAATCGCCACTGGTCGCCTTCGTCACCTCACATGAGCACGGTCATCTTCTCCCCCGTCACCATCTCGGGCCTATATCCCGGGTACCTTTCTACCCGTCATTTGGGCAGTATTGTTCGATTCTTTCACGCAATTTTTATCGATTCTTCATCATGTTTGGTCCTTCGTAGAAGGGGGGATGCGTGTGATAGAACGCGTGAACATTGTAAGAAGAGAAAAGAGTGGCCAGACCGGAGTGGAACCCGGGTCTCCCTATATCTAGTAAGGACGTGCTAGCAGCTGCACTACCAAGTCGGTAAGTGGAGGAAGCATCAACTCCAACAAACGTCATCGAGGGAAGGGCACTAGTGCAACTTATGTTCAACAGGATGATGGAAATCGATGCCAATCCTATCGCACTCATGTCAGTGACCAGGAGCGAAATGGGGCGTTCAACTCGTTATCATGATTTCGCCCAGGTTATTGGTCTTGGGAGGTTTCGAACCTATCGTCACCTTGGAGCCCTGGGAGAACAATGGGGCGCTCGCAACATGCACCCGAGGGTATCCACTCGTCATACCTAGAATTCGCACCCCCAGGTCAGAACACTGTATACATCACTTACATCAAGAGACTGCGCAGATTTTAGCGGAGTAAAGCGAATAATTAAGATGGCGCTTGGCTTGGCAATTAAGGGGCAATCTTCTAGTGTCTCATGGATACTCGGGATTTCCCGTTCCATTGCACACGACATGACATCATTGTGGCGTTGTTGGGCCGACACCAGTTAATAAATGGTTACACCCACCCCACGACACTTGGATTCCATCCACAACATCCATCATGATTGAGGTCGGTCAGCCTCCTTTGCCTCCAGAAACGAAGCCTCACACTGATTGCCTTAGAACACCATCGTATTTGCTGACGCGAATTGCGATAACCCCAACTGCAAGTGCGGCGAAGAGTGAGTCACGCATTTTATAAGGAGCAAGCACTGATCCCACCATGGTAATAGCTGCGGATGCAAGCCCGGCGAATGCAATTGCAGTTAGGCTGTGTACACTTTGTATAGCAAAACCAATAATGTTATTTTTGTTTGTCGTTGCAGTGGAAGCTTTTATAATCATTGTGCCCGAGCCAACCAATTTGAAACACAATTGCGACTACAAACAAGGGCTGAAACCTCGAGGTATTTAGCTTAATGGACCAGTCGCAACTTAGAAAAAAAATTCGCCTACCAAAACAAACATGGATGCCAGCGGCATTCTGAGGGGGCCAACAAACACCATGGTTGACAAATTTATTTTCATATATTCCTAATTTCCAATGAAGAATGTAGGAGAGAACCAAGGCCTCGGGACGTCGCACCGGTGTTGGGGCGGCTAAATAGATTGGATACCTACAATATGAATATGGCTAAATGAAACAGACGTGTCCCTGTAAACAAAATGCAGAAAGTTCCAGTTTGGCCCTCTTTTGTGAAGGGTGAACGATCCTTGGGTGGTTCACAAAGAAATCCTCGAGAACCACCTTCAGCAACCGCCTCGACACCATTCGTTGGTCACGATAATCGGCAATTTGGAAGCGAGACTTCTCAACGCCTTTGGCCTCCAATGGGCCCAAGCCACGCCATTCCCTTCCCTTAACCTGCGACTACCTACCTCGTGGATCATGCGACTCCTTGTATATTGTTCCTATTTTGTATTTTCCCATTATTCCCGACGTTCACCTTCAAATCTCCGCCAACCCAAGTTTACTCACTCGAGTCTCGATCACATCTCTGGCCACGAATGTATAACTAAAGGGCCACGTGGGCCACGTGTAGTGAATCTACGGTAGAAAATAGTATTTGAAGGAACTCAACACTAAAGTGAGCAAAGGGGATTGAGCGGGATTCGAAATCCATTTTAAGATTCAGACTGAGACCAGTGCCAACGAATACAGGAATCCTAAAGTAGGCCTACAGATAGATGATCGATTGGTACATGGGAACAACAACTCCGACTAAATTTCCGATTGTATAAGGCATCTCTTTGCAGGACGACACAGACTCAATCTGCTTTTCGCTCACACCGATTGCCTTTGAACGCCATCGTCGTTGCGGTAGCAAATTAACCTGAAATCGCGGCAGAAAGCGAGATGCACGTTGTGTAGGCAGTAAAGCACCGATCACACGATGGCAATAGGTGCGTATGCAAGTATAGCCAGTGCAGGTGTACTCGAGCCGCCTAACCTTCGTACAACGAAACTTGTGGCATGGTCGGTGAAATAATTTGTCATTCTTAAACTGCCTGAGCGAACGAACGATTGAAATCACAACCGCGAGCAAGCGGTAGCTGTTAGAATTTGGCGCCGCGGTTTTCCTGGTTCGATCCAACCAGGTGTGTGTAAAAATGTGGCTCTCTACATTGGGATTGTGGTGGCCAGGGCACCGCCCTCCGCGACCCGAGTCAGAATTGATCGGGTCCAACTCGTATATAGATAAACTGACTAGCAGTATGGGTATACAACAGTAAACTAAGTAGGGAAAATATAAAGTCCTGACAATATTAGTTGAAACCGATGTTTCGGGCATGAGGGCACAAGGGTACCGATCATAGGCTGTAAGTATGGCGTAACACAGGCCTTATTCATCTCTGAAGCTCCAGACTAGGGACATCACCGGCAATACGAAGAAACCAACAGAGATGAGGGCCGCCGCTTTGATTTCATCATCCTCTCGAGTTCCGATGAAGATGGCAACGGATAGGACTGCACACAGTATCGCCCCTATGAGAGAGAAAAACCCTAGAGATATCGCGTTAGTGTGTGGAAGTGGCTGATTAGATTGAATGCCCACAAAATTTCCAAATATAAAACGTCCAGCTCTTTAAACCATAATGCCGCAAAATGTCCCAGTTTGAACCCTTTATCATCTGTGGCGGACTGGAGATGAGGAGGGTATCCTTGGCAGCCCGAGATGGCAAAATGGAAAACTCGGCGGTGAGAGAGTAAGATGTGACGGTAACAGCGAGACTCAGTACTAATGAGAGATACGTCAGGATTCGTGGTAATCCAGTCTGGACTATTGCATCGGCAGGACGAATGCTTCGCCCCAAAGTTGACGTCGTCATGGAAGAATACGAGGAGCCCGGCTTCGATGGCACTCAGTAGTGCTGACTGTATGAGACAGTGTTAACCGCCGCTTTGGTCGTAGATAGGAGACTAGCCCTTACCACTGTCGCAGCACCTTGGAAGGTTACCAGCCAGCCAGCTCGCAATGCTTCAACGGCATTTGGAAGTTGATCTGAGATACCACTGAATTAGTAGGGAAGTTCCAGTACACTGTTCGAATGCTCGCAATTGGCTTGTATTTCTGCAGGGCCTTTATTGTAGGGCTTAGTACTAGAGGCCCTAACAGGCGCCTTGGCAGTATCGTCCATCTTGAATGTTTTTCGAGTATAGATGAGCAAGCGCGGATAGATGTGGGTGAACTTGTGTTCGTCCGATAGAAATTTATGTCTGAAGGTGTCAGATTTCGGGTTATCACTTCAAGAAGCCCAGTAACGAGTTACTTCTTAAGACGGAAGAGAAGTTATTTGGTGGCGGAGCGCATATGCAATCCGGGATCACACCTCTATTCCGCCCTGATACCAGGAGGCTACAACGTGTTCTGTTAGAAACTATTCCAGACTCAACAAAGGACACATAACAAATTCTCGGTAAGGCCTGCTGACATTGGGAAAGTATTGAAATAGTAGCGGTGCTCGAGGATAAGGTGAGGCGGTTATCGATACTTTGATCCCGGAAGGGTAAGTCAGAATAACGCCACCCCAACGCGTCACGGGTTATTGCATTGCCGAAATTGCGCACTCTTCTTCGTCACTCTTCCATGAACGTGCATATTTCGAAGCGAGAAAAGCAAGGTAGCATTAGGTTATAACTCTATCGTAGGTGTATCAGGGACACGGAGGGAATGGTATATTGTGGATGAAGTCTAGTCTTCGGTGACGAGTACCACGACCACCAGCACGCTAAGGACGTCGTTCAGCCTCCCGATCAATGAAGGGAAGGTTCAGCAAACTTACTCGTCGACCTTTCCCCCGTCCCAAGGATGGCCTCGTCTTTTCATCCCCACTTGAAATAGAAAATTTTATTAATGATCACAGAAGTGAGTACGAACGCGACTCACGTCCAAAAGGTGATATTCTTTTCGAGTCCCACATCGCGAGGTTTGCCATGAGAACCAAGCGATCGGCCAAAATCTGGGCATGCTCTTGAGGTGGGTTCTCCATACGCATCACTAGTGATGATAGTTGTACTGCCTCTGCCGGGAAAACGTTATCCGTTAGGCCGTCGGTCTGGCAAGAGGTGAGAATGATGGTTCACAAATGCAAAGCGTTACCCACAAAAGCAATGATAATGTCGCCTCCTCGAAGCAGTGTAGAATACTACAAGATGATCTGTTAGACCTTACGTCGAAAGAGTCAGGGACAGATCCGTACGTTCTCGGCGTCGCCAGGTTGATCTACAAAATATTCGTCTCTCCTCCTGGTATTCGGAAACTTGGAGAGCTGTCGTGGGAAGTTGAAACCGTGGGTCTGGGGCCGTTGGTGGTAGAAAAGATTTGCAGACCGGATCAGGAGGAAACCAGAGTCACCAAGGCTACAGGGTTGGTCAGCTTTAAATGCAACTGACGCTTGAGGTGCATACTTTGTTGCTCGAAGTAGACCAGAAGACGCGTTCAGACTAAGGATACAAGCAGTGCTCGAACCTGTTGTAGCCTTCTTAGTATTCATCAGCAGAATAAATAAGGAAGAATACATACCACAGACAACAGACTTCTCTCTCAGCACACCTCCGTAGGCATGATCGAGGCATTCTTGGGGCGTAAGTTCCCAACCCTCTACTGGATGGTCCTCCGGTAGTGTAGGATCAGTTTCTGGCTCCCCGGCCCACGATGTCTTGCAGTATCGATGTGCGTGATACATCAGGGCTTGAGAAAACATTGAAGGATCGATCCCGTTTTCACTCCAGCCACCGACGCCATCTGCTACTCCAAGAGCCAGTCCCTGCGCAAGCGCCAGACAGTCAGAAAGGCGAAGGATCGCTCCAGTATGAGTGAAGCATACCTACCGACTGCTTCCGCATCTGAAATGAGTAAGGACTTTAGCCAACCTCTGCTGAGTGAGCTGGACGCACGAACCGGTTCAACAAAATAAAAATCGTGGCCAGCAGATGTTGATAAGAGCCCTTTGCTCCATGTAAGCGCGTTATCGCGCCATTCTTTAAGTGGACCGTCTGGAAAGACTTGGCCTTGCGTGTATTTGTCGTCCCGCTGCTGAGGTTTCCCCAGAAAGCTGACCCCAACGTGAAATTTGAAAGGTCTTTGGGTCGTAGAGTAACAACGACGCGTTGTCGCCGTTATTCGCGCAACTATCCGCCAGGTGTTGACCATCAACGGCCGTTGAACCGACCAAACAAAGTCCCCACGCCGCCTTAGAGCTCACCACATCAGCCTGACTCCAGTGTGCTTAGCGTATAAAGCCAAGGCCTAGTATGACTATCACGTTGGTTTTCTGGAAAACCCGGCTATTAGCCTTCGTGGGAGCCCAATAATGATTGTCCGAAGCTTTCTGAAAGCTGGTTCGCTGGTCCACTACTCATGGTCACTGAGACCGGCGAGTATGTCCATATTGCCGGCCTTTGTTTGCGGCATTTTCGCGATGGTCGTTCTCGTACTGGACGGCCAGTCTCACTTGACCATGCCATAGTGACTTCCTTATATAATGCACCTGGAGAGTTTGTACCTTGGCAAGCCTCCTCGCGCAGCCCTCACATCTGCCCAATGTCGTTACCCTCCCGCCCACGCAAAGAGCAGCCCAATGGCAGCAAGAAAGTGTCAGCCCATTCTACAACAGGTTTCACGATATCCCTTTGCCGCCCACCCGCAAGGGTTAATGCGCACACGCCGGGTTGACACTTCTGTTTCAGATATACAAAGTATCTCTGCGCTCGTCGCAGGCGCGTTATTCGCATCGTGGAGCAAGTCGGAACAGAACGTGAGTTTCCATCTTCGAAGGTTCACATTCATCTGATGCATTCGACCCCAGGAATGGTTATCACTGGTCAAAGAGGAGTTGTTCTTACCGGCTCAGTACATGATGGTAGGCCTTCGCGATGATCGGTCCATGATCAAAATAACCATCCACACTAGAAGCAGGATACGGTCACCACAACCACGAGTACGGTCTATGGTCCCATTCCAAGTATGGAAGGCTCATACATCGTGGAGCGCGTTGTGCAATCGGAGTTGAGTCGGGAACAAATCGTTTACCTCGCCTCTGGAGAAGGTTCTTGAGAGGAAGCAAGGATTCCTTACACTCAATATTCAGACCACAGCTGGTATATGGGTGCTCCTGGTAATCTCTCTATATTATTACTGCATTTTTGTTGTATGCCACTGAACTTCGACCTTCAATATGGCCTGTGTAACTATCAACTGCTGGTACTGTACTCTTTGGTGACTTGATCTACCCAGTTGACTATTTATACTCGACGATCCGCCCTCCCCTTCCCGAGTTCCCTGATACGCGTAGTTGCCCATGTCTGTATTTCGGTTGCCACTTATGAACATCGGATTATGTCGGCATTCTCCCACGAGTTACCAATGATGGCTAGCCACGTTGGTCCAAACCTGAGTGGACAATGAAGTAGAAACACTAGTGGGTGCCGGCCAGGGTGGTGGCCAAGAGGCACCCGAGGCGTGACATGGTGAACTTGACGCCACGCAAGACAAGAAAGAGCGAAGAACGCGCGTTTGAGGGCCAACTTGGTCGGAATAGCGTGAAATAATTGCTTTGACGGGGGCGAAGCTATACTGGTCGCTTGTCGGCCTGGTCTCTCTTCAGTTTGGCGTAGCTTGCTTGTATGTAGTCCTCGTCTTATGTATTGTGAATGTTATGCACAAATAGAGCATGTGCTTGAGGTTGTACGAATCAACCAGTATTTGTTTAGTTGTGTGGTTCAGACTCGTTGTGCTCCCGTCCCGCATACATTTGCGTTTTGGCCGAATGTGATGCTTAGCTCGCAGGCATCGGCTAAGGGTCTCGCGTTAATAGGTACACCACACGAGCGTTTGTGTCCATGTCGTGCCGACCAGGGTAAACAAAGTCGTCGCCCAATCACCTGGGACATCATATACTTCGTTCGTAGGTATCCTATCAACAGTTTACAGTTAGATACGTGCCAGAGGGCGGAGACCACATGGGTGAGCCTGATCTCTTCCAACTTCTCGACTGTCAACTCCTCGACTGCAATGCCATGGCTATCTGACCACTACGATATACTTTGTGATGATTTATGGGGCCGAAGGTTATCCTGCCAGCCAGTCATACGACATAGGTAATACGGTTTTATTACTAACAACACCCTCTCCGGCTGGACTGTACGCGAACGGGAAAGACAATATCGTGAACTGATAAAGTATCACTGTCCCTTGTCACAAGGAACCCCAAAATCGAAGCAAGAGTAACTGTACAGTGGTGATAGCGCTGAAATGCAGATGATCAATCAAAAATCTTCATCGTTGTGGTACCCGCTTGGAGTAGATGACCGCGCAGTCATTGCCTGCGGGGTCCCTCCGCGGGGTAAGACACTCATTGAACTGGAATTGCGGGAGCGCGAAAGTTGAAGGTGGGCGTTTTGCAGTGCGCCTTGCACTGATGTAGCTTGTATCGGTGTTTCAGGTGGAGGAGAGGAAGTCCGTGAGGACGCAATTGATGGCGCGTAACTCGACCCACCCCCACGAGAGAGGGAAATGGTATCGGAGAATGTGTTGGCACGAGGGGATGCGCGCGGACGTAGAGACGGTGGATAGGTTGAGCTGTCTGAAGCATAACCGTTACTTTGGTATGTGTTGATCGTTAGGTTTGGCGGCGTTGCGGGGTGTGCTTGAAGGGAATGGAACAGCCAAGTCAAGGTTGTGAAAATGCGCTTCACCAGTACTGGCGAGGTCACTGTCGCTCTCGAGCTGAATGGCGTAGGAGGTCGTAGATATGAAGCCTCAGATGACAACCCTCCATTGGCAACGCTAGAGAGTCCCTCTTCTTGTATGAGGTAAGCAGCATCGCGCTCGACTCGTAAGGCGGTTTGTCGGAGACAACGACGACATGCAGTTCGTATCCGATGTCGCATTCGGTAAGCGAGAGAGATGAAAGCAACGAAGCAGGCACCATAGAAAATAATTGAAAAGAGGGAGAACCCAAGGAAACTACGGTGTAACGCTGTTGGAATATGGTCTGCTATTCGGTCGTCGAGAGGGTCGAAGCCTGATAGTCCGGGTCTCGTCGGACGAGCAATACCTTCTAGTTTTCGCGTAGGTGTTTGAAAAGGATCCAGCAAGGTCCCGCCATGCCCATCGGGCTCAACTTCCTTGCTCGCTTCAAGGACCATCTTGCCAAGCGTCCAGCTAATGGCAGTGTCCCCGATCGTGTCCACGCTCTGGAACGTTGGTCGCCCTAACCCCTTTTCTTTCGCCTTTTCACCCACTCTGTCCCCTTCTGCGCCTTTTGGACTGGTAGAATTTCCTCCAGGGTCCATAATACGTGGCATACTGATTCCTTCATGCAGGACGTTGACTATCCATGCTGCCTTGAAGCATTGCATCTCGAGTCTTGACAACTCAACCTGCGGATCCCATTTACCCAACCCAATAATACGACCTCCTTCCTCGACCTGCCCATCACCTCCAAGATACTCCTTGCCAGCTTTCCGTGACCAATCGTGGTGGGCGACTAACGTCGGCCAATCCTGAGCACAGAACTTGGCTGCGGCCCTTTCGTACTGGATGAAGTCGTACGGTCCGCCTAGGCCGAAGACATGTTCTGACGAGTACCAATATTCAGACACGCCGATAAAGTGCGAGACGGAAAAATCGATGTGAGGGACGTGCTTGCCTGCGAACAGGCAGGGAGTGTCAGGGCACGGTGCGCCTTTGTTGAGGAGAGGTTCAGTAAGTTTCAGGCACTCCGTGAAGTTGCCCGTCCCGACAAGGATGTGCGGTTTTTGTTTGTGTTCGTCGACGGATTGCAAATAGACTGGTGTCTCAGTTTTTCGCAGCTGTGGAGGGAGGCACGGGTCGCGGACAAGGTCGCCTGATGATAGGGAAGTGCGGTGCTTTTCGTGCTCTTGGATGAGCTCGCCAACATAATGCTCGCGCGCCTGATTTGTGCCATACCCCAGCCAAGTGGTCACAAATACTCTATGGACGATCAAACGCCCATTGAGTAGTCGTAATTGGACGTCTTCAAGACCATCGATGTTGCCAGAATACGTTGCAGCAGGCTCGAAAGCGATTTGTGTCGACGCTCCACCCATATCGAGGAATCCGTAAGTTTGCCGCCGATCTGCGCGGTCGGTAAAACCGTCCATCAAGTAGTTGACTGCAATCCATCCAAACAGCCCTTCCTCCTCACCTGAAATGATGCGAATGGAGGACCCACAAAGTCCTGCTGAGGAAGGGGGCTCCAGCTTGAAGTGTGAGTGTAGACGGAAGAAGTCACAAGCAGCTTTTAGCACTTCATATTGCTGTGAAGGCGGCAGCAGGCGCATTCCCGCTGTTGCGAGAAGGAATAAAGGGGTTTCGGAGTACAGATGAGGTGGTATTTGGTCTGTCGCGTGTTCCAATAGCGGTAATAAATACTTGGCAACCTTCTCTGGGGTGGATCCGAACGACGAAAGTCCTATGTGGAAGTCCAAATGTCGGAGTCAGCGTGTTTTCTAGGAGCGACACAGGAATAACGCATAGCCTCCGTATGCAAAAGTAATAGCATCCGCAAGGTTTGGAGGAGTGAGTAGGAAACGGCAGCACGTGCTTTGGTGGAGAGGGGAACATTCGGAACTACGGGTCACACAACACGCTCACATGGTGTTATTTATTATAGGCAGAGTTCAATTGCAAACGCGCGAATATGGCCTTACCCCCGGACAGGACTTCGAAGTTGAGAAGAGTATCGGGCAAGCCTTGAGCTTCTGAGTCTCACACCAGGGTATTAACAACAGGACATTCCAGTGTGCTATATATAGAGAAATACTCCTAGGTGGAATGATGCGCAAAGCCGGCTACAAGAAGCGGAATGGAAGAATTTCGACAGGCGACTGACCTGGCTCAACTTTGAGGACCCATTCGTCTGCAACCTTCGATCCCTTCTCGACAGCCGGGAGAGTGTCAAGAATATCAAGGTCATTTTGGTCGCGGACATAGCGGGCGTCGAGCCACGAGTACAATTGCAGCCGTGAACCTGACGATCCAGCGTCTATGACGATTCCGAATCGTCTATTTGCAAGCCATGGATCGAATTTTGCGGGTGGGGGCATTGAGACGATCCGCCAGCTTGTCGTGGCAAGGTCCAACTGCAGGTTGCTCCTGACCTCATTTACCTCATTTCAGTCATTTTCGCAATAGCTTGTCAGCGATACAAACTAGTATTTCAGATGGCTCGTTTTACCGTTTATGACATATTCGGCGGCGATTCCGATCTTAGCGACGTCCCTTCGGACAAGGAACGGGACATTTCTACCCTTCCGACGCGCAACACAACCACGAAGCAAATATTAAGCCCGAGTAAATTAAAAGCGCGTCTTCCTGCCAGGGGTCGCTCTCAAAGTCATGGAAATCTCGCACTGGCCACGACGAATGATCGGCCAGCAAGACCGACGAGACCTCGCAGCATGTATACGAGATTAATCTCACCTAGCCGTGGTGAGGTTTCTCCTGTATCAAGCTCATCGCCTCCCCCATTTGTAGCCTCCGGGTCTCGCAAGCGGAAAACGCGACCTTCGGAAGGTCTCATAGACATCACTCTCGCCAAACGACAAAAGAAACAGGAGCGGAGTCTCGTTGAAGACCTCGTCGCTGTTATGGACAAGGCAACCACACATCGCAAACCAGCCCCTACAGAATTCCCCATCGGTTTGGCCCCCTCTCAGAGTTTTTCGGGACGAGAGGAATGGGACTTTCGGATGCTTCAGGATGCCGAAGTATTTGTCAAGCTTCTCCACACGGATGGTTCTCCTGCAACTCCCGATGCACCTTTCGCAGAAGTATACTGGTGGCCTGCACGAGTGAGTAATATATTCTAATCGACATTTTCTCCCATTAACCCTCCCTTAGTCCAGTGGGCCTGTCAGCCTTGACCGTGCAACTACGACACTTTATGGTAATGATGGATACGGGCGAAACCGTGACGTTTGCCTATCGACTGTGCTAAATTCGACCATTCAAACCCTACGGCCAAGTGAGCGCAACCGACTATCCAGGTTTACTTCGCACGACTTTGCTCAAACTCCAATCCCATCGACTTTGCAAGAATCCTTCAGAAAGGCTCTTCAGGAGGCGATGGATGACGATAGGGATGACGAACCCCTTGACCTTGATACTATTCGAGCGAAAGCTTTGCAAACTCGAGAGTATCCTTCTTCTCCTGTACGTGTGACCGTTAGCGAACAAAACGGTGAGGACGAGGGTCGACATTGGGAACCACCGCCACCGCCGGAAAACCTTATGATTCCCGGAGAGCCTGTGCTATGCAGACATGGTCGTTCCGAAGGCCACACAGGGCCGTCTTGGCCAGCAAGGGTCATGAAGTACATACCACCAAAACACCACAATGGACAAGCAAAGTACGAGGTTCATTTCTTTGATCGGGAGACAGCCAAAGTGTCTCGTGATCATTTCTTCACTTGCTTTGAAGAGGGGTTTAGTTCTTGCACGGTGTGTTCCTTGAATGAATCGTCATTCCGGATGGTTGACCAAATCCGCTCAGGTGGACCTATCGAAGCTCCACAGGTGGTACCAGGTGAATGGAGCAGATGAGTCACTGCTTAATATGCGAACCCCACCCGGTACCCG
>WNFL01070669.1_pt3 | contig 15355 bp, 12 predicted proteins | sample 5400361 | NCBI WGS metagenome assembly WNFL01 (sample SAMN13153351, study PRJNA577476) | soil metagenome | isolation source: 40 cm soil on Douglas fir-dominated hillslope | place: USA:California | collected 2013-09-17
TCCAGTCGAAACTGGGCGCTTCAAGTTGTGCCTTTAAAATATTTGGTTGGTGGAAACCGCCGCACAAGATCAAAGTTTGATGGAATAAGGGCCGTGCCAGCAGACCCACCCTTTAGATGCAAAATGCAAAAGTGTTATGGCTCGGCACCGCGACAGCTACAAGCACGCCAAATACTGACTGCCTGACGCTCGCGCTAATGGTGGCAGAGAATTTGAGTTGGAGCTGACTGATGAGGGAGGTGTATCGGTGCACAGGATATTCAATATGTCCGTATGTCCATTGTGTAAAAATAAATCTTTTTCGTGGTTTTGGAGTGAGATGATCCCTCAGCTGTCATAGTTGGGTGGTGCCGAAGACGACAAAAATTACGTAATTTTGCAAAAGATAGCAGTGGGGACCAAAAGTGAATCGTGGATTGATAAGTAGGAAGCGTCACAAGAGCTCCATGGGTTGAGGGGTGTCCGGTCTCTCCACTCGCGACTGATCGATCAGGTACGTTAGGGTCGCAGTGTTCTCCTCACATCTGAAATACAAAATGAGAACGGAGGTGATCGGGCCGGTTTTTTAAAATACTCACGTGGTTGAAATCCCTTCCTGGTAATCGAGGAGTCCTTTCTGCAAGCTCCTGAACACGCTCGCCATTTGTCCACTTCGGTCTCGCAACCATCGACCATGCGCAGTGAGAAGTGCATAGATCCACATCAGATCAAATTCCATATGCGGGCTCTTCTCCGTATGTTCCGCGACGAACTTGAGTAGTCGCTCGAGGTACAGAACCGGCACCTCGCGCGCGACGAGCCTGACCTCCGCAGGCGGGACCGCTTCGAAAGCTTTCGCAATGAGCGGGGGTTCATTGAGTCGGAAGGCCATGACGAGTGCCTTGAGGTACTCCTTTCTCGCGAGAACGGTGAGCACCGCTTGAGGTGTGAGTTCAATATCGAGGTCGAAAGGATCGAACACCACGGGATCATCGTTCGAATAGATGAGGAGTCCCTCCGTTGACACTGCAGCCCACGCCCGTCCAGTCGGAGAAAACCGTACACACTTCGTCCTCGCCTCTTGCTTCCATCGTCGTTTGCTCAAGTCTCCGTGCTGTACTCCGGGCAGAGTCCGGTCGATCCTCTCATCAAGCTCGCTATCTTCCCCACGATCATCAATCAAGTCAGCGTTACCCGCCTCGGTCACTCTCCGGCTATCTAAGAACTCCTCAGTACCGTCTAATGAGAGATTTTGAGAAATCTGAAACTTCTTAAGCATCGCGCCCTCGCGTACATCGTAAAGTACGACGTATTTGCTGTTCCCTCCCGCGAGGAGGCACGCGCCGTCTGCGGTATACGCAAGCGAGTTGAAGCTCTTCCCGGATGCGTTGTTTGCCGCCGTCCTAAAATCGCCTGCGTGCCGTCCGCCGGAGATGTCCTTCCTCCCCTCGATGAGATTGGTCTGCTTGCCGAGTGCAACGTCGAAGAAGGCTATCGACCCATCGAGCGTCGCTACTGCCAATTCTTTACCATCCGGTCGGAACGCAATAACAAGCACGTCCGCGGAAAGAGTGAACGGCTCTACTGCCTTTGACCGCCCAAAGGCGTTCCATAGTCTAATGGTCTTGTCCCAGCTTCCGCTCGCGAGCTCGTTTCCAACTGGCGAGAACGCAAGACTCGACACAGGGCCCTCATGTCCTGCCAAGATATCAAGCAGCTTCCCACTGGGTACGCTCCAGAAGAAAACCTCGTATGTGTCTGTTGAGCCTGCTGCGACGACCTCGCCCGAGCTGTCCACAGCCAAACAGGAAAACTGTACGGGACTGGGCGAGGTGAACGTGCGGAAGTTGCGGTAGCGTACCAGGTCGAAGGCGCGCACAGTGCCGTCGAGCGAGGCGGAGAAGAGGACCTGGCCCTGTTTCGCAAATTCAACGGCGGAGATGGACGACGAGTGCTCAGAGAAGGTGACGAAGCAAAACCCCGAGGTTGCGTTCCACACTTTGACCTTCCCGTCGTCGCCACCTGTGGCGATATGCTGCCCATCCGTAGAGTAGGAAAGGGAGTTCATATCGAAGTAGTGTCCCTGCTGTTTGAGTATATACGACTCGCTCTGCCACTCCCACACCAACAGCTGGCCCAGTGTGCGTGCGCCAAACGCGAGCCACTCGCCACTCGCGTTGATTGCGCAGGAGGTGATCTTTTCCTGGGAGATGCTGAGTGTGTGCACATTTGTAAATGCGGGTAGCTCCCAGAGCCCGAAGACGCCAGAGGAGAAGCCGACAAGGAGAAGGTTCGAGGGCGGGTGGAAAGTTGTGCAAATGACCTTGGTGCCGGGTTGGTTGAAATAGTGTCGCTCTGCGACACCCCAGCGGGTGTGGGCTATTCGGTTGATTGGGTCGCTGCGCACCAGGTCGGAGCTTGCAGAGTCTCCTTTCTCTGAAGGTTTTTCGTGCCAGACGAACACCGCACCATCTCGGCTAATGGTGTAGATCTACAAATACCCATATCAGTAATGAGGAGGTGAATGAGGAGGGTGACTTGCGGTTTGCTGATCGGCGGAGAAAGCTGCTGCGAGAACAGCGTCTCGATGCCCAGCAAATGTTTTCGGTCGGTAGCCTTCCACGGGATCCAGAGTATAGAGGCGAGCCGTCATGTCGCGTGAGGTCGTTATGAAGAATCTGGGAAGAAAATCAGATAGGCCCAGGGAAGGCAAAACTTCAAATTTTACCTTGAATCGGCGGACCAAGTAATACTGAGGACATCATCGCTATGACCGGTATAGGTACGATGCAGTACAAAAGGTGCAAACTCTCGCACGAGGTGGTTCGGTGTCCGCCAGACGTCAAGGTGTGAGTCGGAAGTGATGGCAATGTATCTGGCTGGCTGTTAACCCCAGCCTTGAGGAAAGAAGTGGAGTACAAACTTTCCATCAGGAGAAAAGGTGACGGCCTTGACTGGTCGCTTAAAGTTGAAATGGTGCAGGACCACTGCTCGCTGAAAATTCACCAGCAGAGCTCGGCCGTCTGTATCACGTGTCAGAAGTATCAAACGTGAAGAAACACAAACACACCCTCATCTACTACAAGTAGGATGTGTGTATCGGGGCTCAGAGCGATAGCAGCGATATTTTTGCGTGTTTCGAATGGGAGAGTACGCGACTTGTTGCTGCGTTGGTCAATCATGATCATGTAAATGCTATGTGGAATAGCACCTACTTGACAAGATCGAACACAGACACTCGATTGCCGACAGGACTCAGGACGGAATTTCCGTCTTTTGTGAAGAGGACGTTTCCCTGTCTGTAGACAGTTCCACAGAGGTTGGCAAACTAAAAATCCATCATCAGTGGTACAGTCACAGAAGAAATATTGTTCAAATGCCTTGAAGTTTGCCTTCATTGGTGATGTAGAGATTGCGAGGAAACCAAGGTTCTGTCTTACTTTCTGGACCTGGCCTGCGTGCCGAGTGGATCCGCGGGCCATCATAGACGCGATGCAAATATGTCGGAGTGAAGATGGACAAGTTTTCCAAATCAATACAACGCTCTACGACATCCAACGGTCAGCCAAGCTCAAGCCTGCAGCAGGCGCGTTGCTAAACGAACCGCAGGACACACGGAAGCCTCAAATCATTCCTCCAAGAGGTCACGAGTGTAAACCAGGACTCTATAATTGCCTTTCTCTCTGACGGACAGCAACTTCGCGAGGATAACCTCCGAGACCTCGCAGGTGCACAAGACCAGGTCGATTATTTGATACTGCTGATGACTTGAAGGACTGACATACAGTCCACAGTCCATATTCGTATTCAACAGAGACTACCTGGACCTCCAGCTGGACGATGTCCTCCGCATTCTCAGCCTTGAATCAGAGTTACAACCTCCAATCGAGGGCAGGTGTCTCCGGTTCGGAATATATGCAGGAGCTAATATTTTATTTACTGCTTTAGAGGACTCTATCGCCAATGCCTCGCATCTCCTCGAGTCTTACATCCGAGCCGCGACCGCCCACCATGACTTCGTTGCCCACACTCTAACTTCTCTGCACTACCAACACGAATCGCTCCGAATCGCTTCGACAAATCTTGACCTGCACGTTCTGTCTCTTTCTGATGCCTTCGACCAGTTCGCCCAGTCAGCGAGCAAAGAATTCGACCGGCAGGCCACGCTTCTCAGCGGTATCAGCGCAGACCTGGACATCATCTCTAAGCTTTCCGTACATCCCGAGCTCCTATCGTCAAATGCAAAGCGCGGGAAGACGTTGGGGGATTATGTCTCGAGACAGAAGATGAAGCTTGTTGTCGACTCATGCGCCAAGCAACATGGTAGGCCCATGTCATGCCTTTTAGAAGGCGCGTCTGATGTCGCTGTGGGATAGCCGAGCTTGTCAATCGATTCCGCACTTCACATGACGAAATCAACCTTCTGAAGGAAGGCGCGAACGAAGTGCGCGAAACTGTGACCGCTTCACGCACAGCAGACGTTCCGTGAGTCCTTCTTTTCTTTCATTTTAGAGTTATGCTGAGACTTGACTGCCACAGTGGAGTAGAAGCGGGTGAACTGTGCACGAAACGTTCACTCGACTCGCTTGAGCACATCACGAGCATCGCCGCCGGGTGGGACGACGCTCATCCCGATGACCTGGAGGCCCTTCTGGCAGAAGTGCGCGAACACGACTCCGCCATTCGACTGGCTGTGAGCCTTATTGTCGACATTAAGGTGGGTTCCTGGTGACTTCCATACAAAGTCGTGACTTAACTGTCCAACAGAATCAGTACACTCTTCATCTCATTGAAACCCTCCGTCATGTCTCAGAGCTGCAAAGTGACATTGCCAATATCCCTACCGTCCTCTTCGGTCTTGAGAGTGAGCTCCGCGTCAAAGGCGGATTCCAACATCTACAACGATTGCACCAAATGTCCTATGCGTATGGAGCGACGTTGATCGAGATTGTCAGGCGGAAAGACTTTAGTGGGTCGTGTGACCTTTACGTGCTGTTTAGTTTATTGACGTAGACGGCAGATCGGTTCTTCTCTCAGCGAGCAGAAACACTGGCGGAAGTCATGGCAAAGCTCTCGTGAGTCCATCATTATTCGATTACCTCGGGCAACTCATTATTACCATTGACAGGGCCAACGAACGTAAAAAGCGGCAAGTGTTCCGTGGGGAGAGCCTTCCTCTTCTTCCCTTTGAAGTCCAAGGGATGGAAGAGCAGGCGCCAACTATTGAAATTTCTACAATTGGGACGGGCGAGTTACCATACAAGATCGGGAGGGAAGATGTCACAGGTATGTACAACTTTTGGTGCCCGTGATTCACTACCTTTCGGTGTAACTGAGCCTTTGCCTAATGCAGCCCTCTTGACCTCTTTAAGGCAAATTGAGTCAGAAATAGCTACAGATGGGGATCCGCACCCCATCAAGGAGACCAAAGAATCCCTCGAACGACTCGTCGTACGTATGGACACACTCGAAGCCGACTTTGACCGCATGGCCGAGCGGTACGTCCTCTCCAGCTCGCGCGCTGCATATTATCGCAAACGGGGCGCAGACGAGAGCATCGCTGCTGCCGAAGTCCAGAGTATCAGGCAGATGATGGATGAAGAGAAAGCCAAGCTTGAGGAACAGCTTGCCGTTATGCGACAGGAGGCTGAACAGAGGAAGAAAACTGAGGAGGCTTTGTTGGTACGGCTCCAGGAACATGAGAAGGAAAGGGTAGAGATGGAAGAACGAAACGCGGCCTTGCAGGAAGAAAAGGAACGAACGGGCAATGCGCTAGCTGCTGCCCTTTCGGACGTCAGCGAGCAGGCCCACCTCGCTGAAGGTTCACGTAAGGACCTTGCCAAGCTGAGGAAGGAATGGGAGGCGTTCCAACGACAAGAGGGTGATTCGGGGCAACGCGTCACTACGCTTCTCGACGAACAGAGCAAGACTCGAAAACATCTCGAAGCTGCACGATTGCGCAACGAGGAGCTCGAGGACCAAGTGCAACTTGCCAGGGAAGAGGCAGAGGAGGCAAAGAAGGGGCGAAGCGAGGCATTGAGAGAACGCGACCGGCTCATCAGGGATCACATAGCCGAAGCGGACGGGGACCGAGCGGTGCTCGAACAACAATTCGCCGAGATGAAGAACAAGCTCGACTCGACTCAACAACGTTTGTCCGAATCGCAACAACGCGTACAAGTAGTTGAGCACGAACTCAAGGAAGCACACTCGAAGATCGAGATGCTCCAGGCGGATCAGAATGGCTCCAAGGAGGAGATACAGAGAATGAGCCACGAGTTGCAGACGTCTGCGCAGCTGGAGGCGACACTCCGGGCAGAGTTAACATTTGCAAATAATGCAATTCTGCATAACGAGCACAGGCTCGAGCGAGAGGAACACCTGCTTGCTCAAGCACTCGAGGTTGCCATTGCGTTCCGCGATTCGCATGCAAAGGCGATGGCCAGTGCGCAGGGGATGCTGCGACCATCCGCCGTCGCTGCTGCCGCCGCCAGCGCGCTCAAGTCTGGAACTAACTTAGCTGACTCGTTGGTCTTGCCCTCTGCGGTCGTCGAAGCCGAGCGCGCGACAAGTCCGACACCAATTGACCCTACCGACCCCGCTGCTGCCTTGGAGATCCTGCGCGAATTCGACCTCGATGCGTTTGCGGATACCATCGCTAAGACTGGTACGACCATTCGTAAGTGGCAGAAGCAGTGCAAGGAGTATCGAGAGCGTGCTAGGGGCAGGATTACCTTTAGGAACTTCCAAAAAGGCGATTTAGCTCTCTTCCTACCTACGCGGAACTCAGTGGCGAAGCCCTGGGCCGCGTTTAATGGTGAGTCGTTTTCAACGACTTTGTCATTAAAGCTGACAGCGCTTTTGCAGTTTCCTTCCCGCATTATTTCTTGCAAGCCACCGGCCACGTCGCTGAACAACTCAAGACTCGAGAGTGGATCGTTGCCCGTATCACTTCGATATCAGAATGTATAGTAGACAGCAAGGTGATCGCATCTAGCTCTCTCATTCTATGGGGTTCCGCCTAACCTGCCTCTAGGATCCGAATAGCAATCCTTATGGCCTTGGGGACGGCATCAAGTATTATATGCTAGAGGTCGAGGATTGGACCACAAACGTACCGGCAGCTCGAGGAAAGCAACGTTCTAATACTGGCCCTCCCAAACCGTCGCCTCTCCTCACCACTTCGCCTCACGACACTCTGAAAAATGGATCTTCGCTCACGACCACTCGCTCTCGTTCCCCACCGGCGCTCCTTCCCCCGCCCACCCACATCAATACCAACGACCCAGACATCGCAGAGGGCATCACAGCCGCACCAGCCCGACCGCGTAACGTAACAGGCACCAGCTCTCTTGCAGGTCCTTCAGGCCTCTCCAAGCTACTCGCGCAAGCGAACAAGGACTCTGAGCCATCTCCACCTTCTGATCCTGGGCTGGTCCTTCCGCTTTCGAAGCCACCTAGTAAGCTTTCCCCACCAAAGGAACAACAAATACCAGTATCTTCTTCGCCTGCAAAGTCTCGCCCGACGGTCGCCGCAACGACACCAGCTTCGGACTCGACTTCAACACCTTTTCCCAGTACGGAACCGGCGCCGCTTCTCCCTGCACCAAACCTCACGCCTCCTGCGCCTTTGCGACTTTCGCCGCGAAATTCCCCCCGGCCCTCTCCACGCCAACGTCCCTTCTCGTTACACATAGCTCCGGGACCGACTGGGGCGCACGCAAGCTCACCGCTCGCTGGAGTTGCCATCACCGCAAAGGATACGGCGAGAGACGCTGCCGCCAAAGCAGCTGGGGCCGACACCCGCCGATCATCCAATTCGCAGGTATCAAGACCCTCTAGTGTGCTCAGGCACAACAGTTCGAAATTTGTGGGTGGACGGGGCGTCTTCGCGCTCAGCACCAGCCCGACAAAAGCAGTCGCTACGACGGCGGTGACTATTACTCCTGGTGGTGTTGTCGTAGAGGAAGCGGAGGGAACTGAGAGGGTGCAGTCTCCTGGATCAGTATCCGAGTCGGAAAGACCGCCTACTGCGACGAGTAGGGAGGGCGGTACTGCCGAAGACGAGGACACCATCCCGTCCCCTGCCGACTCCGTGACGGAGGGCATGTTCGCAGGGATGAACAGCGTCCTCTGGGGTATGCGCGCCTCGTCCAACGCTACCACGGAACCACCTCCCCTCAACTTCGAACCCAACCGCCGTCGTACAATGTCCGTCCTGCCTCCTAACACCAATGTCCCTTCGCCCAGCAGCACGGCGGCGTTCAACCTCAATAGGCTGAGTATGACCTCTTCCACTGGCAGCACGTCGGGAGGCTGGTTTGCCAGTTTGCCTTGGTCCCGGAGAAAGCGGGAGAGGGAGTTGTCAGAAGGTAGTAGCGCCACTGTTGCCCCTGCACGGCCGAGTTCACGGGTGCGAAGTGAGAGGGCATCGGAAGCGGGCGCCGGTGCGAATACGAGCGCCGCTGCGGATTTGTTGAAGCGGTTCGAAAATCGCGATTAAACTGTATTGATATCAGGGGAAGAAAGCCTTTTCTGCTTTAGGAGTATTATCTTCTATATCTGTGCTGTGTTGCTAGACTTTATCTGCTTATATTCCGAATCGTGTTTGTGAGTAGAGTCGAATGTGAATTGAGATGGATGCTCATTTGTGTACATGCATATATCACATCGTTTTGGGAGGGAAGGGGGCACAAAACAGGGGATCGTACAAATCTCGGGAACTGAAGCATTAGATCGTTTCAAGAGACGTCTAGGCCATTTCCACGTCCTGCGGCTCCTCAGTGGAAGCAGGTTTAGGCTCCTCAGATGGTCCACCCTCTGCTTCCTTGTTGGTAGACGAAGACTCGGCGGTGTACATGTCAAGCTGTTTATCGAGGTCCTCGGCGGTCAGAGGCTTCTTGGGCGGCGCTCTCTCTCGCGGTGCACGGTCCTTTGCAGGGCCGGTTGGTGCGCTCTGTCGGGGTTTGTTACGAATTGGGCCTGGTCCACTAAATGCGCGCGAGACAGGTAAGGGGAAGGAGATAAAAGATGGAGTGAAGACGTGAACGAACCTAGGGGATGGCGCATTTGGGACTGCCTCGCTCAATCTTGCTGCGAGCGAAGGCTTTTGCACGCGTTCGAGGAGGGAGTGCGCTCTGCCTGAGGGCTTTGGGCCTCCGCGTGGGCCGATCGGGATGTTTTCAAACTTGATAGAGAGTTCCTGGCCTGTTGCGTAACAAGTAGCATAAGTAATCTGTTCACAAGTGAGGTCATGCATGAAAGAAATGAACCCTTTGCGAGTTGCCCATCCAATTTCTTCTTGGCGGCTATGGCCTCTCCCATCGTCGAATAAGTGACGAAAGCTGTTCCAGTCGAGCGGCCACTGCGGTCATACTGCCGGAGGTGTGAGGTTGAGGAGAAACGCGTAAACTTTCGTGTTGGGAGAACGCTTGGCGTGTTATGACCAAGAATTGAGCAGAGTGGATCGTACCCTGATAGTCGGGCCGCGCACGAAAGTGCCAAACTGGCCGAACAGGCTCTGTGAAGGCGTTTGTAAGTGGCAAATTTAAAAATCATGAAGAGGCAGGAGGACGGACCGCAAGATCCTTCTCTGAAACCTCGTAATGGAGGTTAGTTATTATGAGCTTTGCAGACGGGTCATCCGAGGTCGTAGGATTGTGCCGTGGGCGAGACTCGTCAGAGGCGCGGGCACCGTCGAAGCCTGGGGCCTTGTCGTGGAGCCATTGCTCGTCGCGTTCTGCACGAGAGCTGCCTGCTCGTCCAACTGGACGCTGTGAAAAAACGAAAAGGGTGAGCGGAATGAACCTGGCTGGCTGGCGGAGTAGGGCCTGGGGCAAGGAGATGTTGCTGACCGTGTATGGCTTGTTTCCGCGGCGAGACATGTCAGTTGGGTCGTGATACACCTCGTGATGCTAGAGTGCAACGGGCTGGGGACAGAAAGGAGGCCAAGGGTGTTTTATTTGGTTTTTCTCACTTGGAGTTGAACCACGACAGCGGGAGTTGAGATGACAGCCATGGCAGCGACGACGACGACCAACCAGGCCTCGTCGCTCGTCCCACCGATGATGCAGCTCGAACCAAAGCAGCAGACGGCCATGCGCACGCTCATCTCCCGTGTCGCAAGGGCGTTTTATGACACAAATCAGATCATCCTGCTCGAATTACTCTCCAAACACAACATGTAAGGCGACGACTAGCATCATGTAGCGTCGCTTATCGTTATCATGTACATATAGCCTCAGAGACGACGACCTTGCCGGGCGCGTCGGCCTCCCAGTCAAGGAGCTCAACAAGCTCATGTCTGTCCTCACAAACCACAAGCTCATCCAGCAGTAAATATATAGAACCCCTTTTAACACTACTAGATACTCAGGCCTTATCGCAGGCATCGCCAGAACGAGATGAAAGAAGGCCAGAACAGAATCTTCGGCCGAGTCTACTTCTGGGTCGACCTCCAGCAATTCTGCAACGTCGTCAAGTGGCGTCTCTCAGATATGCACAAGAAGATCAACGACGCCATCCAGAATGTTTGTCATGTGGCGTGCGCTTGTACCAGACCAGATCATTCTCATAAAATTCTTACAGGAGACTCAAAGCCGTGGCTGGATATGCCCCGAGTGCCAACGCGAGTACGACACGATCCAGGCCGACCGCCTGCTCGATATTGTCCGCCAATGCTTTGTCTGCGAAGTGTGCGACACCGAACTTGAAGATAATACAAATTCCGCCAAGGTACAAGGTAGCAAAGACCGCATGCGCCGCTTTAACGCGCAGATGAAGTGGATCCGCGATGCGATCCGCGCGACTGAGGGGATTGTGCTGCCTGGGTACGTCCCACCAGTCTCCCCATCCGTCTACCCGTTCGTCGATAACCCACCGCCTCGTACTTACTCCTTTTGCGCTGCAGATTCAATGTCGCCCAATACGTCCGCGACCAAATGGCCGCCGCGGCGCGTGCACTCGCCTCGGAAGACTCTGATGGACTCAAAATTGCCACTGGCGCCGGCGCGCTACAAGAGGTCGAAGTACAAATGGCGGAAGACGAGGACGACGAAGCGCGCAGGAAGGCTAAGGAGCGCCAAGCAGCTGCGAAGCGGGTGCAGAATGCGCTCCCAAGCTGGCATACTCAGTCAACGATCAGTGGCGAAAAGACTGCCCTTGGTATTAAAGAGGCGCAAATGAGCTCTAATCAGGCGCTGCTTGACCAACTGGATCGGGAGGAGAAGAGCCGCGGTGCGAAGAGGGTTAAGGAGCGAGATGCTGCAGGTGCGACCTAATATTCACTCTTTTCACTTGCGCGAACTAACCTCCTCTGTTGAGCAGATGTAGATAGGTATTATGATGCGTTGATGAACGACGAAGACCCCACAGTCGCCCTGAACAACCTTAAACGCAAGCGCGAAGAGGAAGCGGAGCAGCAGCGTGCTGCCAAGCTACCGCGGATGGAAGGCCCACCCGGATACCCACCGTACTACCTCCCAGGGATGCCTCCGCCTCCCGTCCCAGGCTTCGGGTACCCACCTTATCCCGGGTACCCACCGCACCCTCATTCACACCCGCACGGGTTCCCATACCCCGCACACCCCTATCCATTCCGCCCACCTACTGCCGCGAACGGTACACCCGCCAAACCGAACGGGGTCAACGGTACGAACACACCGACCAACAAAGCCAATGGCGTTACTCGGCCTCCATCTTCTCTGCCCACCCCGGTACCAACTACAGCCCCGACCTCACCTAAGAAGCCTTCAAAGAGCAGCGAGAGTGGTTCCACTGGTTCAGGAAGCGGCGGCTACCCCAAGTCTGCGCTCTCGAAGGGAGGGGAGAGAAAGGGCAACCCCCGCCGTGTGAGCTTTGCGAATGAGGTCGAGGGCCGGAGTCCGCCTGCGCACCACATCATCTCCGACGACGACGAGGTGGAGGAGCTCGAACCCGCTATCAGCAGAGGAGAAGGCACGAAGGGAGGCGAGAAAGCGAAGGGTACAGTGGTCAAGGTCAATGGGATCGATAAAGCCATTCTAGGTGTCACCGAGGCGGACCATGATCTTATGACGCCAGAAGAGTACCAGGTGTACTACGAGCTGGTGGAACAACTGGGGATCGAAGTCTAATCGACATTCCTCGATTTCTGCCCTCCTTAGGCACTCACCTCCCTCCTAGATTGCAAGGTTTTGTGCGCATTGAGTATTGATTTAACCCATGTTGGGGGGTTCTTTGTTGATGGTACCTCCTCCTCGATTCCCGGATTGCATCATATGTAGCATGCTCCCTCTCCTCATACCTGCGTTCCCTTTCCCTTTCCCTTTCCCGTACCCATTCCTGCCCATCACCGCTCACACCCGCACTATATTCAGGTCTAGTCGATTGTTCCTCCACCTGAATCATTCGTAGAGTAGATTCCACTTTTGGGGCCCGACCACTTCATAAAATAATTGTCCTGCATTCCTACTCCGAACGCTTTTCTGTGAAAATATGTATCACAAATATTTAGTCACAGTGCGTGCTAACAGAGCTTGGTTGTTTATTCCATATTGAACCGTGTCAGATTATATAAATTGCACCTTGGACTCTGACCACATTCAAGGGAAATATGGCTTCACAAATATTACCATTAGGTGTGGCGCTACAATGCTGATGTGCTTGACTAGGAAAGCCTGACCTTCTTATTTACATTGCAAATTTACACTGCGACGGAAATGCATTTTGATTTCGTGGATTAGAGTTGATTGACCGCTGTATCGGTTCGCGGATCCACGTCGTACTCAAAAACGATCGCGAGTTTACAGGCACATTGTTGGGGTTTGACGATTTCGTTAGTGAGTTTGTCTCTTTCCAGAGCCTGTTTGCGTTTTTCGGAAGGGATATTGACGACATCCACCTTCTTCAACTCTACTCTCAAACGCCTCAAACGGTTGAACGGTTGAAGATATGGTGCTTGAGGACGTGAATGAGTACCAAACCTCCCCGAGCGGGGAGCGAGTCAAGACCAAGTTGCAGAAGACACTCTTGAATGGGAACAATATATGCATTGTGAGTCCTTGGAGTTATTGGTATGCGGCTGGGTGGTCGCGAATGGGTTCTGACAGCGGTCTGGTAGCTTGTTCCTGGCAGCAATGGGCCAGAGGATTCTTAGGATCGCCCAATGGTCTGAGAATGAATAAGTTGATAACGAAGTCTGCTCTTTGAGACTGCAGGATCCATTTGGGACGGATTATGCCTCTGATCGTTGGTTCGCATCTGCACATTCCACAAAACGTCAGGCGACGAAGGCTATTGAGTCTTGTAGAGAATATGGACACGCCCAAACTATGCCTATTGATATTTTGAGTGTGCCTCCTCTCGGGTATTCTCCATACGAAGCAACATTCATCCTCGTCGAATGAGTACGCTTTGGAAATCGACCCGCTGCCTGAATCGAGAAGTTAGAGATTGTGCTCCTGTACTTATTGTTATTGCATGATTTGATCCCGTGAGTCAGACTTTTCCTCACCACAAACAAAGCTATACATCTTAGACCCACCCAGCTCTAAGACCGCATCACTCGCCCCGTACAAGACGTCTCCGTACGTCTAATCTCGCGAGCAGGTCATATCCCGAGCATTTTAATCCCGTTACTTGTTCCTCGCGGAACCAAGACGTGCACATGCCAGCGCTCGCCGATTGCCTGGAGATCTCTCACGAGTGAAGGCGCGAGTGCACAGGTACAGCATGGCAGGGATCGAGAGTCATCCATATAATGGGAGTTAAAGCGCTTCTCTCCGATTCAAGTACGCCAGTCGTGAGGGCGTGCGTGGCATGCGTGGCCTCATCTGAATCCGCACTTGCGAGGCCGCATGTACTCTAGTGTACATTCTCATGTCTAACCCAAGTGGCCTTGGTGCGGCACGATACACATGGGTTAGCCTGCATGAGGAATGCAGTCGTTCATTGCTGCAATGTCTGACGGACCATCCATGGCCCGATGTTACACCAGCGGCGTCACATTCGCGGGTGACCCAGTGCTGGTTAGGTAGTGCGTGGTCGTCAAACATTGGTTTGCAAGATTGGCCGACTACCAACCCACTAGAGCGAATTCGGGAAAAGCGCTTTGACTTCTTGGCCAACTCTCCTCAGTATGTTGCACAGCTATTATTATCCTTGTAGGAATAGCTGGAAGTGACTCGGGATACCCTAGAGAGGGGTTGCACACGGGGCCTTCCCCCCAGCAGAATTTTTGGAAACCGGTGACTGAATTCGCAAACTGGCAATCATTTTTCAACAACTATATGGGTATGTGTGCTCTTGTTTCGACGAGTACTAACTTTTCGAAGGTCAGCTTCGTGTTGTTGCTCGTCAGAAAGCGGATATCAGCGTAGAGGGCGATCCCTTATCAAGGCGACGGCACTTCACGAGATAAATGCTATATAGACGCAATACAAATTTATACTCTAATCATAAGACCCTGCTTCCATCTGTAATCGAAGAGGCGAGGGAACAGTGAGTGAGCCTTCTGAACACGAGGCATGCACAAGGACACAGAATGTACATATAATTTGTGAAAACGTACTCCCTTCATCGCTCTGGAACTTCTTGTGTCGAACCGAAGGCGATGCCGGGCGTCAGAGAGAAGGACCGTCTGCTGGGATACCTCCCATTGCCTCTCCCGCCCGTCCCTGGTTTCAGGCACCCGCCCAGCTACCACCTCGTCCTTCCGCGTGGTTTCCGTGCCCCATTCGTTCTGTGATGCAACCAATGCGCCAACCAAACCGAATGGGCCAGCGGTACGAGGACGCCAATAAATAAGCTAATGGAATTACTCGACTTCCAGGTGCCCACCCGGGTGACCAACTACCCCTCCGAAAAGCTCTCGAAGGCGAGACCGGTTGGTTCGGAAAATGGGTGCGACCTTAGGCTTGCGCCCCCCAACGGAGGAGGGATGGTACACCCACCACGTAGGCCGTGTGAATATGTGGCGTTGATCGAGGGTCAGAGTCGGCCTGTGCGCCACACCTTCGATGACGACGATGGGGCGGAGGAATGCGAGCCCACTGCCAACGGAGAGGTTATTACTGGAGTAGGAGAGAGCACTCAGTGGTGAGTGAAAGCGAAGGCTACGGTGCTCAAGAGCAATGGGTTGGATAAACCCACTTTGAAAGGGTACTAGGCAGATCATAATCTTCTGAAGCCGGGAAGGGTACCAGGTGTATAGCAACTTGAAGCCGAATGTGCGCTTATTGCGTAACGTGATAAGATCAAGTTGGTCAGACTCTTTCATCGCCACAAACACAGCTATGTATCTTAGACCCGTCCAGCTCTACGGCCGCATCACTCGCCCCGTACAAGACGTCTCCGTACGTCTAATCTTGCGAGCAGGTCATATCCCGAGCATTTTAAT
>WNFL01380038.1_pt1 | contig 15355 bp, 15 predicted proteins | sample 5400361 | NCBI WGS metagenome assembly WNFL01 (sample SAMN13153351, study PRJNA577476) | soil metagenome | isolation source: 40 cm soil on Douglas fir-dominated hillslope | place: USA:California | collected 2013-09-17
CCACGTTGGTCTCGTGGAATTCGGCCGCGTTGCGCGCGCGGATGAGACCCGCCGCGTGCACGACCCAGTCGACGCCCTCCACCGCGCGGCGGAGGGCCCCGGCATCGCCCAGCGACGCATCCGCGAACTCCACCGGCTTCCCGGCCAGCCAGCGCCGGGACGACGTGCCGCGGACCACGGCGCGGACCCGCGCACCCCGCAGCAAAAGCTCGTCCACGAGGTGGCTTCCGACGAATCCCGAGGCTCCGGTGACGACGGCGAGGGGCGCCACGGCGGCGCTCATCGCGGCAGGTCAGCCGGCGCCGGCGGGCGGCTCACGAAGGGAGCGGCTTCTCGTAGATGCGGTACACGGCGGTCCGGACGCAGCCATAGGCGCGGATGATGTCGTTGACCGAGTCGTTGTCCTCCAGCGTCCAGCCCACCTCGCACTCGCGACGCGTGGGTCATGTCCTGGACTAAGAGGGCGCCGATCCCCCGCTTCTGGTATTCGCCCACCACGCCCATGGCCAGGTACCGGCCGACGCGGATGCGCGGCAAGGTCCAGAGGAGGCGGAAGATCCCGAAGGGAAAGAGGCGCCCGCCCACCTTGGCCAGGGCTTCGTTCACGTCCGGCAGGACCATGCCGAAGGCGATCGGCCGGCCGTCGACCTCGGCGAAGCGCACCAGATCGGGGACGATCGCGGGCTTCAGCTGCTTCGCCATGTGGTCGATCTCCGCGTCGGTCATCGGCACGAAGCCCCAGTTTCGCTCCCAGGCCGCGTTGTAGACCGTCTTGACCCGCGCCAGCTCGTCGTCGAAGCGCCGCATGTCGAGGGGGCGCATCACGACGCGCTCCCGGCGCGTGACCATCGCGGCCAGGCGCTCGAACTTCTCCGGGGCGCGGGGGGCGACTTTTCCGCGGAACGAGTAGAGGTCCTTCGCCTTCCGGAACCCGGCCGCCTCGACCCATCCCTGGTACTCGGGAACGTTGTACGGCATGAGCAGCGTGGGCCGGTGGGCAAACCCCTCGATCAGGAGCCCGCACTCGTCGTTGGTGGTGAAGTTGAGCGGCCCCCTCATGACCTCGGCGCCCTTCGAGCGGCCCCACGCCTCGGCCGCCTTAAACAGCGCCGCGGCCGCGGCGGACGTGTCCGCCTCGAAGAAACCGAAAGCGGCCTGGCGTTCGCTGTGAAACGCGTCGTGGTTCTTGTCGACGGTGGCCGCGATGCGTCCGACGACGCGGCCGGAATCGGTCGCGAGGTACAGTGCGGCTTCGGCGTGCTCGAAGTAGGGGTTCTTCCCGGGGGTCAGGCGGGCCTTCTCGTCGGACGGGAGCGGCGGCACCCACGTGGGATGGCCGCGATAGCGATGGTATGCGTAGCGGACGAATCGATCCAGGTCGCTGGGGTTTTGGACCGGAACTACGTCCACGGGATCGGGCGGCGGGTCAGTCGGCCTGGGAGGCCATCTCCAGCCCGATCTCCTGGCGCACCTCGGAAACGACGCTGAGAATCGTGGCCAGCTGCTCGTCGCTGTGCGTCGCCATGTACGAGGTACGGAGGAGGTCGCGGCCGGGCGGCACCGCCGGGACGAGAATCGCGTTCACGAAGACGCCCCGATCGAAGATCTTCCGCCACGCGTTCATCGTCTTCATCCGCTCGCCGATGAAGATGGGGATGATCGGCGTCCCTTTCCCGGAGCCGATCTCCAGCCCCTGCGCCTTGAATCCGCTCCGCATGGTGTCGGAGATGGCGCGGAGGCGGTCGCGAAGCCCGGGCTCGCTCTCGATCACGTCGAGCGACGCGAGCGCGGCCGCCACGCTGGAGGGCGTCATGCTGGCGCTGAAGATCAGGGCGCGCGCGTGGTGGCGGAGATAGTCCATGACCGCCCGCGGCCCGGCGATGAAGCCGCCGAGCGATGCGAATGACTTGCTGAAGGTCCCCATGACCAGGTCCACCTGGTCCTCCACGCCCTGCGCCTCGCAGGCGCCGGCGCCACGGGCGCCCAGCACGCCGATGCCATGGGCGTCGTCGACCAGGAGCCGGGCGTTGTACTCCTTCACCAGGCGCACGATGTCCGGGAGCGGGGCGATGTCCCCTTCCATGCTGTAGACGCCGTCCACGATCACCATCTTTCCCGCCTTGGCGGGGACTTTCTCCAGCACGCGCTCGAGGTCGCGGACGTCGTTGTGCCGGAAGCGGCGCACATCGCCGTAGGAGAGCCGCGCGCCGTCCACGATGCAGGCGTGCGCGTCCTTGTCCAGGATGACGGTGTCGCCCTTCTCGATGAGGGCGGAGATCGATCCGAGATTCGTCAGGTACCCGGTCGAATAGACCAGCGCCGCCTCCTTCTTCATGAACTTGGCGAGACGATCCTCGAGCTCGGCGTGCAGCTCGAGGGTGCCGTTCAGGAAGCGGGAGCCGTTGTTGGAGGTGCCGAAGCGGAGAAGGGCGTCCTCGGCCGCGGCCATCACCTTGGGGTGCTTGGTCAAACCGAGGTAATTGTTGGATCCGGCCATGATCAGGCGCTTGCCGTGGATCGTGACCTCGGTCCCGTGATTTTCGGCGATGGGGAGAAAGTATGGGTAGATGCCGGCCCGCTGGGCCATCCGGTGTTCTGTGAACTGCTTACACTTGTCGAAGATGTCCACGTGCACCTTTGATTACGGGGTTTTCCACGTTGATCGTGAGCCGCCGGAGGGCTTTATGGCGAATCAACCCGGAACCCTACAAGTTCCGGGTCCCTTAGTCAACCCGCTCGCTCCGGGTGACGCCCGGCGTCCCATGCGCTAGGGTGTCAGGCGCGATCCGATCCCAACGCAATCCAAGCCTTCGAAAGGAGCTCCCCGTGAACCGGCGGCCCCGCATCCTTCTCGCGGTCCTGGGCACCCTGGCATTCCTGGTGATGGAGAGCGCCCCCGCGGGCGCGACCTTCTCGATCGTGGCTCGCGACCCCGCGACTGGCGACCTGGGGGTGGCGGTCCAGTCGCACTATTTCTCGGTCGGGCCGATCGTGCCCTGGGCCGAGCCTGGCGTGGGCGCCGTGGCCACCCAGTCGCTCGTGGAGGTCGCTTACGGGCCGCGGGGGTTGGAGCTGATGCGGAACGGCAAGTCGGCCAAGGAGGCCCTGAAGAAGCTCCTCGACGATGACAAGTTCTCGGACGTGCGCCAGGTCGCGATGGTGGACGCTCAAGGCGAGGCCGCGGTCCATACCGGGGCCAAGTGCATCCCGGCCGCAGGGGACGCGCTGGGGCCGGCGTTTTCGGCCCAGGCGAATCTCATGTCCAACGACAAGGTCTGGCCCGCCATGGCCCAGGCCTACCAGAACGCGCAGGGGGATTTCCCGGAGCGGCTCCTCCAGGCGCTGGAAGCGGGACAGCGCGCCGGAGGCGATATCCGCGGACAGCAGTCGGCCGCGATGATCATCGTGAAGGGAGAGAAGAGCGACAAGCCGTGGACCGGGCGCCTGCTGGATCTTCGCGTGGAGGACAGCCCCAAGCCCATCGCCGAGCTGCGCCGGCTGGTGGGGCTGTGGCGCGCGTACAAGAAGAGCGACGAGGGGGACGCCTTCATCACGGAGGGCAAGGTGGAGGACGCGCTCGCGGCGTACTCGGAGGCGGCGCGGCTCGCGCCCGGAAACGACGAGCTTCTCTTCTGGCAGGCGGCCACGCTCTGGAAGCTGGGGCGCGAAAAGGATGCCTCTCCCCTCTTCCGGAAAGTGTTCCGGCACGACCGCCGTTGGGTGGAGCTGGTCCCGCGGCTGGTCCCCGCCGGGCTTCTCGCCGACGATCCCGAGTCGATCCGCCGCATCCAATCTCTCGCTCCGGGCGGCCGCCACTCCGGGTAGAATAGGTGCACTAGGGAGCAGGAACTTCCCACTGGCACGTACTCAACGACGCCCGGCGCGGCCGAGGCAGCGGAGGAACAACATGTCGGATCGCACCACCGCTCCGACCGCGACGGCCGGCTCCTCGCCGGTGCCGTACATCCCCGGACTCGACGGAGTCCCGGCTGCGCGGTCGAGCATCTGTTGGATCGACGGCGACCAGGGAGTGCTGGAGTACCGCGGCCTCCCCATCGAGGAGCTGGCGGAGAAGAGCACGTTCGAAGAGACGGCGTACATGCTCCTCTGGGGAAAGCTCCCCAACCGCGCGGAGCTGGAGAAATTCAACCGCGACCTCCGCTCGAACCGGGACGTCCGGTTCCGCCTGATCGACCTTCTGAAGTGCCTCCCCGATACCGGACACCCCATGGAGGCGCTCCAGGCGTCCATCGCGGCTCTCGGGATGTTCTATCCGGATCGGGACCCGATGATCGCGGAGGACCGCTACAACTCCGCGGTCCGGCTGATCGCGAAGACGCCGACCCTGGTCGCGGCCTTCCACCGGCTGAGCCACGGCAAGGACTACATTCCGCCCCGTGACGACCTCTCGCACGCCTCCAACTTCCTGTTCATGCTGACGGGTGAAGAGCCCGAGCAGGACGTCGCGAGGGTCATGGACATCTGCTTCATCCTCCACGCGGAGCACTCGATGAACGCTTCCACGTTCGGAGGGCGCGTCACCGCCTCCACGCTGGCGGATCCCTACACGGTCATTTCCTCGGCCATCGGGGCCTTGACGGGCCCCTTGCACGGCGGGGCGAACGAACAGGTCATCCACATGCTCCAGCAGATCGGCGATGCCGAGAAGGCGCGCCCCTACATCGAGGACCTGATCCGCCGGAAACAGAAGATCATGGGGATCGGGCATCGGATCTATCGCGTGAAGGACCCGCGCGCGCTGATCCTCCAGAAGCTCGCCGGGCAGATGATCGCGAAAGGGGGCGGCGATCCCCTGCTCGCGGTCGCGCAGGAGGTGGAGAAGGTCGTGGCCGAGCACCTCGCGGCCAAGAGGATCTACCCCAACGTCGATTTCTACTCGGGCGTGGTCTACACCGCAATGGGACTGCCGGCGGCGCTCTTCACCCCCATCTTCGCGATCGCCCGCGTCGCCGGGTGGCTGGCGCACTGGCTGGAGCAGATCTCGGACAACCGGATCTACCGGCCGGACCAGATCTACACCGGCCTCCATGCCCAGCCCTACATCCCCATCGAGGAGCGCGTCTAGGGGCTTCCCCCTCCGCACCGATGTGTACGCTGATCGCGGGGGTCGACATCCTCGGCTCCCGCACGCTCGTCCTGGGCGCCAACCGTGACGAATCCCCCCAGCGAGCCTCCGCCGGACCGGGCGTCCTCCGCGAGCGGCCGCGTGTGGTAGGGGGCCGGGATCTCGTGGCAGGAGGCACCTGGCTCGCGATCCGCGAGGCGCGCGTGGTGACCGCGCTCATGAACCGCCGCCCCACGGCGGGCGTCGCGACGGCGGGCGTCGCCTCTGCGGGCGCGGCGGGCGCGGCGGGCGCGATCCCTCGCTCCCGCGGGCTCCTCTGCCTCGATGCCGCGGCCCTGGGGCCATCCCCCGACGCGCCCCACACGATTGACCCGGGGACCGGAGAGCGACACGCGGCCCGGCTCCAGGACGCCATCGCCCGGATTACCCTGGACGCCTATGCGGCCTGCACGCTCGTCGGGTTGAGCGTCGATGAGCCGTCATGGGCTCTCTTCGTCGAGGCGGGCGTTCCACCGCGAGTCGCGATGCTGGCGCCGGGGTGGCACGTCCTCACGCATGCGGACGTGGACGACGTGAGGGAGCCGCGCACCGCGTATCTTCGGGGGCGCCTCGAGGGATTCGCGCCGCGGGACGCGGAAGAGGCGCTTTTGGGGATCGCGGATATCCTCCGCACCCACGTCGATCCGGATCGCGGGATCCCCGGGGTCTGCCTGCACGGCGAGCGATTCCCCACCGTCTCCAGCTCGCTGGTCGCGATCGGGGATCTGGGAGCGCCGCGATACAGGCACTCCGCGGGCCCTCCCTGCACCACGCCGTACGCCGACGTATCGGGTCTCCTGGGAGACTGGGGATCAGGGGGATCGGGGGAACCGGGGGTAGCGGGGCGATGACCGCGAACGGGCACGATTCCGCCATCGTCGCCCGCGATCTCGTGAAGCGCTACGAGGGGACCGAGGCGGTGCGCGGCGTCTCCTTCGCCGTACGGCCCGGCGAGGTCGTCGGGTTTCTGGGCCCGAACGGCGCCGGGAAGACCACGACGGTGCGCATGATCTCCTGCTTCCTTCCGCCGACGTCCGGCACGGCCGAGGTCTTCGGCGTCGACGTGCGCCGGCGTCCACGCGACGTGAAGCGGATGCTCGGCATCTGCCCCCAGGAGGACAACCTCGATCCCGACTTCGACGTGCTCAAGAATCTGCTCGTCTACGGCCGCTACTTCGGAATCCCCGGACCCGAGGTCCGGCGGCGCGCCCTCCCGCTCTTGGAGATGATGGCCCTGTCCGACAAGGCGAAGTCGCCGGTGGCCGCGCTGTCGGGCGGGATGAAGCGGCGGCTGATCCTGGCGCGCGCCCTCCTGAACGAGCCGCGAGTGCTCCTCCTGGACGAGCCGACCACCGGGCTCGACCCGCAGGCGCGCCACGCCATCTGGACCCGGGTGCGGGCGCTCCGCGCCACGGGCGTCACCGTGCTCCTCACCACCCACTACATGGAAGAGGCGGCGCAGCTCTGCGACCGGGTGATCATCATGGACGAGGGGCGGATCCTGCTCGAAGGAACCCCCGAGGAGCTGGTCCGCCAGGAAGTGGGACGCACGGTGATCGAAGCGTGGAATTTCAAGCCGGACCTGGCCGCGGCCCTGCGCGACCTGCCTGGGCGCCTGGAGGAGGTGGGCGACCGGCTCTACCTCTACCCGGCCGACGAGGAAGAAGCCAAGCGCCTCTTCGAGTCGCGCTTTCCCGGCCAGGAACATCTGCTCCGCCGCGCCACCCTGGAGGACGTCTTCTTGAAGCGCACCGGCCGGGCGCTCCGGGATTGAGCGGCATGCGCGAAATCCTCCGGAATCTCTCCTTCCAGTCGCTCCGCGTGTGGCAGCGCGACGCGGACGTCTATTTCACGGTCTGGAAGACGGAGTTTCTCCCTCCCCTGCTCGAGCCGATCCTCTACGTCTTTGGATTCGGCCTTGGCCTGGGACAGCTGGTCCACAACGTCCACTACGAGGGGCGCAGCATGCCGTACCTCTCGTTCATGGCCCCCGGAGTGCTCGCCGTGGCCATCATGTTCTGGGCCTTCTTCGAGACCACGTTCTCGTCGTACGTGCGGATGTACTACCAGAAGACGTTCGACGCGATCCTGGCGACCCCGCTCCTGGTCGAGGACGTGATCCTGGGGGAATTGCTCTGGGGGACGTCGAAGGCGATGATCGCCAGCACGATCATGCTCGGGGTGCTGGCCGCGCTGGGCCTGGTCTCGTGGCCCACCGGGCTCCTGGTCATTCCGATCGCGGCGGCGGGCGGCCTCGTCTTCGCCGCGTTCGGGCTGATCATGACCTCGGCGGTCAAGACCATCTCCCAGTTCAACGTGCCGATGTTCGCGTTCATCCTGCCGATGTTCACGTTCGCGGGGACCTTCTTCCCGCTCGACGTCCTGCCCAAGTGGGCGCTGGCGGTGGCCTGGTGTCTTCCTCTCACGCACCTCTCGCTCCTGGTGCGATCGGCGGTGCTCGATATGGGCCATCCCATGCTGCCCTGGAGCGCGGCGTACGTGGTCGTGGCGTCTCTGGGTCTCGCGGCGTGGTCCCTGAAGCGGATGAAGAAGAGGCTGATCCAGTAGGCGGGCTCTAAGGCGTGGACGGCTCCTGGGACGTGGGGGGCCGGCTGAGGAGCAGATCCGCCAGCCTTCGCCGCGCGACAGCCGCGAGCGCGGCGTCGCCCCGCGCGAGCGAGATCGCCCGTCGGTAGTGGTTCGCGATGCGCTCGATGGACGCGGGATCGGCCGGGGTCGACAGGCGAGCCCGCTCCGCCTCCGCCAGATACAGCCGGATGCGCGCCGAGTCCGCCCCCGCGCGGTGGGTCTGGTAGACCAGCCGCAGGTCGGGCTCCGCGCGGAGAAGGGCGTCGGGTGGGACCCCATCGTCCCACACGACGGGGAGGCCGTGGTCGCGGAGCACGCGCGCGTACGCCTCGCCGGGGGCCCGATCGGAGGATGGGGGCTCGGCCGTCTGGATGGAGCCGAGCGCCTGAGGCACCGCCTCGCGCGTGGCTGCCCTCATCTTCGCGTTCCCCTCCACGGGAGCGGCCCGATCGCCCATCGCGTCTGCCGCTCCCGGCGAAGGCGCTTGCGCGCTCGGGCTCGGCGTCTCGTTAGAGGCGCCAGCCTCCGACGGCTTCGCTTCGGCGACCTTCTTTTCCTTTGCGGCGGCCCGCTGATCCTTCCGGGCCGGCGCGCCGGACTCGTCCGCGGCACCGGCGGCCGAGCGCCGCCTCGCGCTCCGCCGCCCGGCTCTTGGCCTTCTTGCCGCTCTCCTTGACCGCCACGGGTCGCGGCGCCCGCACCCACTCTTCGGGGCGGTGCAGGAGCACGACCGCCACCAACGCCACGGCCACCGCCGCCGCGCCGGTGCCGGCGATGCCGATCCACGGAAGCCCGAGGCGTCGCCGCTCGTCCCCGCCCGCGGCCGCGGCGTCGGGGCGTCTGCGGTCCACGTGCGGCGTCCGCTCCGCGGCCAGAGGAGCCGTCTCGGCGCTTCCGCCCGGCGCCGCCACGCGCGCCAGCACCGATTCGGTCATCCGCTCGTAGTACTCCTCCCCCACCGGGTCGGGCAGCATCCGGAGATCCGATTCCAGGCCGGAGACCCGGTTGATCAGCTCGCGGCACTTCGCGCAGGCGAGCACGTGCGCCTCGATCAGCGTGCGCTGATCGGCGGACAGCTCGCCGTCGCGATAGGCGAACAACTCCTCGGGTGTGGGGTGGTGCGCGTCCGGCTTCACGTTCGGCTTCATCGGGATTCCGCTTCCCTCAATTCGCCCAGGATTTCGACCAGGGATTCGCGCGCACGCGCCAGGCGCGACATGACGGTGCCGACGGGGATGGAGAGCGCCTCGGCGATGGCCGCGTACGACAGATCCCCCTCCACGCGGAGCGCCAGGATCGCCCGGTGATCCTCGGAGAGGCGCGCGTAGGCCCGCTCGACCCGCACCCGCCGTTCCACCGCCGCCGGGTCGTGGGCCGGATCAGCCACCCGCTCCGCGAGGGGCCCGGAGCCGTCGCGACCTGGCTCGTCCAGCGCCTCGGCGGCCCGGCGCTTCGCGTTCCGGATCCAGGTGAGCGCGGTCCGGGCCACGATCGTGAGAAACCAGGGGCCGAACGGGCGGTCAGGCGCGAAGCGGTCGAGCGCGCGGTACGCCTTGACGTAGCTCTCCTGGAGCACGTCGTCGGCGTCGTCGTGGTTGCGGGTGATCCGCCGCGCAAGGCGGTACCCGCCGCGCTGGGTACGGCGCACCAGCTCGGCAAAGGCGTCCGATTCGCCGTCTTGGATCAGGCGAACGAGCTCGCCGTCGCTCAGCGTGGAGCGGTCGGGACGGGCCTGTGCCATTGGGCGCCGAATGTACTACGCCCCGCCGGGGAAGGATATTCCGAAGAGTGCGATTGTCGGGGGCGGCCGGCCGGGCATAATATGGCGGCATCCAGCGGCTTCCACCTCCCACCTCCGTGGAGCATCCCATGAAACTCGACTCAACCTTCCGGTACCTCGCCGACAATCGCGACCGGCTCGTGGACGAGCTGGTCCAATTCCTCAAGATTCCCAGCATCAGCGCCCACAAGGATCGCGACGCCGACGTGGCCGCTGCCCTGGACTACGACAAGCGGAAACTCGAGTCGCTCGGCTTCAAGACCCAGGTGTGGCCGACGCGCGCGCACGCAGGGCTGTTCGCCGAGAGGATCGAGAACCCGGACCTCCCTACCGTGCTGATCTACGGCCACGTGGACGTCCAGCCGGTCGACCCGCTGGAGTTGTGGGAAACGCCTCCCTTCGAGCCCCGGATCAAGGACGGAAAGATCTGGGCGCGGGGGGCGGACGACAACAAGGGGCAGCACTACGCCCAGATCGCCGGCGTGGAGGCGGCGATCCACGGAGGCGGCGGGCTGCCGGNCGACGAGGAGTACGACGGGGAGGCGATGGCCGCGGAGCTTCCGAAGCACAAGGACCAGCTCAAGTGCGACGCGATCGTGGTTTCCGACTCGAGCATGCCCGACCTGGACCACCCCGCCCTGACGACCTATCTGCGCGGAATTCAGACCTTCGAGGTCACGGTCACCGGCCCCGCGGTCGACAAGCACTCGGGCGAATGGGGCGGGATGCTCTACGAGCCGATCGACGTGCTCCGGTGGGTCGCCCAGAATCTCAAAGACTTCAAGACGGGACGGGTTCTGGTCCCCGGCTTCTACGACGACGTCCTCGTTCCGCCGGCCGGCGAGCGGGCGATGATGAACTCCGCGCCCTGGAACGACGCCGCCAAGGCCCGCGAAATCGGCGTGGCGCGCCTCTTCCACGAGGAGGGATTCACGCCGCGGGAATCGGGCGTGATCCGCCCCACGCTCCAGATCAACGGCATCTGGGGGGGGTACACGGGCGCTGGCTTCAAGACAGTGATCGGGAACCAGGCGCACGCCAAGATCAGCACGCGGCTCGTGCACAACCAGGATCCGGAGCGGATCGGAGACCTGGTCGAGAAGGCGATCCGGGACCTGGTCGGGGACATGGGAACCGTGACGATCAAGCGGTTCGGGGCCGGGCTGCCGTTCCTGGCCGATCTCGAGAACCCGTACGTACGAGCGGGCTTGAAGGCGCTGGAGTCCGGATTCGGCAAGCCGGCCGTGGTCATGGGGATGGGCGGGTCCATCCCGATCGTGGCGCCCCTGGTCAAGACCACCGGCGCCCCCTGCGTGCTCATGGGTTTCGGTCTCCCGGGGGACAACCTGCACGCGCCCAACGAGCACTTCGCCCTGGACAGCTATTTCGGGGGGGCGCGTTCGGCGGCGGCGTATCTGAACGCCGTGGGAGCGCGCGTGGGAGCCGCATCGCCGCGTTGAGACGCTTCCGTTGGCGCCGAATTTCGGATATGCTGCGCACAGGGGTCGGCTGGGAACGATTCAGCCGACTGCATGGATGTACGCTCTTACGGCCATGGATGGCCGCTGGATGTGCCCACGTCAAGGAAGACGGGGCGTGATCGCGGTTGGGTCCCGAGCTCGCGGTTCTCACCGGCACCCGACTCTGCCCGACCGATGCGACGCGCCCCTTAATTTGTGTTTCGCGGAATCGGCGTGCCCGTAAGGGCCGCCGCTCCGCCGGCGGCTACCCGATGCGGCTACCCGGAGCAACTACAACGAGGTCAGGGTCAGGTCGGTAAAGTCGGCGACGGTATCATCCTCGGTCCAGAGCCCGATGTTTCCCCTCTCGAACCGCTCGTCCCGCAGTTTCATCACCAGCGCTCCGTCGTAGCGGATTTCCATCACGCTCCCCACGCGGCGCACGGCCAGCGTGTGCCACTCGTCGAGACGTGGGGACTCGATCCGCGCGTACTTGATGTCGCGGCGCCGTCCGTTGATCAGGTAGTGGGCGATGAGCTCCCGGCTTTTCCCGCTGACGCGCACCAGGTAGCCGTTCTTCCCCTTGGCGTCGAGCTGGAAGGCGATCCCGACGGAAGGATCGATCTCGCCGGAGCGGATCCGGACCCTCACGCTCATCTCCTGGTCGGCCAGGCTCGGCTTCAGGAACTGGAGCACGTGGAACACGATCCCCTCTTCGGCCTCGAGCTGGCGGATCAGCCGGGTCCCGCTGGTCGAATCCTCGACCACGGCCCACGTCCCACCCGCCGCGCGCGTGAAGGTGGGCGCCAGACCGAGGGTGTCCGCTGCGAGGCTCCACGTGTACTTCTTTCCGGGCAGCGGGTTCTTCGCGGATTGGGCCACCGATGCAGCCGCCATGCCCGCAACGAAGGCCAGGATCACGACCGCCCGAACGCCGCGACCCGCCCTCAAGCGCACTCCCTGAGTTTTCGGAACAATCCCATCATCGCCTCCGTGTCGCGCTCGCAGTAGGCCCGCAGGCATTCGCGCAGCCGGTCGCGCTCTTCCGGCGGTAAACGCGGGTCGGTGATCGCCGAGAATGCCAGAGCAGCCTGGCTCCCGTCGCGGATGGAGAGATCGTCGTACCCGATCCCCTCCACGACGACGGGGAGAACGTCCTTGATCGAGAACGAGCCGCGAAGCCGCGGATGGTAATAGTGCGAGCGGATCAGGTGCAACAGATCGACGAACCGCGTCTCGACGTGCTCGAGCAGCGGGGCGCTCAAGTCGGAAAGGCCTCCCGCAAGGGCGCGCATGATGTGCTCCTCGAACCCCGAGTACACGACGATCGAGGCGGCTCCGTCGAGGGACCGGAGGAGCGCTTCCGCGAGGGCGCGGCGCGGATCGGTGCGTGAATCGTGCAGGTACTCGTGGTGCACCGATCGGCCGTCGGCCATCAGCACGTGGTCCGACCACTGGAACGGAGTCTGCTGAAACGGACGAGTGCCCGGAATCACGGGCAGCGGGAGGCTGCACGATTCGAAGTCCAGGAAGTGCACCGGGTATGGCAGCGACTTGAGCTCGCGCGAGAGCTCCGGATCGACGAACGGCTCACCCCGGACCAGGCAGTCCCGCACCCGGCGCTGCAACGCGCTCAATCCGTCGAAGTCCTCGGGAATCTCCCGGATGTCCAGGATCCCCAGGGCGCCCAGCTTTCGCCGGAGCAGGGGCGTCATTCGGGGCAGGTCGTCGATCGGGTGCTCGGGTCCGTCGGCGTGGCACGTGGTGTAGAACGGGCAGCGGTGGGGCCGGTCGCAGTGCGAGCCCACGGCGATGTCGGGCGGGTCCAGCCCCCACAGCACCGTTCGCATCGAGGCCACCCGGCCGAGGAGGTCGGGAATCTTGCCGCGCGCCTCGCCCGTGAGCGGGCGGAGGGCGAAGAGCGCCTGGTGGTCGTAGGGTCCCCCCTCCCAAACGTAATCGCCATTCAGGTGAAGGACGCAGACTTGCCGGACGGGAACGCCGGCTCCTTCGGCCACGTACAGCTGGACCGCGATGTCGGGGAGATACTCTTCCTTGACCTGCTTGCTCGACTTCACCTCGACGACGTCCCAGCCGCCGTCGCCGGTCCGGGCCAGGATGTCGATGCGCACGCGGATGTCGGCGAACGTGAATGCTGCCTCGTAGACAGCCGGCACCCCGGGATTCTTCATGGCCTCGCGCGTCGCGCAGGCCGCCTCGTCATGGCGGAGCGGGTCGTCGACCATCAGGGCGCCGCCCGGATACCGCCCCCGCGCCTCGATGCCCACCTGCCGCCCGGCGTCGAAGAGAGCCTGGCGGGACGCGTCGATCGGATCGCGGGTGGAGTGCGCGTAGCAGTCGAAGTAAAGGCGCTTGTGGCACTGGAGTCCCGCCGCGACCCGGGACTTGGAGAGCTGCCTGATGGAAGTGCGCGTGGCGGGAGCCGCCTCGCCCCACAGCGGTAGCTGGTTCATGTTCCCCGACGATAGCACGCGAAAAGGCCGGACGCGTACGGGCCCGGGCGAACTAGAGCACGATGTCATACTGGACCCGACGCGCCAGCCGTCCTGAGTATACCGTGACCGGTCCCCTCTGGTGTAGGATGGATGGCGTCCGTGAGCGCAACCCGCGATCCCATCTCGCTTTTCCAGGACTGGCTCGAAGCGGCGAACCATGTCGGCCTCCCCGAGCCTTCGGCCGCCGCGCTCGCCACCGTCGCGCCCGACGGCCGCCCTTCCGTTCGCATGGTGCTCCTCCGCGGCATCGACGAGCGCGGCTTCGTCTTCTTCACCAACCTGACCAGCCGGAAGGGACGCGAGCTTCTGCGGCCGGGCGGGAAGAGCTTCGCATCCCTCTGCTTTTACTGGCCTCCGCTGTCGCGCCAGGTCCGGGTGGAAGGACGCGCCGAGCAAGCCCTGGACGCGGAAGCCGACGCGTACTGGGCCACGCGCCCGCGCGGCCATCAGGTGGCCGCCTATGCGTCGCCGCAGAGCCAGCCGCTGCCCGGCGGGGACGCCGAGCTTGCATCGCTTTACGCGGCATGGGACCGGAAGCTTCCCCCGAAGAACGTGCCTCGCCCGGAGAACTGGTCCGGATTCCGCGTGACCCCCGACACGATCGAGTTCTGGGAGGGGCGCGAGAACCGCCTTCACCGTCGCGTGCTCTACACACGGACGGAGAGCGGGTGGAACGAAACCACGCTAGCCCCGTAGCGCTCCCGGCCGCCGCGGCGTCCGAGGCGCTCCCCATTGCACTACTCGCCCTAGGGATTGCTTCGGCGGCCTCGGACCTGGGGAGCGTGCTCGTGAAGACGCCGTTTCTCCGGAGCGGCGTCACCGCGGGCGACCTCATCGAGGGCACGGGAGTCTACGTCGTGCTCGCGCTCTTCGCCTGGGTGGTTCGCCTGGCCCTGCCCGGCCATGGGCGCCCGGCCGCCCTCGCCGCGATCGCGGCCGTGACGTTCGCCTTCGGGCACGGAATCCACCTGGCCGCCAACTCCATCCACGACTCGCTCCAGCGGGGAAGAATCCCCGATCCGCTGGGTCTGGCCGACTTCTGGGACGAGCACGCCGGCCACTACCTCATCGACTCCGGGCGCATCCTGTTCGCCGCCGCTCTCACGTGGGGGGTCGGCGGTGACGCCCGGGCCGGGCAAGCAGGGACCGGCGGTGGCAGCCGGGCGGGCCGCTCGGGCGATTTCGCCGCGGGCGCGGGCGGGTTCGTGTTCGGCTGGATCCTATTCGCGGCCTCCGTCGAGGTCTCTACGCGGCGTGGAGCGTGCGCGGGTGGAGAGCGCGCGGCGCGGCCGGGGGCCCGGCCCGGGCAATTCTCCTCTTTCTCGCGACCGCGGCGTGGACGGCGCTTCTCTTCTTCGCGGTGTGGGGGATCTGGCAGCGCGGCTTTCCCGAGTTCACGAAGGTAGGGATCCTGAGATCCGCGACATGACCGCCCTGCCCCGTTTCCGGGCGCCGCGCGCCGGTTGGGCCGCATTCGGACGGGCCGCCCTCCCCGCGCTGCTCGCTCTCGCATGCGGCGGTACCGCTGTCGCCCGCGCGGCGGTGGGCGTCGCCGTCGCGGGCGCGTCTGCGGACTCGGCCGGCGCGCCGCCGCCGCGACTCACCTTTCGCCCAACGGCGATTCACGCCCTCGACGGCACGGATCGCCCGGCCGAGATAGGGCGCCTCACCGTTCCCGAGATCCACGCCCATCCCGAGGGGCGTTCGATCGCGATCGCATTCCTCCGGTTGAAGTGCATGTCGCCGAATCCCGCGCCGCCGATCGTCTTCCTGCCGGGCGGCCCGGGCTATCCCGGCACCCTCCTCGCGCGCGCGCCCGCCTATCTCCGCTTCTTCGAGAAGCTGCGCGAGCAGTCGGACGTTTTTGTGCTGGACCAGCGGGGCT
>WNFL01177669.1_pt1 | contig 15354 bp, 13 predicted proteins | sample 5400361 | NCBI WGS metagenome assembly WNFL01 (sample SAMN13153351, study PRJNA577476) | soil metagenome | isolation source: 40 cm soil on Douglas fir-dominated hillslope | place: USA:California | collected 2013-09-17
GCGCGCGATGCCGCCGCAGGGGATGCCGCGGCCCGACGATGCAACCGCGGTGGCGTTGACGTCGTGGCTCACGGCGGAACTCGACCGGGTCGCTTCTGTGCCGAATCCAGGGCGGCCGCTGCTGCATCGCCTCAACCGCGCGGAATACGGCAACGTCATCCGCGATCTGCTCGCGGTGGAAGTGGACGTGCGGTCGCTGCTGCCCGCGGACGACTCGGCATTTGGTTTCGACAACAACGCCGATCTGCTCGTCGTCTCGCCCTCGCTGCTCGATCGGTATCTCTCCGCGGCGGACCGTGTGAGCGCGCTTGCGGTCGGCGACCCGTCGACGGCGCCCGGTTCCGAGACCTACTACACGCGTGGTGACCAGTCGCAGAGCCAGCACCTCGACGGACTGCCGCTCGGCACGGTAGGCGGTCTCGGCGTGCGCCACACGTTTCCACTCGACGGCGACTACGTGTTCCAGGTCGCGCTGACTCGTACCAACCTCGAGGCGGCTCGCGGGCTCGAGCACGAACACCAGCTCGAGATCACGGTCGACGGCGAGCGCGTGTTCCTCGGTGCGATCGGAGGCGCGAACGAAGACGGCCAGACCGGCACCATCACTGAGAAATCGGATGCGACCGACGCGCGGCTGCGCGTCCGGGTGCCGGTGAAAGCAGGGCCGCGGCTGGTGGCGGCCACGTTCATTCGCAAGATCGCCGAGAACACGAACCGCCTGCGCCCGTTCCTCCGCAGCAACGCCGGCACGTACGACTCGACCGGCCGGCCGCATGTGAAGTCGTTGACTGTAACTGGGCCGTTCAACGCGACAGGTCCCGGCGACACGCCGAGCCGGCGACACACCTTTATATGTCGCCCGACGGCAACGGCCTCAGAGAAAGCAGAAGAGGATTGCGCGCGGCGAATTTTCACGACGCTCGCCAGGCGCGCGTACCGGCGACCGGTGGTGGAGAGCGATGTCGCGCCGCTCCTGACGTTCTACCGCGAGGGACGTCGCAAGGGGACGTTCGAGACAGGCGTGCAGCTCGCACTTCGCCGGCTGCTCGCGAGTCCGACATTCGTGTTCCGGATCGAAGAGGATCCGGTCGCTGCCGGCGCAGCGCATCGCGTGAGCGATGTCGAGCTGGCGTCGCGGCTCTCGTTCTTCTTATGGAGCAGCATGCCGGACGATGCGCTGCTCGATCTGGCCGTGTCCAGCCGTCTGCATGTACCAGCGGTGCTCGAGGCACAGGTGCGGCGCATGCTCGCCGACCCGAAGGCCGACGCCCTCGTGGAAAACTTCGCGGGGCAGTGGCTGCACCTCCGCAACCTGCAGAACATCGCGCCCAACACCGACGAGTTTCCAGACTTCGACAACGACCTGCGCGACGCGTTCACGCGCGAAGCGGAACTCTTCTTCCGGAGTATCGTGCGCCAGGATCGAAACGTCCTCGACCTCATGACCGCCGACTACACGTTCGTGAACGAGCGGCTCGCGAAGCATTACGGGCTGGCGAACGTGTATGGCAGCCAGTTCCGGCGCGTGGCGCTGACAGACGAGGCGCGGCGCGGGCTCCTCGGGAAGGGCGCCGTCCTGCTGGCGACGTCCCACGCCGACCGCACCGCGCCGACGCTGCGCGGCAAGTGGATCCTCGAAAACCTGCTGGGCGCACCGCCTCCAAAGCCGCCCGCGGATGTGCCGCCGTTCGAACAGACCGCAGGGCCGAAGCCGCGCACGATCCGGGAGCGGATGGAGATCCACCGCGCGAACCCTACCTGCGCGGGCTGCCACCGGACGATGGACGCGCTCGGCTTCACGCTCGAGAACTTCAACGCCGTCGGTGCGTGGCGCACGCGTGACGCCGGCTACGACGTCAACGCCCAGGGCACCATGGCCGACGGTGAGGCAGCAGTCGGTGTGGCGGGACTTCGCGCGGCGCTGCTCAAGCGCCCTGAGGTCTTCGTCGAAACGATCACGGAGAAGCTGATGACGTACGGCCTCGGCCGCGGGCTGCAGTATTACGACATGCCAGTGATGCGCGGCGTGCTGCGTGAGGCCGCGGGTCAGGACAACCGGTTCTCCGCGATCGTCCTCGGCATCGTCAAGAGCGTGCCGTTCCAGATGCGGAAGAGAGCGGACGCTGCGGTGTCGGGGGCCAACCTTGACGCGGGAGGACACTGAAATAGTTCACCGCAGAGGACGCAGAGGACGCTGAGGAGACAGAGATTCGACGCGGCGCCGCGAAGCGGCGATGAGAGGCCGAGAGGATCAGAATACGAACCAGTCGCGCTCACATCTGGCTCGTATTCTGATCCTCTCGACCTCTCATCCGGGCCGGCTCCGCCGGCCGGCCGCGTCGAATCCTCCGAATCCCTCCGTGTCCTCCGTTCCTCCGTGGTGGCGAGTTGTTTCTCAGCGTCCTCTGCGTCCTCAGCGGTTGAGCGTTAAAGTAAGGAACATATGTTCGTAACCAAGAAATCGCTGTCGCGCCGGACCATGCTGCGAGGGATGGGCACGACTCTCGCGCTGCCGTTCCTCGAGTCGATGGTTCCGGCGGTTTCCGCGCTCGCGCAGACGTCTGCGAAACCGCCGCAGCGATTCGGCGCGGTGTACTTTCCGAACGGCGCGCCGATGAACTTCTGGATGCCGAAGGCATCTGGCGGCGACCTCGAGATCACGCCCATCCTCAAGCCGCTCGAGGCCTACCGCGATCAGATCATCGTCGTCGGAAACCTGTCGCGCGCCGGCGGCAAGACGGTAACCGACCATGCGGTGAGCTCGGCGGGGTGGCTGAGCGGTGTCGTCGCGAAGCAGACCGAGGCGGAAGACATCAGCCTGGGCGTGACGATCGATCAGGTGCTGGCCGCGCAGGTGGGACAGGAGACGCCGTTCCCATCGCTCGAGTTTGCCACCGAAGATTTTTCAGGGTACGTGGGCGGTTGCGTGCCCGGCTACAGCTGCACCTACATGAACACCATTTCCTGGGCGGGGGCGACGGCGCCGCTGCCGATGGAGATCAATCCGCGCGTCGCCTTCGAGCGGATGTTCGGCCGTGCGGGAGACGCGAGACAACGGCTCGCGCGCATGCGCGAGAACCGGAGCATTCTCGACTCGATCGCCGACGAGGCCAGACAGCTGCAGCGCCGGCTGGGGCCGCAGGACCGCACCCGGCTCGACGAGTACATGGGTACCGTGCGCGAGATCGAACGGCGGATCGAGAAGACGGAAACGCGAAATGCCACCAGCGTGACCTCCGTGACCGCACCTGTCGGCGTGCCCGAGGCCTTCGAAGACCACGCCGCGATGCTGTTCGATCTCCTGGCCGTGGCTTACCAGGCCGATCTGACCCGCGTGTTCACGTTCATGATGGCGCGCGAGGCGAGCCAGCGGACGTATCCGGTCCTCAAGATTCCGGAGACGCACCACGACGTGTCGCATCACGGCAACCAGCCGGAGAAGATGGCGCTCCACGCGAAGATCGACACGCACTTCGCGTCGCTCTTCGCGGCGTTCATCGAAAAACTGCGGACGTCGCCGGATGGCGACGGGTCGGTGCTCGATCACTCGTTGATCGTCTTTGGCGCCGGCATGAGCGATGGGCAGGCCCACTCCGCCTATCCGTTGCCGCTCGCGGCGATTGGCGGTGCCGGGAAGAAGATGCGCGGAAATCGCTTCCTCGTTGCGAAGGAGTGGACGCCTGTCGCCAACTTCTGGCTGAGCGTGGCCGGAATGTTCGGCAGCCCGCTCGAGCAGTTCGGCGAAAGCAACGGGCGCGTGGAGCTCTGATGCGCGTTCATTCGGATGTAGTGCGGTCCTGCACTACATGGATCCTGTTCGCCTGCGCGGCTGTCTATGTTGAGGCGGCCACGTCGCTGCCGCTCGTCGACGCGGTGAAGGACGGCAACCACGCGGGCGTGCGATCGCTGCTGCAGCAGAAGACGAACGTCAACGCCGCCGAGGCTGACGGCACGACGGCCCTGCACTGGGCGGTGCGCGCCGACGATCAGGAGCTGATCCACCTGCTGATCCGCGCTGGCGCCAACGCGCGCGCGGCCAATCGATACGGCGTCACGCCCCTGCAGCTCGCTGCCATCAACGGTAACGTCACGACGGCACGAGCGCTGCTCGAAGCCGGCGCCGATCCGAACGCCGCTCTGCCGGAGGGCGAAACCATCCTGATGACGGCCGCCCGCACCGGCCAGCCCGATGTAATCAAGGTGCTGCTCGATCGCGGCGCCAACCTCAACGCGCGCGAGAAGTGGTACGGCGAGACGGCGCTCATCTGGGCCTCGGCGGAGAACCATCCCGACGCGGTTCGCGTGCTGCTCGATCGCGGCGCGGACGTGAACCAGACCTCGGCGCCGCTCACGTTCGCGCGCCGCCGGGCCGGTCAGTCGGTGCTTTCGCTCGGCAGCTGGACGCCGCTGATGTACGCCGCTCGCGAAAACGCGCTCGACACCGGCCGCGTGCTCGTTGCGGCCCGCGCGAACCTCGATGTGACGGATCCGGATGGCGCAACCGCGCTCGTAGTCGCGATCATCAACGCGAACTACGAGTTCGCCGCGCTTCTCATCGACGCCGGCGCCGATCCCAACGTCGTCGACAAAGAAGCGGGCATGGGTCCGTTGTACGCCGCCGTCGACATGCACCGGCTGGCGATCGGCCATGGGAGGCCGAACCCGCGGCCGACCGGGACGCTCGACAGCGTGGACATTGTTCGCCGGCTCCTCGATCGCAAGGCCGACGCGAATGCGGCGCTGAAGGCGCCGATCTTCCAGCGCCAGCACACGTTCGGCGACGGCACCCTCGGCAAGGGCGCCACGCCGTTCATGCGCGCCGCAAAGTCGGGCGACGTCGAAATGATGAAGCTGCTCCTCGCGGCGGGAGCAGACGTGAAGGCCACGCTGCAGAATTCCACCGCGCTGATGCTCGCCGCCGGCTTCGGCTGGCGCGACGGCAGCCCTGTCGCGCCGTCTTACGATCAAGGCTCGCCGGAAGAGGCGACTCGGGCCATCGCGCTGCTGCTGGACCTCGGCTTCGACATCAACGCCGTCAACGACAACGGCGACACCGCGCTGCATTTGGCGGTCACCGGGCGCGGGTCGCCGGAGATCGTACGCTTCCTGACGGCGCACGGCGCGAACCTGCAGACGAAGAACAAGCGTGGCCAGACGCCGCTCGCGGCCGCGATGGCGAGCCGCAAGGAACTCGGCCCGCTCATCGAGATCCTTCGGGCCGCCGAGCCAGCCGCCCGCTGACCGTCTACCGCGCGGGAAGCGGCGGCAGGTTCACCAGAAAAGCAGGATTGTTCTTGAACATCAGCGTGAGGTCGGCTTCCGAGACGCCAGCGGCGCGAAGCGCTTTGGCCGCGAGCGCCAGCGTGTCGGTGTGATTCTCCCGTCCTCTGAGCCCCGCATCGCTGCCGACGAAGAAGTGTGAGGCGCCGAGCGCGCGCAGCGCGGCGAGCGCTCGTTTCTTCGGTTCGCCTTCGCGGGCCACGGCACCGCCCGTAATCTCGATGAATGCGCCGAGATCGACGGCGGCGCGCAGCTGTTCCATCGACATGTATGTGAATTGCGGATCGAGCAGCGGATGCGTGACGATGAGCCGTTTCACGCCGGCGGCTCTCGCCGCGCGAAGGATCATCAGCGCTTCTTCCGGCGTCACGTGACCAGTTGCGAGGGCCAGGTCGTGTTCAGCGACCAGCGCGATCACCTCGAGCACGTTCGGGAGCAGCTTCCCCGCGCGCGACACGCTCACGAACGGACGGCTCTCCTTGTTGTAGCGGACCTCGTGCTCGGAGTCGTGCGTCGGCATCCAGACAATTCGGCCGCGTTTGCCGACGACGTCCACCATGTAGCGGACTGCCTGCGGATTGACGCCGCCGACCGCGGTGTCGAGCGTCACGGCGCCGAACACCTCGAAGCCGGGCGTCGCGTACTTTCGCGCCAGATACGCGAGCCCCGCCGTTTCGGTCCAGTGATTTTTCAGCACGATGCCGCGCATGCCGCGGTCGCGCGCGAGCCTTGCGACATCGAATCCGTCCAGATCTCTCGGATAGCTGTCGGGATCGTGGTGCGCATGAAGATCGATGGCACCGATGAGCGCCGAATCAGTGAGGTGCTGATCAGGTGACGGCGGCGTGCCCGCGAGCTTCTTGTACTGCTCCCAATGTGTCTGCGGCGGCTGCTGTGCGGTCTGGGCGAGCACGCCCCAGAGCAGGACGACGACTGCGACAATCGACCGCATCACATCTCTATGGCAATTCGAACACGATCACCGACGACTCGCGGTCTGGCGGCGCCGAAAGCTCGGGCACCAGCGGCGCGTAGCTCGCATACTGAAATCCGCCGCGGCCGACGACGAGCGCGATGTACTGCTTGCTGTTCACGGCGTATGAAATCGGCGGCGAGCTCGACACGTCGCTGAGCCGCGTCTGCCAGAGGACCTTGCCGTTGGCTGCGTCATACGCGCGGAAGTACCGATCCATCGCGCCGGCGAAGACGACGCCGCCCGCGGTGGAGAGGACGCCGGTCGTCTGCGGCGCGCGCTGACGCACGGTCCACACGGTCTTGCGCGTCTCGAGGTTGATCGCCTGGAGCCGGCCGTAGTTGCCGTCGCTGTTCGGGCGTGGCCGCACGCCAAGGTTGACGCCTGTCGAAAGCCCGCCGCGTCCGCCACCAGGGACGGGGAACAGATCCATGCACGCCTCGACCAGCGGGACGAAGACAGTCTTGCTGGCTGGACTGTACGAGGCAGGGAGCCAGTTTTTCGCGCCGGCCGCGTGCGGGCACACCATCTTGACTTGTCCGTCGCCAGGCACGAGCGACGGGTCGGTCGTCTTTGCACCCGTTCTTGGATCGATCGATGTCACGAGGTTGTTGAGTCCGAGATCGATCGAGAACAAGTACTTGCCGGTCTCGGCATCGAGCGCGTCGTAGATCCCGATCTTGCCCGCCGTGAAGGCGACAGTCCGCGTGTCGCCGTTCACGCCGATGCCGGGCAGTCGAATCAGCTGCCGCTCGAATGCCCAGTCGAGATCCCACTGATCGTTCGGGTGGTGCTGAAAGTACCAGCGGACTTTGCCGGTGTCGGGGTCGATCGCAAGCGTCGAGTCCGTGTACAACGCGTCGCTGGTCATCCCCGGGCGCGCTTGGCCTGGCGAGCGGACCAGTGTCGTACGTGTTGCCGGTTCCGAAGTAGGCGAGGCCGCTTCGTGGATCGTAGCTGCCGGGCGTCCACACCGACGCGCCGCTGCGCTGTTGCACCGGCATGCCGTTCCAGCTCTCGCCGCCCGGCGTGCCCGGCTGCGCGATCGTGTGGACCCGCCATGCGATGGCGCCGGTCTCGGCGTCGAGGCCGACGATCTCGGGGCCGCCTGGCTTCGCGCCGACGCCGGTGCCGACGGTGCCAATCATCACCTTGCCCTTCGCCACGAGCGGACCGCCGCCGATCTGCTCGCGCACGCGCGGGTCGCCGACGACCTGATCCCAGACGACCGCGCCCGTCTTCGCATCGAGCGCCACGACATGGTCGTCGGAGGTGCCGATGTAGAGACGGGTGCCGTGGAGCGCGAGGCCGCGTTTGAAACTGCCGGCGACGCCTGGCGGCAGCCGCCGCTCGAACTGCCAGAGCAAGTCTCCGGTGCGCGCGTCGAGCGCCTGGACTTTGTCATTCGCACCCTGCACGAACATCACGCCGTTGTGCACGAGCGGGGTCGACTCGGAGGAGCCGGCGGGCAGCGGCCACGTCCACGCCACGCGCAGGCCGGCCACGTTGCGCGCCGAGATTTGCGTGAGCGGGCTGAAACCCTGCGCGTCGTAGGCGCGTCGCCACGTCAGCCAGTCCTGAGCCGAGGGCTCGACGAGCTCCGCGTCCGAAACCGGCGTAAAGCTGTCGAGCGGGTTCGGCCGTTTCACGGTCGGAAGCGTGGGCGCGTACGGCGAGTACGACGTCACGCTGAAGCCGCCGACGGGAATCGTCATCACCGCGAGCGCTGGTCCGCCGGCGGGAAGCTCGCTCGAGCCCCCGATGATCGTGTTGGCCTGCAGCACGTACGCCGTGAGGGCCGCAGAGGTCGCGCCGCCGAGCGAGTTGGGGCTGGCGGGCGGCATCGTCGCGATCTTGGCGAACAGGTCCTCGACCTTCTTGCCGCCGTACTTCTGCATGAAGGCCACGCCCTTCAGCGCCGGCGCCAATGCGCCGTCGTCGAGGTTGCCGCCGTGGCAGCTCGCACAGTTCTGGTCGTACGCGGTTTTGCCGGTTGCCGCCTGAGCAGCGGTGTAGGTCGGTGCCGAACGCGCGCCGGGCTCCTGCGCATTAATAAGGATGCTCGCTCCCAGGGATGTCAGGCAAATGGCGAACAACGCGAGGAAAGGGGTCCGGCTCATTGGCCCAGAGTTTAGATCGGGACCCCGACCCTAGAGCCTCCGACTCTCGTTCCGGTTCCCGATCAGAGTGCTGGGCGTGTATCCGAACGTCTGTTTGAATGCTGCGATGTAGGCGCTCACGCTGGAGTATCCGGAATCGAGGGCGGCGCTGGTCACCGACTCTCCTTCCACCAGCAGGCGAACAGACTCCAGCATCCGCGCCTTTTGCCGCCACATACTGAATCGCATTCCGGTCTCGGCGCTGAACAAGCGCTCGAGTGTGCGCGGGCTCATGCCCGACTGGCGCGCCAGTGCGTTCAGCGTTGTGGCGCCGGCGGGGTCTTTCAAGACTCGGTTCGCCGCGGCCAGGGCGCGCGAGTCGACAGGAAGAGGAAGCGACAGCGGCTCGATGGTGGCCGCCTCGATCTCACTCATCAGGACCATCATGAGGTGCACCTCGGCTGCGATCCGCGAATCGAGTGCAGACAACCCAACCACCTTCAGAATCAGCTCGCGCAGGAGTGCTGTCACCGAAATCACGCGGCTCTCGTCGATCGCCAGTGCCGGTGCCGAGAAATCGGCGGGGAAGTAGAGCGACCGCATGGCCACCAGGCCCCACATGCGAATCGAGTGTGACTCGCCGGCTGGAATGAAGACCGCGCGTCCGGGCGGGATCATCCATGACATCCGGCCCGCGAACACCGTCATCGCGCCGCTGGACGCGTACAACAGCTGGTGCCAGCCGTGCTTGTGCGGAGGGATCATGTACCCGTTGCTGTAGCTGGTGTCCTGCGAGCGTGCGACAAGGAACGGTTCCTGTTCCGCGGTCAACTGCCTGGGATGGCGACTTGGCGACATTCATTGTCAAGATAGCGCAAGACACCCTCGATTCGGTTGTTCTACATTCCCGTTCATGGACAGCAACCTGATGTGGTTCGCGATTAACGCCGATGATGTTCCGCGCGCCAGACGCTTCTATGAGCAAATCTTCGGGTGGACGTTTCAGCCCTGGGGACCGCCCAACTTCTATGTGATCAAGAAAAATGACGAGCCGGCTTCGGAAATCGGCGGTCTACAGGAACGCCGCGAGCTCGTGCCAGGCACGAAGATGATCGGCTTCGAGTGCAGCTTCACCGTTGATGACATCGAAAAAACGATTCAGGCGGTCGAAGCAAACGGTGGGAAGATCGTGGCGCCCAAGTTTCATATTCCTACAGTTGGAACGATCATCTATTTCCTCGATCCAGAGGGGAACGTTCTAGCGGCCTGTGAGCGGGATCCTCCTTCAAATTAGTGCGTCGAGGGGCGGCGTCCCGAAGTGTCCCGTCCCCGAGGCCGAGGTCACGTCGGGCGGGATCGCCGGTGACGCGTGGCGCTATCCGTTTCACGGCGGACCGCGCAAGGCGATCCTGCTCATCACGGCAGAGGGAATCGACCACGTGGTCGCACAGGGATTTCCGGTGTTCTATGGCGCTCTGGGCGAGAACATCACGACGCGCGGCCTCGATCGCCGGTCTCTGCGAATCGGACAGCGTTATTCCGCAGGAGAGGTGGTCATCGAGCTGTGCCAGGTACGTTTGCCCTGCGGCACCCTCGACGTCTACGGCACCGGTATCCAGGCCGCCATCTACGATGCGAAAGCCCAGGCCGGTGATCCGTCTTCTCTCCGCTGGGGGTTGAGCGGTTTCTACGCCTCGGTGGTTCGTCCCGGCAAGATCCGCACCGGCGACGCGATTTATCTGATCTAGGATTACGCCATGCGTCTTCGGATTGCGCTCGTTGCAATCGTAGTCCTGGCTCCTCTCACCGTGCACGACCAGCACGAAACCGCTGCCGACCTGCTCGACGGCGAACGCGCGTATCGCCAGACGTGCGCCAACTGTCACGGTCCCGATGGCGACGTGATCACGGGCATCGATCTGGGCCGCGGCCAGTTCCGTCGCACGATGACAGACGACGACCTGGTCCGGATCATTCGCACCGGCATTCCGAACACGCCGATGCCGGCCAGCACCATGACCGTCGAGCAGGCGCAGAAGATCGTAGCCTATCTCCGTTCGCGCGCCGTTTCGGCGCGCGCAGGTACCGTTCGCGGCGATGCGGCGCGCGGACGCGCCATCGTCGACGGCAAGGGCGGCTGCGCCGCGTGTCACAGCATAGCGGGTGCCGGCTCAGGCGTTGGCCCCGATCTCAGCCGGATCGGATCGCAGCGCGGCGCGCTGGAACTGGAATCGTCGCTCGTCGATCCAGCGGCCAGCGTGCAGCCGACCGATCGGTTCTACCGCGTCGTCACGCGCGATGGCGGCGTTGTGACCGGCCGCCTGCTCAGCCACGACACGTTCACCGTGCAGCTGCTCGACACCAGCGAGAAGCTGCGCTCGTTCCCGAAGAGCGATCTGAAGGAGCACGGCTTCATCGCTTCGCCGATGCCTTCGTACCGCGACAAGTTGAGCCCGCAGGAAATCGCCGACGTCGTCAGTTATCTCGCGTCGCTGAAAGGACGCGGTTAATCCTATGGTTCGTCAAGTCGCTCTTCGCGTTTCGCCTGGCATCGCTCTCATTCTCCTGGCCGCCGCGGTCACGCTCAACGCGCAGGTCACGTTCGAGCGCATCCTGCACGGCGACCGCGAGCCGCAGAACTGGCTGTCGTACTCGGGCACGCCGTTCAATCAGCGCTACAGCCCGCTGACGCAGATCACGCCCGCCAACATCAAGGGCCTGCAGCAGCAGTGGGTCTGGCAGGCGCGCTCGCTCGAGAAGTTCGAGGCAACGCCGATTGTCGTCGACGGCGTCATGTACACCGTCGAAGCGCCCAACAATGTCGTCGCGCTCGACGCCGCCACCGGACGGCCGTTCTGGACGTTTGCGTACACGCCCGCGCCCGAGGGGCGTCCCTGCTGCGGACGCGTCAACCGCGGCGTCGCGATTCTCGGCAACACGCTCTACATGGGCACGGTCGACGCGCACCTGATCGCGATCGACGCGCGCAGCGGCCATCAGATCTGGAACAGCGTCGTCGCCGACGCGAAGAACCGCTACTCGATCACGCACACGCCGCTCGTCGTCAAAGACAANCGGCACCGGCGGCGGCGACGGTCCGATTCGCGGCTACATCTCGGCGTTCGACGCGAAGAGCGGAGCGGAACTCTGGCGGTTCTATACGATCCCCGCTCCCGGCGAGCCGGGCAACGAGACATGGTCGGGCGAGTCGTGGAAGACAGGCGGCGCCGGAGTGTGGAATGCCGGCGCGTACGACCCTGAGACGAACCTGGTGTTCTACGGCACGGGCAACCCCTCGCCGGACTGGGACGGCCGCAAACGGCTCGGCGACAACTTATATAGCGACAGCGTCGTCGCGCTCGACGCCGACACAGGCAAGCTGAAGTGGCACTACCAGTTCACGCCGCACGACGAGCTCGACTACGACTCGACACAGGTGCCGACGCTCGCCGACATCGAATGGCAGGGGCGCCCGCGAAAAGTGATGTTGTGGGCCAACCGCAACGGCGTGATGTACGTGCTCGATCGCACGACGGGCGAGTTCCTGAAAGGCAAGCCGTTCGTGAAGACGAACTGGCTGGATGGGTTCGACGCAAAGGGGCGGCCGAACCGCGTGAAGTTTCCGACGCCTGAGGGCACGCTGATCCATCCGCACGTCCACGGTGCCATCAACTGGGCTCCCACGGCATTCAGCCCGCGCACCGGTCTCTACTACGTGGCGAGCTGGGAGAACTCCGGCACGGTCGCCGTCGAGGGCCAGTTCCCGCGCGCCGCCAGCGCGAACAACCGCCAGACGGCGATGGGCCAGACGAATCTCGTCCCGTTCTACAACAACGAGACGGAGCCCTACGGCGTCGTGCGCGCGTACGATCCGAAGACGCTCGCGCCGAAATGGGAGTACCGCATGGACGACATCACGTGGGGCGGCGTGCTGGCGACGGCGAGCGATCTGGTCTTCAGCGGCGGGCGTGAAGGCTACTTCCTCGCGCTCGACGCGCGCACGGGCGCTCTCTTGTGGCGGATTCGGTCAACGGTAAACAGTACGTGGCGATCGCGGCCGGCAATGCCGTGTTCGCGTACGCGTTGCCTTGACTCGGCCTGGTCCTTCGGCAACGATGGCGCCGGCCATCGCAAAGGAGCCCTGATATGACAGTGCATCGACTGCTGAAAGCGCCTCGTGGAGTGCTGGTGATCGCGTTCGCGTGGGCGCTCGTGCTGCTGCCGCATTGGTCGCTGAACGCGGCCGGGCCCGCAGCCCGGCCCGAGGAGGTCGGACTGTCCGCCGATCGGCTCCAACGCATCGGCGAGCTGGTGCAGCGCCATATTGCCGCCGGCAGCTTCAGCGGAGCGGTCACGCTCGTCGCGCGTAACGGCCGCATCGGCCACCACGAGGCGTACGGGCTGATGGACCTCGAATCGAAGAAGCCGATGGTGAAGGATGGCATCTTCCGGCTGATGTCCATGACGAAGCCCGTCATCGGCGTATCGATCCTGATGATGATGGAAGAAGGAAAAGTCCGTCTTCAGGATCCGATCTCGAAGTTCATTCCCGAATGGCGCGACATGACGGTCGGAGTGCCGTTGCCGGCGCCTGCTGGTCGCGGAGGCGCGCCCGCCGCCCCGGCGGCTGCAACGGGAGGCCGCGGCGGCCGCGGCGCGCAGGAACCGCCGCGGTATTACACGATGCCGGTCGAGCGGGAAGTCCTGATTCGCGATCTGCTGACGCACACGGGCGGACTCGTGAGCGGTCCGATCAGCAACTACGCCAATCGCGCCGTTGGAGCGGGGCCGAAGGAGACATTGGCCGACTACGTGCCGCGGCTCGGCAAGGTGCCGCTGGAGTTCCAGCCGGGCACGCGTTGGGCGTACAGCGCGGCTGCTGCATTCGACGTGCTGTCACGCGTCGTCGAAGTGGTGTCGGGCATGCCGATCGACAAGTTCGTCAAGCAGCGGATCTTCGATCCGCTCCAGATGAAGGACACCACGTACATCCCGCCGAACGGCAACCCGCGTCTCGTGAAGTTGTACTCACGCACGCCGGAAGGTCTGAGGCCTGCACCGGATCCGAACTTCATGAACGGCGTGTACTTCTCCGGCGGCGGCGGGCTGCTCAGCACGGCCGAAGACTACGCGCAGTTCGCGATGATGCTGGCCAACAGCGGCGAGTTGAACGGCCGTCGCCTGCTCAGTCCGCGTCTTGTCGAGTTGATGGGATCCGTCTTCGCTCCCGACACGCTGCCGGGCCGGCCGAAAGGCGAGTCGTTCGGCCTCAGCGTGCGCGTGGTGAACGATCCCGTGGCCCGCAATTCGTTTCTGTCGGAGGGCAGCTTCGGCTGGAGCGGGGCGTTCGGGACGCACTTCTGGGTCGATCGCAAGGAGAAGCTCATCGCCGTGGCGATGACGCAGACATCCAACCAGGAGTTCCTGCGCGACTTCGAGAACATGGTCATGCAGGCGGTGGTGTCCAGCGCGCCCGGTCACGTGGGCACGACGAACTGAGGAGGCGCCATGAAGTACGTCATCTCGCTTGCGGCGTTCTTGACCGCAACGTCCGCGTCTCCGGTGTTCGCGGCAACCTGCGAGAGCCTCGCGGCGACAGCGTTGAAGGACGCGACGGTCACACGTGCCGAGGTCGTTGGACCAGGAAGGTTCCTGCCGCCCGACGGCGGGCGTCGCGGAGCGAACGCGTATAAGGATCTTCCTGAGTTCTGCAGAGTAGCGGCGACGCTGACGCCGAGCAGTGATTCCGACATCAAGGTCGAAGTGTGGCTCCCCACCTCCGCCGCAGTCGGAGGTGCGTGGAATGGAAAGTTTCAGGCCGTCGGCAACGGCGGCTATCCCGCCATGGCCGAGGCCCTGCGTGCGGGCTACGCGACGGCGTCCACCGACACCGGACACGTCGGCGGGCGAGGGACGTTCGCGCTGGAACATCCCGAGAAGCTCGTCGACTTCTCATGGCGCTCCGAACATGAAATGACCGTGAAAGCCAAGGCGCTGATTCAGGCCTTCTACAGTGCGGCGCCGAAGCTCTCGTACTGGAACGGCTGCTCGACCGGCGGACGCCAGGGCCTCAAGGAAGCGCAGATGTTTCCGAAGGACTACGACGGGATCATCGCAGGAGCGCCCGCGAACCGGACGGCGATCTCACTGTGGATCGCGAACGCTGTCCTGAAGGATCCGGCGAGCTACATCCCGCCGGCGAAGTACCCGGTAATCCATCAGGCGGCACTCGCGGCATGCGACGCCGCCGACGGCCTCAAGGACGGGCTCATCGACGATCCGTCGAAGTGCCGCTTCGATCCGGCCATGCTGCTCTGCAAGGACCCTGGGAACAACGACAACAACGACGGTCCATCGTGTCTGACCGGCGCGCAGGTCGCGGCGGCGAAGAAGATCTACTCCCCCGCCATCAACCCTCGCACGGGCGCGGAGCTCTTCGCGTCATTCGTGCCTGGCACCGAACTTGGCTGGGGCATCCAGGCCCAGGGTCCCGAGCCGTCCGCCAACATCTACGATCAGTACCGCTACGTCGTCTTCAAGGACGCGAACTGGGACTGGAAGACGTTCGACTTCGACAAGGGCGCCGCGCGCGGCGAGCGTCCCGAGAATCTCATCATGAACGCGACCAACCCTGACATGCAGGCGTTCTTCTCGCACGGCGGGAAGCTGCTCCTGTATCACGGGTGGAGCGACCCGCAGGTGCCGGCGCCCAACACGATCAAGTACTACAACAGCGTCGTGAAAAATGTCGGGGGGATGTCAAAGGCGATGGAGAACGTACGTCTGTTTCTGGCGCCTGGCATGGGACACTGCGGCGGCGGCGAGGGGCCGAGCGTGTTCGACAAGGTTGCCCCGCTCGAGCAGTGGGTGGAGCACGGCAAGGCCCCCGACGCGCTGATCGCATCTCACATGACCGACGGCAAAGTCGATCGCGCGCGTCCGTTGTGTCCGTATCCGCAGGTGGCGAAGTACAAGGGTACGGGCAGCGTGGACGAGGCGGGG
>WNFL01040226.1_pt1 | contig 15349 bp, 16 predicted proteins | sample 5400361 | NCBI WGS metagenome assembly WNFL01 (sample SAMN13153351, study PRJNA577476) | soil metagenome | isolation source: 40 cm soil on Douglas fir-dominated hillslope | place: USA:California | collected 2013-09-17
TACTTCTGCGATGGTTTAGGGGTATTGCCCTTGTTGAGCGCATTCTCAAGTATTTGCCTCACCTCTGTATGTACAACTTCAAACAAAAGAGACCAATGATGTGTCCACGTGTAGCGATATGACGTCTAGGACATTGTGTGTTGCAGTGAACGGCCCGAGAATTGGGGCTCGGAGTGAACGGGGTCAAAATCGAAGTTTGGTTCCCGACATATTTGACGACAGTGACGACATGATCCAGGTGCATCCTTAGCACTGCCTTGGGACGCTCCACAAATCATAATAGCGAAGAATGGGTTGTTACTGCACCCGTTTGCACCCGCATCCCCGCCATGTGCGTGTACTCTATAGGGACGCCAACCGTCGGGCCTCATTACCTGAGATAGAGTACTGTCAGGTTGGAGGGAAGGGTGGTGAGATGATTCTTCGAAGCGTGTCCTCCTGTGAAGGGGCACCGAATCTTCTGTGGGACGCGGGTCAGGCAAGAACACCCCCCAATTCTTCACGTTCACTCTCCACGCGATCTGTACCACAGGGAATAGGAGTTGCGCTTTGGAACAGGGAGAGTGCGTGGAATGGGGCCAGCAGAAAAGGCGTTGTGCTCCACGAACAAACCGTGGAATTTTGTCCTAACATCTCCTGTATCGCGGCAGGTCCGCATGTTCGAGGTTAAACCCGTGGAATGTCGGCTGTCGCCTCGCTCAGCAAATGAGTTATTACCAAGTCCTGTCCCGTCGTCAACTAACGAATAGGCGTATTTCCCCTCCATTCATGAAGGCTATTCGTCAAGTTAGGCTGAGCTCATTGCCCGACAGTCCTTGAAATAGGTTTCGACTGGGTACCCCATCGCTACCTTCTCACTCAGGTTATCTATGGCGCCTGTCGAAGCATCATCCAAGCAACGTCGAATGCCGTTCCAGTCGCGCCCTGGCTGTGAGTTTTCTGTTGGATTCTGCGTCATCAATAATCATTGACTCGGGTTGTACTTCCAAAGACGAAACCCCTTCAACGAACCCTAGCACCAATTCCGCTCGCCCAAACCGGAATGCCGCACCCGATTCCTGAGGACCTTGATGGGTGCAATACCGCAACTATCAAGTGCGTTTCCACAATGCCTTTGATTCATCGGTCCTGACCCTATTTTCCACTGCCGTAGAGTCTCTCAAGAACAAAATCAAAGAATAAGTCGAATACGCCATACACCCTCCCCTTGTTGGAGAGACTGCTGTCGAAAGTCCGCAATCTTGGAATTCATTGCCTATAAGCTCACCGGAAATGATATTGGTGACTACGACTTCGAAATCCTTGACCGTACCAACCAGCAAGGCAGTTCTAACACTAGAACCAAATCAACTCGACAAACTTACGAGGAACAACGGCATACTAGTAATTGTTAGCATTTGGGAATGTGGTAAGCAGATGTGGCCTGTTCTCAAAGCGCCGCATTCTCGACACACCTGAGTTGGTCAACACTCGCGGTCTTCCGCGTCCCCAGACGAGCCCAACAAGAGGATTGTTGCGACTCGAACATCTCTACTTTAGCCGCTGGAAGTTCACACACGACACCATCGGACGCTATGGTCGGGCTTGGGGTAGACAGGGTGGAGAGCACTCTGGCTGTTGGACCAGAAACTATCACGATACCGAGGGTCTATCGAAAGCGCAATGAAGTGTCCCGTCGCCCCTTCAACCCCATCTACAGCTCGTTCACTGGCGCTTTGAGCTCGACGTATATGAAGCGGTCACCCTCAGTCACCTGGACCCACAGCCTGAAAGTCAAGTCTCAGTCAAGTCTCCTCCGTAGGTTCAACCTGTGTTGTCAACTATCTAGGTCAACGGGCGAGAGGAACATCTGCGAAACCCGCACTTTGGTGAAACATACGATGCCTTTGCATCCTTGGGGTGCATTTTCTTGGCCGTCCTCTCGACCTAGTGTTGGGGTCCATAGCTACCTCTTCAACTCAGGCCTACTCTCATGTAACGACTCGATCGGATATGGATAATGGATCATGGATAACGCCCTCTCTTCCTTGGAGATGAGCACTTCTCCCTTCTCCAAACCGGCTCCGTGGGGTCCGTCGCACCACCGTGCGCGCGGTTCGTCCTCACTCTTCAACTGCGATTACTACCTCTTATGAATGCAGAGTAACCGCGAAGATGGCAGGGCCCTGACTCGAACAAACATTGTCACCGAATAAAGGCGGTCTGTCTCTCTTTACCATTAACAGCATACCTCCAGACTGGTACAAGTGGAAACGCTGAACGAGCGGTCTGGGAGGAATGAAATTACCACCCCAGAAGCAAGATGTATCAGCATGGTGCTGCTGTTGAAGCTATGGAGGGAAATTTGAAGAAGACGTTGAAAGCCCTCCGCAGAGCGAGCGGGCGCCGTAGCTCCACCTTACACACTACCTCTCAGCACGGGACACCCTACCTCTAGGATCCTGGATGTTTCTCGTCCGTTGTCGACTATCGCCAAGTTCTTCGTCTCCGCTTTTACCCTTGCGACGATGTCACAATTGAGACCTAAGTAGCCCACGGACCAGTGCTTATTAGTGTAACCGAGATCGCCCAAGTGCATGGTGCCACCCTGTTATTCACATCTCAGCAAGTAAACGATAATCTCCCTTCTTGTGGTGTGGGTCGGTCCCTTCATTTTCTACACTAATTGTCGTGCTCTCATACCTCGCCTTCCGTCTCTGCAGCCCGCCACTTCTAGAGTCGCCGCGTTCTTCTGTCTCGGGGAAGCTGTCTCGGGTGCCTTGACAAACCCACCTTGCGCTTGAGCTTCCACCCTTCGTACTTTACCCTTGCGGCGTACGTTAGAGACAAATATTAGAAATCTGAGCCACCGACATGCGATTGGGAAGCAATAGTGAAATAATTACACGACCAGCAGAAATTAAATCACAACGATATGCCTTACGCCTTGATATTGGCATAAGGTGTACAGGACCTATACCTCCACTTCCTCGACGTATGCCTCGACTTGATTTGATCTCCCTCTATTGCTTCAAGGGCACTGGGCATGGACATACGGCCCCTGAACGTCAAATTACGACGGCCGCATTATCATTGGAGATGGTGTGAGTCATCAGCTCAAAACGGAAAATCGCGGGAGTGAAATACGTCGTTGAAATGTGCAGTTTAATGTTTGTCGACTTCTTTTAAACTCCGCCATAAACATAGCTTTGGTTTAGTGTGAAAAAGCGTGGGAAAATTGGTACGATCTGTCTTGATAGCGGCAACATGTCGCGCGCGCGTTTAGGAGGCAAGGGATACATGAGGTTTCATGTTGCGATAACGCGAGGCACGAAGCTCGTCTATGACGTGTTCCTCGAAGTCGTGGGTGGCGGGCGGCAGATGGGGTATCAGCTGTCCTCAACGGGACCCCGATGCGAACGCCCAAGAGATGTCAACGGGGTTGGAGACTGGAACCTCGAGTGAGTCCACAGCTCAGCGGCCCAGAGGCCTGAAACCGAGAAACTGGAGAGGTCTCGACACCCCTTCGACGGCAAGGGCGACAAGCCGTGTTGCGTCTTATCATCCGTCAGACGGTCCCGCTCTCAACCGCATCGCAGCAAATGTCTCCACTTTCTAGCTTGTCCAGCCTCCTCCAAACAATGTCGGTCACTGTTCGAGTCAAGTACATAATTACTGACTTTTTTCCAATAGAAGGGGCAACTGGTTGCCCTGGTTAGCGTCTTCACCCAATGACAACCGTTCAACTACCAAGTAGGTTGCAAGCATGTTTTGACACCATGTTCTGACCGTATCTCCTAGCAATGGAGGTTCTCAATCCCGCAAATCGTAAGTCTTTTGCGACTTGGAGTCGCCAATATTGATAACCCACCACTCTGATAGCTCTTGGGGCGACTCGACCCACTCTCCTGATAAAATTGCTAGCCCGGGCAGGGATATCCTGGCAGATGATGAAGACGTTGCCAACTCCGACGATGATGACATCCAAATGATCAAGTAGGTCCACAGCGAGATCTCCGATGCATCAGATATAACGGTATTTTCTAGTGACGTAGAGTCTCTCAAGAAGGGGATCATCAATATATCAAGAAACAGCGCGAATAGGCCATACACCATCCTGCTTGTTGGAGAGACTGGTGTTGGAAAGTCCTCGGTCTTGGAACTCATCGCCAATGTCCTTGCGGGCAACGACATTGATCACTACAACTTCGATATCCTCGACCGCACCAATGAACAAGGTGGTTCTGACAACGAAAGTCAGACCAACGCGCCCCGCTTGTATGAATTTACGAGCAAGAACGGAATAGTGGTAAGTGCTGGCGCTTTTGAATGTGGCGGGTATGGTGTATGTAACCTCTTCCCAAGGTTCGCATCCTCGACCCCCCGGGATTGGCCGACACTCGCAGTATGCAGCAAGATGAACTCCACAAACGGAGCATTGTGACACAGATCAAGGACCACATCTACTCCATCACTGCGGTTCTCATCCTCGCCAATGGCACCGTACCGCGTGTCACAGTCGGTACGGACTATGCACTCTCCACTTTATCTGCCATGTTCCCGAAAGCCATGAACCATAACGTTTCCTTCATGTTCACCAATGTCTTGAGTGCCCTCCATTGGAACTTCTCCTTGGAAACAGTCCCTAGCGAACTCCGAGGGGCCCCTCAGTTCCTGCTCAACAACCCCATCGCGCTCCAAAGGAAGTACCTCAAGCTCAAGTACGACCCAAAAATGAAGAAAAGAAGCGCGGGATTGCGCAAAGACGTGCAGGCCGGCGAGCAGAATGCATTGGAAATGCTGGTAGGGCTCTTTGACTGGCTGGATAGTCTGGAACCACAGGGAACGACGGAGATTGTAGCGAGGTCACAGAAGCGCGAGGCTAGGGGCACAATTACTCTCGCTTCGATGGACCAAGTGATGGCCAAGAAGGCGAACAACCAAGCGGCGGCCAAACAGCCAAATAACTCTACGGTACGTTGTTCACCTGGTACTCCATTCTTCTTTTGTCTCATTTTCGTTGGGAATAGGGGGTGAACCAATCGACATTCCTAAATTTTTTCAAACTCCCGTGGTTACGGAAGGGACAGAAGGCAACTTAGCCCGAACAGATGAAGGAGCTCCTGCCAAACTTCAAGGTGTTGTACGGGGTCTGGAAGGTGAGGCGGATTCTTTGTCAGTAACACCAAGGCACAGAGTGCCTTCGTCGCTCCATTCCTTTACTCCTTGTTACGTTAGGTTACTCGCTTTCGTGTTCAATGTCGTCGGTTTCAGTTTCCTCTTTATGAATATGCGACTAAGTTTGTTCGTTACAGAGTGTACCATGCTGTATGTCATTCTAGTGCCGTTCCAATTGATCTCAACGACATTCCCTTTACTCCCACGACGTACTTTCGCACGGACTGCCGCATTAGGGCAAGGGGTGACACCAGCCTCCACACGAGGCCGATCGATTAGAGCACTTCCATCGTGACAGGGCTCCCACTGGAACGGATACACTACCTAGTAATGTGTTCATGTATTTCCTATATTTTATGAGTGATCCTATTCTTATATCCAAGGCCTTTGCTTGATGTCCGGTCTATGGATGATGTAAAGTAGGCATACATACATGGAACGGTCTGTATTTGATTTCCTATCAGCCACTGTCGCAGCTCGAAAAGGCGGATCCCGTATATGTCCAGAATCGCAAACGCCGTGAGAAGCGTTTGTCAAACCGTGGGATGCTGTACAAGCCCCAAGATCATACGCCCGGATATCCCATGGCCACTGCTAGAGTATATAACCTGCGCTTTTGTATCCCTACGTGTTTGAGCGGACCTTAACAAACACGATTCTCGTAAATTCGGCTGTGTGGCGAACTTGAGACCATTGGGATGAGAGGTGATGGGGAGATAATGACCCCGAAACTGGGCCAAATTGTAATTGATATGGGATTCATTGTTACAACATTTCCAGCGATTTGGAGAACTGGGGCGCGGGAGGGAGTTACGAGCAGAGTGATGATAACGCCATATGTTGTCTGGCTAGTTGATTCTATGGTATACGAGCTGTGTTCGGCGAAGCTCTGGCTTCCACTGCGCGTGCGGCTACTGTGTGGAGGGAACCGAGATTGAACTTGTCTCCGTACCACCTTTAAGTTGTTTTGTGTTTGCACTTTTCAGTGTCAAACATACCACGAACCGCTCAAGAGTGAACCGCTCCTCTATTGTCTGGGGTAAATCAATTGAGGGCGTGCCCGAGGTTGCGATATCCTAGGATGAACCCGCGCATGTTTCCACCACGTCAACGTAATTCACGATACGGCCTTCCTTAGGTGCTCAGGACCGCGTATATATCATGAGCTGGGTTATGATTGAGCCTGGGTGCTCGAAATCAAGCTGTGAAGCGTCAGCAGTTTCCCGGAAACACCGGCTTATTGCTGGAAAACGAGCCAGGTGGGCGAGTTCATTGCTAGCTTACTTGGAAGACACCAAATTTATGAAACACGCGACCTACATGACACCTGACTCTTTGAGGCGAGATCGGTTGAATGATCCCTCTGTAGGCTCGTGCAAGCCCCTCTCACTCTACATTACGCTACGCGCTTGACTCACGCTTTTTCTGCGAGGTTGAATGGTATACGTAGGGAAGGTAGACGGGCCGCATAAGGGCTGGTCTATGGCGGAGAGGGTAGACTTGGGGACCACAGGCAGCACATTCACGTGTATACGTACCCAGGCGGCGACTCGCCTTACACCCTGCCCGTTTCCTGGCACTTGCATATTATCGAACCTAACCTAGTGGCAAATTGTTGTCAGGGAAATTTGACCTCAATCCATTCCTTTGCTTCTGAGACTCGCCAAATCCCACATATCCCAAGGTCCGGGAGGCCGAGATCATACAGAGCTCTACAAGCTTTGAATTTTCGAGTGCTCGGGTTTTCACCCAGTCTAAACCTTCACCTTTATTATACTTCTGAATGTCTTACGTCTGCAGAGTGGTTGGACTTGCTCGGGTTGGCGTTGCGTTGAAATTGTGCGGTAGATCTTCCCATCTCATGTGCGTAACATCACACAGCGATTTTCATCGGTTGTTATTCCAGAAAATTCCAATTAGGACTTATTGGAGAAATTTCGGAGGCGATAGCTGGTGCGGTGAATAATACTTCTGTAAGTCTGACACATTCAGGTTGCTGCCACTATCTCTAGTGGGCAACGAAATCACATCTATAATATACTTCTTCATCTCGAAGTGCAATTAAAGGGACGGCCCTGGAGCTCCTTTGGCTGACGGAGACTTTCGACATACCATTTGAATGAATGATCATGAGTTCACAGAACTGATACACGGAAAATGCTTCTCTACACAGGCAATGCTTGATCACAGTAAGCGGTGTGGTGGACATCAACGGTAGCCATGTATATGCGCTTTCTGCACTCATAATCCATCCCGTGTGCATTCCTGTAGCGCCCTCAGATCATCTGAGCCGTTACCTTTGGCGTCCCTTCCAATTTCCAAGTGGAGGTCTCGAGACTTGGTGGCTCCCTTGGATCGATCATGTTTCCTAACACATACACCTCCGAAACACCTTCAATATTGAGGCAAAAACGCTGCTTGAGCTCCCATCCCATAATCGTTCCGATTCTGTCCACATGAGACCACACTGAGCCGAACTTGTCCAGCGCGACCTTTCTGAACTGGATAGGAATATCGATCTTGTTCACTACTGTCACCTCGACGAGAATACCCTGGGGTACGTGGACGTTCTTGATGAACACACCACCCGTAGTCTTGCCATCCTTGGAGACGATCTTGCCGTACCCGTCGCGCTGGCCGTTGACGAAATCGCCTACATACTTGGTCTGGTTCACATAAGTTATGATACCACTGCCGTGAGGTTTGGAGAGGTGAACGTCGCCAATGTATCGCCAGTTTTCTTCTTTATTGATGATGATGCCCCAGCCCTCCTTGTTGAGAACGTTCCACTCCGTACCACCGATATGGCCCCGCGAACGGCCGTAGGTAAGGAAAACTGCACGTTTGGTCCCCCTGAAAGGATGGATCAGGAACCAGGGACCAATTCAATGCGCGAACGTACCTTGCAGAAGCAAGAGCACTTTTCAATGTCCCAGCTTCGTCATCAAGTGACTCAAGCGTTGTATCGTGGAGAGGATCAGCGTAGATCGAGACGTAGATAGTCTCTGGGCTTTTGGCGGTCCCGTCGTCCTTGCCTTGAGAGGGCTTGTCGATGGATTCGCGCCATTGGCGGATATCCATGGCAAGGTCGCCATAAAGGTCCACGAGGGCCTTCCAGTTCGCGTTCTCTGGTACAAGGATAGCGGCCAACATGCCCTTGTCGGTACGGCTCATCTTGCTTCCGACGGCGGTTACACCAAGAATGGGGAAGCCATGCTGCTCTGCAGCAGACAACCGGTCCTGGTATCGTCTCCATTCATCCTTGTCCTTCTCGTACTCTGCCATGGCGGCATTAAATCTAGCCGCCACCCCCTTGACAAATTCAGATGGAGGTTCGATATCCGGCAACTCGCCGCGGTAGTTCTGTAGGTACCTGCGCAGGTTGTCTCTGGCATCCTGCACCAGCTTCGTGGTCTTGATGGTGCGACCGCGAATGTCTCCTGTGAAGGTTGGAAAGATTCCACTGTATGCGTCGACGGCATCGTGGAGCCAAGCACGGCTATTCTCGAGTTTGATTATGTGATCATAGAGGTCCATAATGTCGATCAGATCCGCTTTGGAAAGCTCGCGGAAGCCGGGGATGTTGTCCACTAGTAGAGGCAGAGGGGTGAGGAAGACCTCGCAGGGGACACCATCACCGACAAGCTCTGAACTCTTCACAGCCTCTATCATTGAAACAGGGTCTGTAGGAGCGGTGTTCTTTTTTAGAGGGAAGTCAGCGCAAAGGTCGATGTGAAGATTGAAGCTGTTGATCTTCTTCCTCTCTTCCACAGATATTGTGGTTTTCGCCCCTGCGGAGAGCCACTGCCCCATGTTGTTGAATGCCTCGATCGAGAAATTCGTCTTGATCTTGGTGTTGTCAGCCTTGTTGGTGGATTTTTGGGTCAGAGTGCCGACAATGTTACCACCATAGACAATTCCAGTAACGACGTGGGTGGCACAAATTTTAGCGAGCATCTCTTGATCGATGTCCACCATAGTGCGGAGGGCATTGAGATCAAGAGACTTGCTCGTCGTGCGGTACTGGGCAATGGCAGCAACTGTAGTGGACTCGCTCGTGTCCTGCTTGTTGCTGAGATAGGCCCCGCTGCCTCCGACACTGAAGGCACCACTTAGAATAGAGACCGACATCTCCACTGAGACGTCGAGACTGCTCGCCCGATCGGAGTGGCTGTTGACCTCTGTGAAGTCAAATTTTGTACTGTTTACGTTACTAGCCCTCGACTGGATGTCGCTACGTTTGAAGAGAGAGAACCCCGGAAGCAAGGAGCTCGTTTTGGCATCGTAGAGCTGACCAAGAAAGCATGGTCTTCCAAGTGCTTTAATCTCAAGGACCTTGTCCTCCATTTCTGAGGTTATCATCAATTCTGGGGATCCATGCCGGCCCCAGGCCGCGTACCTTGTCCTACAACTCAGAGGGACTGGGTGAGCAATTGGTGGATATGCTAAGGTCGTTACGCATCATAAGAGTGCTTCTTGGTATCAGATATACTCGTCTAACTATGGAGCTATATTGACAGTCGCAACTCCATACAGCGGCGAAATGCCCCAATTGAACTCACTTGAGCGATCCCCGCTGTTATCCGGCTCAGTTTCTGATCCACCTCATCTCCACTCTATTGTTGCAGCACCTTAATCAGTTGATCCGGCAACCGATTCCGCTCTATCGCCAATCGGGGATCAAGCGCCGAAGATGCATGATCGAGACATCCGAGATTGTATCGCTCTGCCCATTGGAGTCCAACATGTCGGCGATCTTTAAATGGCGTCCACCTAGTTTCTTCTTTACTATCTCACCCCCCAAATTGTCTAGTGTACCCCCTAAAGCACCGTGGACTTCGACCAATGGCCGCGCCGTGAGACTTCCATAGATTTCCGAGTTGATGGATAACTATTAATCGGAGTGATACTTCTAGTGAAGTTCCCCCCAGATACAGTTCTGCTGCACCGCGTGAGGACGACGACGATGAAGAGGCCAACACGCCGACTATCAAGTAGGTTGGGTCACGACATCTTTGGTGCATCTTTCCTAACCATACTTTCTAGTGACGTAGAGTCTCTCAAGAAGGGGATCATCAAGACATCAAAGAACAAGGTTCAAGCAGACTACACGATCCTTCTGGTTGGAGAGACTGGTGTCGGCAAATCCGCGGTCTTGGAATACCTCGCCAATGTTCTCATTGCCCACAATATTGATCGCTACAACTTTGAAATTCTCGACCGCAGCAACGAGGAAAATGGTTGTAATCAGAGTCAGACCAACTCTGCCCGCCTTTACAAACTTAAAAGCAGCAACGGCATAGTGGTAAGTTCCGAGTCTAGCATAGTGAGTATGTGTAACCTTCTCCCAAGGTTCGCATCCTCGATACACCTGGGTTGGCCGACACTCGCGGTATTGAGCAAGACGAACACCACAAGAGGAATATTGCTACTGAGATTCAGAAGCACATCAACTCTGTCACTGCCGTTCTCATCCTCGCTAATGGCACTGTCCCGCGGATTACTGTTGGCACCGACTATGCACTGTCCACTCTGTCCGCTATCTTCCCGAAATCTCTAGCTGAGAACATTGCCTTCGTGTTCACCAATGTCCCAAGTCCCCTCTCTTGGAACTTCTCCGCGGACACCATCCCGGATTCGCTCAGTGACGCTGAGCAGTTCCTCCTTGACAACCCTGTCGCTCTTCAGAAAAAGTATCTCGTTCTTAAAGGTGACTCGAATAAAAAGAAAGTGAGGATGGTAATGCGCAAAGCGGTGCTGGCCGGCGAGGAGAGGGCTTTGGAAATGGTGGTGAAACTCTTCGACTGGTTGGACGGCCTGGCGTCACAGCCCACCACAGAGATTGTCTACCTCTATAACATGTCTCAGGGTATTGAGGCCATGATCGCGAACACCCTCGCTCAGATGGACCAAGCGGCGACAAAGAAGGCGGAAATCGACAAACTCATCGACGGACTCAAAAATAACTCTAAAGCGAGTTTTCTCACCTCGATTCTCCTTGGTGTTCACTCTAATACTCGTTTAACATAGGATACGGATGTTATCTGCCACTTCGAGAACACCATCATGATGGCCGTCTGGAAGCAGCGGCGGTCATCCACCTTCAATATGATATGCGGCCAAGCCGACTGCTATTCTAACTGCCACATCGACTACAAGTCCAATATTTCCCACGACCTGAACGGTTTCTTTGAAGAATTCTGCGACAAATGCAATCACAGCCTCTGGAATCACCATCGCTGCCGCGCCGAATGGGAGAAAGTAATGAACACGCAAGCGTCGGTCGATCAGAGTATGAGGGAGTGGGAGGCGGCGAAGGATGGGACGGAGAAGCGAACGATACTCGTTGCAATTCGTGAAAAGGTACTGCACGACCTCGACCAGATCATTAATGGTGCTACAAAGGACCTGGCGCAGCAGGTGGAACGGTACGCGCACTTGTCGTTGTCGGGAAGTTTTTCGGCGCAAGTGGGCAGCGCAGTAAGGCTTGACCACTTACACAGGGTAAAAGAGAGCTTGGGTAATATGAAGAGGAAACTGGAGATCTTGGATCTCGCCAATGAGAAAGCGCGGAAGGAGAGGGTTGAGATAGGTCACCAGTGAAGCCATTTTTTTGCTTATGATAGTCGAGTTGATACCTCTTCCAATGTTGTACTTTGTAACTTAATCGCCTTCGGATACTGAAAGTGCACTTACATAAGGGCCGGGCCCGCCTTGCCCACGCAAAACGTCTTGCTCGAAAGATGCATGAAGAAAACTTACGTTGTGGTGAGCGACGGATAAAATGGATGTACCTAGGGTAGAGGGAGAGTAGCCTTCCGGAATGGGCGACGGTGGAAGGGAGGGATCGTCCGTACGTTGAGAATAGATATTGACCGCTGGTGGTGAGTGACGGGTGGAGCCCGATGTCGGCAGGAGCGCGAGCGAGAGGTGATCGGAAACCAACGTGCGGACCCTGACATGCCTTACGAACGTCCTAATCTGCATCGTTCGGACCGGTCATTTGGCAGGCGCTCTCACAACGACCACGGGACATCATCACTGGAGTGGAAAGGACCCAACAGGCGCAAGGGGGAGGGATGAGTTCAATTCCTGCGAAAGCAGGAGTCCGCATGCGCCCACATGGCCCCACACGTCTCGCCATCACAGCTGAATACCGTACGACTCAAAACCTACCCCATGAAGACCGGCGATGAATTACAACCCTTGAACAGACCCAGAGGTTTCGGCACTTGCATGGCGATCCAGTGCATTAAAATATTGATATGATGTGAGCCTGATAGCGGCCTGCGGCCACACGAATTGAAGCGCGACCTATTCAGTACATACTGAATTGTATTATGGTCGCATGGGGCACTGGAGATTACAATGCTTCAAATTTGTATCGGTTCCTGAATGTTGCACAACAGCTTTCAGTTTCATCATGGTATCATTGCAATCTTCCCAACATCCCTATCTTCTTCTCCAGAGCCTCCTCCTACTATTATTTCTTCGCATTTGGTACTTGCCAGAGACTTTGACCAGCTGGCTTTCTTCATCGCGAAGGACGATTCTATTCAACAAGAATATGGACGTACGTCTTTCGAATATCATTGCATCAAGTTGTAACACGCAATTGTTCTGTCAAGCAAGCGAGCAACGCACAGGAGGTCTGGCGTACGTAAAGTGATCAGCTGGTTCGCCATTCTCGGAACCGCGAACTGGCCACAACAAACGCATGCCCAAAGTAGTTAAATTCGAAAATCCCTCTTTGACCGGGCCTTGAGTAAGGCTGCTATTGTCACAGATTCCAGGTTCTGAGCGGCTGTTAGTGTCGCTTAGTGAGAGCAAGATGGCTGCTAGAGTGAGCAAGGAGCATTCCCGGGTCCCCATTTCCAGTTCTGCGTCAATCCTGTCTACGCGCACGTACTAGTTCACTGTGCCTTTGTATAAACTGCCCCGAAGGGGACAGTTGAAAAGCAAAAGGACATATCGTCTTTTTTCCCAACATTATCCGCTTCTAATTACCTAAGTGCTTCCATGCCATGTCAGGATTTCAAATTCCCTCTATTCAATATTGTGATGCTAGCCGGTTGAATCTTTTCATAGATGAGTTGGATACGACCTCATATAATTCGTGTCCGGCGGTGTTTCTGCCTGCGCTGCGCTGCGTGCGCGGTTCTAGGTTGAGCGACGAACAAACCCAAGTATAGGCAGTCTCGTAAAGGTACACAGAGAATGAATGAGCAGGAGGAGAATTGTAAGAATGTTGATTCTCCTTGCGTTCCATATGCGATATAAATGCGCAGTCTATCAATCCACCATAGATCGTCAAATGGCAACAAACATTAGCTCGCCATGCATTTTTTGACTAAGAAAGTGAAACAAAGTATATTGCAGAATCAGGATGCTGTGGTCAGAGTCAATGTACCATGGACATTGGCGGACATGGGCGAAAAGCGCCACCCACGAGACAAATTTGGCTGTCGAGTACAAATGCATAGACGGAGGGGAGGCATTGACTGCTATCGGCGTCTACGCACGGAAAAAAACTTGTTTCACCTTTCGGATTCCTTTCCAAACCTTCTCCTTTACTTTTCTCGGGAGGTCCAGCCCCCACTTTACCTGCTTCAAGTTACGTTGTATGCTTCCCAGCTGCTTACGACTGACTCCTTTTTCCTCCATGTCCGCATGGCTCTGTTCCAGAAGCCGGATTGCCCTCTCCACCCGGGTTGACAGGCCCCTTGACGGCCATGGCCCTGCGTAATCATCCGCTGACCGCGGAAGATCGTCCGTAGCGTTATGGATGAGATCTCTCTGGCGCTGCAAGCGAGATACATGCACATGGAACAAGTAGGGGTGGGCGCACCTGGAACATAGGACGAGCTGAAGCCAGGGAAGTACAATTGTCACCAACATATAGGCAGGAGACAGTCGCACAGAGCAGGAGGAGCTGCAGTTGGGCACAATACAGATATAATTGCTGTCCGGGGTTCTCTTTTGAAAGTGGAAGAATGCGTTCGCATCATTCAACGAGAGTGAGTTGAAGGCAGACAGCGTAAGCGGTGTGAAGACTCACAGGTTCATTTCCCGTGTTTGCCGCCACTTGGCCGATCGTTCCGGACGCGTTTGCGATCGTTCCTTCGATCCTCTGGGGCACACCATGAGGAAGGGTCATACCCATCGTTGCTTGTGGTTCAAGGCCATCTAACCAATCAAACAATTCAACCAGCATTCCCATAGCGTTTTCCTCGCTGGCTTTCACAGCGTTACGCAAACCCGCCCTTGTTTTCTTCATATTTGGGTCAATCTTGAGCTTAAGATACTTCCTCTGGAGCGCGATGGGGTTACTGAGGAGGAAATGAGGAGCATCTTTGAGACTATTTGGGACAGTATCGCCAGCAAAGTTCCAATGCAGGGGACTCGAAACATTGGTGAACATGAAGGCGGTGTGGCTGGCCAGGGATTTAGGGAATATTGCGGACAAAGTGGAGAGTGCATAGTCAGTGCCAACAGTGACGCGCGGGACGGTGCCATTGGCGAGGATGAAAACGGCAGTGACGGAGTCGACATGCTTCTCGATCTGAGTCGCAATACTCCTCTTGTGGAGCTCGTCTTGCTGAAGCCCGCGGGTATCAGCCAACCCAGGAGTGTCGAGAATGCGAACCTTGGAGAGAGGTTATTCCTACTCCCGAAACATAGTAGTACTTACTAAAATGCCATTTTTGCTCCTGAGCTCATAAAGGCGGGCAGAGTTGGTCTGGCTCTGATTATCAGAACCACTTTGCTCGTTGGCGCGGTCGAGAATTTCGAAGTCGTAGTGGTCAATGTCTTCGCCGATAAGGACATTGGCGATAAATTCCAAGACTGAGGACTTTCCGACACCAGTCTCTCCAACGAGAAGGATAGTGTATGGCGCATTTGCCTTGTTCTTTGATGTCTTGATGATCCCTTTTCTGAGAGACTCTACGTCGCTAGAAAATAAGATCAAGCACCAATACACCAATAATGTTGTGGAAACTTACTTGATAGTCGGTGTGCTATATCCATCATCGGAGTTTCGAGCGTCTTCATCGTCTGGCCGGGACATTCCTGCGTGGTCCAGTAGGATTGTCGACAGACTGATTAGAAAGGTTTCGTCAATGGAAGAACCATCCAAGTTAGTGGTTGTCCGAGGCTCAGATTTCCTCGGGAAGACTCACACCTTAGGCTG